>JAABUV010003564.1_pt1 | contig 19699 bp, 17 predicted proteins | sample 5559971 | NCBI WGS metagenome assembly JAABUV01 (sample SAMN10711881, study PRJNA513362) | rock metagenome | isolation source: Antarctica rocks | place: Antarctica: Victoria Land, Knobhead nord | collected 2015-12-19
GATTCTTTGTCAGATCAGCATATTGAATCACTCAGATTAATCACTATCAAAGATGAAGAACATTGAAAGATAAATAACATACTGAAATTCAGACGCTATTGAGATTGAATGCAGTACAAAGTCAAATGAAAAGATCTAGATAAAGATGATGATTGATACTATGTTAATAAAGAAGAATTCAATGACTTTGAGAAAGTTTTAAATGAATTTCATACGTTACACTTAAATAAATCGCGCTAAATAAACGAAACAACTGACAATAAAGCGAAAAGTGAGTCAGTAAACAGACTACATTCATGCAAACATGAATTTTCAAAGAGAAAGATAATGTTATGAGTGTATCAAGATCATAAGACTGACAAGACTGAAACTTTAATCAATTCACAAAGTACACTAGCGCTTACTTTGCGAATTAATTAAAACTAGTTTGCGTCTCTATTCAAGTCTTTATTCAAGTCTCTTTGTTTTTTCAACATCTTTTTTATGTTATCAAACATTTCTTTTTCATCATCATTCTACATCACATCTTTATCTGCGTCATCTTGTTCTCTTTAAGTCGAGCGCAGTCTCTGAATATTAGTATATATAAAAGCTCTGATACTCAGTTTCTTCTGTATTCTTAATATTCAGTTATAGTTATCTTTAAAGATTAAACATCTGTCAATTTGATTATCTTTGATTGACTGTATTAGACATGATTCTGACACTGAATCACATCTGAATTAAATGTAAACAAAATGTTTAAGTCAGATCTAGACAACATCTGAATCAAATTTGAGCTGAGTTAAAACAATAAAGATTGAACTTAAAGTTCTTGACATTGACATTGAAACATCACACATGACAGTACATGTGATTCTTCAACGACAAAATTGATGAAATGATATTTATTAAGTGTTTACTCACAATTATTCAGAAGATGAAAAGACTTTCAAGTAGAAAAGTGATCTTCTCAATCAATGTATTACTTGAGCAAAGATGAATTATAGCATTTATCACGCTTGAAGTTTAGTATGTTGTTTACATATCAGAATTTTTTGTCATTCTTGACAATAATGAGTTCTTAAAGTTTCTGATGTTGATTTGAGAGAAAATCACTTGTGATATGACTCAAAAGAGTAACATGAAAGATTGAATAAATCTTCATGAATGCTGAAAGATTTAACTCAATAATCAGAGAATTGTTTTTAAAAACATGCTTGATTTTGAAGAAGTCAATGTTATGATCATTTAACTTGATAACAAGATGAGTGATGCTGAAATTGCAAACATTCAGTCAGACTTTATCTTCGACGAAGTATTTAAAACAAGAACGACGAGAGAGATTAACATTGAATTCATAAATGATCTGAGCTATAAGCATCTCATCATGTAGATGCTCAGTTAATTTATTCATCTTCTTGATGAACTCTTCAACATTGATTAACTTGTTTCAAGCTTGAGATGTAAGATTCTTGAGCAGAGACTCAGAAAACTTGAAGTTTAAACGTAAGTTCTGATTTGAATTGATCAAGAAGAATGATGCTAAAGTGATTAATGATGATGCATTATTGATGATGAATTTAACTTCAGAAAGTCACTTAGCTCAATCATTCTGCATGTAGTTGACGAAGACTTGAAGATAATGCTTCATGATGACATTGACTCTCTCGATTTAATCATCGATCTCAGAGTGATACATCATTGATAACTTAGCATTTATCTTCAGCATTTTACACATATGCTTTCAGATATTGAAGATGAATTGTATGTCTTGATTAAACATAAAGAACTTGAGTAAATCATGATGTTTTCAAACATGAGCATAAAAGCAGTTGATAACTTCTTCAACTTTCATAAAAGTAATGAGAACTAAATGTCTCATTTTGATAAGACAATCAACGAAGACTAGAACATATTTATATGTGATATTTATGAAGATACTGAGCGATAAAGAATCTACATAGTTCATGAAGACATCACATTAACGACGTTCAAGAATTAAAAGAGAATGCAATTATTCTTGAGTTCATTGTTTAAAGAGCTTGAAACGTGTGCACACGTGACAGTTTCATACAAAGCGTTGAACATACTTATAAATGTTTGATCATCAATAAATTCAACTGATCAGTTCATAGCTTTTCGCTCTTTCTGAGTGATTATCAACGACATTATCATGAGCGAGCTGAATGATACAAAGACGTAGTTTATTTAAGTTAAGCATGTACTTTCTTTCTTGAAAGTACAGATGATTCTCATGTTCTTCACACTCAATTAGAGAAATCTTGTTGTGATGTTGTGCTTCATTGCAAAGCACTTCAATTATCTGAGCTGCAAATTTATCATTGATTTCAACTTACTTTTACAATGTCTGAGTGAGAATGTCAGCAGAATCTTCATCAAGATTCAAAATGTCTTGATCTAGCTGAGACTTGATGTTTTCAACATTGAATTCTTCAATTTCTAGATTCATGAAAGTTAAAATTTGCAAGAGTGCTGAGATAATTGAAAACAAATGTAACTGAACTGAATCTAAAGTGATGATTTGTGACTGAAGCTTTATGACTTTGATGTTGAAGACATCAAGAGCAAGAATGAAAAATCTCATTCTCATCGTACTGAAAAAGAATGTCTTTGAACACATAGTTTGAAACATTGATTTCTATCACAATCTTGTGATCTGAATTATAGTGACGAAGAATAATCTTGAAAGTGAAGACTTTCTTAAGAATGTTGAATGCAATCTGACATTTCTGAAATCAGACAAAGAAAACATCTTTTCTGATGAGATGAATGAGCGAGATAGCTATTCTACTATAGTCATAGATGAATCTTCTATAGAAGTTCGCGAAATCTAGAAAACTTTGAACGTCTTTAATGTTGATCAAGATGAATCAGTTGACAATGATGTTTATCTTAAAAGAATTCATCTTAACTTCTTTAATGATGATTATCAATTTTAGATACAAGACTTGAGTGATGTGAAACTTGCATTTGATTATATTTGTTTGAAGATTTGCTTCTTACAGCTTTTGCAGAATAAGTTTGACATGAATCTTGTGCTTGAGTTTATTGTTGAAATAGATCAAGATGTCATTCAAATAAGCTGTACAGAACTTATTTAAATGTTTGCAAAAAGTATTGTTGATATACTTCTGAAATGAGACAGACTCATTACATAAATTGAAGAGCATGATTAAATACTTGAATAATTCAAATCAAGTGTGAAAAATGATGAGAGCTTCATCTTCTTCTTTGATTCAAAGTCGATTGAACGCAGAGATAATATTCAGCTTGATAAAGATTTTAGCTCAACTTAAATGATTCAACATTTCTGAAATCAGAGACAGAGAATATCAATTCTTAACTGTAATAGCGTTCAGATCTCAATAGTTCACGCAAAAGTGAAGTTCTTCTTCGAGTTTCTTGACGAAGAGAACAGAGATGATCGTCTGAAAGTGACTGACTTGAATAAAATCTTTGCTCAGATTCTCATTCAGATAACGATGAAGTTCTAGAATTTCATCACGACTCATGTTGTACAAAGCGAAGACTGAGAATTGAGCATCTTCTTTAAGATGTATGACATGATCATGAGCTTGATGCAAAGATAAGATATCGACGTTCTTCTTAAAGAAGATGTTTAGAAACTTGAAATATTTGAATAATAAAATTGTGACTGAATCAACGTTTTTACTTTGTTGATAGACTTTAAGATTTTCTTGTGTCGTGAATGCAGTCAAATGAAATTTCTTTTTCATTTGATGAAGATTCAGATGAAGATTTTTATCATATGTACTATCTTAAGAATAAGACAAGAACTGAGCAAGAGTTGAACTTTTCTTTGAATGAACAGTCAAAGTTACATGACGTGATTTTGACTCATCAGAATCTGAACTAAAAAACGAGATTAACTCAAGATTCAAGAAAACATCGATTTTCTTTAGAATGACGCTAAACACTTCAATGTCTTTGACATGAGCAGCATGATCAAAGCTTCAAACTTTTAACTCAACTATGTTAAGTTGTATAAAAGATTAATCGAATTGATCTGCTTAAAGAACAACAGAAGTTCTAGAAAAGAAAGAATTTTGACACTTGATTTTTAATGAGTATTCTTTTTGAATGATTTGAAAAATTTGATTAAAAGCTTCTTGTTTCAGATGAGAGACAAGACTGAACGAAGTTTGTTTCTTGTGAATGAGCTGAATATTAGTTGACTTTTCATGAGCAAATGAGAAGTTATATTGCTTCTTGTGAGCAGACGAAAAACTGAATTGCTTCTTGCAAGTAAATTGAGAACTGAATTGCTTCTTGCAAGTGAACTGAAAACTGAGTTGCTTCTTTCAAGTGAATGAGAGACTGAGTTGCTTCTTGCAAGTGAACTGAAAACTGAATTGCTTCTTTTGAGTGAATGAGAAACTAAATTGCTTCTTGCAAGCAAACTGAATGCTGAATTGCTTCTTATGAATGATTTGTAGACTGAATTGCTTCTTGTGAATGATTTGTGAACTGAGTTGCTTCTTGTGAGTGAATTGAGAGTGAGACTGAGAGAAAGCTACTTTGTTAACTTTGAATGAGAAATTTTCTTCTTGTTGATTAAAATCATAGATCTTAACGAGAAATGAACAACAATGATTAAGACAGAAGAAGAAAGACAAGATAAGAATATTGTGCTCAAAATTGACATTAATGACGTGATGATGAAGTCATGACAAACTCATGATGATGAGATACTGACTTAATTCAGTAACATAGAAGAATAATCTTTCGATGTGTTCATCAAGAATCATTGTGATTTCAACAACATGAGTAATGTCATCAATTAAAGCGATTTGATCATCAAATTCTTAAAGTCTGCAAGAGTGAATTAATTGATGCAAGAAAAGATGATGTTGTTGCGTGAAGAATTTATTCATAAAGACATAAGTTAAGACTTCACTATCAATCAGAGCAAGAACGAAAACTCTAAATTGAGCTTGACGTAGAATACAAAATACTATCATGTGACTATCTTTGAATGTCAAATTGAATTCAAAGAGTTTCAAGACAGATTTAGCAGAAAACTTTCTATATGATTGAAGTGAGAGTGAAAAGATTGAAACTAATAGACAAGATGATATGTATACAGATCTTTAAGCGTGACTTAGCTCAGAAACTAGACTTTTTTCACAAACAGCAAGACTTCTTCATTTATATTGACAACATCATTGTTGTAAACATTCATGATATGCAGAGTGAAAAGCTTCTTATTTGAGCATTCTTTAGCAATTTTACTTGAATGTTGCAATTTGCAATAGTAACACAGCTTTCACTTGTTGCAGATTTTCTTGATCTCAAAAACAATCAGAATCTTATCTTGAACGATGATAATGACAAAACTTAGATTCATTGATTTATCAAGAAATGAGAAAGAAAGAGATGAAGATACTGTTGAAACAACAGTCACAGAAATGATGATTCTTGAATTCAAAGAATTACTAATCAATGCAGAAACACTCTTGACTTTAATGAATGAGACAATGATGAAGACGAAGCAAGATTGATGATGTTTAAGCTGTTAAAGCTTTTTGTTGATGTCAGAGAATGCTTGAATTCATTGATGAAAGATGAATGATTGAGTTTCATTAAGATTTCATCAGAAGAAAATGATGACTTGAGTGAAATAATTGACATTGCGCTTCATGCAGTTAATCAATGAGAAATCTTTCATCAAAGAACATTTTTTCTTTTGATAGAAAAGATTGTAGTAATCAACAAAGCTATTCATGTCTTGCTTCAGAGTTTCACGAAGATATAAATGAACATCTTCTGTTTTAAAAGAATTGTTGCAATAATGATGCAACTTGTGTCATCAATCTGCAAAGATGAAAATGATACAAAGATCATTAACTCGATATTGATTCATTAGATTGTGAATCTTCTTATCTATGATGAGTCATGACTCGACATAAATGATCTTGACTCGATGAGAGAAATAATGATCATCATTTAAGTTTATGCGTTGTATCAGACTCTGCTTTCATGCATTCAATCGATCTTTGTTTCTCTCATACTCAGATATGTTGAGAAGCTTCTTGAATCTAGAAGCGATGATGACAGCGACAAAGTTCACAGAGAGATGAATGATAAAAAAAGATTGATTGTTTAAGATTTGTACAATGATCTGAGTTATCATTGCAAGAAACTGAGAATTCAACTCTATATAAATTGAAGAACTGAAAACGATGAACAAGAATGAAGTGATAACATCATGTTGTCAAACTTGATTTTGAAGCTCTTGCATTGCACGAAAGATCTTAACTGAATTTTCGATCACACTTTGAGTGAACTGTTCAACAACACGCTCATCGTTGATTGAGAAATTGTGAGATGACTTTATTTGAGCGAAAGAATAATTAGATGAGATTTCAACATATAAAAATGTTGCAGAAAGTGTAGATCTTTTGTAATGTCAGAGACTAAACTGAACTAGAGATTTTATTAATATAAAGAATTGATTATTATATTACTTGAACTAGATACAGAACAATACATCAAATAATGTACAAGACAAAAGACAAGAAGTGAAAGAAAAGAGCGAGAATTCAACTTTTATATACATGAATTGAGTAATGTTAAAACTGAGCAGCAGTTTTATGACTTAAGATTGCAAAGACATGAAACAGATTTTGATGTGACTAGACTAAAATGATGATGACTAGATTAGTGACTTAGTTCAATGAATCAAGACTTTCTAAAATATCAATGATATTAAATTGATTTAATGACATGCTTTATGCTTTAAACTAAGATGATGATCTGACATCATGACATTCAATATTTTGCTGTAGATGATAATGTCATCTAAATAAATTTGACAAAACTGATGAAGATAGTTAAATAGCACGTCGTTTATATAGTGTTGATAGAAAGTTGAATTGTTAATTAATTCAAAAGACATCACGTGATATTTGTAGAAATCAAAAGAGATGATAAAAATAGTCAAATCTTCGTTGCTTGAATGCATATGTAGTTTGTTGAAGATGACAATGATGTTTAATCAAGTCAGATATTTGCTATCTTGAATATGAGCAAGAGTTTCATCTATTAGCAATAAGAGATAATGATCTCATTTGATCAAAGCATTGAGCTTTCTGTAATTTATACAGAAACGCAAGCTATCATCTTTCTTTTCAATGAATAGTATGAGCAAAGCGTATAAAGCTGAGCTAGAAGATATAAAGTCTTTATTCAGATGCTTGATCAGATAATTCTTCATCTTTTGAAGCTTGTAATCAGACATATGATAGAGATGACTTCAAGAAAATGTTTTCTTATCAATCAACTCAATTTTATGATCATAGAAGTGATGAGAAAATAGTTGATCAATCATCGCTCAATCAAACATGTTTAGATAGTCATGATATTTCGAAGAAAGCTTAGCTTTGACTTCTTTCAAGATCTCTTCATGTGAAAGCTTTTGTAGATTTACGTCTTCTGATTTATTTCTAGCTGTTTTTAGAAGTCGATCGATTTTCGTGACAATGATCGCGAAAGTAGTCACATTCAATCATTTGACTAGTGATTTATATGCTGCAGTCTCTATCATTGCTATGTTCATTGAATTGAAAGACGAAGCGAAGTTGACTGAATTAAATGATTTGACAATTTTACTGTATGAAGATGACTTCTCGCTGAGTTGAGTGATGACAGAAGAGATAAATCTCTTTAGTATTTGAGTAGAAGTCAAACTCTTCTGCTTCGTGATTATCTTGTTGCTTGAGAATAGAACAATCAATTTCTGACTAGAGATGAAATTCGAAAATTGAAGAGAATCGATCTGCATATCAATTACTAGGTCAATTTTGTTCATTCATGTTTTTTCAAGAATCATTTAATGTTGATTTAATCGAGTGATCAACATAGAAGTTGTGTCAATCGTATGATCTTGAACAGTCAGATTCAAATAAATGACATGAGTAATGAGTTTCTTAGCATAATAATCGTTGAATTCTCAAATTAACTTCGCTTTGATTAAAGTCAGAGACTCAATTTGCAAATGATCACAAACATTCTGCGTAATTAATTCATCAATGAACGAATAGTCAGCTGCTTCAGTGTCAATCAATGACTTTAATGAGTAACTAATTTCATTGCTAGATAGTTGTCAGAATCGTGTCTAAATGATACAATCAATGAAGATCAGAATTGATAGTGCTTGATCTTTAAAGATAGCTATAACTGAATATTAAGAATACAGAAGAAGATTGATACAAAAGCTTTTATTTATGTAATGTTCAGAGACTGCATTAAACTTGAAAGAAATGTGTTTGTGATACAGAAAGAAAATGATGTAGATGAACAAGATGTTGATGAAAGAAAAGAGTGTTAAGAAAGAAAAAAAGTGTTGAGTCATATCTGAATCAAATCTGAGTCGAATCTCGACTAGATCGTTGACTAACTCTAATTATTATGCAAAGAACTCGCTAGCATGCATTGCAAATTGATTAAAGCTTCAGTCTTGTTCAGTCTTATTGATCTTGATACACTTGTAACATTATTTCTCTCTTCGAAAATTCATGTTTGCATGAATGTAGTTCATTTGCTCGCTTTTATTAATAGTTATTTCAATATTTAGCGCGATTTGTTTGAATATAGCTTATGAAATTCGTTCAAAACTTTCTCTGAGTCATCGAATTTCTCTTTATCAACATAGTATCATTCGTCATTTCTATCTAGATTTTTTCATTTGACTTTGTACTGTATTTGATCTCAATAGCGTCTGAAGTTCAATATATTATCTATCTCTCAATGTTCATTATCTTCAATAGTGATTGATCTGAATGATTCTGAATGCTGTTCTGATAAAGAGTCTTCTGAATATGATCATAGTAGCTTTGAGCTGAACATCAAATGCAGATGCTTCATGCTGACTGATAGATGAAGATGATAGAAGATACTCACTTTAGCAGTGATTTTATAGAAATTTAGCTGTTTGTCTTTCAAATCTTTGCAGAGTCTCGTTGTCTTGACGTTTCTGAAAGATAGTCAAACTCAGTCATTTACTTTATATGTGACGTCTCGTTTATGTTTATTGATCTGAACTTCAATGATCAGCTTCGTCTTTTTCAATTGTTGACGATTGAAGCTCAGTAGCTTTTTTATTCAAATGACAATATCATCTGCTTTTCTAGCTTCAAGTTGTTCATGAGTTGTTTCATAGTCAGTTGTATCTGAATTGAAACTCATTCGAGAGTGAAATTCTTTATTGAAGTAGAAGAGAATCATTGAAGTGACTGAGAAGATATTGAAATTGTCGCTGAATTTCATCATAAATATTTATTTGACTCAGTCGTTCTGCATGTAATTGCAGTAGATTCTAAGTTCGCGTTCAACGTCTTGATTGACTCATTCTGATTGATTGTTGATCTCAGAATGATATGCTGTGAACAAACTAGCTGTGATTCTCAGTTGCTTGCAAACACTTTTTCACATAGTCAATATGAATTGAGAGTCTCTGTTTGAAACAATAAAACTGAATAGATCATGCAGTTGATAAACGTTGTCATGAGACAAAGTCTCATTTCTTGATGACTCATGAAACAGCATTGATTCGATCGCATCTTCAGAATTCATGAGAACATTGACTACTATTGATAGAGATTTTCTGAGCATGACTCAGCTGCATCTTCAGAATTCATGAGAATATTAACTATCATTTATAGAGATTTTTCGAGCGAAGTTTTTCTTCTTCATCTTTTTACTCATCTTTTCATCTCATTTCGAGACGAAGACATTAACGTAGAGACATATTTATCTATTTATTTATCTAATTACTCATCTAATCATCTGTATCTAGTCTATTTTCTAGATCTATTTATCTACTAGATTGATCATTGCATGTATTCATGCTCACTCTGTTGATTTCGAAGCTTTCTATATCACATCTGTATTCTACCTTTCAACATTGAAGCTCAATGCAAAGATATCATTTTCATGATATTGAGTAAAGCAGTGACGAAACAACAGAAAGCAACATGTTCATCTCTGCAACAATGAACGCATTGATGAACAGCTTAAACGAGCTGAATATGAATGCATCAATCAGCTTGAGTCAGCTGATAATCTTTTCTTCAAAGGCTAGAAAACAGCTGTTGCAGATGTTTGATTTGAAAGATTGACATATTGCTCAGACATTGAGACTCATGCTTGAAGAGTGAAAGGAAAAATCAAAGAAGCAGAGAACTCAACTATACGAGCAAATACAGACTATGTGTGTTGAAGTTGAAGAGAATGAAGCTCAAGCTCAGAAAGAGCTGAATCTAAAGAAAGCTCAGGCTCAAAAGAAAACTCAAGCTAAAGAGATAGCTCAAGAAGAAACGAGACACTTAAAGCTACTCAATGATGATGATGATTTGAACGAGATACATTGAATATGCAAGCGAGAAATGACTTATCAACAGATCATAAAGCTTGTTTGATCTGAATGATTTAATTCAACTTCATCTGCTTCGACTGTTTCTTGAAAATTCGTCTCGTTGTCATTTTGAAAGTTTATCGTTTTCTCATCTCAATCATCTTCTTCGTCTGCTTCGTCTGTTTAAGAAACTCGAGAATTCATTCAGTTGTCAGCTCAAAAGCTCACTGTTTCTCTCTCTCATTCTTCATCTAGATCTCAGACTTCGTCATCTGCAAGCTTGTCTCTTCGCTCGTCATCTGCTTGAAATTTGCAGCGATTCTTCACTCAAATCGCTTCTCTTTTCTCAGTCTCTTTGATTTTCACTTCAGTCTCTGTCTCACCTGCTCAATCATCTGCTTGAGATGCTAGAGATTTACGTCGAAAATTCAAGCAAAGATTCTCTGTTTCTTCGTCTCGTTTCTCGTCACGTATCTGTCTCTCTCATGACTCACCTCATGACTCACTTCGTAGCTCATCTTGCTACTCATCTGCTCGAGATTCTTGTCGAACACTCATCAGAAATGTCTCTGTATTTTCGTCTAAATCATCTGCTTGAATTTCTTCTCGTGATTCATCTATTCTCTCATCTTGTGACTCATCTGCAAGAATCTTCTCTAGTGACTCATCTTGAAGCTCATCTTGTGACTCATTTATTAAGTCGTGTTTATTTATAAACAATTTATACATCATGTTTCATAGACTCAGCGAGAAAGAACACGCATCACAGAGTCAAAGACAACGCGTCTTTTCTGAGCTCACATACTCGATTTCGTTCTCTATCTCTGTCTCATCATCATGTTCTTTAAAGCGATTTCTTCAAAGATCAAAGACGAAACTATCTTTCTGAATTTGATAAATTTAGTCAATCAGAATTTCACAGATTCAGATCTGTCAAATGCAAAGATTATGTGTTCAAATTCTAGCATTGCTCAATTTTATTTTCATTTTTGATATATAAGAAATAAGAAAGAAGAAAGAAGAAAGAAAATGATTTCATAAGAAACAAAATAGTTTCGTAAGAAAAATAAGAAAATAAGAAAATAAGAAACAAGAAAATAAGAAACTGTACTATTGAATTCAGTGACAGAGTAGCTCATTTACTATCTCGTAAGATCATGCAACTATCTAAAACATCTCATCGCTCTCATATAGCTTGTCATTCAATCGTACAGTTGAATATTCAGTGACAGAGTAGATTTTACTACTTCGTAAGATCATGCAACTGTTTACATCTCATCGTCGCTCTCATATATCTCGCTCTCTAGCTATTGATCTACTAGCTAGTCATGTTCAAAGCTTCGTCTTCGCTCTAGTTTATTTTATATCTTCAACCTTCGTCTTTTGCTTTTGCTTTCGATTTCGATTTCGATTTCGATTTCGCCTTTGTCTTCATCTCGCTAGTATCATTCAAGAATCAGATTAATGCTCAAGAAATAAGCATTAAATGAATGAGAAAAGAATGTCATGAGACGAAGTCTCATCTTTTGATAGCTCGTAAAACAGCATTCATTCAATCACATCTTCAAGATTCATGAGAACATTGACTACTATTGATAGAGACTTCTCGAGCAAAGTTATTGAGTTGCATCTTCAGAATTGATGAGAATATTGACTATTAATCATGTGATTATCTTTACATCTCATCGCTCTCAATTTTTCGTCGATTTAGTGACTACTATCTCATCTGATCGAGACTTGCTCTAACCATTACGCAGTGAACTTTAGCGCGTATTCTGCGTAAAGGTTAGAGTTAGATCTTGATGATTCTATTCATTTTTATCATGTTCAAAGCTTCGTTCTAGAAAATATCGTTCTCTAACTATCAATCTACTAGCTAGTCATTTAGTCATATACCTCGTCTTCGCATCAGGAAATATCGCTCTCTAGCTATTGATTTACTAGCTAGTCATGTTCAAAGCTTCGTCTTCGCACCAGAAAATATCGCTCTCTAGCTATCAATCTACTGACTAGTCATATATTTCGTCTTTGCTCTTGAATACTTCGTCATTTAGCTATCATTCTACTAGCTATTCAACATATTCGCTTCTTGTAATTTCGCTTGAATTACATCTGTGACTTCAATCTTCGTCATTCACTTTTCGCTTTCGCCTCACTAGTATCATAGAAGAATCACATTGATGCTCAAGAAACGAGCATTAGATGAGTAAGAAAAGAATGTCGTGAGACGAAGTCTCACTTCTCGATGACTCATGAAACAGCATTGATTCAATCGCATCTTCAGAATTTATGAGAACATTGACTACTATTGATAGAAATTTCCCGAGCATGACTCAGTTGCATCTTCAGAATTCATGAGAATATTGACTATCATTTATAGAGGTTTTTCGAGCGAAGTTTTTCTTCTTCATCTTTTTACTCATCTTTTCACCTCATTTCAAGATGAAGATATCAACGTAGAAACATATCTATCTATCTATTTATCTATCTATTCATTTAGTCATCTGTATCTAGTCTATCTTCTAGATCTATCTATCTACTAGATCAATCATCACATGTATTCATGCTCGCTCTGTTGATTTTGAAGCTTTCTATACCGCATCTGTATTCTATTTCTTGACAACATTTCATAGCATGATTTAAATCATTTCTTCAACTGACATGTCATCGTCTTTTCAATGACAGAGAACATAGTGATGTTCTTTGATGAGACAACATATGATTATGCAAATGACGTTATAGTCTTCTGACAAAGATAGTTCAATGATGAAGTTCATAACTATATCTTTTCAGCATTTCTGTGAAATCAAAAGAGAATGATGAAGTTCATTGATGCTATCTTTAAAGACTTTGCTTCGCTGACAAGCATGACAGTTTTAAATGTATCATTGAATAGTAGTTCAATGATCTGATCAATAGTAGAAACGCTGAACTAGATTGATGATTCATTTATTGTCAAAGTAAGAGATTGAAGATTGATTATGCACTTCTTGTAGTAATTTTGTGTGCATGTTCTCAGAGACTCACAGTAGATCTTTTCTAAATAGAACGTCGTCAATGATTTCGCAGTTCTTCAGTTTAGTGATATGAAATTTGAGCTTGTTGTCATTCATAGCTTGTTTATATTCGCTGCAGAACTCATCTGTTTGATTGATTATATATACTCGTTGATAGAGATTTGTTTTTGATTCAACAGATAAAACATTGACTTTATCAGAGATCAGAATAGTTTGAAAATGATCTTCAAGACGCTGAGCTGATTCAGAGACGTTCACTAGAGACATTTTAATTAAAGCATCGACTTTAGTGTTTATTTTGCCTGATTTAAAGATGATCTGAAAGTTGAACTTCAATAGAATGTTCAGATAGTTGACTTGTCATCGACTCAACTGTTTGTTTTTCATAAAGATCTTTAAAGTCTGATGATCAATAAACATCTGAATGAATAGTTTAATGCATTTCAGCTCAAGTTGTCAGTGTTCAAAGCATTGAATAATGACTAGCAGTTTCTTGTCATAGATGTGATAATTGATTTCAGCGAGAATCTGTCAGAATTGTGCCTAGATGAGTCAATCAGCGAAAGTCAGGGTTGAATAGTGCTTGATCTTTAGAGGTAGCTATAACTGAATATTAAGAATACAGAAGAAGATTGATACAAGAGCTTCTATTTATGTAATGTTCAGAGGCTGCGCTAGGCTCGAAAGAAATGTGTTTGTGACACGAGAAGAATGTGATGTAGATGAACAAGATGTTGGTGAAAGAAAAGAGTGTTGAGGAAGAAAAAGAGTGTTGAGTCATATCTGAGTCATATCTGAGCCATATCTGACTAGCTCGCTGGTTAGTTCTAATCATTACGCAGAGAACTCGCTAGCGTTCACTGCGAATTGATTAGAGCTTCAGCCTTGTTCAGCCTTGATACGCTCGTAACATTACTTTCCCCTTCGAAAATTCATGTTCGCATGAATGTAGTTTCTTTGCTCGCTTTTGTTGATAGTTATTCCGATATTTAGCGCGGTTTGTTTGAATATAGCTTATGAAATTCGTTCAAAACTTTCTCTGAGTCATTGAATTTCCCTTTATCGGCATAGTATCATTCGTCGTTTCTATCTAGATCTGTTCATTTGACTTTGTACTGTATTTGGCCTCGATAGCGTCTGAAGTTCAATATATCGTCTATCTTTCAGTGTTCATCGTCTTCGATAGTGATTGATCTGAATGATTCTGAATGCTGTTCTGATAGAGAGTCTTCTGAATACGGTCGCAGTAGCTTCGAGCTGAACATCGAATGCAGATGCTTCATGCTGACTGATAGGCGAAGATGATAGAAGATACTCACTTTCGCAGTGATTTGATAGAGACTCAGCTGTTTGTCTTTCAAATCTTTGCAGAGTCTCGTTGTCTTGACGTTTCTGAAAAATAGTCAAACTCAGTCATCTACTTCATAGATGACGTTTCGTCTATGTTTATTGACCTGAACTTCGATGATCAGCTTCGTCTTTTTCAATTGTTGACGGCCGAAGCTCAGTAGCTCTTTCATTCGAATGACAATATCATCTGCTTTTCTAGCTTTAAGTCGTTCACGAGTTGTTTCGTAGTCAGTCGTATCTGAATCGAAACTCATTCGAGGGTGAAATTCTTTATTGAAGTAGAAGAGAATCATTGAAGTGATCGAGAAGATATTGAAATTGTCGCTGAATTTCATCATAGATATTCATTTGACTCAGTCGTTCTGCATGTAATTGCAGTAGGTTCTAAGTTCGCGTTCAACGTCTTGATTGACTCGTTTCGATTGATCGTCGATCTCAGAATGATAGGCTGTGAATAGACTAGCTGTGATTCTCAGTCGTCTGCAAAGACTCTTTCACATAGTTGATATGAATTGAAAGTCTCTGTTCGAAACAATAGAACTGAGTAGGTCATGCAGTCGATAGACGTTTCATAGCATGATTCAAACCGTTTCTTCGACTGAGATGTCATCGTCTTCTCAATGACAGGAAACATAGTGACGTTCTTTGGTGAGACGACATATGATTGTGCAAATGACGTTATAGTCTTCTGATAGAGATAGCTCAGTAATGAAGTTCATAGCTATATCTTTTCAGCGTTCTTGTGAAATGAATAGAGAATGGTGAAGTTCATTGATGTTATCTCTAGAGGCTTTGCTTCGCTGACAGGCATGACAGTTTCGAATGTACTGTCTGACTGTGACTTGATGATCTGGTCAATAGTAGAATCGTTGAATTAGATCGATAGTTCATCTATTGTCGAGATGAGAGATTGAGGGCTGATCATGAATTTTCTGCAGCAGTTTCGTATGCATATTCTCGAGAACTCACAGTAAGCCTTTTCTAAATAGAACGCCGTCAATGATTTCGCAGTCTTTCAATTTAGTGGTATGAAATTTGAGCTTGTTTTCGTTCATAGCTTGCCTATATTCGCTGCAGAGCTCATCAGTTTGGTTGATCATACGTACTCGTTGATAGAGATTTGCTTTCGGTTCAACAGGTAGAACATCGACTCTATCGAGGGTCAGAATAGTTTGAAAACGATCTTCAAGACGCTGAGCTGATTCAGAGACGTTCGCTAGAGGCATTCTGATTAGAGCATCGACTTTAGTGTTTATTTTGCCTGACCTAAAGATGATCTGAAAGTTAAACTTCGATAGAACGTTCAGGTAGTTGACTTGTCATCGACTCAACTGTTTGTTTTTCATGAAGATCTTCAAAGTCTGATGATCGATGAACATCTGAATGAGTAGTTCAGTGCATTTCAGCTCGGATCGCCAGTGTTCGAAGCATCGAATAATGGCTAGCAATTTCTTGTCATAGATGTGGTAATTGATTTCAGCGAGAATCATGCTTTTGCTGTAGAAGATCATCGAATGAAGAACTTTCTCGTCATTGTACTGAGATAGTATTTCACCTTTTACATAGTTCGAAGCATTGATCTTCAGAATAGCTTGTCGTTTGATGTCGAAGTGACGAAGTACTGAAATCGAGCTGACTTGTTTCTTTAGATTGTCAAAGACTTGAACACAGATTTTATTTTAAACAAAAGACATGTTCTTTCTAGTCAGCTGAGTGAATGATTTGACTAGCTTCGAGAAGTTCTTAATGAAACGATGATAGAAGTTAATAAATTTCACGAAGTTCTGAATTTCTTTTAGGTTGATCGAAGTGATTCAGCTGACTATGACTGTCACTTTGCTGAGATTCATACGAAGATCTAGTTCTGATACAATGACTTCTAGAAAGACAGTCTCTTCTACATCGAATTCGCACTTTCGAATATTCACCTGCAGTTCAGCTTCGCGTAGTCGGCTCAATACTAGTTTGACGTGATCTCTATGTTTCTTTTTCGTTTTGCTATAGATGAGAATGTCATCTAGATAGGCTTGGCAAAAGTCGTTCAGAAAGTTTCATAGAACATCATTCATATATTGCTGAAATGAGGTTGATTCATTAGTCAGTTCGAAGAGTAGCATCTTATATTTATATGCTTCTAAAGCAGTGATAAAAGTGGTGTAATTCTCGCTATCGAGATGCATTCGAAGTTTGTTGAACGCTGATATGATATTCAATCTCGTCAGATGCTTGCAACTCACTATCTTTTCAATGATCTCGTCTATTAGCGGTAGAGAATATCTATTTCTTTTGAAAATGACATTTAGCTTTCGATAGTTCACGCAGAATCGAAGATCTTCATTTGCTTTGAGAGCGAATAGAACGGGGAAGAAATAGGAAGTCTGGCTAGAAGTGATGAATTTCTTCGACAGATTCTCGTTTAAGTACTTCTTTACCTTCAGAAGTTTGACAGAGAACATTCGATAGACTCGGCAGCGAGAGAGCGTTGAATCACTGGTGAGCTCGATTTTATGATCGTAGAAGCGATGAGAGGATAGTTTATTCGATTGAGCTCGATCAAAAACATCTAGAAACTCATGATATTTCGATGACAGCTTCGCTTTAATATCTTTCAAATTCTGAGCCGTTTCATTGATTGAAGAGACGTTTAGAGCGTTCAAATCGCACTGAGTATTGTACGCGATTTCCCTATTGATGTCTGTCATGAATAGAGCAAAGACTTCAGTCTGATTCTTCTTTGAACGATTCAACAGTGTTTTGAACGAAGCTGCGTCTATGCTTCGAATCGAGAATAACTCTTTCTGAGCAGTGGTTGAAACGAGTCGTTTGAGCATCATAGAAGCCTTAGTCTGAGTGATTGAAGAAGACGAAGTTGATCGCGATCAACTTGAATGCTTTGAATTGAGAAAGATCGAAAAAACCGAAATAGAAGTATTCAATTGATTCGGAAAAACAATGACGTCGTTTCGCATATTCAGTAATATTTCGTTTTTGTTCATTCAGAGCTTACTCAATATGACTTCATGATGATCGATATCAGCTATCAACATTGATACAGTCAATTTCTTATGACTTTCGATGATGAGATTGAGTAGAATTTTATGAGTGATGATCTTCTTAGATATCTTCTCATCATAACCTCTTATTAGCTTCTCTTTTGTCAGAAGTATAGATTGAATTTCTAGTTTCTCGCATACTCTATTGACTAGATTAGCGTGTATGAGCGTATGAGCGGCTGAATCACTGTCTATTAGCGAACGAAGGCTGAAGAATTGATTCTGCGAGATGAGATGAGCATCAATTAGAAACGACTTTTCAAAGTAATTTTCTTCTGATAGAATTTCGTCTAGTTTGCACAAAGATATAATCTCTATCCCTTTGATGACTTTTGAAGAGATGACTAGTTTTTTGAATCGGAATCCGAATTGAAATCGAACTCGAAACGATCGTATTCATTGTTCACTGCATTGATTCTGATAGATCAATCAGAGCACTCTCTAGAGCTATGACCTGATTTATGACATATGAAACAGGTTTCGACTAGAACGTCTGCTTCTTTGACGCTAGTTAAAACTGCGTCACGCGGCTTTAGATGATCAGGTTTTGAATGATCAACTGACTGAGTAACAACAGCTCTATGAAAGATGATCTTTGACAGATCATCGACGCGTTTGATGAGATTGACTTTGTTCTTGATTTCCCGAATGACTCGCTGATCATTATTCAAACGAATCAGGTAGAAACGAATCTCTTTGAGGAAATCGAGTTGAACTAATTGATCTATTCAAACGAATCGAAGACGAGGGTTTATTTTATCTTTCAGATCGACGATCAGTTGCTTTTCGTGATACTTCAGATAGAAAGATAATCGTTGAAACTGAGTGTAGAACTCGCTGAACTTCTTTGATTCTTGAATCAAGTTGTAGTATTTTCTACGAAAGTTGACTTCCTTATCTGAATCATTGAACAACTCAGCTAGTTCTTTCAAAAGATCATCGACGATCTTATAGAGATTGACACAGTCACGTTCGCGTCTAGATTGAGCGGCATCAGCTGCGTCATCGAATAATCTGAAATGTACATAGCTCAGTTTGACCCGTTCATTTGAAAAGAGATCGACGTTGATCTCTAGTTTATTCTGAATTTTGCCGTATCAGTTTTCCCAAGTAGAATTCTTTCCGTCAGTAAATCAGAAAGAATCAGGTATTTTCTGAGATCTAGAACGCTCAGAGTAGGTGAAATCAGAAGAAGTGATTTCTTTAGTTTGAAGTCTAGCCTTCAACTCTTTGATTTCGTCGTCTCGTTGATTACTCAGCTTGTTGAGTCGATTCGTTTCTCTGTCGAGAATCATGCATCGAGCCTTTCAGTTTTCAATAGAAACAGAAAGTATTACTGTTTCAGCGAATGACTCGTCGTCTTCACTGATGAATGATTCAGCACTAAAGAATTTGAATGAATCAGCATCAGAGGTTTGAGAGAAGCGACTTCGAAATTCTTCGAAACGTTCTTCGATAGATGAACGTTTTGACATGGTGAAATTTGAAGAAAGAACGAAGCCGAGCGGATGACGATGCTTGACAGTATTAATGAAGGCGTATGATCAAGTGTTTAATCTTCAGGAAAGAATGTTGTTGATTAGAGAAATATTTTTGATTTGTGAGTTTTTGAATGATTCTCAAGCAATTCACGAAGATTCTTTATCGTCGATTCTCTTAATCGGGTTGAACAGCTTATTTTCACTCGTCTGTTTCATGAGAATGGGTTGATTCTCTTGATCGAGTGAACTTTGCGTACTTAGTGAGCGATAAGTTGTCTAGCGATTTAAACAGCCTCGTCGTTGATTCTATCAAACTTTCTAGTGTTGTTCAGTCTTTCGATTGCGTCAATCATCAGGTAAACGAATTTCTTTAGACTCGTTCTGTCTGTACGAGTATGTTGAATGAGTAATGAGATCAGT
>JAABUV010003567.1_pt1 | contig 19686 bp, 16 predicted proteins | sample 5559971 | NCBI WGS metagenome assembly JAABUV01 (sample SAMN10711881, study PRJNA513362) | rock metagenome | isolation source: Antarctica rocks | place: Antarctica: Victoria Land, Knobhead nord | collected 2015-12-19
TGCTTCACGCAGTCGAAACAGTGAGTTTTGAGACTATGTATCAAATTTGTTCGCGTTGATTGCACGTTAAAGAACGAGTGTTCTAGTCACTTTAAATTGCTTCAAGAGCTTCGTTTTCATCATCATTTTCGCTATTGCTCTGAGATTCTTCGTGATGACGATGATTATTTGATAGTTCAAGAAGTCAGCATCTTGTAGCATTCTTGATTGCAGATGCAATCAGTTCGAGCAGTGCATGAGTACATGCTTCGTCGTCTGATGACTTCATTCGCAGTCACATCGCGAACTATTCATGTCTGAAACGTTTCTAGAGTGCAGATAAGCATTCAAATCTATGCGTTCAATTCTGATGTGCATTGCAAGAATGCTTTCTGCTTTCTGAAGATCATCACGCATCTTTATCATCTTATTGCTCAGATGCAATCTTTGTGCTGAGATTGCGTTGATGTCTGCAACGTGTTCTCTGTACTTTTTCCATCGTTGATTTCATTGATCTTTGTGATACTGCGTTATTGCGATGCTATCACTTGTTAAAATCATTGTGAAGAAGAGAGTGTATCGTTTGCATCTCAACTGTATCTTCGCATCTTCTTGAATGAAGACATTCAGAAGTACTATTTTCTTGATGACGAGTAAGCGAGAAATGACGCGATTAACTCTCGTCAAACGAACGCGTATTAGTTCGCATGCTTGTCTGATCTCTTGCGTTCGATCGTTGACTTGACTGTGTAGCGTGATTTTGTTCTGTAGCATGTTCAAATAAACATGTAGCGAACTCATGTATGTTTCTGTCTCTAGAGTTTCAATGTTTACTCTTTTGAACACTTCTGCTACGTGATGCAGAGTCTAATTCTGAAGTGTTTCTAGTCTGCATTCTTTGCTCGACAGTTCATCTTTCTTGTCACGCTGATGTCAGACTGATGCTTTAAATGCAATTTCTGATCTCACTACTGCTGAGTATACTTGTCTCGCTTTTGTGAAGATAGCTTCTTATGTGAAAACTTCAAGACGACTAAGTGTCAGCATTCTTGTGACATGATTCGTCTCTATTTGTCGAAGATGCGCGCTTTATTGCAGTTTCATGTTCAGTTGCATCTTTAGAACTCATACGTCTGATTTTGATTTGATAACTGAGCTTTCTATTTGTATGCTAGTCATCATGTCGAATCTCTTTGATTTTCTAGTGAAATGCGTGAGCTTATACTTTTCTGATACGAACGTTGCGTCATGAGTGCGAGCTCATTTCGCGCAGACATCGTGTGCTTTGCTCAGTGTTTTGCAAATTTCTTCAGTGAATTTGTCGTAGACTAGAATGTTAATATTGTTTACGAAGTTAAGCACTTCGATTTTAATTCTCAGTGCTTCGCATTTTTCGATTAAACTTGCGTTGAAGAATAGAAAAAGAATCGATGAAATGAGAAATCTCTGCGATATGCCTGCGTTTACCTCGCGCATGTCGCTCGTTTGTTCATCGAATATTAGCGATGTCTCTCGATTTTCTAGAAAGCTGCGTGTTCATTTAATTATGTAGCTTGACGTTTTTTTCATTTTCAGCGTGTGTAGAAGTCTGACGTGTAAGACTTGATTAAACGCTTCAATGATGTCTAAGCTTAGCATGAAGATCACATATTTGATTTCACAGCTTTATACTGTGTGAACTTGATCTACTAGTAGATCTAACGTCGAGATCACAAATCACTTGCGTCTCGCTCTCATTTAAGCATTTGATAGCATGCAATGAGTCTTAACTATGTCACTCAGTCTTTTGATCATGATCAACTTCAGCGTTTTGCTTATGATATCGAGCAAAGCAATGAGTCGATACGTCTTTGAATCAATATAGTCGCTTTTCTTTAATTTGCGTAGTACTATTGTCTGAGTCTTTTTGAACTGCTTTGAATGATACTTGTGTGTTACGCATGCGTTGAATAAACTCGTCAGTACTGAGATCAGTTCTGCGAGACTTGCTTGAAGCGCTCTGTTTGAAATATCTGAAGCGCTCAACGCTTTGTCTGCTTTTACTCGTCTGATTGTCTGCTTCACTTCATTTTCTGTAATGCGTGAATTGAATGAGACTGTCAGAGATATGAATGATTCTGCGATGTCGCTGACATTCGCTTGAGAAGATGAGAGAAAGAACTTTTCTCGCAGTATCTCGATTTTTTTCTCGAACGTCGTTGTCATATGATCGATGTCGCTTCGCTTCAGTGACGAAAACTGAGAAAGCTTTTTAGGTAGCTGACTTTCGATTCTAGCTCATTTTGCAAAGCATCATATCAATTTGAGTGCTTCGCTCAGCTCATGCATTTGTGTTCTGAAGTGTGCGCATTTCATTTGTCAAATAATCTTGTTTTTATGATCATTGTGCTTCAGATATTTATTTCACGCTTCTAATGTGTCTTGTGTTTTTCATATGATTTGCAGTCGTCTTGATTTCATTACTACTTCGAAGCAGCTTTGATTTCAAAAGTCTCTTGCTCAATTTGATGACTTTGTCAAGAAGATAAATTTCTCAATGATTTTCTGTAGCACTCTAATAATCTTATACACTCTGTCATTCATCATAGTCTTGTCATCTAGAGAGCGTTTCAAAGTTAGATGTATTTGCAGATAAGCACTCAATGCTTCTGTATTCATTTTCTTTCAAAGTCGTCAAGTTAAGAATTGCACTGAGATTGTTTATAAACATAGCTCTGTGATGATCGAAAGATGATTCAATATCTGATGCAGATCGATTCGTATCTTGCATTTGCGTGTCATAAACTGTATTTTCTCGCTGCTAAAGACTAGATCAATCGTCGTAAATTAATTGTGAGCTTCGCGAGTAATAGTGTCTGATTTCAGTAATAATTTCAGCCTTGCGTTTGTAATGACGTTTAGTAGAGTATCAGTCATCGTATGACGAGTGAAGCATCTTCATCTCTCTCAATGAGAATGATGTAGATTAAAATCTTCTATGATCAGTTGTTTGCAGTCATTCTTGAGTAATTCGTTCAAACGAGAAATGATTGAAGATCTCTCTGTGAATGTAGTAGACAGTGAGCATGAGTTGTAGACGTTTAGAAGTCTTAGCGTCTGCGTTTCATCATCTGTGTTGCGAGTTAATATTCTGATTGAGCAAATGTCTGACTCAGCTGTTTCTACTATTCATTGATTGAGTCTTAGACATTTGTTAACGTATATGCATGTTCTTGATTGAGATGACGAGTTTTTCACTAGATGAAAGAAGTTGTGTGCTGAGCTAAATAACTGCAAGTCGTTGTTGTTGCAATCTTGCTTCTGTATAGCTACTATGTTGAATTCGCGAACTTCTCTGTTAATTAGAAATGATTCTTGAATTCTTAATGATTTTCTGATGTTGTACTGTAGAATTTGTAGAAAAGACTGTTTTATCATAGAGTTATTCATAACTGTTGTTGACTCTGCAATGAGAAGACTCTTTGTATGCTTTCGATCATCAACGATCTTTCTCACTTTCTGATTGAACGTTTCTGAATCTGCTCAGATGTCATCTCGTCTGAGTTACTACTCACGCAAGAAAAAAGATTGACTTGTCTTTTCTTGATCTCTACTATCTGTCAAGCTGATTCATCAGCGATTCAACTGTATGTTTTCAGCATGACTGTTACTGAGCTTGAGAGATTCATTGAATCGAAAGAATTCGTTGAATCTGAAGAGTTCATTGAATCTAAAGAGTTTAGAAACAGCGAGAAGAATGTGCAATTGTATTTAGACATCTCAGAGTATCTGAACAATCTATTTCTATAGATTTTGAACGTTTGTTTCATCTGCTGTCATCACTTAAGACAGATGCATCTTCAGAATTCATGATTTTCGTTGCAGTTGACACAACGTCTTTTATTCGAAGACATCACACACTTCTTTATGTGATGCTTGTCTGCGCATTTTTCGCAGCGCTGATTCTTTCTGCAGATTTTAGTCATGTGATCAAATTTGTGACATTCGAAGCATTGTATGATGCGACAGTTCTTTTCAAATAGCTTGCATGCACATTCTTGATACGAGTTCAGCATGCTCACGTTCATTAGTCGATTCATCATCGCTTCGATTGCAATCTCTACAATGAGCGATGAATGAGTCTTTTCGCTTATCTGCTATCTTCTTGAGTCAGATTATTCTTAGAACTTTCAGATCTTCATGAAGTCTCGCGTTATCTTTTATTAATCTTTCAATGATCTTTTCTTGATTGCTCATGTCTATTGTAGTGCATACTTCATGTGTCAGCATTGCGAAGGTTTGACGTGCTACACATGTCAAACTCGCGATTTCTTTTGCTCACGTCTGAGTCTTTTTCAGATTTGCTTGAGCATCTGAGCTAACTGCGTGAAGGAAAATGTCATCACTGCTCAGCTTGCAAAGTGACATGATTAGATTTCTTTGATCTGTTGACACGTCTGCAATTCTCTGTAGAATCTGTTTAATCGACTTCTTCTGTATCTCTTCTATTTCTCTTTTGTTCATTATCTTAATCATGACTTCTCGTTTCTTGCAAAGCGACGACGAGTTGTCTCTGAGACGTTGCTTTCTCGTCGCTATTTCTTCTCTTGTCACGTTCGCTCATGACGTGATTTTCGTTGAAAGACGCGTGTTTTTCTGTGTATGCAACTGCTTGTTAAGCAGTTGAACTGATGTCTTCAGTTTCTGTACATTCTTCGCGATGAATGCATTCTGATTCGCGTGATGTTTTTCTTCTGAGTCGAGTCGAAGACGTTGAATCAGCTTCAATGCTACCTCTTTTCACGAATGATCTTTGCTCTTCTCTTTCTCTAACGTTGATATCTTTATTAGTAGATCAATAATGTTAGCAACATTCTTTTCATCATCACGTGAGTGTTTCAATCTTGCATCTCTGTTTTCTTGCAATGAATCAACGTCGCTCGCAATCGTCTTCGAATCAGCACTGCTGCAATTTATGCAATTCATCGTCGTTCAATCATCTTCTAGATTCACTCTGCCTTGTTTGTAATGCTCTTTTTCAAAATTTGTGATGCGTGCGTTGTGATTGTTTTTTCATGCATACATAATACATAAGTATCATTTGAAGCAGTTCAAAAAGACTCAGACAATAGTATTATATAAATTGAAGAAAAGCGATTATATTAATTCAAAGACGTATTGACTCATTGCTTTGCTTAATATCATAAGCAAAGCACTGAAGTCAATCATGATCAAAAGATTGAGTGACATAGTTGAGATTCATTACATGCTATCAAATGCTTAAATGAAAGCGAGACGCAAGCAATTTGTGATATTAATATTAGATTTACTAATAGATCAAGTTCACACAGTATAAGACTGTGAAATCAAATATGTGATCTTCATGCTAAGCTTAAATGTTGTTGAAGCATTCAATCAAGTTTCACACGTCAGACTTCTGCATACGCTGAAAATGAAAAGAATGTTAAGCTACATAATTGAATGAACACGCAGCTTTTTAAAAAATCAAGAAACGTCACTAATATTCAACAAATAAACAAGTGACATACGTAAGATAAACGCAGACATATTGCAAAGATTTCTCATTTCATCAATTCTCTTTCTATTCTTCAACGTAAGTTTAATCAAAAAATGCAAAGCATTGAGAATTAAAATTGAAGTGTTTAACTTTGTAAACAATATTAACATTCTAATCTACAACAGATTCACTGAAGAAATTTGCAGAACACTGAGCAAAGTACATGATGTCTGCATGAAATAAGCTTGCATTCATGATGCAACGTTTGCATCAGAAAAGTATGAGCTTACGCATTTCACTAGAAAATCGAAGAGATTCAACATGATGATTAGCATATAAATAGAAAGCTCAGTTATTAAATTGAAATCAGATGTACGAGTTTTAAAGATGCAACTGAACATGAAACTGCAATGAAGTGCGCATTTTCGACAAATAAAGATGAATTACATCATAAGAATGCTGACACTTAGTTATCTTGAAGTCTTCACATGAAGAGCTATTTTCACAAAAGCAAGATAAGTATACTCAGCAGTAGTGAAATCAGAAATTGCATTTGAAGCATCAGTCTGACATCAGCATGACAAGAAAGATAAACTATTGAATAAAGAATGTAAATTAAAAACACTTTAAACTCAGACTTTGCATCATGTAGCAGAAGCATTCAAAAGAGTAAACATTGAAACTTTAGAAACAGAAATATACATAAGTTTACTATATGTTTATTTAAACATGCTATAGAACAAGATCATGCTACACAGTTAAATCAATGATTGAATGCAGAAGATCAAATAAGCATGCAAATTAATACATGCTCATTTGACAAGAGTTAATCACGTCATTTCTCGCTTACTCATCATTAAGAAAATAGTACTTCTGAATGTCTTCATTCAAGAAGATGCAAAGATACAGTTGAGATGCAAATGATGCATCTTCTTCTTTACAATGATTTCAACAAGCGATAGTATCATAATAATGCAGTATCACAAAGATCAATGAAATCAACGATGAAAAAAGTATAAAGAACGCGTTGCAAACATTAAAGTAATCTCAGCACAAAGATTGCATCTGAGCAATAAGATGATAAAGATGCGTGATGATTTTCAGAAAGCAGAAAGCACTCTTGCAATGCACATCAGAATTGAATGCATAAATCTAAATATTTATCTGCACTTTAGAAATGTTTCAGACATGAATAGCTTGCGATGCAACTGCAAATGAAGTCATCAGACAATGAAGCATGTACTTATGCATTGTTCAAACTGATTGCATCTGCAATCAAGAATGTTACAAGATGCTGACTTCTCAAACTACTGAATAATCATTATTATCACAAAGAATCTCAAAGCAGTAACGAAAATGATGATAAAAACAAAGTTCTTGAAGCAATTTAAAATGACTAGAACATTCGTTCTTTAACATGCAATCAACGTGAACAAATTTGATACATAGTCTCAAAACTCACAGTTTCAACTGCGTGAAGCAATCATGTAAACTGCAAGTGATTTTCTATCTCAGAGAGTTTTGTTCACTTGATACAGATAGCATAAAGTTTCTCATGAGTTAACTTAATTGATGTTACAAAAGTGTATGAATTTATTATTATTATTATTATTATGAATAAATGAGATTTATGAGAATGATATGACAATGTGATATTCTAAGCAAACACAGAATGAATATATATTATGATAAAGTTAATTATTAAGAAGCTTTCAATAACTTAAGAGAATTGAATCATCTCAACTTGATGAATAAATAAGCTTGCTTATGCTCATCACTATACAACGAAAGTTGATGTTTTAAAATGCTTAAATGAGTTGCAAACATTCATATTATCTGAACTGAATGTTGTAATGCATTCACATATTGCTAAATCACATTTATGCTTCAATTCATTAAGTCTTTGATTAAATTTAGAAGAAAGTCAATAAAATTATATTATATTTACTGAGTTGCAAACATAGTTTCTTTATGATTGAATCAAAGTTTCTTTGATTCATTCTTTAAATAAATTATGCAGTAATAATAATAATAAATTCATACACTTTTATGACATCGATTAAATCAATTCATGAGAAACTTTATGCTATGTATATTGAGTGAACAAAACTCTTTGAGATAGAAAATCACTCATTATTTATACAATTGCTTCACGCAGTCAAAACAGCAAGATTAAAACTATGTATCAAATTTGTTCATATTAATTGTATGTTAAAAAATGAATGTTCTAGTTACTTTAAATTGCTTTAGAAGCTTTATTTTCATTATTATTCTCACTACTGCTTTGAAATCTTTCGTGATCGCGATAATTATTTAATAGTTCAAAAAGTTAATATCATGTAACATTTTTAATCACAAATGCATTCAGTTCAAGCAATGCATGAGTACATGCTTTGTTATCTAATGACTTTGTTTGCAGTTGCATTGCAAGCTATTCATGCTTGAAACGTTTCTTGAATGCAGATAAACATTAAGATTTATGCGTTTGATTTTGATGTAAGTTGCAAGAATGCTTTCAATCTTCTGAAAATTATCATGTATCTTTATTATCTTGTTGAATAAATAAGATCTTTATGCTGAGATTGCATTGACATCTGCTATGTATTTCTTGTGTTTTTCTCATTGTTGCTTTCATTGATCTTTGTGATATAATGTTATTATGATGTTATCACTTATTGAAATTATCGTAGAAGAGTTGAATTATCTGTATTTAAACTGCATTCTTGCATTTTCTTGAATAAATGTGTTCAGAAGCACTATTTTCTTAATGACAGAAAAGCGAAAGATGAGATGATTAATTCTCGTCAGTTAAATACATATGAGTTTATATGCTCATCTAATCTCTTGCATTCTGTCATTGACTCAACTGCGTAATGTGACTTTATTCTGCAGCATGTTCAAATGAACATGCAGCGAACTTATGTATGTTTCAATTTTTAACGTTTCAATGCTTACTTTTTTAAACACTTTTGCAACATGATGTAAAGTCTGATTTTATAAAGTTTTTAGTTTGCATTTCTTGTCTGACAATTCTTCTTCTTTGTTACGCTGATGTTAAACTGATGCTTCAAATGCAATTTCTGATTTCATTATAGCTGAGTACACTTATCTTGCTTTTGTGAAGATTGCTTTTCATATGAAGACTTTTAAATGACTAAGCATAAGCATTCTTGTGACGTGATTCACTTTTATCTGTTGAAGATGCACATTTTATTGCAGTTTTATGTTCAGTTAAATCTTTAAAACTTGCACGTCTGACTTTAATTTATCAAAAATATGTTGTATACGTTGCATGCAACATATATAAAGCATAATTTCTATGTTGATTTCTTTCTTAGATTCAAGAAATTACTCAAAGAGTTTTCTTACAATGAATTTACAGTTTAAAATGAATGAGATCTTTCATTACTCAGATTTCAACAGTTTACTTCTTAAGCATGAATCACAGATGTTTCATCTATGATATGCATGTATATTGCAGTCGATTTCTTCTTTAATCATATTAATATACATTACTGTTTTTTTAAACTATACAGATAATATCTTTAACTAGAAGTTGACTTTATCATCAAGATATTCAAGAATCAAAACTCAATGAAGAAGTGAGATTCTTAAAATCAATAATCATCATCATTATATATCATGTTTCACAGATACTCACTTCATTTATAAAGCATGTAACTTATTTGTTTTACATTATCTGTAAAGATTTCTCTTATGCAGATCAATCATGTTTTGCAGAAATATTCATATGCTACACTTTTAATCAAACAGCATAGTTCAATTATTCTTTATTAACTTGCTTGTATTTCTCTTCTTTTAACAAAGTTTTCTCATCAACATATTGTTTATATATAAAATGTTTATGTTTGAACATTTATTAAACAATATTAACAAGATTCTTAAGTTTGTTTATGTTAAACTTAATGAAACTCATGAGTTATTTATGTCATAGTAACAGACATGCAATCTTAACAAGATTTATACATAGTTAGCATGTAAATTTAAAGAATGTTCATGATTCAAGTTCTTTCTGCTAATCATTCTCAACAAATCAAATGCAAGAGTGTTTTATCTCAGTTCTCATCATCATGATAACAAGATACTGAATTAAATGATTTTTATAAATGATTTTTCTCATAGTTCTGCATTTTATTTAACTTTCTCATTTGCATGTGAATTGCTTATAACATATGCATTAAGATTATCAAAGTTTGCGTAATCATGAAAACTCTGCATGCGATCAATGCATAGCACTTCATCATCATGTAACATCTTGATATCATTCAAACTTTTAATAATCTTTAAACTTTACTGTAGCTAAACAGTAAATTTATAGTCAGCATTGTGTATAAATGAGTTTCATTACTGATCATAAATTATACAGTACAAAATCTTTTTCTCATCACTTTCAAAATGTTAAAAAATATTTCAAAATGAGATTTTGACATTATGAATTCACTCTTTATGTTTTCTTATAATTTTATCATGATACTTCTTTACAAACATTGAAGATCTTTGCTTTTGCAAGATAATTTCATGATGATTTCAATTTATTATCATTGACATTATGAAAATGATGTGTAGATTGTTCAAATTCTTCATGAAAGTTTAAGTGAAAGCTTGATGACTTTTCTTTATTGTTTCAACAACTTACAAAGTCTTAATCTCTGATCAAATAGCTGCTAACTTTTGTTTCTTTTGCAGTTCATCATGTTAAAGTATTACTCATGTCAACTGTTCATTAATATCAAGAGAAAGTTTATCTTTTGCTTTTTTGCTTTCTAATTTCATTAATCATTATGCAACGTTTGTTTTCTGATATAATGTTTCATAAGATCAAAATGTTATTATTTTAACTCTGTTGCAATTATGTTACTGTTATTATGCTTGAATATCAAATCATCACTTCTAAAAAGAGTTTAAAATAATTAAAACTATGATGATTAAGTTTACTAAATAAATAAATGAGATTTATAAAAGTAATATGACAATGTGATATTTTAAGCAGACACAGAATGAATATATATTATGATAAAGCTAATTATTAAGAAGCTCTCAATAACTCAAGAAAATTAATCAACTATAAAAAGTTTATTAAGCATTGTCAAGTTAAACATGACATAATTCATGACATATTAAGTCAAATATATGACGTAGTTTAAATGATATTTTGACAAAGTTTTAAAGTTTTAAAGCTAATTCAGATCTGATCTTTGATTCAGTTTTTGACTTTAGTCTCTGATTTAATCTTTATGAGTTAATTCATCATAACAGCTGAACATGTACTCATGTTTTCATTGACATTGTGAACAGACATTTTCTTGACTTTATTAATCATAGACTAATCGCGTCAAGTTGAGTATTCAAGTTTGAATCGAGTACTCAACTTGAAAAGTGTCGAGTTAAGTTGAAATTTTTTGAGAAAAGTGTTGAGTTGAGTTGAGAAGTTGAATTCAAGCACTTAAGTTGAATTGAGAAGCTTAACTCAATAACTTAACTCAAAAACTCGACTTGATTCAACAAGATATTAAATAAATGTAAATAGTTTGATTGAACAGTCTTCATGATCTTCTATCATGTTTTCTCGTCATGACTTTCTATCAAAGTCAAATGATCTTCATGTTTCTTCTTCATATTCTTCTTCATGTTTCTCTTTATGTTTCTCATCATGACTTTCTTTATGTTTCTCTCTATGTTTCTCTTCATGTTTCTCTTCATGACTTTCTTTATGTTTCTCTTTATGTTTCTCTTCATGTTTCTCTTCATGTTTCTCTTTATAACTCTTTATCAAATGATCTTCATGTTTCTCTTTATGACTTTCTATTAAAAGATAATGCAAAAAGATAAAGCAAAAGTCAAAAATCGGAAAATTTTCTATATTTAGCTTTCTTGATGAGTTGAGTTGAGTTGACTCAATTTTCAGTTGAATCGAATTGCATCAAGTTGAAAATATGAGCAATTCAACTTGAGTTGAGTTGAAAATGTAAGCAATTCGATTCAATCTCAATTCGAGTTCAAAATGTTAACTTAAAACTCAACTTAATGATCAGTTTAATTAATCATTCATGTATAGTAAATTTCATCTTGCAATCTGCTTTCAACATGTTTTGCTAAATATCTTCATTCACTGACATTATGAATGAATATTTTCTCAACATCATTAATTAATCATGTTCATCAATGAATTTCATCTTGCAGTCTGCTTTCAACATGTTCTGCTGAATATCTGTTTATACTTATACTGTAAATAAACATCTTCTCAACATCATTAATCACTTGTATACAATATAATTCTCTGATCACTATGAATATAAAGTTATTTAAGCTTTTTATTCTAGTCAGCTTTCGCTGCAAAGTAAGCAGCAAATGATTTGCAAAGATATTGTCACTTTTATAATCAGATCATCTTAATGATGCATCAATCAAGTTTGTTTTTTCTGATTTATGTGCTATTTCAAAGTTGCAAATCAACAATTTCATGACTCATTTAACTTATTTTTTATTTAGCTCTTAAATGTTCATAAAACTTTTCAGATTATTATGATCAGTTAAAACTTTAACAGTATGACAATTATTTTTCACATAGTGTTATCAATATTTAAACATCGTTACTATGATTAAAAGCTTCTGATCATATATTTCATAATTTCTTTCAACATTTATTATCATTCTGAATCAAAATGCAATTGAATGTCACTGATCTTTGTCATCTGATTGAGACAAAATACTTGCAACTACATAATTGAACATGTTGATCTTGATGCATATATGTTGCTCTGAGTCAAAGTGTCTTAGTATAAACACTTTCATAAAGACGTTGTGAAGCTGATTAAAAGCTTGTTTTACTTCATTCAATCATATAAATGAGCTTATTTTTACATCTTTTACACCATCTTTCAGCAATTCTGTTAAAAACTCTGCTATCTGAGAGTAGTGATGTATAAAACGTTGATAGAAATTGATGAACTTCAGAAAAACTTGTATTTTTTAATACATCTTTATAAATCTGTCATTGAGTTAGAATTAAGTTAAGTTGAAAAAAATCAATTTAACTCAATTTTGAGTTTAAGTTGAGATTGAGTTGATCTCTCTTAACTCAGACTTAACTCAAAATTAAGTTGAGTTGCTTAAACTCAATTTTTATTACTAAATATAGTATACTATGTACTAAAAATAGTATACTTTTTTTCTTTTTCTTCAAATTTTTTCAAAACAAATTTTTTCTCAATTTTGCAATCAATTTGATAGAAAATTTGATAGAAAGATTGATGAGAAATATGATAAAGAATATAGTGAGAAATATGATGAAAATATGATGAAAAATATGATAGAAAGTGTAGTGAAGAATATGATAGAAAATATAATGAGAAACATAGTAAGAAACATGATAAAAATATGATAAAGAACATGATAAAGAGTTTGATAAAAAGTTTGATAGAAAGTTTAATCACTTTAATAAAGAATTTGATAGAAAATTTGATAGAAAATTTGAGTCAACTCATCAAGTTGACTAAGTTAAGTCAAGAGTAAATTAATCGCGTCAAGTTGAGTATCTGAGTTCAAGTCAAGTACTCAACTCAAAAAGTATCAAGTTAAGTTGAATTTTTTTTGAAAAAGTATTAAGTTGAGTTGAGAAGCTTGATTTAACAACTTGACTTGAAAACTTAATTTAATTCAACAAGATATTAAATAAATGTAAATAACTTGATTAAACAGTTTACATAATTTTTCTTCATGACTTTCTATCATGTTTTCTCGTCATGACTCTCTATTAAAGTCAAATAATCTTCATATTTTTTCATTATGACTCTTTATCAAATGATCTTCATGTTTCTCTTCATGTTTCTCTTTATGTTTTTCTTTATGTTTCTTAATCAGTGATGAAACTCATCTGTATGCAATGCTGATTACAAATTTACTGTCTAACTACAGTAAAGTTTAAAAATTATCAAAAGTTTAAATGATATTAAGATGCTGTGTAATGATGAAATGCTATGCGTTGATTGCATGCAGAGTTTTTGCTATCACGCAGACTTTGATAATTTCAATGTGCATGTTATCAGCAATTTGCAAATAAAATGTAAAACTATGAGAAAAATTGCTTATGAAAATCATTCAATTCAATATCTTGTCATTATAATGATAAGAACTGAAATAAAATACTCTTGTGTTTGATCTGTTAAAGATGATTAGCAGAAAGAACTTAAATCATGAATATTCTTTAAATTTATGTGCTAACTACATATAAATTTTGTTAAGACTGCATGTCTGTTACTATAACATAAGCAATTCATGAGTTTTATTAAATTTGACATAAACAAACTCAAGAGTCTCATTAATATTGTTTAATAAATGTTCAGATACAAACATTTTATATGTAAATGATACATTAATGAAAAAACTTCATTAAAAGAAAAGAAACATAAGTGAATTAATAAAGAATAAACTGATTGTTAAGTTGAGTTTTAAGTTGACATTTTGAACTTGAATCAACATTAAGTTAAGTTGCTCATATTTTCAACTTGATGCAACTCAACTCAACTGAGAATTGAGTCAATTCAACTCAACTTGTTAAGAACTTAAGCTTGACATCAAGAAAACTAAATATAGAAATTTTTCTGATTTTTTGCTTTTGCATTATCTTTTTGCATTATCTTTTTGATAGAAAGTCATGACGAGAAACATGAAGATTATATGATAGAAAGTTATGATGAGAAAACATGAAGATTATTTGATGAGAAGTCATGAAGAAAAATCATAAAGAAGAATCATAAAGAAAAATTATGAAGAAAAACATGAAGAGAAACATGAAGAGAAACATGAAGAAGAACATGAAGATCATTTGATAGAAAGCTTCAAGTCATGTTGAGAAAACATGAAGATTGTTTGACTTTGATAGAGAGTCATGATGAAAAAACATGGTAGAAAGTCATGAAGAAAACTCATGAAAACTATTCAATCAAACTATTTATATCTGTTTAATATTTTATTAAGTTGAATCGAGTTTTCAAATTGAGTTGTTAAGTTAAGCTTCTCAATTCAATTCAAGTTCTTGAGTTTAACTTTTTAATTCAACGCAACTTGAATTCAAAAATCTTTTAACTCAATTCAACACTTTTTGAGTTGAATACTCAATTTGAACTCAGATACTTAACTTGATGCAATCAGTTTAATAAAGAATGATTAAGCTATGCTGTTTAATTAAAAGTGTAATATATGAACATTTTTGCAAAACATAATCAATCTGCATGAGAAAAATCTTTATAAATAATGCAAAACAAATGAGTTGCATGCTTTATAAATGAAGTGAGCATCTGCAAGATGTAATATACAATGATAACAACTGTTGATTTTAAGAATTTCACTTCTTCACTGAGCTTTGACTCTTAAATATCTTGATGATAAAATCAATTTCTAGTCAAAAATATCATTTGTATAGTTTAAAAGAACAATAGTGTATATTGATATGATTAAAGAAGAAATTGACTGCAATACACATGCATATTGCAGATGAAATATTTGCAACTCATGCTTAAAAAGTAAACTGTTGAAATTTGAGCAGTAAGAAATCTCATTCATCTTGAACTGTGAACTTGTCATAAGAAAACTCTTTGAGTAATTTTTCAAGTTTAAGAGAAAAATTAGCATACAGATTATACTTTATGTATGTTGCATGCAACGTATACAACATATTTTTGATAAATGCTCATTTGATAAAAACTAATAAACTCATTTCTTGCTTTTCAATCTTCAAAAAATGATGTTTCTGAACGTTTTAATTCACAAAGAAGCAAAGATACAGTTTAAACGTAAATGATTTAATCTTTTAATGTCAACTTAAATGAGTAAACGTGCAATTACACAGTTTCACAAAAGTTAATAAGATTTTCAATGAGAAAACTACAAAAAACACATCGTAAACATTAATGCATCTTTCACTCAAAATTTTTATCTATTCAAGAAGTCAGTAAAGATGCGTGATGATCTTCAAAAAATCAAAAGCACTCTTGCAATTTACATCAGAATTGAACACATAAAGCTGAATGTTTATTTGCACTCAAGAAATGTGTCAAATGCAAATAGCTTTTGATGTGATTGCGAATGAAGTCATCAGATAGTCAAGCATATTCTGATGCATTGTTTGAATTGAATGCATCTTCAATTGAATATGTTACAAGATGTTGACTTCACAAACTATTAAATCATCATCTCAATCATGAAGAGTCTTAAGATAACAGTGAGAATGATAATGAAAATGAAGCTGCTAAAGCAGTTTAAAGTGACAAGAACATTCATTCTTTAATGTGTAATCATCATGAACAAATTTAATACATAGTTTCAGTTTTATCATCTTGACTGCATGTAGCAATTGTATAAACAGCAAGCGATTTTCTATCTCAGAAAGTTTTGTTCACTCAACACACATAGCATAAATTTTCTTCATAAGTCGATTTAATTGATGTCACAAGAATGTATGAATTATTATTATTATTATTATTATTTTTATGTTTCTTATCATGTTTCTCTTCATGACTTTCTATCAAAAAGATAATGCAAAAGCAAAAAACCGGAAAAATTTCTATATTTAGTTTTCTTAATGTCAAGCTTAAGTTCTTGATGAGTCAAGTTGAGTTGATTCAATTCTCAGTCGAGTCAAGTTGCATCAAGTTGAAAATATGAGTAACTCAACTTGATATCAATTTAAGTTCAAAATGTCAACTTGAAACTTAACTCAACAATCAGTCTAGTCAAAAGTTTGACTTAACTTAATACTGAAACTCAATCTAAGTTGAATTAAACAACTTGAACTCAATGACAGATTTATATCTTCAATTTGAATCATGTTTTAATGATGTTTATTCTACTCAAATTCATTGAAACATTCTTTGTGAATATGACAAATTCTAGAAAGTTCACTTTAGTAATGAAGAATGCACACTTCTTTAAACTAGCATATAGCTTAAACTTTCTTAATTTCTTCAGAATTTACTTCATGTGATTTATGTGATTAATCTTCTTTACAAAGAAAATTAGAATATCATTTAAATAAACAACATAAAAGTCATTTAAAAGCTTTGTTAAGATCTTATTAATATAAGTCTGAAAAATAATAAATGCATTGATTAAATCAAACAATATGATCATATATTTGAAGTGATCATAATGAGTATGAAACATCATTTTTCACTCATCTTTACATTGAATTCTGAGACAATAATATGCATTCTTCAGATTTAATTTAGTAAACTGCTTGACTCAACTGAATCTGTTTAAAGTTTCACTAATTAAAAACAGTAAGTAATGATTCTTGATAGTGATCTTATTCAGATCTTAATAATTCATGTATAAATGAAAACTAGTATTCTTTTTGAAAATGAATAGAATAGACGTGTTAGTTGAGCTGATGAAGTACTTAATTTATTCTTTCACTAAAACATTATTTAAATATTGTCTCAAAGTCATTAACTTTATGTTCAACAAATTATACAATAATTTATATGATGATTCTGCCGTGATTTTGATTGCATAATTGTGATTTTCATGCAAGAGCAATTTGTCAATACTTTTTATCAAGAATACATCTTCATACTTTTTCAATTCAATGTTCAATAAATAAAGTCTGTGTTTTAAATGCATTTATGATACAACTTATCATGTTATTCATTACTTTCACTTGATGTTCAATGATTGACTCTTTAATGACATTAATCATGATAAAAGCATACACAGTAAACTCATCTTGTAGAACTTTCATAAAATCTTCTGCAATGAATAACTTGAACATATGTTCATTTATATCAAAACATCATGTTCTTGCAATTATGTTTATTTAAATACGCTTGAATTGCATGTTTAACATACTTAAAATCAAGAAAGATTCTTTCTTATTAATAGCATAAAAGATATTAAATACTTATATCTTTTTTCTTTATGTTTCAGCTGTCTCTCAGTTAATAACACATCTTATAAACATCATAATAATAAACATTCTGATCATTTATTCAAATAGATTTTGAAAGATTAACGTTCAGCAATGATATATTTTACTTAATGATAAAATGTTGACTAATCACGTTCATCTTGACATTGATATTCATATGAATTTTCATTTCTGTCTTCTGATCTTTCTAAATTACATGCTTTTTATATATAAAAATCTTTACAAAGAAAACTTCTTGTTTTTCTCTTGATGATTTGAAGTATTCATTAAAAGCTTGTTTTTTTTCGAAATTTCGAAATTATTTATATGCAACATCAAATCAATAAATACTTAATTTACATTAAATTCTTTTGATTTATTCTTGATCTTTTCATCTTTAGTATTGATCGACTATAAAAAGTTTATCAAGCATTGTTAAGTCGAGCACAATATAATTCATGACATATTAAGTTAAAGATATAATGTAGTTTAAATGATGTCTTAACAAAGTTATAAAGTTTCAAAGTTAATTCAGATCTGATTTTCAACTCAGTCTTTAACTTTAGTTTCTGATTTAATTTCTATGAGTCAATTTATCATGACAAGTTATTATATTCTTATCTCAATGATTTCTTATTAAAACAACATTCAGAATCATTTAAATTTCTTACTATTAAAAATGATGAACATTAAAAGATAAATGATATTTTGAACTTTAAATGCTATTGAGATTAAATACAATACAAAGTTAAATAAATGAAACTAGATCAAGATAATAAATGATACTATGTTGATAAAGAAGAATTCAAGAGCTTGAAAAAAGTTTTAGTTGAATTTTATAAGCTTTATTCAGACAAGTTACACTAAATTAAAAAATAGTGAAAATTTTTGCATTTCATTTGTTTTATTTATGTAAACATGAATTTTTAAAAAGAAGAATAATGTTATAAATGCATCAAAATTAAATAAGATCAAAGATTTAATTCTAATTATTATATAATTAACATTAGTGAGTTGATTGTATATTATTTAAAACTAGTCAAGATCTAGTTAAGATTTAATTTAAATCTGATTTAAATTTGATTCAAATATAACTTAGCATTTTTTCTCTTCTTTAGCATTTTCTAATCAACTTTTATTGTCTTTTAAACAAACATACTTCTTTGTATTATGAATAGTTAATAAATGTTTATAACAAATACATCTTTTTATGTCACAAACATTTTTCAAATCAACATTTTTCTTGTGTTTCAACATGTTCTCTTTGAGACTAACGTTGAATCTGAGTAACTATTATATAAAGTGTGTTTTTCTTATCTTTTACATTTTCTTTCTTCTGTATTCTTAAAGTTTAGTTATAGCTATCTCTATAGATCAAACATTTTACTCAGCTATGTATTACATCACGACAGTGTGATTAGTTTCTAAACATGATCTCAACACTCAATGAGTAAGACTCACTCTTGATTATTATGTTAAATCATTATTGATAGTTGCTTTCTGAAACATATGACTCTGCACTTACTCATTATTCTCATGATGAAGTTTTTTTCATTCATGTTGTAAATATCTGAAGATTGTAGATCATAGTTTTCAAGAATCTTAGTATATAAATCAAATCAATCATTGATCAGCTCTTTATTATGCGTAGCAGCATGCTTTTTATTCGATGCTTGACTAAACATGAAAGTCAACTTCATATGATATTGTAGAAATCTTTGTATTCAATTAATATTCAAATTATCATTCTGTTGACTACTTCAAAGCAACTTCATTGTCATGAATTGAATCTGATTGACTTGTGATGATCAGTCTCAGAAGATCATAAGTAGTATTCAATCAGTTAAAGTCTTCTCTACTTCAAAGATAAGTCGCTGATATTGCTGATGAGAGATCTTAGAAGATTCAGCATCGTTGATACATCTTCGAAGTGTAGATTTTGCAATGTCATGCTGACGAGCAATCTTTCAAAGTGAAAGCTTGAATACATTGTTCTGATAAACTGTAATAGCTAATTGAACACGCTCTTGCCTGGTTGACTTCAAATGTTTCTTCATGATGATGTGATTGACGTTGAAAATGATGAAGCATCTGAATTTTGAAAAAAAATCCGCTTTATCTATTCTGTACTAGCGTGCGCGGAAACCTCGTTTGCGTAGAAACCTCGTTTATACGAGTAGTAAAAGATGCATGCTCTTGAAAGTTATTTTGAACGTTTGCTATTTATTTACTAGTAAATTACCAGATATTTACGATACAATGCCGTCATGTCTAGAAAGTAGGTACA
>JAABUV010003568.1_pt1 | contig 19680 bp, 25 predicted proteins | sample 5559971 | NCBI WGS metagenome assembly JAABUV01 (sample SAMN10711881, study PRJNA513362) | rock metagenome | isolation source: Antarctica rocks | place: Antarctica: Victoria Land, Knobhead nord | collected 2015-12-19
TCGCGTCCGCTAGGCTCTTGATGCTACGTTTCCCTTGCAAGACTGAGCCGAAAAGTTTGTTCAGTCGAGTGGATCTCACGGCCTCCGCAGAGTTGGAAGACATGATGTGAAGATGCACACGGCTGGGTGAAGAACACCAATCAATCTCGCTCCCTGTCTGCAATAAGCCAAAGTCCGAAAAATGACGAGGGCTAAAAGTGTGGGCCGATCAACTGAATTGGATGTTAGTCATGTAGCTAGCAGCCTTGTCGATATCAAGGTCAGGTCAGCAAACTCGGTTCGACTAACGAAGCGATGTATTAGCCCTGTTCTAAAGCGAGCAGAAGGTGTCGCGGATTAGCGATGTTGTGGGGATGATGATGATGATGGTTTCAATTAAGCACTCCGGCAGGCCACTAGCGGACCCGCTATGCGGCTATAAAACCTATCTACCAATGAACGGCCTTGCTTCGCCCCAGGCTGACTGACTCAGCCGATCTCCGCCAATCGGCGTCCTCGCCGACGTCCTCCCAAAGTTCAGACTGAAGCCCCCAAATACCAGTGTTATGCGACTTTGTGGTGGTGAGGCCTGGGCACTAATCGCCTTGGCCTCCTCCACCGATCGAGCTTTCGTTCAACCGTTTTCACCTCAATGCACTGTTTCGCCCTCATCTTGGTCCATATTAGGGCTCTGAAAGTGGCCGAGGAGCCCCGTTGCCATCATAAACTTCGCTGCTTTGATGACACTGACCGGGTCGGTCAGTGTGTCTCTTATATCAGGCATGCCGCAGTGTGCCCGCTTCCTTTCCTCCTCCCAATATCCTCTTCTCATCCTCCTGTGTCTTTTGCATACCAGCAACACATGCTGAACGGTCTGTTCTCCCTGGCGGCATTGGCACCGTGGATCCGTGAAATCTGGCACCTTCCTCTTTGAGTGAGTCGATAATTGCCTTCGTCACTCTCCCGTTTCCGCTAATTGGGGCCAGGGGGGATCTCGTCGTCTTCTTAGGTACTGTAGATCGGGTCTTCATAGTTAGTGGTACTGAGGCCGGTCTAGGTCGCTGAGCCTTATTCAGAGTTATTTGACCTTCTCTAAATTCAACCTGGTCGGCTCTCTCCTCACCTCCACTAGATATTGGTATCATGGCGCTTAGCCTGCGTGTATCCAGTGTGGTATCCATCTCCTCTATAATATCCTCGTCATCCCAACTCCTGTCATCTCTTAATTGGATGTGGGTAGGTCCTCCGACGCTGTTCGGGAGAGGCCCTTCCCTTGGTCTTCCTCTCCATCCTTCATTCGTCTCATATCGTTCGGGGGTGGCTAGCTTTGCTTGATATGACCGTTCAAGCTCGCGTTGTTTATGTGGGCAGTCTTTAAACCATGGCTTATGGCCCTCCACGTTACAAATACAGCATTTGACCGCTCCTTTATCGTCACACTTGTCCGTGGCCTCTTGCTACCATCGTATGAATATCGGTGATGATTTGCTCGTCCGATCCTCTCATCCTAACGCCTCTTTGTTCCCCATCATTCAATTTAACAATGATCTCTCTTGCTTTTTCCATGATTGGCTTCTTAAGCTGTGGAGGCGAGCCTCGTACGACCGATGCGTAGCTAAGGGGGACTCCTCCCGGAGAGGAATTTCTAGTGGAGCATGTTGCCTTGATCGCCGTGACCCTAATCGATATGTAGGTTCGGCGTGTCTGCTTGCTGCAGGCCCTACCCCAGTTTTCCTCTTTGCGGGAATGCGACTTTTGGGGCGAAGGCAAACCCCTCACGCCTGGTTCAATTGAAGTTTGCTCCTCAAGCCTATCTTCGCAGCATAACTACCTCTAGATAGACCGACATGCGCATCCGTCCTCTCGAGCTACATAGATAGTCTCATCAAGCTCATTCGTGCTGTGGATTGGCTGTCCGAACACCAGATGGTGTTGTCCACCAAGGGTCAGAGCCCATTGAAGGGGTGAGGTCCTTAGGGCCAGATCCGAGACTTGAATAGCTGTAGCAGTAGCTACCATTATGCACTACGCCCCGCGAAACTCCTAGGAGTTTCGTTTCGCGTTATCTACGGAGATCTCCCTCGTGTAGACCGACCATGTCTTGCAAGAGTAGGTGTATTCTATCCCAGCCAGCAACAGGATTCCTAGCTCTTACTAACCAAGCTTGCTTCCTCGAAGGTCTAGGCGACACGACAATCTACTACCAGCTTCACACCCACTGATAGTAGAGGGTCCCAGTGCGAGTGGAATAGACACTTCGATTGTTCGTTTCCCTCGCCACGGCTGACTCCACCCGGAGTTCTACGTGATCCCAGAACGTACGGCAAGCCCAAGGGTGTCCTATCGCGCGTTAGAATACGAGTCAGGTAAACAACGCGTCGGGTGGTTTTCGTATCCAATTTCCCTTGCAGTCAACGTTTTGAGCTGGGCCCAAATCGTTCGAGGTCTCTTGGCTCTCCTGATACTGCCTGCAAGCAGTAGGAGAAGGTTCGTAGCCGGCAGCACGTACAGCTGGACCTCATCGCCGACCTGTTGTGGGGATGAGGAAACCCCAGGCTCCAGACCTTGTCCTTTAAGGACAATAATCGATGCCGCTTTAAGCATGCTATATGCAGGATTCCGCCTGCATTAGCTACGACTGTTGCCAATCATGGCACTCTACTACGAGCGCGGCTGGGATTAGGCGCCTTCTTGCTGGAGACCCACCAGCCTGCATGAGTATTTCCGGCGTCGTGAATTCGTCTTCCAACACATCGTTTTCGAGTGAGCAATTGCAGAGAGAGAGAGAGACGAGTTCGCTTCACCTCCATCGAGCAGCATTGGCAAATCAGCGTTTCTGGCCAGTCTTTTCCCACACGCTGACCATATCGAACAGATATCTACCCTTTCCCAAGACATACAAGCTCTGCAGTGTTATTTTCTAGAACAACACTGCTGCAGAAATCATTAAAGTAATCACTACTTTATGCCAGAATGCGGTCCTCCGGTCCAATTTTGGTATTGTAGTCGACCACAAGATGATTGATTTTGATGTTCTTAGTGAATTCCGTTTGTAGATTGAGGCTGGCTGGTCGGCCGGAACAACGATTCTCCGGCCAGTGCCATGAAAACCCCCAAATGTCAGGTAAGTAAGTCGCCCAGTTCATCATCCGCAGGATGAGTCGAGCCAAAGCCATGTCGCTGCTGCGGCCTGGTAACATTCTCCATAGCGTGCAGGGCCACGACTATCGGGTCCTCGAGCAGGTTCGGAAGGATTGCCAAAGCGTTTGGCTAGCACAGTGAGTGGCAGCAACTTTCCTATCAAAGCGTTCGTAGGCCTGCTTCTAAGGACTACTATAGGGATACGAAACTCGAGAGAAGCGTCATACTCAAAACTGCGCCTCAGATACGGTATGACATTGAAGTCGCCGCTCTGAAGCAGCTCCAGGGCAACCGCTCGATTCGACAACTGCTCGACGAGATTGAAGAGCTGCCTATCATGGTGCTGGAGAGGCTCACTAGCAATATGCAAAGCGTTGTCAATGCACGGCCGGAACGAAAGCTTCAGTCAGGCGAGGTCAGGAGCGTGGCAAAGGCTGTGCTTGAGGGGCTGAGAGATTTGCACGCGTTGGGAATCGCACACACAGGTAGAGGAATTGCAATGCATCCCTTGCAGCATGCTCTCCTCTAATTCGATGCTTATGCTGTGTAGACATCAAGCCTGACAACATTCTCGTGGATCACGCGGAAGAAGGTGCTGGGCTCAGCAATCCGAAGCTATGCGACTTGGGAGACGTGGTCAAAGTGCAGCCAGACACAAATCATATCATTGGCGCTGCACCCTATCGCGCTCCAGAAGTGCTATTGACCTTGCCCTGGACAGTCGCCGTGGATATATGGTCATTTGGTGCTACTGCAAGTCATAATGACAACTCTTGACAGAAAAATACTGATCTCCTCTTTAGCTGATGTACCTACTCAGCATGGTACATGTCTTCAGTCCTCCTGGTTTCGATAAGGATGAAGACGAAGAAGCTTATGACGCCCAAATCATCATACGCCAATCAGCATTCTATGGACCGTTCCAAGAGAGCTTCGCCGAAATCGCAACTCCACATACAATGGAACAACTGCAAGCGGTCGAGCAGGTCATTGAGGAAAATAGAGGGAGAACACCGTATTCAAATGGCCTTGCCATGTTGTTCGGGAAAGAGGATATAGATTTCCTTCATGATATTATGAAGCCTGATCCGAGAGACCGATGGTCGGCAAGAAGACTTCTGCAGCATCCCTGGTTCCATTGCAATTGCACATGAATAATCGTTCGGCCTCTCGGCGTTACCAATAGGCGGGGAAACGTAGTGAATGAATTTCGTTACACGTGCATGTGCAAGCTGGGTGAATTAGAGTGACTATACTCATCCTGCGAGAATAGCTTTCCATGCTTTACACACCCCTCCCACACCAACTTTGAAACAATTCAAGCTCATTCCACCTCATCTGTTTGACAAACATTCATGATGGCGACCACCGTCAACTTCATCAGAAAAGCCGTGCCCATGGGCAAATTCTTCAAAAAGAACAAATTCATCATCGCCAAGTTAGCAATTGAGACCGATGAATGGAACAGAAAGGAGGAGCTAGTGGACAAGCCGGAGCTCACCAGAATCTTGAAGGCGAAGCACAATCCCGCCGTACCTGAGGGTACCGTGACAGCTATCGTGCGGTATGCGCCAATTCGTGGACCGCTCCACTTGCAACAGCTAATTTGAATTGTCAGCGAGCACGTACATGTATCGGAAAAAGACCCAAGACCTCACATCGACCTCTGCTGTTTCGATGCCTACAACGAACCTATCAAAACGGAGCATTTTTATGAATGGCCCGAGGAAAAGGACCAGAAGCCAGAATCAAAATGAGGTATGTTGAACTAGAGCTCCGCATTCCCACGAAAATAACCCCGGCGTTGGGATCTTTCATATACTGACTCCTAAGCCATCGCCCTCCTTCAAAGAATCATCCATAATGCGACTCCGACGCTATGAACGCTTGCAGTCTTCCGCTTCCCTTTCAACCCACGGTGATAACAGCCCTGCCCGCACCATTCCAAACGAAACTATCATCTACTAAACCTCCATTGCAGTAATCTCATACTCGCCAATCCTAGCACTAACACCATTGCCCGCCTCATCAAAGGTCTCAACCCACACCTGCCCCTGCACATTCGGCACCAAATCCCTCCGCTTATGCTCCCTTGTCACCTGCTCAAGCACATCAATAACATGATCATAGCAGCCTGCATATCCCCACTGCGCAACAGTACCAGCAGGCAAATCATGAAAAGTCATTGAGAGCTTGACCGCAGCGCGGCCTAGTGGGTAGTAGCTCACAAAAGCCGACGAGGCCGCTTGAGTCAGTTCCGCGACTCTCACGCCCGATGGAGGAACGGGGTCGGATAGATCTTCGATTGCTCGCTCGGCGGTGCCGACCGCGACGGCGCAGGAGAGGAGCAGGGAGGGGAACTCGGTTATGGAGGAGTTCCGCACGGCGGTGTCTTCGTTGGGGTTTTCATAGACGCTGATGGTTATATATAGGTCCTCTGCATCACACCAAGTATGGTCCACCCCACGAGGCGTGGTCTGCGAGAAAGGCGAGGAATGTGGAAATAGGCTGCATCAGACACGTTAAGGAATCTGAACGCTTTAAAAGGCCCAAAAGAAAGGGAATTAGAATGGTCAGTAGAAGCCATTTTTGCGAGCATGGTTGTGTATGAGCGGCGCCGCCGTACTGTATCGGTCGGATTGTGCCGTAGCTGCCACCAGACCTATAGCTCTCCTACTTTGAGCATATCGCCGATCTCACATGCGTGCCCTTACACGCTGCTTAAGTAGACGACGAGGCAAAAGAAGATAAAGTCTAGGCTTCAAGTGTTTATACAAATAAAACTTATTAATCTTCCCTTACCTAACCATTCATCAAGGATTCTAGGAAATAATTATTCATCATGGCAAACTAAAACTTAAAAATCGATCACCTCAGATAAAATCAAGACCATGTATAATTCTTCTACGGACAAACTAACCAATGATCACCCAGATTTGTCCTGTCTACACCATTTGCGTTCACGCTGCGCTCCGCCCTTCGCCTCGAACTCCCGCAACAATCTCTATGCTTTCAGCCACGTGTTTTTCCAGCGCACTTTGCACTCTTGGCCCCCATCTGGTCCGTCTCTTATCAAGAATGTCATATTTCCCTGCAGCATTTCCCTCCCAACGACGTCAAGGATCACCGGAACCTAAAAATTCACCAGAACTCTCCTCGGTATTCACGTCGTGATCCGACCACGCAGTACCGTCCCCGGCCGTTGAGTGATGTCTAGATGTAATTCATATGCGCCCAATGTTCAGTGATTACGAGCGCACATCCGCTGACGTCCTAGTTGGAAACCTTTGGTGCAAGTCTTCCAGTTCAGTAGCCCCATAGAACGATGTCGCCATCGCTTTGCTGATCTTAATTGACCTTTCTATTTCAACCTGGTGTTCGCTTCGGACGTTTGAGGTTTGCTTGGCTTGAGGTTCGCCGGTCTCTTTATCTCGACTGCGATTGCGAACCTCTTCCCCTCGTTCTCCTGTCCCATCTTTAGTTGGTATAGCAGCCACCCAATCAACACTTTCTTTCTTCGCATGACTTGTGTTTAGTCCAGCCCCTGTTTTAGATCTTGGCTTCCCTCAGAGACGCTAGGGTCATTAGGACGGGAATGATCACCAAGGCTTATCGCTTAATTCCAACAACGGCCTATGTCTATCAATACAAGGCCTTCTTCAGCTTAACAGAGAACAATATCCCAAGTGGAATAGGGGCATCCAGAAGTGGAGCGGGAGAGGGTATAGAAGTGGGGCGGAGGGGATCTACATGTATGGACTCCTGCACCACGACCCCAGGAAGAAAGCCTGAGCCTTTTCACAACAACAGAGTGTAAGGGTAGTCGGTTAAGCTACTTGGAGCTGTTGGGCCAATCTTACCCCGTGCTACAGTTAACCGCTTCTAAAGGTCTCCCTAGCAACCCAGCATATGCACTCGTCGCAGGACTAGGAATGTTGCAGGTACTAACCACGGCCTTTTAAGTTACAATCTTGTATAGCAAAGCATACCAAACATCACCCGTTCAAGCCGACTACTTCGTAAATAGTGCCCATCCCACAAATACTCCTCGAATGTGACTAGTCATCCAATACTACAGCCTACGGAACCCACGAAGACATAAAGCGAACAACTCGTGTGATTTAGGGCCTTGTTAGAGTCAAGTCACTTGAATGGCTGGAGCCTTGAAGCCTAGATCTCCCAGACCTCAGTACTCCTCCTTTGGCGTCAATCACTGACGTCAAGCACCTGTCCTCCTACAACTGGATCGAGGCACCCACACCCACCATTGCTGTCCCGGGCAGTCCACCTCTCTGGTCCGCTCCAAAAGCTCCTCGACGGCTGAAAAAGGACTCCGGCCTCATCTACATCGCCCAAAATGCAGCTCGCCATCCGGACAGTCCGCTTGAACCCCTATTTAGCGCCGCAAATCCTTGATAAAACTTTATCAACTGGTTATGTTCCACGCTTACGTTTGCGGCCGACAATGAGGTTCCTCAGAGTATCTCTGTGAGACGCCAAGACCGCCTGAGCACGGGTGATGGCCGGTAGTAACGGGTCTGATGCACGGCCGCTCACAATTTGGGTGGTCACGGAAAGGATCTTATTGATAGACTGTAGGTCTGCCAACTGTGTAGCTGTCCAAACACCACCTCCAACAAGATCTCGCTCCGCACCAATGACTCGAGCCATGGCTTTCACAAGAGGAAGGTACGCTAGATGATGTTTCGTGAACCACACCGAATGGCATGGCTGTGCCTGGTCTGTCTTATAGAGTCGATTCAGAGCTTCTGCACGACGGCGTGCAGTCTTTAGTGGCGTCGGTGATAGAGGAGTAGGATCAACATTAGTCGTCCAATCCATATCTGGGAGAGCACAAGAACCTCGTTCGAACCACGCCCATACTCTGCCCTCGCAAGGACGCATTTGACGAGTTGCTTCTTGGACTGCGCGTTGCTCTTGGCTTGCTGCAGCTGCATAGCCTGTGACCACAGCAACGCTTTGCCCAGCACTGACCAATTCTGCGATTGCTGTCAATTTACGGCATAGGATGGTCAAAGTGTCTTCGCTCTGAGGTATGGCTAGGATCGCGGTACCAGTCCTCATAGGTAAAGCCATTGTCGCTGAACCTTCTAGCTTTTGCGCATCTGGCGTAGTGTTGATCAGTTTATGTCCAGTAAAACTGCGAGTCCCTGGAGGAGTCTTTCTCGCTTTCTCTTCTATGTCCTCACGCTTGGCGTGGACCGCTGTTGTAACCTCTTGCCCCGCTCTTACGTTCTTTCGGACCGAACTCGATTCCATCATCTCGAAATCCTCACCGTGACTGGCAGAATTCGTCTAGGTAATAGGCGAAGTAAATCAAGCTTGGGACTGATAGTAATAAACTAAGAGCAGCGGCAATGTGTTTCGTACTTGTGCCTCTAGCTGCATCATGTGACCTGTCGCTATAGTGTAAGCTTGGACCAATTCCATCCTTAACGGATACGTGCATACGGCTACATGCATTTCGGCACCACTGTAATGTGATATTTGTATTTTCGCCCGATCGCATTATGCCTGGGAGCACCGAATTCGACACACCTCGATCGTCTTGGACCTTTTGCAGAGCTTGGAAAGGACAACATTCGACTTGCTGCCTCTCCAAACCAACGTCCTCTATCTCCGCCAGGTTCGCCAGAGCAGATAGTTACACTACCGAAGCGAGTTTCTGATCTCTTCAGGGAGAGCCAAAAGGGGTTTCGAAGAGCCTGGTGGGTAGAATTACCGCTGAACCCGCATGAGTACGATCTGCTGTGGGTTTCTTTGGGAAAGGACGACGATCTTCTTCCCTTCGTCGTGGATAAGTCGAGGTACGTGAAGGGCCTTCCATACCATTTTGGGCTGGTAATGATACCGACACTGGGTATGTTCGGCAGATTCGACTGGTCTCCACAGGATTCCACTATCAGCGTACGGATGCCGACTTCAATACATGACATCTTCACGGAAATGGTTGCAGAGGAGATCAGATCGCAACTACGAGACTTTAAGCGGGAGCAAGCGGGAGCACACGGAAACTGCGGCCATTGTCGATAAACTCACGTCAGAAACAACTTCGGATGTCTATTTGCACGGGCATGGGCCCGTAGACGGAAGATTGCCGAAGCGTTCACCGGACGCGTCTTTCGCCCATACCAAGTCTCAGTATCCCTCTATCTTCATTTAGACCTCATACTCGCGACGGCAGAAAGACCTAGCGGGGCTTGCAGACGACTATATCTGCGGCTCAGACGGGAATATAGCTGTAGTCCTTGGGTTCAACATCGAATATGGTGGTGAAATCAAGGAAGCTGCGATATCTATCTGGCGGCTAAGGATAGCGTCCGTTGTAGATGGGCAGGAAGGCAATCATCAAGGGGGGGAAGAAGGCGTTAAAATGCAGGCGTTGAACTACATACACAGCATTATCAAGTATCTGTCTCACTCTTTTCGGGCCTGCAATACATATTTGAGGACGATCTCCAAATAATGACCGGCCCATGTTCTACGGTTCACGCTCGTGCCATTGAATGTTGTACTCCATAATGACGAAGGCCAGAAAACTGATAACAGGATTATATGGTCAAATCCCAGAATCTTAATATAGTCGAAGTTGGAACTCTATGCTAGTGTTGCTATATGGGATAAGTGGAGTACGCCTATTCTTCCAGAGCTATGGGTGGCCTATATAGTGCGTTCCCATCTCTGTGTAAACGGTCAAGGGGTGGGCACGGTTAATGATTGGACTTTGAAAGACTCGTCTCCGGAAGACCAGGCGTTGGAAGGCTAGTCTCTTAGAGGTCTCTAACACCTACGACGAGGAATGGCTCAATGCCGACGTAAGCCACAGAACGCAACGAGTATGTGGTCTAGGATTCTTAAAAGCCTTGGCCTCGGGGATTTCTCTCTTTGGCTATGGTGTATTGTTCTCCGTTTTCGCTTACGGTTTCTATCCTTCTTCTCGCTCTGTCTTCGGCTTCTCTTCTCGCTCTGTGTCCGGCTTTTCTTCTCCATGGTCCCCCTATTATCGTCACTCCGACGTATTCTTAGGACCTCCTGTCCTTGTAGAATGTATTGCCCTGATTGGGTACGATGGCTTTTTCTGTGCGACCTCTCACGAATTTGTTGTTTGGAGTCGCGTTTGGATACGCCCCCCAAGTAGCCAGCTATATCACCAGCTTCAATCGGCGCGGTGACAGGCATCCTTGATTTACCGGGCGCAGAGCCTGCAACATGGCCTTGTGCCTTGATTTTGGTAGGTTTGAGTGTAATGGGAAAGCCTGTTCTTTCCGGAGCATTTCTTGCTACCGTTGGTGCAGAAGGACCTCCATCAGTGCCCTCTGGGACTTCGCGTTGTTCAGAGGCACCATGTAATCTCTGTGCTTCCGTTGAGCCCGCAGCATCGGATTCGGCAACATTCGGTCGAGTAGCCGAAAGACCTGGAGCGATATCGATGTTTGTCTGACTTTGATGGGGCGCATATGATGGTGCGTTCTGCTCCTCAAGCTCGTTCTCGCACACATGTCCATCATCCACCCCAAAATATGTAGGCGCTTCTAGAAAATTCTCTTTTATAGTGGCGTCGGAAAGGCTCGTGGTGGTTGCGGTCAGGCTTGGGACATAGGGTGGCTGGTATATGCCACTTTGGACTGGAAACATCGTGTGCGGGTGTGATAGCAACGAGGTCCAGATGGCCAGCTTCTTAAACATGGCGCCGATAATGTTCCGTAATTCTCGTTTATCGTCCACGTTATAGCTTGCGAGGTCTGGGATCGTCCAGCACTCGTAAAGCACGCCATGGGTGGCTGAGATCGTGTATTGCGGGTGATAGGATAAGAACAGGTCACAGAGGTAACAAGCAGCTTTGCTTGTGCCTATGGCCCTGGGATCTGGAGAGTCCTTGCGCTGACGGTGAAAGATAGTTAGCTGGACCTCCGCGTGTACGTATCGGTTGATCCCATTGATCTTGTGCTTGCTGTAATTTTTGACAAATTCAAAGTACAGCGGTGCAAATAAAGACCTATATCGTTTGCTCGCTGCTAGGCGGCATAGTCTGCGGCACAGGTGCCAATAGTTAGCAAGCTTGTCCAATGCCCTAATTGCTTTTTTATCCACGTCGGTTGTTTTGATCGTCTTACGGTCAAGGAATTGCTCAAGTGACACATCTGATCCCTTGAGACTTCCTGCCGCTCTTAGTACGCCCTTCAGATTTTCGTGTATGCTTGAAAAGCCTCCGCCATCGGCCACTGCCACGAGACTTGATAGAGATCGTACTTTCCGAGAGATGGGCTCAAGATCGGTTCTCCGACCAGGGCTGGCTCTCGAAACAGCTTGAAGCATCCGGTGTAGGCATGCGCAGAGTGACGGTGGTCGTGTCTTGAAAGCATCTGGAGGTTCCCATAGCTCACTCCTCAGCCTCGAAATGATTCTGGATCTGTCTAACTTCACGACCAGGTCAAAGAGCTCTTCGATACAGTCTGTCGAACAAAGCTCTGGCTCGAGGAATCAGAATACCCAGTCAAGGACGTAGGTCACTATTACTTACCCTTTTGAGCACACCTTTCGAGCACACGAGAGATCTCCTCAAAGGACGTCTGAACAGATGCGACGACACCAGAATTTGACGCGATGTTAATAGCCATACCTCTTCCAGTAGCCTGCGGTGTGATCGACGCTGCAGACACAGCGTTGGCTCCTTCCTCATAGGCCGCAATGAAGGCGAAATCTTGTGTCAATTGGGACTCGATTTCGAAAGGGAGTGCTGGTGAAGTTGTTTGATTAGCTTGCGGTCTGCTGTTGTAAACCCGAAAAACTCCTGCTGTCTGTCTTGATGCCGAGAAAACGCCTCTGACTGCTTTCTGGAAACATTCCTCTGATATAGGCGTCCATATTGTGTTTGAAGTCTTTGAGGCAGTGTGTTGCTGGACCATGTCTGCAAAAGGACCATCTTTGAATCAACCGTCGGGTCCTACAGCTCGGTGGTGGGGAGAACAAGATTAAGAGGCGCGTAGCCACTGGGTTCATCGGGAGAGTGTGGCAGCAAGGCTATGCGTAGTTTGGGTGCTCCCTCAATCCGTGCATGAGTCTCTGACCCCGCTCTTGCTGCATGCAGTATTGGCTTGCTATCGACTACGGAATACCGGTATCTCATATCCGACAAGATAGCAGCCTATCGACATCACTAAATCCGCACATATTGCAGGCCCAGGAATGGGTAGGAACTCTAACTCCTTTTCTCATCTCCGTCACTTGCACCTCTAGCTTCTCCGCCTGTATCCACGGTCCTTGGTCTATTATGTCGTAAGGCATACTGTATGTTTCCTGACATAGCAGACTTGAACGCGACAAAATGGAATTGATCGTATGAAACTGTTCTTTCTGAAATCGAGGGAGAGGGTGTTTATCTGAACCTCCTGCTCCACTTCTGGATACCCCTCAACTCCATTATGCTGGATCTCCTGGGCTTCAATTCTGGGACCCCCCCTCCTCCATTTCTGGACCTCCCGCTTCACTGGATTACCCAGGGTACGGTAACTCAGGAGGTACTCTGACACGGCCTGTGATTGGAGCCGTAAGATGGTGACCGTGCCTTCGCCACCTGGGTCACTCTGACCCTCCTAGTAATTTTCTCCCAGGAGGCTCCTCCTAGGACTGAGGGTAGGTCTTATTGTAATTCGAAAGCCCGTAGGATGGCTTTTAGGACTAAGTCAATGCTAGTAGATGAACAGTCCTGGGAGAACTCTCCTAGGAGCAAACCAGTCCCAGGATATATGGTCTAGGAGCGTGTTGCTACTGTGATAACTTTTTCTCTTTCTTCTGCATTTTCCGACCCTGCGCTGTAAAGTCGATAGCCATCCGGCCATTTCTGTTCTTCATCTCCTTATCTGCCCCCATTCCAGCAGAATCCTGCTCCAAAGGGCGGCCTCCATGAGCGGTGTTCTTCCTTTGTCCTTATTACTATTGATCTGGGCTCCGTGGTATAGGAACGAGGTTACCATCCGTGGGTGCCTTTCCGCTGCCACCATGGACAGGACCGTGTCCCCATAGCCGTCCTTACCCAAGACCAGAACTTCAGCGTCGGCAGATATAGTAAGAAATTATCAAACTTCTCCTTCACCAAGGATACTATTGCTCAGCGCTGCTCTATATTATTGTGCGAAAGTAATTCCTATTCAGTCGATGGTGAGGGACCTCAGAGTAGTAGATTAAGGCCGCGTAGGAAACTGTATGCTCGCTGTGAGCCCAAGCATGTCTATACTCTCCATCAACCTCTTGTTCTCCTGCGCCATCTGCTTATTCTCCTTCCGTAGCCTCTTCAGCTCAGCTGGTAGAGTAGGATCTGATCCCTCTTCGGCTCCCCTGTGAATTCCCGCGCCCTGTCTTTTCCGTTTGCTCCCGGTATGCTGAGTATGATCCACGGATGCGTCCCGGGTGAGCAAGGCAGTAGCAGGCTCTTCCAAGTGAATGCGTCGCATGTGCTCCTTGAGGTTCTCTCGCCGCGCGAGACCTTTCCCCGAGCTACGCTTGCAGGTCTCGTGCGGACAGAAGAACAGTTCGTCGAGAGAATTTTGTTTCCGATGCACCTCACGCTCGTACCTAAGTAATCCGCCCGAATACGTAAAACCTTGACGCTTTATACATCCCAACTCATTGCACCTATAAGGTCGTTCTGTTTGTCCCATATGTTTACTAATCTCAGCGTCAGCGGAGATGTTCCGCCTTAACTATCAAAGAAGATGCTCACTTCCATTCACACCTACGGTCGAACGTGACGGCCTCTCCACCATCGACATGATGACAGTAGAGCTTGCCTTCTGCATTTTCGGGCGTCTGACGTGCGTATTTCTGTGGCTGAACAAGCTCGCTGAGTCGAGATCTGGTTGAGAGCTACTAGAGAGTGAGGTTATTGAAGTGCTACAGCCCGTCGATGAAGTATTGCGATCAGGCGAACTTGACGTACTAATTCTTCCGCTCATGTTAGCTTTTGCGATCGAAGTGGGTAAGATACTTCGGCAAATTCGATACCTTTAGAGTAAACAGGAGAAACACTGGCTATATACATTTCTATAGCGCGATGACAGTCTGATGACTTCCTGATGACTTAACGCTGATGCCTGTGATCGCCTTGTACAGCATCTCTGAGCCGCGCAACGCCTCACTTCTAGTGACAGTGCTCTAGCTTGCCTCTTACAGTTTAGCATATTCACATGTCACTAGCCGTTCTCAGTCCTCAAATTTGACGTTGACTCGTGGTGCGGAAATGCCAGCAGTGCTGTTCCACGACGATAGCAATGATGACTCTGCTATCACTTAAAAGGGAACTGGTGAAAGTGAACTGATTTTTGATTCCCAACTATTTATTCAACTGCTAATACGTTTATCAAGAGAAGATGTGAGACTTCACTGTTTATGTGGCTGAAATATTCAGCCAGGTCGTTCGAGACATGAAGCAGAGAAGAAATACATCTTTCTTCTCTCCTCCCTTATCAAATTTCATTGATATCGTGTAGGAAAGTGCATGCTTGCTGGGAGGCCAAACGGATCAGCATCAAGCACTGAACCGTAAGTCTTCAATGTCTGATTTGTTGGGATAGATAAAGGTGCCCATGAATCACCTGGTTGCAGCATTTTCAGAGGCTGCACCAGGGACTGAGCTCTGCTTCCCATCAGATGTGCCTGATCTGGAAAAGCAGGCTGTTCGGGAAATGAGTCGAGGTAGGGACGCGGACCGGCTGAGTGATCGCCTGGGTCTTGGTCATCGATTGTATCTGCATATGCGTCAGCTTCGTACTCCTGCTCTGTACTCAATCGATCTTGATTAAAACAGCTCTTTGAATATATGAAGTAAAGGGAAGAACATGGAGAGAGGGGTCCCGCTTACCGAGTTGCTTCATGTGAGTTGGAAAAACCCATTGCGATGGAGAAGCGGATTCTAACGGAGTTGATTTATTCGAACCGTTCGTGGAACACGAACTTTGAGCCTCAACAGAGTGGTGCATCTCCTTCTTGCTTGTCTGACGAGTCTGGCAATAGTTTCGGCGCGGGCCGAACCCACCCGAGTCACCTGCAGACAATAAGCGGAATGACTTACGTAATTGTATGCAGGATTCTGTTGATTGCTGGAAAAAGGTGCATCTGCTCGGCGGGAAGTTGAACGAGCGCCACTCATGAATGCTGCCGTCAATGGCCATATGGCGAAAATCACTCTATTACTCGGCGCCTGTGCCTCTGATCGACAGCACGATCTGCAGAAAGCGTTATATCTAGCGATAATGAACATGATCTCTGGACTGGCAAGACCTACGGAAGTGGCAACGATTCTTCTTGGTAAAGGAGCCGACGTATCTGCGAGGGACAAGAAGGGAGCAACGCCACTGGACTCTGCAGTGACGGGGTTTCAATGTGATCAAATGGTCCAGCTTCTCATCGACAGGGGTTTTTCCTGTGACATTTTACATAGGTATTTACAAAAGTACGAAATGGCCTAAGCTTTTGAAAGCCCTTGAAAGGGCCATAAGGACGGCAAGGAGCTTATAGGTTGGCACTATCTCTCGACATCAAGCATGAAAGCGAAAGCTTATTCACTGTCCGACCCTGGTGGCCAAGGGTTAGACATTGTCCTATTGGTGTGTATCAATACTAAGATAATTCGCTATGAGGCAGATATCTTGATTTCTACGCTACTTTTCAGACTAAACTCAAACGAGTTTGGCACCATTTGTCATTCGCGGAATCTTTTGTATGTTAATATTAATCATCTTTTCATTACTACCGTAACTACTTTAACTACATCACATTATGAAGCTTATATTGAATGTTCCAATACTATAGTCTGACAAGTTTATTGATCGAAGAGCGGCCTCAAGTGCTATCAAACCGAGAGGCATCAATAATCTCTTTCTCCGCCTTCTCTATCCATGGTTATAACTGCAGCCTCCTTGCAGCAGAGGTCGCAGTTACAGCCCTGGCATCCATGATTGATCTTAGAAGACTCCGCCATCCTTCTTGCCTTTTCGGAGTTGGATTTCGCTTTCCGTCTGAGCATACAGATTATCAAGGAATTCCATGGCAGAAGCATCCATCAGTATCTGTGCAACCTGAAGCCCGGCAGAGATCAATTGCAGAACATTTCGGTCATCCTTAGAGGGCCTTGACTGATGCTTAGCAGCATGACGCATTTCCAGAGAATTGTCCAGTACGGTAACCAATTGCTTAATTTGGCCATGGTATAACACACGAGCAGACGGTGTGAACAGGATGAGAATTTGGTCGTTCTTCATTGACTATCAAGATCTACAAACATACGCTCGTTCGACTTTTGCTCTGCGTTAAACTTTAATCGCGGCCTCAATTGAGCTGATCCGGTTGGTCGATAGAACCGTAGTCTACTCGCCGCCCAACAGAGGTCCTTCATTGTTTGGTCTCGCCATTTTCTTGTCCTTTGTGGTCTTGGAAGTTCTCAAGCTATTGTTAAGCCAAGAATGATCTGCCCGAACGCTTCCGTCTTCACGGAGGAATGGACCAGTTCAAGGTCGGCTCGTGTAGCTCTACTTTTCCGGCGCCTGAAGCTTTAACATCTTGAACCACTGGAGATTCCTGTTCCTGAATGAGTCCTCCATTCATGCCAGCATCCACATCTTTGACGGTCACTTCATGGTCCATTTCGGGGCGGACGAAGGCTTCGTCGATTCGGTTTGCTAGAACTGCATTAGCTCCCATGAAGTATTGTCTCAGTCATAGAGAGCATGTGTGAACAACATCCACCAACCTGCTGCTTTGTTTCGATTTAGGCGATTCAGGGTCTGCAAACCTGCCTCAAGGCTGTCCAATTTCTTAACGGTACGAGCTCTTTCTATCTGCGATTCTTCGGTCTCTGCGGCGATGTTCCTTATCAACCTGTCATCAAGTCTCATGACCGTGTCAGGTGAAAACGTGTCGGAGAGTCCATCCAAAATGCATCTTTCAATCCCCAAAACACCGAAATTATCCACCATGACTTTCATTGCAACCTATAAATATATCAGAATATTGGCTCCTTCAACGCCGGATCTTCGGAGGGTCTCTCGACTTATTGGGCAAGTTGACTTCGGTGCTTACCTTGTAATATGCCTCCATGCAGTCGACTGCTTCAGAGCAGGCATAGCGGTCCATGTCCGCTTCAGTCCGCTGGTTTAATGCCTCTAAGAGATCCCCAGTATCGAATCCTTGGTGAGGGCCGACGTAAGAGGAGCCCTTCTCGGGCTTGATTTTGAAAAACGCGTTCAGCTGGCGGGTCTGGTCCAGTTTTGCGTGTTCTTTGCGGGCGTTTTGAACGGTTTCGGTGAAGTAATGATTATATGTGATAGGGTGGCCTTTTTGGTGAGGACGCAGAATCTCCGCGACTTTTCTTTCGAGCTGGTCCGCATACCTTTCCATAGCTGGGTCGATGACCTCCCGTAGAAGCCCTTCGCTCGTGGTTTCATCTGCGGTATGCAGTGAGATTAATTGTAAAGAGGTTCTCGTAGCATCCAGGATTCTTTCACTGTAGCGTTTTATGAGCCGCGTCCATGGCTTTGACTGCTGATAGAACAAGTCTCCGACAATAAGAGGGTTGAAAGTCCCTGGCAATTCACATCCTCTACTCCTTCTCACAAGCTCACGCACACGGCCTAAGAGATCAGACCTCGAGATTTTTTTGGGCGTGCTTGCTGGCTTTTGGGGGGAGACGTCCTCAGTGATCTCCTGGCCCAAGTGATCAGACCTCGAGGTTTTTGTGGGCACGCTCGCTGGCTTTTGGGGGGAGACGTCCTCAGTGATCTCCTGGCTATGTCCTTCATGACGCATGTCCCGGGCAAGCTCCAACAGAACATCCTGCACCACGGCTCGGAGTCGCTTCCTAAAGCCTGCGAGGGTCATTGCGTCGCCGAAGAATTCATGGACGTAGATACCGTCGACAGCGGCCTTGACGAGAGACGAGAACGATTGACTGACGTGCACTAAGTAAAGCCGTTGCTCCTGCAGTGTTCCCCTCGCCTCCCCCAGCCGGATCAACGTGCTTCGGGAATCGTCGATGCCCGCCTGGATGTCATGAATGAGGTTCGGCAGCTCGGACACGATCTGGTCCTTCAGGACAGTACTCAGACGAGGTTTCAGAGCCCCTATTCCTAAGGTTTTCGGCGGCAGGGACATCCAAATGCCTTGCGAAAGGAATTCTCTTTCTTTCTCGTCGCGTTCCTCAAGAGAAGAGTCTCTGCTGTCATCGTCTCTGTTTTTGAGAACATGCCAGCCGAGTCGAAACACGACGTCCTTGTTCCCTGCTAGGTCCAGAAATGCGTTTTCACTCTCCGATCCCACACGTAACGTATCCGGCTTGGTGATGATGCCAAGGGTCCGAACACCTTTTGGGTCGACATCTCGTGCAAGTTTGGTCACGATTTGATTGGCGTGGTCGTTCTTTGCTGAGACAACCGCAAGGATGATGCTCCGGGTGTTTGCCATATAGGATCGAACGAGGGAGGACACCAACTGCACATCCTCTGCGGTTTGCTGCCTGCCTTCGGCATGGATCAGGCCAGGAAGATCGACGAGGGTCAGGTGAGGCTGCTCTGGCCCCGATATCTCTACCCTCAGGACGTCGTCGCTGAACGCTTTGGCGCCAGAGCCTAGACCCATGGCTTCTTTGGTCGCGTCGATCAGAGACGGAAATTCATCGATCCGTACAGTCGGCGCCTCGAAACCAAGAAGTTTCTCCTTCTCTTTATCTGATCTCTCTGTGCCAGGGATTATCGCGACTGTCGCATTCGCCATCGAGTCTCTGCGAAGAACGAGCTCTGTAGCAAAGCGGGTGCAGAGGTTTTCCTTTGTGGGAAACCGAACCCCTGAGACTGCTTCGAGTACCGAGCTTTTGCCTGATGATTGGTCCCCACAAACGATGAGCTGAGGCAATGGTACATAATGATTGATGCCTTGGGATCGAAGAAGATCAATCATGTCTAGGAGTTGTCCATGGTCTTTTGATTGCAACGATAGAGGGAATGCCTTGACATCGATGTGGCTGCCCATTCTGGCGTCTTGTGGATGAAAGTCGTCGTATGTATAAATCTCCAACAGACGTGGGACTCACGGCGTCTTCAGTGGAAACATACATCAAACAGAGGTCTAGAAAATTTGGTGGGAAGCTCTTAAGGATCTATTTGGCGCAGGCAGATGCAAAGAGAGCGACATGGAGATACTCTGTGCTGCAGTAAGGCTCGAAATGGAAACGTGATTGGTTGCCTTGCGATGCAGAGCCAGCGCACAGACTGCCCACTTTTCACTATCGAACGAGATTATTTCTGTGGAGCCTGGAGTGCAGTCTAGAGTGGAAGCCTTCAAGGTAAATGACAACCCCGTGACGCCTTTGTCCTCTGGAACTTGCGATTCAGCCATTTTGTTTGAAAGTGGACTTGTGGAGCGGCAGATGATGGAATGAGGTTGAATGCGGAGCAATTGGTTCGATAAGGTAGCAACGGGGCATGTAGATAGCTGCTGTGAGTTTCTAAAGTGGAAATGGCGTATGGATAAAATGAATGAGATTTATCTTGG
>JAABUV010003570.1_pt1 | contig 19677 bp, 30 predicted proteins | sample 5559971 | NCBI WGS metagenome assembly JAABUV01 (sample SAMN10711881, study PRJNA513362) | rock metagenome | isolation source: Antarctica rocks | place: Antarctica: Victoria Land, Knobhead nord | collected 2015-12-19
CTCCGCCAGCTCCGCGTGCGCGGCCGCCGCGGCCGCGGGCGGCAGGCCGGGCGCGGCCAGCGCGTCGGCCAGGCGCGCCGCGGCCGCCGCCTCGTCGCCGGCCGGCTCCGCCGCGCCGTACGCCGCGCCCACCTGCCGCGCAGCCGCGCTCGTGAACATCCTGTCGGTCGCCGGACGACTGGCGCGCCCGTACGCCGCCTTGGGCTTGCGCGGCACCCGGGGCCGCCAGCTGACTTGGAGTCATGACAAGCAAGCAAGATATGACCAGCCGGTACAGAAATTTACACCGCCTCTTTCAACGCGACTTTCCCGCTGCAGTAATGGAGGCTGAGTCTCACCTAGCTATTAGCACAGCACACACACTAATTCCCCGCAACGGCGGACATTGCCGCCCACACAACATGCTTGCACGCTTGCTGAAGTCGTCCTGCACACGCACTCCTCCTTGCAGGCTTGCTCGCTCATCTTGGCACTCCCCAGACTCACATCATCCACACACACGTTGTGCAGAGGTACTTGAGCATGCGCAGCACCAGGGGTGACGCCTCGCCAAGGGCAGGGCGCGCGTTGCCGCCCGCCAGGTCATGCGCCCCGCCTGGCTCCGCCATCGGGCCCTGGAGGCTCGCGCCCGGCGGCGCCCCGGCATCCGGCACCTCCAGCGCGCGGCGCAGCACCCAGCGCCAGGGGTTGGCGGCAGCCTGCGCCCGGAGGCCGGCATGCGCGCCACAGGCCGCCGCGTGCGCGGCGACGGCCGCCAGCAGCAGCGGCTGCGCGCGCGGCGCCACGCACGCCTCGATCTGCACGGTACACATGGTGTGCTTCAGCAGTGCAGTGCGCTCACAAATGCTAGTTGTTGTCGACGCACGGCCAGGCACAAGCAAACGTAGCCACAGCACGCGCTGTGGCTTGCACCAAGGAGGCAGTGAGCCACTGTCCGGCATAAAGCCACCAGGACTGCACCAGCGTCACACCAGACTGACAGCACAGTACTGCCTTGGTCTCTGTAGCAAGGGCGCCGCGTGTGCCTTGCAGCACGTGCAATTACAGTATGCGCCAGGCGCCCCCCAGTGCACCTGCTCCAGGTTGAACTCGGAGTGCAGCGTAACCTCGGCGGCCAGGCGGAGCAGCGCGGTGGCACGCCGCAGGTTCCCGTGGCTCTCCGTGCAGTCGCGCTCGCCGGCGCCGTCGTCGCCGAAGCTGGCCTGCACCAGCGCCACTGCCGCGGACATACTGCAAGCGCACGCCACGGATCAATTTCTGGTGCTTCAGAGCTCCGCTGCCCTTCAGACATTAACGACACCACTACAGCAAAGTGCCGGTTACTATTAGCCACACAGAGCGCCTCGGCTCCGACCATGATGCACTTGCAATAATGGAGCAGCACGGGGAGTCATGTGTGCACAATCAACAGTGCCCAGTGCGGTGCGCACTTCCTGAAAATACAGAAAGAAACCTGCAGCACCGCAACAGCTTGCAGTAATGCACTGTGCCAAGCGCTGTATCGCGGGCAAAGCATGCCTGGTGCTGGCGGTCATCACGGCCTTGCAGCATGACAGCGCCTGGTCAACAAAAGCGCTCAGCAGCTCTTTGGGACCAGGCGCCGCGCCACCCCGTTGTATGTGCTCGGTTAAGAGCTGCGGTTGCAGCACAAATTCAAACCACGTCAGTGGCGGAAAATAGCCCGCATCCGCCACCATTGTGTAGGCACGGCCAATCGCGCTCAGGCACAGAACGAAGCGGTTCTCCTTATACTGCAGAACCAGAGACGGCTATGCATCCAAGCTCTAGTGTATTCAAGTCAATAACAAGGGCTTACACAACAGCTCTCACTCTCTCTCTGTATGAGCGCATCTGGCTCTCATGGAACTCGGAAGGGCATAACCTACGCAGGGCTACATTTTTTGAAAAAGGCGGGGACAGCTTGCATCGGAAAGCGGCCCCTCGACCGAGCAGAGCGAGGTAGGACCATGGATCAAGCTCAAGGCCAGGCTGCTGGGCCTCTTCAATGCGAGCAGGCCGCCTTGTCCGACCAGGGCTGGGAAGGCAATATGTACCAGACGAGTACGACTGGAGTACCTGGAGCATCCTACTGCGCCTGCACATTGCACAAAGCATGGCAGGACGCCGCAGGACACACACGCGCCAGCTAACACGTCACCAGCAGCACGTTGCCACGCATTGCACTAGCTTGCAAACCTGAATGTCTCCCCGTTCCTACCAGTAGGCCTGGCACAGGCACTGCATGAGAAGGGGCTGGGTTGAGCGCGTCAACTTCCACAAGGTTTGCCTCTGTGCACTTTGAGGCGCCTCAAAGTGTCAGCGTCCGGCTGCACGTAGTATTGGTACAGCGCTACTGCTACCCACGCCAAAGCACTGATGCAGCTGCGTTGCGCAGGAAGAGGCCGCAGCCCAGGAGCCAGGCGCAATGCAACCGGAGGAGGCTCCGGCTGCGCCGCTGGCACTTGCGGCCCAGGCGGCCGACATTGGCGCAGTGCGGCGCTTGCTGGCCGCAGGCGCCCAGGGCACTGCAGCGGGGCGTGCTGCTCTCGTCAACGCAGCTGACGCGCTGGGCCGCACTGCGCTGCACGACGCGCTCTGCCTGCCGCTACCCGCCAAACGTGAGCGCTGCAGCAGCAAACTTGGAGGACGCGAGCCCACCCAGCAGCAGCGCGGCGCTGTCGTACGCGCACTGCTGGCTGCCGGCGCAGACTGGCGCGCAGCTGACGCGGAGGGCCGCACGCCGCTCGTGCTTGCGGCGCGGGGCGGGTGCGGCGCGGCCGCGGCGGCGCTGCTCGCGGCGGCCGCCGCCCGTGGCGATCACAGCTATGTTGACGCCGTTGCGGCCGGCGCGGACACCAGCGCGCTTGCTGAGGCGACGGCCGCGGGCGAGGAGAGCGTCGTCGCGCTGCTGCTTGCGGCCGGCGCAGACCCTGGCGTGGTGCTGCCGAGCGGCGAGACCCCGCTGCACCGAGCGGTCGGCCGCCCGGACGTCGCGGCGCGGCTGCTGGGCGCACTCGCTGCGCGGCGCCGCAAAGCTGCCGCCGCTGAGTGTGTGACAGGGTCGGGGTCAGGAATTGGACACGCGGCGCTGGACCGCCCGCGGGCGGCAGACGGCGCGACGGCGGCACATGTGACAGCCGCGGCGGGCAACGGCCGCATGCTGCGGCTGCTGGCGCGCGCAGGCGCCGACCTGCACGCCCGGGCGCAGGCGGGCGCGACGCCCCTGCTGGTTGCCACGGCGTCCGGGCAGCACGATGCGCTGCATGCGCTGCTGGAGTGCCTGCACGCGCGCGCCGGGCCAGCGCGGGGCGGGGTCTGCAGGTGCAGTGGCGCGTACAGCCGGCCTCCTGCGGCACAGGGCGGGGGCGGCGGCGAGGGAGCAGGAAGGGAGCCGGTGGCAGGCTGTGAGCTCAGGCGCGCGCTCGCAGCGCGCGACGAGACCACCGGCTGGTCCGTGCTCGGCTGGGCGCTGGCGCGTGCCGACGCCGGCGCGCTCATCGTGCTGCTGCGTGCCTGCCAAACCGCAGGTCTTGCGCCGCTGCGGCTGCTGCAGGACGACCAGCCGGTGCTCACGGCGGCCGTGCAGCATTGCTGCACTCCCCCGGGCAAGGACGCGGCTGGAGTCTGCAGCCACGGGGCCGATGCACAGCCCAGATGCACGGCCGACGCAGTGGCTGGTTTGAAACTGCTGGCGGCCGGCAGCGAGGCCGCTGGCATCGCATGGCAGGTCGCACAAGCAGAGCCGCGTCCTTCCAGCGAGGACAGCGCATGCGCAGCCGCGGCCGCCGCGCCCGCGCCTGCAGACAAGCGGCCGTGGGGCCCTGGTACTGCGGGCGCCAGCGCTGCTGGGGCAGCTCCATGGGCGGCCCTCGCCACGACGCCTGCGGCCGCAGCGGTGCTGGCCGGCGGCTGGCGCGCGCTGGGCGCACTGACGGCGGCGGGCGTGCGACCGGGCGCCTTGTGCGCGCCTGGGCGATCCGGGGCGCCCGCGCTGCTGGAGCTGGCGGCGGGCCTGGGCCGCACGCGCTGCCTCAAGCTGCTCCTGGACGCCGGTGCGTTCCTGCTGGGAAGGCACTCTTCTTGGCCCTGTCGCTATGGCCTCGTCGTAGGTGCTGGAGTGGGTGCAAGTGCCTATTAGTAATAGTGCCTTGTTAAAGGGTGCTCAGAGATTCATGGTCTGAACGCCAGCACCTCGCATCATGACGTGCGAACAACTGAGCATGAAAGACATTTGGATGTGATGTTGCCATGGTGACGCCCAGCTGTGACTCAGTGCACTGTCTTCAGAGCAACCACATTGCAGCCCACGTGTGCCTTCCCTATTGGCAAAATGGCAAGTGTCAAACGCCTTTTTGTGCTGCAGAGGAGCAGGAGCGCCCTGGCGCAGCCGCCGGCAAGCGGCCACCTGCCGAGCTGCAGGCCGCGGTCGCGGCCGCGCTGGCACCACGAGACGCGGCGCTCGAGCGCCTGGCCGCCTTGGCGCCCCGGCTGCCCCCGTACATGGCGGACGCCATCGCGGGCGCAAGGGAGCGCGCAGCGGTCGGCAGCGGCAGCCCGACCAGCAACGGGGCCAGTGCAGCGGATGCCCCGGAAGGAATTGAGGCGCTGCCCTCAGTGCGGCAGCTGCGCTGCTTGGCGGCGCTGCTCAGCGCAGGCGCCGGTCTGACAGCCGCGCAGGCCGCGGCAGCGCGGGCGGCCAACGGCAGCCATGGGGTACGGGCGCCTCTGGCCCAGCCTCAGCATGAATAGGTGGTCTTGACATGCAACTAGCATGCATGCTGGTGCTGTGTCGCCTGCTGGACCAGCACTGTGGCTCGGCACGGCCATGGCAAGTACCCTGGTCTTATGCTGTCCAGTGTGTCGGTCACGCACTACTGCATGGTGCATGCGGCGCGGTAGGACACACCCCAGGTAGCGTGTGTGCAAGTCCCCGATTCCCAGGCGGCCTGTGGCAGGGCGAGCTGGAGCCTACCAAGCTCCTGGAAACCTTGCGCCGGCGGCTGCGGGCGTGCCAGCGCTGCCAGCTGCGGGGCATCTGGCGGCGCTGCGGCGGCGCGCACAGCGCGACCGGCGCCGCATGCGCGAGCCACTACTGCAGCGTCGCCTGCCAAGCCGCAGACTGGGCCGCCCACCGCCGGCTGTGCTGCAGAGTCGAGGGCGCTCACGCCTGAGCCAGGCGGGCACGACGCATGCCGAACCCTTGTCGCGAATTGGTGCTGGGGGCGGTCAACAGAGGCTGTGATGTGATGCATGCTCTGGGCTTACATGCATGTAACCCTCGCGGGCATGCATCTTCCATGCAAAGCGGCCAAGGGCACGCGGCACAGCACCCCAGGCAATGCGCACGCGCCGCATCAGGCGGCGCGTGAGCGACACAGCGGCGCCGAGCGTGCCATGCTAGCCTAGCGCCCCTGCGGCGGCGACCCCTTCACGTAGTGGAACATGTGCGGCGCAAGCTCGGGCAGCCAGGCCGGCTCGATGGCCATCACGTCAGCCATGTCGTAAAAGCCGCTCGCGCCGGCCTGCACCGCAAAGAACACCAGCCACTCCGGCCGGCTGCGCGCCAGCACGGACGCCGCGCCGATGCGCAGGCGCGGCGGCGGGCCTGCGCGCGGCCGCGCTCGGCGCGCTCAGGGCTCGCCACGGAGCAGATCACACTGTGTGAGCATTGCTTCAGCCACTTTCTCTGGACCCTGAGCAGCTCTGTGACGACACGCCATGCAGTTGGGTGAACTGCAGGCACATTGGTGAGCAGATCAGAGCCCTGTTCAAGTGTGCACAAGTAGTTTGGAGTCTTTCGTATCCAGGTCTGCGCACATAGAGTCCGGGAGGAGCTCAGCAGTGAGATGTCAGGAAACATGGCAGGATACAAACCCTGCCAGGATGCAAGCCCCTGTTGCATGAGCGGACAAGCGACAGGAAGAGCGATACGCTGGCAGCAGCCAGCGCGACTGCCAGGCAGCATGCCAGGCGACCCAGCAGCAGCGCAGCCGCGCGCATATGAGCATGCGCCCGCCGCGCACCGGGCCCGCTGCTGCGCAGCAGCCGGTACACGTGCGTGCCCGCAAACGCGGCGTCGCGCGACTCGTACGTCGTCTCTGCCAGCTGCACCGCGTTGGGGAAGAGCCCCGCGGCCAGCGCGCGCCGCACGGGCGCGTCGTCGGAGCCCTCCACCTCGTCCGGCTTGATGCCCAGGCGCCTGCGCATCGCGCCAACGCTTCATGCGCTGCTCCATGCGGCATGAGTGGTCAAAACAGCGAGGGCAACCGCCAGCTGTGCTTTTACAGGTTCTGGGCACCAAGCGGCAGCGGCGGCGCTGCGCGCAAGGGTGAACCTGCAGGGCCTGCTAGGCCTGTCGACTTGTCTGAGGGTAAGCTACAACTCTGAAGCACCACTCGCAACGGTAAGCTTGTGGGGCACTGCAGCTGCCCTGGAGGTCTGATGGAAACATGGTCAATAAGACCTCATGTGCTTGATTCACTCAACAGACAAATGGAGACTACATCTGCTCACTCCCAACACATCCAGCAGCGTGCGTGGGAGCGCGCCAGAGGTGCTGCAGGAGCTGGCGGCGGATGTCCGCCGCGCGCAGCATCGTGCGGTGGTTGACCAGGTTCTTGTGCGCCCAGCGCCCCGCGCGCCCGCTCGCGTCCCACGCCTTCCACACGTTCAGGTAGGTCACCAGGTCGCCCTCCGCCACCGCAAACCTGAGCAGCCGCATGTCAGCCCGCTGCAGGGCTCACCAGTGGCCGACGCCGGCATGAGCGCGTGCTGTGCGCTGACGCAGGACAGGGGGCCAAGCGCGACTGCGCACACTCCATGCCGTACTCTGGTATACATGCCTGAAGGGCCTTTTGCTTGCTCTTGCAGGTACATTGGCGCCTCCCCTGACCCTGGCACCATACGATGTGGCGCACCGGGCCTTTGCGGCCTCGAGCGCGCGCCGGTCGCCGCCGCCGGCGAACCAGACGCCCTGCACGCACAGCATGGCGGCCACGGTGGCCACGTCGCCCGCGCAGCCCAGCGGCCCGGCCGCCAGCAGCGCCGCGCCCAGGCGCGCGTCCAGCGGCAGCTCCGCCAGCTGCAGCCCCACCGGCCGCGTCAGCCTGCCGCCCGCGCCCGCCCCGCCCCTTCATGCCTTACGTGCAGGGACCGCACAGGGGCCTTGCTTCTCTGGCCAGCCTCTGGCCAGGCTCTGTAGGTGAGGCTGCCTGCCGGGCCGCAGCCCACACTGGCTGGAGGGTGGAGGGCCCGCCGGCGCACACCGCGCGTCGTCGCCGAGCGCGCCAAGCGCGTGCAGCAGCTCCAGCGCGCGCACTGCGGCCTTGGCCGGCGGCGGCGCCAGCCAGTCGAACGCCATGATGTTGTCCACGCCCAGCGCCTTGAGCTGCAGCACGGTGCCGGCCAGCTCCGCGCGCTGCATCTCCGGCACCTATAAGGTCACGCTGGTAGTAAATAGTCCGACGATCTGCAACCAGTTTCAGGACTGCCACTTTCAGGACCGGTACACCTACGCCCTCGCTGTCTGCGCGGCGCTAGGGAGCCTGCGGCACACCAGGAGCACTACATGCATGTCCACGCAATGCATGGGCGCAGGCACGCCTCCATGCAGCGGCGCAGGGGGAGCGTTGCCGCGCGGGGCGCACCGCGGCGGCCGGCAGCGCCGCAAACGCGGCCTCGGTGCACAGGCGCAGGCAGTGCCCGGGCCGCGTGCGGCCGGCGCGCCCCGCTCGCTGCGCCGCGCTCGCGCGGCTGACCGGCGCGGTGAGCAGCGCCTCCAGGCCATGCAGCGGGTTGTACGCGCGCACCTGGGCGGGGGACGGGCATGCTTCAGGGGCTGGCAGATGCAGCTGAGCAGGGTAAGGGTATGTTCAGGGTAGGTGGCTGCAGCTGCTGACGGGGCTGTGGCTGCTGCAGGCCGCCCAGCAGTGACATGGTGCCTTGACAGGCACACGGCAGCGCCGCAAGGGGCGCAAGCGCAAAGCAGGCGGCCGGCGTGCTGCGGCCTGGCGCCCGCACGCTCCGCGGAGCCGCGGCGCGCCTTGACGAAGCAGCTGTCTATGACGTAGGTGATGCCGGGGATGGTCACGGACGTCTCGGCGATGTTGGTCGCCGCGACCACCTGCGCAGCGGCCCCCAGTTGGTCGCTGTGCCACAGCACCGGCGAATTTGTATGTGCTTGCGCCGGCGGAGACCGTGGCAAGCTATCTGCCGCTGCGCGCATGCCTCGGCGCGCGGGCCGCGCATGCGGCTGCAGGCATTCCACAATTAGGACGAACTGCATGCCTCAACATATGCAAGCAGGTAAGTGCAACAACCAGGTGAAGGCAGACGCTGGGTGGAGCGCGCGCGCTCAGTGCAAGCAGGATTGGCGGCCATACAGACAGCAAGGCAGAGCTTACGCTCTGAGGCTGGCGGCCTGACCCCCACCTTACGGTACCCGCGCGGCGGCGGCTCCAGCGCGGCCAGCTGCGCGGCGGCCGGCAGGCCGGCGTACAGCGCGGCCGGCATCAGGCGCAGGCCGTCCTGTTCGGCGCCGCCGCGCCGGCCGCGGCGCGCCTCCTCCTCCAGCAGCCGCACCGCCGCCTCGCACTCGTCCTGGCCTGTGCCTCTCCTCTCTCAGTGCTCGACACCAAGGCGGCTTAGGTGAGAAAGGACCACCGACACTTACTTTGGATGGGTGAAGGCACATTGCGGGTGTGCACGGAAGAAGTCCATACACAGATTGACGCGCCTGTGAGGAAGATCAGGGTGTCGCCCGGCAGGCCCGTTGCATGCAGGTCGGCGGCCGCGGACACCGCGGCGCGCACGTAGTCCGCTGCTGGCTGCTCCAGGTAGTGCACCTGAACGCGCACAGAGAGCTGCTTTCTTGATCCAGGCCTGCCCATTGCACAAACACAAGCAAGGCTAGAGCAACAACCGCTGCGTACATCTGTCAATCGCGGCACAGTGCTTGTAGTGAGTGTGGTGAGGACATCTCATGAGCAAAGGTGATACGCAGGGGGGTAGGGATGTCATTCACGGAACTTCACAAAACAGGGTCAAAGGAAGCACACACTACGTGGCTGGCGCGCATGCGCGCGCCTGCACAGCACATGGGGAGCCCCTGTCGTCGGTGCGCATGCATGTTCGCCGAGCAGCAGGCGGCGCCGCGCGGGCGGGCGCGCGCGCGCGCCTGCACTTCGTGGCAGCGCCCCGCCACGGACAGCAGCGCGGGCGCGCGCTGTAGGCCGCCCGGCGCGGCCGCGGCGGCCTTGCCGCGCAGGGTCGCCGCGTCGAAGAACGCGGCGACCTTCTCGGCCTCCAGCGTGGCCGAGGAGATGAGGACGCGCAGGTCGGGCCGCCGGCGCAGCACCTTCTTCAGCAGCCCGAGCAGTGTGTCGGTGGCCAGGCTGCGCTCATGCGCCTCGTCGACCATGACCACGCTGCGCGCGCCCGGCAGGACGCGCTTTGTCGTCAGACTCCACCTCTCAGACTTCGGCGAGTGCTGGAGCTGCAGCTTCATCCCTGAGCGCCAGGCCCGGCGTCGCTGATGCCCAAGCTGCGCGCCCTCGCAGGCCAAGCCAAATTTGTTGACGTCTTCCTAAGAGCGCTCCCAAACAGGCGGATGACACCAGCAGTCGCTATAAATGTGAGAAGCGCTGCTTTTGCGCAGTGCTTGTGCGCCTGGGCGGGCGGCTGGTCAGGCGCGCCGGCCCTGGCGGGGCCGCCGGCACATCGCCGGCATGCGCACCTGTACCGCGTCAGCAGCGGGTCGTCCAGCATCTCGCGCAGCAGCACGCCGTCGGTGCAGAACCTGATCTTGGTCACGCCCTGGCCGCACACAGGCACAGTAAAAGGGTTAGGGTTACGGTTGCTTGGCCCTACTCAACCTCACGTTGCTCGCCAAGCAGGAGATTGAAACGAGGTCACATGCTTACATTCCTGCTGAAGAGCGCCTGAAGTTGCCTTAATGATCAGCATTTCCTGACCTTTGTCACACCTGTGCAAGGAACTGATTATGTAATACGCCTGCCATGTGCACATCACCCGGGGCGGCGCAAGGGGCGCAGCCGGGCGCGCGCCGGCGTGGACACGTCCTCGAAGCGGATGGAGTACCCAACCTCGCGCCCTAGCGCCCCGCCCGTCTCCTCCGCCACGCGCGCCGCCACGGTCATGGCGGCCACGCGCCGCGGCTGCGTGCAGGCCACCATGCGCTTGCCTGCGCAAGGCGCGGCGTCTGGAGTGCAGGGACGGGCGCGAATGAGCACATACTTGACACACAGATGGACATGGGTTGGCCCAGACACTCAAGTGAAATTGCTACGAAAGCTAGGCTGCCTTATCATAGGTTGGCCTGCAACGCCTTTGACTATTTAGGCAGGGCCTGTCAGCATGTGTGAAAAATGCCCAGGTTAATTAGGGCCGTCAACTGGCCCCTGCTCCAGGCAGTCTGCCTGCATGGGTGATCTTACAACGCTGTTGTGCAACGAGCACCTCATGGCAGTGTATGGCCGACCTGTCCCTGCAGCACTACGTCACGCACACGCCGTCACGTCAGCTGCGCACCTGCACACCAGCCAGCCTCCAGCAGGTACTGCGGTATCTGCGTCGTCTTCCCGCTGCCAGTCTCGCCGACAACGACGGTGACAGCGTGGCGCTCGACCAGGTACAGGAGCTCCCGCCTGCACACCGACCGCAGCAGTCTGCCTCAGCAACCTCCACCTCTGTTTTGCTGTCAGCGGGAGTGCTGCACACTACAGACACACATACAGCCAGCACGCAACAGGTCAGTCGCTGCTGGTTGCATGAGCGTGCATGCACCCATACTGAAATTGACAGCAAGGGGCTGAAAGCCCAGTCTACAGTGTATACTTTGTTACACAAGTCACAAGCACACATGCAGCAGGGCAGGCCTGTGCTTGTAGACAGGCAGCCGGCGGCGCTGGTCGGCAAGCGCCAGGCGTTCATTCGGGTTGTGCACCACAGCCTGCGCATTGTCTGCAGCATCGCTGCGGTCAGCGGCAAAGGACACGCCAAATGCGCCCGCTTGACGCTCGCCAGGCCGCAGAAATGCGGCCATGACACATCAGTGCCTGCCTGCGGCTACATGCCGGAGGCCTGCCAGTGCTGAGTGGACGTGCGCTATCCGACCACAGCTTGGCGTCAACGGTGATTGGTGTACGGAGTTGAGACAAAGCGTCCTATACAGGTGTGCATGCGTATCAGTGGTGGGCTGTTCAACCTTATAGCGCACTGTCAGCAACACTGGAATGGGACTGTGCATGGGCTCCAAACATCCTCCGCAAGACACTCATTTCGAAAGCTGTAAAGGCAGTTTTTGTTATAATGCCCTGGGCCTGGCCCAAGGTTCTTTTCCATCATTGTGCATGCAGTGCAAATCTTCCACCAGTGCAGGCGCACACTTGTGGCACTGCTAGCTAGGAAACTGTTGCCAGGCAATCCCGACGGCAGCCTCCCCAGGCTTGTGCCTGGCCGCATGGGCACGTGTATTGCACTCTACGAAAAAAACCTTGTGCATTGTTGAGGCAGGCGCAATGCGCCTGGCGCATCATCATGCGCTGCAAGACATGCTGGGGATTGATTGATCCGATCGACTGCGCCTGTATCCAGGACCATGCAGAGGGACATTGCGCAGAGCAAGGTTGCAATCCAGGCAGTGCTAAGGCGCTCACATGCTGGCCCACACACACCCAAAATATTAGCTCGTGACTGTGAACCTTTTCCTGCTCCTCAAATTCAAATTAACATCAATCTCACCACGCCCCGCAACTACAGCTGTCACGCAGCACGGTGAACACTCCCAAGTCCAGGGGAAAGGCATACTATCAGTGACAAAGCGCTAAGGCATCTGTTCACACCCTCATGGCCTGGGTCAAATGGTCCCATGAACAGAACTTGCTATCAATGCGCATGCGCAAACATGCCAGATCACTGCGCCAAACATGGGTGGGGTGTCGCCGTGGTACGCAACGGCCGAGGACCTCATTGTACCTCAATGTGCTCCAATCCAAAAAGCGCCCTTGAAGCTGTGTACATTGGGGTGTCCCGCCGTGGTACGCAACGGCCGAGCACCTCATTGTACCTCAGCGTGCTCCAATCCAAAAAGCGCCCTTGAAACTGTGTACCTTGAAACATGCCCGCAATCAAGTCAAGCTGCCCGCCTACGAAAATATGGCCCAGTAGCGCCGGGCGCCTGGTCACAAGCGCTGCTTGCCACATGAGCGACATTGCCTAGCCTGCGCCACCAGCATGACGGCGGTGACTGCTCTAGCCTCCTCGGCCCGGGCACACGGCGCTGTGCCCCTTATCCCAGGCAGCGCGCTGGCACTTCACGCTGCAGTAGCGGACCAAGCGGCAGCCGCTGCACACCTGCGGGCGCGTGCAGCGTGTCACGCACCGCGCTCGAGGCATCGCTTGCTTGCACAAGGGACCTAAGCAACGCGCGGGCTGTGCGGTGAAGACCCGAACGCAGCCAGGAGGCGTGTTGGGGAAGATGCGTAGTTTGCCCAGTTGCAGCGGCACGCGCATGCGCACCAGTGCTCAGGCAGTGAGCAGATCCAAGGCATTGGTGTGCGCGCAGCAATCACACCTCGCCTGCGAGCACGCCAACCCAGCCCCCTGCCCAATCCAGCATGAGCATGTCACACTTCCCACATAAACCCCTGGCAGACTCTAGTCAACCGATAGCGGCGTGCGCCAGGGCGTGCGCGTGCGCCGCCCGCGCAGCTCGTCAGGCACGCTGTGCACCGCTCTAACCAGGCCCAGCGCAAACGCACGGATGTCTCCATGATGTGCACGGCGCATGCAGACATGTGAGGCATAGGTTAGGCCTAACCCATAGGTTACGCATAACCCTAAGCCTATCCTACCCCAGCGCACCTTCACAACCGCCGTCCGCGGGTAGTCCTCCCAGGGCAGCTCCTCCCGCGTGCCGCACGCCTCGCAGGCGACGCCCGGGCCGTGCGCCTCTGCGCGGTCGAGCGCGGCACCTGCCAGGCACCCTGCGATCCTGGCGATTTCGGACGCGCGCGCAGTCTTCGTCGAGTACGTCATGAAGAGCCGCAGCCAGCAGCGCCGCGCCACCGCCATCACAAAGCAGGTATGGCGGAAACAGCCTGCAGGCGCGCAGGAGGGGGGCATGGTCAGCAGGCCCCAGGCTTTGTCAGCGGCACATGCAACAAACGGCTGCCTGTGCACGTCTCTTCAAGCAGCCGCACCGCGTTGACAGGACGAGCAGACGCAGCCGGCGGAGCCCCACAGGTCAGAGGCACTGCCGCTGATGGAAAGCGGATGAAATCCGGCGACCAGTGGCTCAGGGAAATAGGCAAGCAGGATCATGCGGCTCCACTGAGCCGGGTTGCGGGCGCGCACGGTCGTCGTGCATTACAGGCGGCGCTAGGCCCAGCCACTGCTGATCCATCGTCTCGCTGATCCGGCTGCATGGAGCGATGAGGCAGGAGGACAAGGCCAACTCGATGCAGCGGCCGGCCACGCTTGACAGCTCGTCGTACTGGCACTGCCGCCGAGCATGCAGAAAGCGTTGGCGATGCAACCCGTGCCACATGCCTCTGGACGCGCATCGAGCCCGCTGCATGCGTGTGTAAGCATGCCGGACACGGTTGCATCCAGCGCCCGCGCCTTGTCAAGTGCTAGATTGATGATGGGAGAGGCGATGTAGTCGTCCGGCGCGTGGACCGACAGCCGCTCTGTCTTCAGCTTCGCATCGCGGTAAAAGCGCGTCGCCGCCTGCCGGCACCCACACAGGGCGTCATGCGGCAAGAAGCCAGCTGTCTCCTCGGACCAACTCTGTGTCAAACACGTTATGACGCCCATTCGCTCCGTCAAGCCTGCAAGCAGTGCAATAGCACGGCAAGCGCGCCCGTGGCCACACCGCAAGCCCTGACATGCGACCTGGATGCCGCATAGGGTGCTTGCCTTGGCCGTGTTGAAGAATTGCACCTGTTCCATTACCTCCAGCGTCTGCAGGTCATCTGGAAAGCGGTCCTGCGCCTCCTTGCTGCGCTCCCTGGGCAGGAAGGCAGAGGTCCCGCGCCAGAGCTCGCCTGGCGCGGGGGCCGCCGGCACGTCGTACTCGGCGGAGTCGTAAGTCACGCCCCCGCAGCTCCAGCGCGGCTCGCGCCTGCTCCAAGTCAGAGCGCGCGAGTGAGCGCACGCCGCGCTCCGACCAGACCCACAACGGCAAATCCGGGCACTTACGGCTTCTGGGCAACCAGGGTCAGATGCAAGCTCTGTGGCTGCACCCGGGCGCAGCAACGTGTCTGGGAGTCTGCACAGCAACCAGTGCCTGTCCTGGTTATCTGACCGTTTGCGGCCGGCCGTTGCGCACCAGAACTTCATCTCCGAGACGTCCTCAAAGCGTCCGGCCAGTGCGCGGTAGTCGAAGGGACCGCCCTGCCTGCGGCCCAGCGCGTCGCGCGGCGCGCCGCGCAGGGCGGCCTCATCGGGGATGCACATGAGGGCCACCAGCGGCGTCAGCAGCGCGCGCTGGAGCCCGAAGCTGTCCTTGAAAGTGCTCACGCCCGACGACAGCCTCGGCGCCGGCGCGGCGACCAGGTCCCTGCGGAGAGCGGCCGCCTCCAGGGCATCCTCCATCGCGCCTGCGCGCTCGCGGCGCAGGTAGGCCGCGGGCGGAGGCGGGGCGCCGCAGACCCGACGCCCGCGCCTGCGCAGGCTCCCGTCCGGCAACGGCTGCGCATCAGAACGGGAAGCGAGCACAAGCAGGCAGCGGCGCGCAGGGCAGCGGCGCCGCGCGCACCTGCGCGCCGCGGCGGCCGCGGCGTGTAGTGGAGCGGCGCGGGGCGCGGCTGGTCTCGCCGGCCGCCGGCGTCGCCGTCGGGGCCGGGACAGGCCGGGCTGCGGGCGGCGCAGTCCAGGAAGTGCAGGGTCGCCAGCGCGGCCTCCCACTCCTGGCTCTGGTGGGACATGCCCGACCGCGGATTCTGCCAGAACAGGCACAGCCGCCCGCTGGGCAGGCACACGCACTGGGGCTGCCACAGGGAGGATACCCAGCTCGCCGTCTTGCCCTTCGCAATCGCCCCCGATGGCAGAGTATCCTGCGGGCTGGCAGCAGGAACTACCTGCGCGTGCTACAGGTGTGTCATGTCCACGCCTGTCGCAGGTTCGGTGAGGCGGAGCTGCTTGGTGCTGGCAGCGGCGACATGGCAGCTGCGGCGCATGCGTGAGCCAGGCACGGCCATGCCGCGGGGGGCGCGCCTGCTTGAACCAGCTTGCGGAGAAGTCGAACTCAAACATGTCCGTGAGCGGCTCCGTGTCGCCCTTGTCGGGCACGTCGCAGTCGGTGCTGCCCGCCAGCACGATCATGCGCTGCATTGCCTGGTGCGTGACGGCGCCTGCACGGCCAGGCCTGAGGCTCACGCGCGGCCGGCTTGCTCACAGGGGGGGGCTGCTCGACTCCACTACAGAGCGGCTTGATGCATGTGACTCTCGAGAATGGCACGCATGCGGCACAGCGAGTGCTGAAGGCTGTCACAGGGGCCGCGTACACAAGCTCGAGCGTGAGCATGGCGGGTTGCCAGAGTACACAATGCGCTCCCAGCGTAAGGATGTGAGATCAAGCGCCACAGGTCCGCCAGCGTGTGGACGGCGTTCCTGCCGCGCCGAGTGCAGCAGGGGTCGTAGCGGGGTCCTGGATCGATGTCCAGGAGCCTGGCATGCACTCCCTGCTCATCTGCAGCGCTCCCTGCGTCTGCACCGGGGACAGCAAAGCGCCGCTGTGCAGGCTCGAGATGCATGTCAGCACCTGGCCGCCCCGCAACTCCTGACGCAAGACAGGTGGGTCGACACAGAGAAGCAGTCAAAACACCATCTTCCATTCCAGCGCGCGTGACCAGCGCGCCACGCGCACACTTGGATCATGGCGGCATGCGGGCGCGGTCGAGAGAGATACAGGCTTGGCCTCCAGGCGAGGCGAGGCGAGATGCTGCCGCGCAGAACAGGGCACACCCTGCGCTGCCCACGCCGCCAAAGATGTAGAGCCACTCCCCATGCGCGCACATGCCGCATAGCGCACGCGCGTCCGGCGCACAGTCCGCGGGTTCTGCGCCTGTTGTTGCGCAATCGGTCTCAGATAAGCCATCTACCCGGCTGCTGCAGCCACTGCAGGGGGCTGGCTTTGCCGGCAGCGGCCAGCACTCTCGATCAGCACAAGACGCGTGCAGACCAGCACAGACATGCGAGCAGAGACGCGGGCAGCGCACGGCGCGCCTGTGCCAGGCCACAGGACGCGCCAGGTGTCATCAGTGGTGCTGTATGCGAGCAGCTCGTTGGTGTGCTGGCAGCTCGCAGCCAGTCGGCCCCCGAAAACAAACATGTGACCGTCCGCGCCGGCGCACGCCCTGTGGCAGTTGCGCGCGGCCGGGCAGCGCCCATGCTGCACGGGCGCGGCCAGGCATCAGGCCGCGCGCGCTGCCCGGGTGCAGCGGAGAGAGCAGCGGCGCAGCTGGCCGGAGCAAGCGGGAGGTTTGACGTCTGAAGTCAGACCAGAGTCAGGCATGCCGCTGCGCCGGCCGGCGCCGCGCGCAGCAGCATGCCTGTGGCAGAGTGAGGAGGGACTGACCTGCCGGCTGGCCCACGTTTTGTTCAAGGTGTTGTAGACGTACATGCGCGCATACAGGCCAGCGGCAGAGTCAGGGTGCAGGGTGCCGAAGCAGAAGATGCACTCCGCATGCGCGCCGCTTCCCGCCGCCGCGACTCCGGTGAAGACTCCCGTTTCCTGGCCCGTGAGTCGCATCGCTGTCAGGCGACGGGAGCAGCTCCCTTGAGCCTGGCTGGCCTCAGCAGGAGGGGCGCGCACAGGCATTCGGGCGCCGGCGCTGGCATAGAACTTCAGCTCGCCGTCTGCGCCCTCCCTGCAGGCCAGCTGCGCCTCAAGCGCCAGCACAGCCGCACCATGTTCCACTCCCACGCAGCACAGCACGCCACGCTGACTTCAGGCGCATTGCCAGCGGATGCATGCTACAGGAAGAGTCGTGCTGCCAGCGGCCGAGCAAGTCCGGGCTAGCAAGTCCGCACGTGAACGTCAGGTGCTGACTGAAGCTCGTCGCTTTGCACAGCAGCAGGTGCACGAGCGGGGTGTCTCCGTGCTCCGGGCTGCTGCAGACCATCAAGGCCGAAATCGAGCAGTCTCCCGCCTCACGCATGAGGTGCAGTATGCCCTCCTGCGCACGCGACCATGCTCACATGCTGGCGCTGGACACTCGAAGCATACACTGTCATGAGCGTGCTTGAGCCTGCATCGCGCGAGCCGGTGTGGGCAAGGGCGTGGGCCCGCACCAGTGGCGTTCCGCCCGCGCTGACGGCTTTTGCGAGGGAGCCTTCGTGCGCAGTACTCATGCCCGCCTGTCTGACCCGAGCCAGGCATGAGGGAAGAGCGGCCGCATGCACAGCTGGCAGACAAGACAATTGCAAAGGACATGCATGGAGTGCACAGGGAAGCACGACTCAAGCCTAAGCAGGCTACGACAGGCCAGCCGAGCGGCCGTTGGGAGCCTGATGAGCTGTCAGGTTGTGTGACAGGAGCAGGCCGGCTCTCGCGCCTGTCGCGTCAGGCGCGCAACCGACTGCATTCTCGGGTCTATCATGCCGTCCTTGTCTCTCCAGGTCACTCCCGCCGTGAGCTGCAAGAAGGGCGTGTTGACGGTATACTGCTGTAGTTTGTTGAGCACTGCGCGCGCCAGTGACCTGCACACCGTGGCACAAGCTGCGCGCTCAGCCAACCGGGGCTGCGCTTTGCTGCAGACAAGGGCTGCTCAGCAGTGCACCGGGTTTCTGGCTGTGGCTCACTCATAGCCGGCTGCTCCCAGCATCCCGCTGAGGCTCGGGTGGTGCAAGGCACGGGTGAGTTGGTGAATGTGCGCGTGCGCCTGCGTGGCACCCACACATAAGCGGGTCTTGTGTGGGTCCTTCACTGCTGCACATGAGACAAGGAGAGCGATAAGTGTCTTCCAGTCACACCTGCCCATAGTTGCGCAGGGCGTCGAAAGCTGCCGCTGCGCGCAGCCGCGCCTTTGCCAGCAGCGTCTCTACCCCGCTGGCTGCCCCACTCGTCGCCATTCCGTCCAACCCGAGGGGCGCGAGCTGCAACAGGAGCCTGACAGCGCTGTTGGCGGCCTGCGAGGCCAAGCTACCTTGAGCGCGTGTCTCAACTTGCTTCCTGAACAACGTGCCAAACCAGAGAGGCGCTGTACCACAGCGGACAGGACGGAGTTGCCAGCCTGCATCGCGGCAAAGGCCAGGTTGCTGAGCAGCGTAGCACCCAGCAACTTTGCTTCCGCGCTGTCAAATCTGATAAGCCAGAGCGCAGCATCGCGGTCCGTCAGCCTGCAGCCGGACAGACAGACCAAGCCAGAGAGGTATTCCGCACTAGCGCCAACCGCATCCCCCGCCTGCAGCTTTGCGTTAGCAGCAGACTTACACTTCAGTGCAAGCCTGTGCCACACTCCAGGAGGGACACCCATCAGCACTCCGCACTGAGCTGGCTGCTGTGAGGACGCAAACAGTGCTGTTGAACTGCAAACATGTTTCAAACGGGATGCGGTTGAGCCAGCTGCAGGGCTGCGATTGTGTGTCCTGACGGGCAGCAACCGAGCTCGGCCTGCCGAATGAGAAACTGTTGCCTCAAGATACGTCGCGATGCGATCAACCTTGCATACGCTGCAAATGCACGTGCGGCACGCGGCCCTACCCAGCCAGGTTTCTATCAGGGAAGGCCCTCCTGTTGAAAGCTGGTACTCCCAGCCATCAGGCGTCTCCACCAGACGTGCAGGTACTGCGATCGATTGCACATCGCCCGCTGCCACAATGTAGCACGGGGACGCGGCAGGCGTTGCGCTATGGGGTGGGGCGCCGTTGCCGCACTCTGCCCCCAGAAGACTCTCGAGCTGGGCGCTGAGCGCAACCGCGCGAGCTTCGCAGAGTACCTGGAGCGCGAGCTGGAGGCGCTCACGCATGCCTTCGCGGCCGGCGCGGGCAGCCATGCGCGACTGTGCGGTGGCGGCGTTGCCGCCGAGGCCGAGGGTCCTTCTCTGGCCGTGGAGGGCCGCGACTACGTGGCTGCCTTCTCCGGGTGTGTGTGGCTGCCGTGCAGCGGCCGCGTTCACTCAGCATGCCTTCTTGGAGTAGTTAGACTGGCAGCCCTCACATGGCTTCACAAGGTCGTTCAAGCGTGCTGCCCAACGACCTGCCACCTGCCCTGGAGGCCGCCTTGCGCTGCTTGCTCGCGACAGCAGCATTCCCGGTTGCAAGTCCTGGGCATGCCGCGACAGGGACCTTGTGCCTTGCCGCTGTCGGCAGGTACGCTCGCTTCCGTCCCCGCTGGTACTCTGCTGAGCAGCTCAGCATGTGCTGAGCAGCGTGCAGCTGCGCCGCGTCTGACGGGTCTGCCACAGCCCGCGCCCCAGCCTATGAACTCTTGCGCTGGACAGAGAGCTCTCTCTCCCTCGAGGGACAGAGCTCTCCCTTGAAGGCAAGCTGTGGTTGTGAGCCGACCCGCTGCGTGCAGGCGCCTAGAGAACTACGCGTACCTGGTCAAGAAGTACTGCGCGGACGCGGCGGGCAACACGTGCGGCCCGGACGCGGACCTGGAGACCATCCGCGCGCAGGCGCCGCTGCCGGTGAGCGCGCCGGCGGGCCTGC
>JAABUV010003571.1_pt1 | contig 19677 bp, 13 predicted proteins | sample 5559971 | NCBI WGS metagenome assembly JAABUV01 (sample SAMN10711881, study PRJNA513362) | rock metagenome | isolation source: Antarctica rocks | place: Antarctica: Victoria Land, Knobhead nord | collected 2015-12-19
TCCGGCGGGATCTACGCGGCCAGCTACGTGCAGGCCACCGCGATCGTCGCCGCCCTGGCCAAAGCACCCACCGGGCCGCCCGGCGCAGGGCCGGGCGGTAAGGGGGTGGTGTTGGTGAACGGGCCGACCATCACCCTGCCCGCCGCGGCGGGAATCACCGGGACGATCACCGCGCCGAACGCCACGGTCGCCAAGGCGATCACCGCCGGGTTGAACTGGCTGGGGGAGCCGTACTCCTGGGCCGGTGGGTCCCCGGCCGGCCCGACCCTGGGAGTGTGCAGCCCCGGCCTGGGTCAGAACGACTGCAACATCGTCGGTTTCGACTGCTCCGGTCTGATGCTCTACATGTGGGCGCAGGTCGGGATCACGTTGCCCCGCAACTCCCAGGACCAGTGGGCCGCCGGTCAACAAATCCCCTACAGCCAGGCGCAGCCCGGCGACATGATCGGCTACCCCGGGCATATCGCGATGTTCATCGGCAACTTCGGCGGCGTCGACTACGAGATCGAAGCTCCCCAATCTCAGATGGTCATCCGGGTCACCCCCGTCCGCAACAGCCCGGCGGATCCGCACTACGCCACCGTGTCTCGCGTCTGGCACTGATGACCATCTCCCGCACCATCCGAGGAAAGGGTTCCCGCATCATGACTGAGCACACCCAGCCGCCGCCGAGGATGGCAGGGCTGCGCGCCCGGCTGAGCAACGCCCTGAAGATGGCCGGGCAGCACCGCGGCCGCGCCAGGGTGTGGATCGCCGCGGCGGTGTGGCTGTTGATCGGCGGTGTGGTGTGGGGAGGAATGTTCGCCGGCGCCATCGCCTCCCTGCACCGGAGCGTTGCGGTGGCGAACCAGGGTGGCAGCGCCGCCGCCGCGACGAGCAGCGGCCGGGCGACGGGCTTTGCGGTCTGGTTCGGCCTGTTGGCCATCGCGACGCTGGTGTTCGCCCACGTCGCCGGCGGGATTTCCTGGGCCGGCTTGGGAATGCGGCGGCGCGACGGGCGGCGGCGGATCTTCGGCGGCGCCACCGGCACCGCCGTGCTCTACGTCGCGGCGATGGTGGTCGCCGCTTGGGTGTTCCAGGCCTTGACGACCTCCCAGGGGGACGGGCCGCGGGGATATCCGGGAATGGGCATTCCCGATGCGCAGCTGCTCGCCGGTGACATCACCTCATCCACGTTCGTCGGCGGTATCTGGGAGGAGCTGACGTTGCTGGCCATCCCGGTCGGATTGTTCACCGCGCTGGTTCGCCTCGAGAAGATGGGCCGCACCGGCCGGTACGTCAGCTGGTCGGCTCTGGTGGTGGCGCTGCTGGCAGCGCGGTGGGCCATCCACCTGTACTACGGAACGCAGGCCTCGCTGTATGTGCTGGTGTGGGCCGCCGCCGCGGCCGCGCTGTTCCTCGCCTCCGGAACGATCTGGCCGCTGGTGCTGGCGCACAGCCTCTTCGACGCCGGCGCGTTCACCGCAGCGCGGATCCCCGCCGCCAATGTTCCCATCACCTGGCTGTTCTGGGCGGTGGTGGCCGCCGCGGTGATCGTGCTGGCCGGCACCGGCCGCAGGTGGAACCGAAGCCGGCAGGCGCCGCGACCGAACATGCTGACCAGCGGCGGGGGGATCTAGCGATGGTTTTTCGGGGCATCACCGAGCAGGGCGTCACCCGGATACGGACCCGGCGGCAGAACTTCCGGATCCTGGTCAAGGCGGTGTTCATCGCCGTCGGCGTCGCGGTCTGCATGTATCTGGGCGGCGCCGCCGCGTCGCTGGTCACCGGTAACGGCTGGCACCTGCCGCAGCTGCACCTGCGGCCGCCGCTGACCGGAAACGGTTCCCTGCTCAACCTTTCGCAGCGGAAGGGCAACACCAAACACTTCCAATTCCCCGCCACCCTGACGATGCCGGCTTCCTGGCGGGCAACGCTGACCGGCGCGGCGCCGCTGCTGGCCGGCTGGATCCTGTTGCTGCGGAGCCCGTTGCTGCGCCGCCGCCGGCACACCGGCCCGGACCGGCACCGGGGCCTGGCCACCGTGCAGCGGATCCGCCGTCACTACGGCCGCCGCGCCGTCCGCGGCAAAGGCAAGGTGGTGATGCCCCGCACCACATTGCGGCAGCGGATGTTGTTGCCGATGACCAGCTTCGGCTACTACGTCGGGTCGCCGCTGCAACCTCGGGTGAAACGGATGCAATTGTGGTTCAACTTTGAAACCCGGCTGCGAATCGTCGCCAGGCAGGGGTGGGGAAAGTCGTGGCGGCTGCTGATTCCGATCATCCGGCAACTGCCCGGCCCGGCGATGATCAGCAGCATCGAGGCGGAAATTTTCACCGCCACCGTGAAGGCCAGGATGTGGCGGCTGCCGCCGGTCCGGTTCTCCTGGATGCGGCTGCTGCGCCGCAGGTGGCGCACGCCGGTGCGCTATCCCGTGCATGTGGTGGACCTGTCGTCGCCGGCGTCGAAGTTCGCGTCCGGTTTCCCGGCGGTCCGGTGGAACCCGATCGTCGGCTCCCAGGACTTCCGGGTCGCCTCCAACCGGGCTCGGGCGTTGGTGTCCGGCGGCGACAGCGACGGCAAGTCCGACTCCGGCACCGACAAGTTCTTCCGCGACTCGGCCACCGAGGTCCTGGCCGCGTGGTTGCAGGCCGCCGCGCTGGACCCCGCCAAGGACATCGAAGATCTGGTGGCGTGGCTGCGGGACACGGACCTGGCCACCGCGGAAAGCATCCTGCAAACCGCCAGCACTGCGGAGGCGGCCACCGCGATCATGAACATGGTCACCCACCTGGACCCGGCCGCCGGCCGCACCACCTCCGGGGTGAAGCGGTTCCTGAACTTCGCGATCTCCTCCCTGGCCTCCGGACAGGGCAGGGCGCTGTGCGGACCCCGGTCAGGAACACAGTTCGACATCGCCGCGCTGATCGCCGCCGGCGGCACCGTGTATCTACTCGCCGAGCCGGAGGAGATGGAACTGGCCCGGCCGATCCTGACCCTGTTCGCCACCGAGATGTTCATGACCGCCGAGCGGGTCGCCCGCCGGCTACCCGGCCGACGGCTGCCGCAGACGTTCATGGGTGTGTTCGACGAGCTGCTCGCCGGGGTGCGCTGCCCGATGCTGCCGCACGTCGCCGCAGTGCAACGCAAATACGGAATCTCCTACTGCTACGCCATCCAATCCTCCTCCGATGAGGAGGAAATGTTCGGCAAAGCCGGAGCCGAACGGATCCGCACCCTGTCCACCAGCATCTACGGCGGCTACGACATCGGCTCCGCGCAGGAAACAGCGCGGCGCGCCGGCCGGACCGGCGTCGTCGGCCGCAGCAAAGCCATCAACGGGTTCGGCGGCTCCGAGCAGGTCCAACAAGAGGAAGTGCTACCCGAGTCCGATCAGCAGCAACTGCAGGACGGCGAATCGATCGTTCTGGGCATGGGCATCTCCCCGTTCCTGGGATACACGCCCCGCGCCGACCGGAAACGGAAGATCGAGAAAGACATCCACCACCAGATGGACGAAGTGGAAGCATTCGTCACCCACCGACGCGACGCCGCCATGGCCGCCGCGCAAGACCTCACCACCCGCGCCCGCATCACCCGCGCATCCACCACGCCGCAGCAGTTGACGAAGGAGACCGTGTGAGCACCCCACCCGACGACAACGAACCGGGCGGCCAGGACCGGCGGGAGCAACGGGACCAGCTCCGGCAGCTCGGCGCCCGCATCGGCGGTAAAACACCCGGTCCGCCGCCGTGGGCCTGGCCGAACCTCAACCCGTCAGAAGCGGCGCTGACCGACGCCGCGCTCGATGACTTCGTGGAAACCTACAACCGGATCCACGCGACGGTCGTGGAGGAAGTCATTCCGCAGTGCTGGCGCCGACACCCACCGCTGGCCCAGCAACTCCCCATCCAATTGTGGGCCTGGTGGGCCAGCCACATCGCCGCCACCGCCACCGTCGCCACCGCCGTCGACTACTACTCCAAAACGCTCCCCGACTTCCAAGGCAGACTGTCCAAACTGCTCGGCAAAGGCGCCGCCACCTGCCGCAAAAGCACCCACCTGGGCACCACCGACCCGGAGCTGATCAAAGCCACCAGCTTCGACCCGCTCGGGCCGACCGAAATCACGCACCGCGGTGAGGTGACCCGGCGGACCCTGCGGCAGATCGACTTCGGCACCTTCGAAGGCGCGACCGGATGAGCCAGGTTGAGCCATCCACCCGCCGTAGCTGAAACGCCAGGAAGCACGTCCGCCCGGATTCCCTGTTGCCTCATCCGGAAAAGGTCCGCTCTCCTGCGCGATTCTGGTCGTCGCCACCCCCTGCTGACCAAAGAACAACGCCTTCGCCTGAGCTGTAGTATGTTGAAAGCCAATTAGTCAACTAGTGGAGTGGTGGGGTTGATGTTAGCTTTCGCTCTGGACGCCCGGTCCAGCGTTCCGACATACGTGCAGCTGCAGCAGCAGGTCAAGCACGCGATGAAGACGGGGGTCCTACGGCGCGGTGATCAGCTGCCCTCGGCCCGGGAGGTGGTGTTGTCGCTGAGCATCAATCCCAACACTGTGTTGAAGGCATACCGGGAGCTCGAACGCGGCGGCTTGATCGAAGTCCGTCAGGGGCAGGGCACATTCGTGGCGGCTGACCTGATGACGATCCTGCCCGGCGAGCTGGCCAAGCTCCGGCGTGACCTCGGCAAATGGATCAATGCCGCCGGCGAGCTGGGCATGGGCCGCGGGGACATGCTCGAGCTGTTCACTGCCGAAATCGGCGCCGCCAACTCGGGGGAGGCCACCGCATGAAGGCCGCCGCCGACGCTGGAACTCTGGAGGCCGGGCGACTGGACGATGTGGGGGTCCGTTTCGGGAACGTGTGGGCATTGCGGCATGCCAGCGCGGTGATCCCAGCCGGCTCGGTCGTCGCGGTCGTGGGCACGAACGGCGCCGGCAAGACTTCGCTGATCCGCGCCCTGGTTGGGCTGCAACCGTTGAGCGAAGGGTCCATCGCGGTCCTGGGCGGCCGGCTGCGGACCAACGACCCGGCCGATCTGGCGCGGATCGGTTACGTAGGTCAGCGCAAACCGCTCTACGGCTACCTGCGGGTGCGGGAAATGCTGCGGTACGGGCAGGTCACCAACCCGGGATGGAACTCCGCGTTCGCCGCGCAGCGCGTCCGCGACGTCGGGATCGACCCGAACAAGCGCATCGAGCAGCTGTCCGGTGGGCAACGCACCCAGATTGCATTGACGATGGCGCTGGCCAAACAACCCGACCTGCTGGTCCTGGACGAACCGCTCGGAGACCTTGATCCGCTGGCCCGCCAGCAGGTCCTCGCTGGCCTGATGGCCGACGTCGCCGAGCACGGCATCACAGTGGTGCTGTCCAGCCACATTCTCGGCGAATTGGAATCCGTCTGCGATCAGGTTCTGGCTCTGCACGCCGGGCGGGTGGTCCTCACCGGAGACATCGACACCATCGTCGGCGAGCATGTCCAGCTCACCGGGCCCGCCGACGCGCTGGAGCAACTGTCCAGGCAGGGCGAGATCATCGACCACCAGCGCAAGGGCGTCTCCACCCGGGCGCTGGTCCGCCTCACCGTCGACGCCCGGTTCCTGGACCCGCGATGGCAGACCCACTCGGTGGGGATGGACACCGTCGTCCTGGGTCACCTGCGCTCCCAACGCTTCGACCCGCACGCCGGGCCTCACCTGCAGGTGGCGTCATGATCGGCATGGCCTTCCGGCAGATGCGGGCGGCCATCATCGGCACCGCTGCCCTGACCGGGATCATCGTGGTGGCCCTGGCTGTGCATGGCAGCATCGCACGAGGGGTCAGCTCCCGAGCGTGGCACGCGTGCCAGTCCACGGACACGGTGACCTGTCACTACCTGCAGAACCAGTTGCGAGGCATGTTCACCACAATCGCCCCGTACCTGGGGTACCTCACCATCACCACCGTCCTGGTCGCCGCGTTCTGGGGCGCCCCGCTCATCAGCCGGGAGATCGAAACAGGCACCGCCGCGCTGGCCTGGTGCCAATCGGTGACCCGACGACGTTGGTTCACCTCCCGCCTCATCGTCAGCGTGTCCGCGCTGGGCATCCTGGGGCTCCTCCTCGGGTTCACCATCACCTGGTGGTTGGCGTCGTTCACCGCCGCACCGCAAGGCGGCGAGCGGGTTCTGACCACTATCAACCTTCACGGGCCGCTCCTTGCGGCCATGTGGATCGCGGGCCTGCTCATCGGCGTACTGATCGGCACCCTGATCCGCCGCACCCTGCCGGCGATGGCGGTGACCGCCGTGGTGACCCTCCTCGGCGCGATCGCCTTCAACCTCGCCGGCAGCCTGTCCACCGCCGACCCGATCGGCGAGCTCCAGGTCCTGGCGCATCAGTCCTTACAGACAGTCCCCGTGCTCGCCGTAGCCGCGATCGCCACCCTGACCGCATTCAGAAAGATCAGAACAGTTCGCATCTAACACCTCTCGCCGCTGACGAAGGTCAATTAATTACCTAGTTGACCCCTTGCATAGTGGACTACGACACCGATACACAGTAGGCATGAAAAACTCCCCCGCGCGTTGGATCCTCGCGTTCGACGGATCATGTGGCTCCTGTGGTGGCGTGGCAGACGCAGTCTCTGCCGCCTGCGGCGACCGGATCGAAGTCTTCCCACTGCAGAACCAGGCGGTCAGCGACTGGCGTCGCACCGCTCTGGGTGAGGACGCCGAGTGGAAACCGGTCCTGATGAAGGTGTCCAGTGAGAGCGAAGTCCATGCCTGGACCGGTGCTGGACTGGCGAGCCACCTGGCCGCCCGGCTCGGTGTCGGCGCCTCGGTCGGGATCCTGCGCGCACTCGGCCAGCTGCGATCGATGAACAGCCGAGGTGAAGTCAGACGGCCCGGTGATGTCGAGCCCCTGTTGGGGCTGTCCCGGAAGCGGTTCCTGCGCAACGTGGGGCTCGGCGCGGCCACCGTCGCCGGCATCCTGGTGAGCGGCGCTGCGCCAGCGTCAGCGGACACGGTGGGGTCGTGGGAACGCAAGAAGGCGGGGTCGCTGCCAACCGCCCTTCCGGAGATCGCCGTGCTGCCGATCGCGTTCCGTCGTGTGGCCTACCAGGGGATGACGGCCGAGCAGCAGAGCGCGGCGTGGACTGCCCACCTCAAGGGATTCGCCGTTCAGGTGGAGGGTTTGGGCAGCACGCAGCGGTCGGCGTTCACCAAGGCCCGCGCTTTCGCGAAAAACCCGACCAACTTCCGCGCTCCCGACCGGCGAGCCATCGACGCGCTGTCCACTGAGATGACGAAAGCCTTCGGAAAAGAACAGGCCGCGTCGATGATCGCGGTTCTCGGTCCACGGGAGAACCCGGGCGCCAGCGGCGCCGCGCCGGCGGCTCGGGCATGCACCTGCGCCGTCGACTCGGATTACTGCACCAACAGCACCAACTGCTACGGAGGCCTCCAGGGCTGCACCAGAACCGGCGGCTGCGGCACCTTCTACACCTACGAGTGCGACGGCCTGTGCTCCTCGTGACCTAACGGCCAATGGCCTCCCACGGCAGCCCTTCTCGCCATCGTCAGCTCCAACCACCAACACGACAACCGAGAACCCAAACGGCCGGACCATTTCCCATAAGCAACCAACCGACCCACGCGGACCTTTCTAATGAGTCAACGGGATTCTGGTATCGGGTGGTGGGTGAGCGTTACAGTGGTGGGGAGGTCACCGGCCGCATACCGATGACCTCCCCGAGGGTGACTGGTCTACCAGCCCCGTAGGGACTGGATCACAGCAGCGATGGCCCCGAGGACCGCGCCGATGCCCATCAGCATCGCGGCACGATCACTCGGGGTCATTCGCGTTCTGCGACGTCGAGTCGTCATTTACCTCATCTCCCTTCTCGGCACCGACCAGACCTGGATCACATCTGGCCGGTCCCTGCAGTGGGAGACGGCTGCAACGCTAATGGTCGCGGCCCCTGTTCGGCAGCGACCTGGGGTCAGCGTTCGATGCCGTGGTCCGCGACGGCTGGGACGTCCCAGTCGGGGCTGGTGTATTCGGCGGCGGCTGCTTCGAGTTCTTCTTGTTGCTCGTTGTAGATTTCCTGCCGGCGCAGCTCGGCTGCCGGGTCGGGATACAACGCACGGTGGGTCTGCTCGGCGGTCAGTTGCGCCACCTCTTCGGCGGCCTTTTCCTGTCGTAGCTGTTGGCTGGTTGCCCATTCCTGGGCGTATTCCACCGCCCGTGCGTCTTCCTCGCGGGCCAGCTGCGCCAGCTCGGCCAGGCGGCTGCGGTAGGCGTCCTGGTTGCGGGTGGCCAACGCTTCCTGTTGCTGCGCCGGTGTGCCGGCGGCGCCGATCAGCTGTTGGCTGCGGGTCTCCAGATCGACCATCTTGTCCTGCGCCTGCTGCCGGGCCTGGGTGAGCTGCTCGACCCGGGCCTGGGCCTGCTCGGTGCGGCGCCGGCCGCGCACCGAGTCCAGTTCCCGGTTGGCCGCGGCCAGCTGCACCCCAATCGCGGTGGACGCGGCCATCGCCTGGTCGGTGACAGCGATGGACTGCTGAGCTGCGGCGATCGCGGCGAGCCGCTGACTGTTGGCTTCGATGCGGGCGCGGAGCCGCGTCATTTCCGGTCCTTGGTCCTGCGCTACGGCGGCGGCGACCCGTATCTGCTTTCCCGCCGCGGCGGCAGCAACGCGCTGCGCGTCGGCGTATTCGGCGGTGGCCTGGCCAAGTTCCTCGGCCAGGATCTGATCGGGTAGGTCTGCGTGGGGGCCCGGCGCGGCGGTTTCCTCGGCGGGCAGCTCCTGGGCGCGTTGCTCTGTATCGCCGGCTGCTAACTGGTCTGCGAGCTCTGGTGCTGGGTCGGTCTGCGCTTCGTGGTCTTGGTGCTGTTCCACCTCGCGGGTGGGTTCGGCTGCGTCGGTGATCGGCTTCCCGGTGTCGGGGGAGTGGTCCGCAGCCAGCTCGGCAGGTCGGGAATCGGCGGCGGCGATGTCCAGCGCTGTGTCCGGCGTGGCCGGTGCAGGCTCGACCAACACGGTTGCGTCGCCGCGCCGAGCAATGTCGAGGTCGGTGAGGTCGTCCCGCCGCGGATCCGTGTCCAGGGCGACGGGCTCGGCTGGTGCGTCGAGCGCGGTGTCGATGTCGGTGTTGATGTGGGTGCGGGTGAGCAGCGACCCGGCCGCCGTTTCTTCCGACCGTGGCGGGGTGCGGTCGGTGGATAGGACGGGGCGGGGCGGCAGGCCGAGGTCGTCGCCCGTCGCGGTTGTCGGGTGCGGTGCCGGTGGGTTTGCCGGTGTGGGTTGGTCGGGGATGTGCCGGGCGACCCAGTCGATGGCCCGGTCGGTGTCCCACGGCACGGCGGCGGCGACTCGGATGGTTTGGTCGATGATCTGCTCGCGGGGCAGCGCTGCGATGACGGGGACGACGGCGGCCATGGCGTGGTAGCGGGATTCCACGGTGCCGTCGGCGGTGTCGAACTGGTCGATGATGCGGTCCAGGGTGGCGTCGGTGAGCGGCCGGTGCTCATCGACCGCGGCCAGGAGCCCGGCGCCTCCGGTTTCGGTGAGCATCTGGGCGGGGTCTTTGCCGGTGAGGCCGGTGACGGTGACCGCGTCGTGGATGTGCATGTTCGCCAGCAGGGTGTGGGTTTTGTCGGCGGCGGCGCGGCCCGCGGCGTCGGAGTCGAACGCTTCCACAACGGTGCGGTCCGCCAGCGGCGCGATCCGGTTCAGCGCGGCGAGGTGCCCGGCGGTGAGGGCGGTGCCATTCGGTGCGATGGCGACGAGGTTCCGGCCGGCGGTTTTGGCGGCGGTGTTGACGGCTTCGGCGTCCATCGGCCCTTCGACCAGGACGATGTCGGCGCCGGCCCGGATCGCCTCCGTTGAGGCGGGGTTGAGTCCGTAGGGCAGGTCACCTTTGGTGAAGATGTCGGTGGTGGGGCCGTTCAGGTATTTGGCGGTGGTGTAGTCGCCGCGGTCGATGTGGTCGGGGTTGATCCGGCCGATGAACGCCGCGATGTGTCCATCTGTGGTGGTGATGGGCAGTACCGCGCGGTCCCGGAACCGGTCGATGACTTCACCGCGCGCCGAGTATTTGACCAGGCCGGCGGCGACCAGCTCGGTGTCGGTGTATCCGGCTTGCCGGAGGTGATCGGCCAACGCCGTGTATTTGTTGGGGGCGTAGCCGAACGGTTCGGGGTCCAGGCCGCGGCCGGTGATGTAGGCGGGGACCCACGAGGTGGGGGCCTGGTCGCGGTAGTACTGCTGGGCGGCGGCGTTCGCCGCGTACAGCCGGGCGAACAGGGCGGCGCGTTGCGGGTCGGGCAGCTCCGGCACCGGGGCGGTGTCCGGGTCGGGCGGGTCGACCGGTTCGGCGGGTGGTTGCGGCGCGGTCCAGTGCCGCGGCGGCGCCGCCGCCTCGTCGTACAGGTCCGCGGGCCGCTCGTCCCACGGCTCGGTAGTTTCGGTATCGGCTGGTTCTTCGTCGGCCGGCTCGCTGCCGAGGTCGGTGAGGTCGAGGTCGGCGTAGGCGGCGTCGATGAGCGCGGCCGCGGCGGCGTACTTGTCGGCGTCGAACGGGTCGACGTCGGGAATGGCTCGGTCCAGCGGGGGAGCGACCATCGTGGTGCTCCGCCGTCCGGCGGGGACCGCGGCGGCGGATTGTTGGGCGGTGAGGTCGTCGATGAGTTGGTGTGCGCCGGCGGGGACGAGGAGGTCGTCCTGTTCCGGGTCGGGGTAGGCGGGTTCCAGGTCGGGGTCTGGTGGTTCGGGTTCGGTGACGGTGGCGATCTGCCACAGCAGCACCGTGGCCATCTCGTGGGCGCCGACGGTGGAGCGGGCGGAGGCGAACAGGCCGGCGGCCGCGGGGAGGATCAGGGTGGCGGACTGGCCCTGTCGGATCGCGCGGTCCACGTGGGTGACGATGCTCGGCCACAACCGGTCGGACATGACCCGCTGCGCGTCTAGTTCGCCGAGGTTTTCCTCGAGCTCCGCGGCCCACACTGGACGCAGGCGGTGCCCGGACGCGGGCAGGACGTGGTCGGCGGTCAGTGATCCCAGGTGTGGTTCCAGCCGCCACCACAACGCTTTCGCCGGGACCTGCGCGGGCAACGCTTCTTGGTTGTTGATCGCTGCGGCCAGCAGGGCGGGGACATCCAGGCCGGCGGCCTCGGCGAGGGTGAGGCGGGCGGCCAGGACGGGGAACCAGTCGTCTTCGGCGACATTCAGCTGGTGTTGCTCGGTCAACAGCTGCTGCCACCGGTGGGCGCCGGCTGCCGGGTCGCCGGCCACTTGGACGGCGCGGTCGGTGAAGGCGGTGTGCCAGGTCCGCTCGGCCAGGCGCAGCGGGCGGGGCCCCGCGGGCCGTAAATCGGTTTCGGACACGGCGTGCGCGGCTCGCCACACCGCGAGGTCGGCGACGAGGTTCAGGTCCGGCAGGTACGGGATCGCCCATGCGGGGGCGTCGTCCAACGTCCATCCGAAGGCGCGGTCGCGGACCTGCTGCGCCAACTCGGCGACCAGCCCGGCGCGGGCCGGCAGGTAGGTGCTCCATGTGGGTTGGTTCAGTAGCGCGGCGGGCATCGCGGGGAGGTAGGGCAGCGGCCCGGCGCCGAGGGAGTGGTTGCCGGTCTGGTCGAGGCGGAAGTCCAGCACGGCCGCTTTGTCGACCGCGGTCTTCAGTTCGCGGCCGGCGGCGGCGTAGGCCAGGCGCCGCACCGGATCGTCACCGTTCGCGGCGATGGTGGCGAGGTGACCTTTCAGCGTTTCCCAAGCGGGGGCGGCGGTGACGCCGGGGACCAGGACTTCGACGGTGTCGGCGATCAGCTGCATCCGCTCCGCGCCGACCAGAGCCAGGCTGCCGGTGACGACGGCGTGGGTGTAGGCCAGGGCGGCGTTACCGGGGGCGCCGAGCCGGAACGCCGGATCCGCCGTTTCCCGCTGGGTGGTCGTCGCCGACCGGTCCGACCCGTCCCGACCCACGGCGGCGGTGAACATCTCGATCACCGTTTCCGGGTTGATCGCCGCCGGGGTGGTCACCTCGTGCGAATCGCCGGTGCCGGGGATGACGCCGTAGCTGATCGTTCGGTCGGTCGCCCGGGACAGGCTGGTGTACAGCTGGTTGCGGTTGGTGGCGTCGGTGAACACCGCATGCGCGGTACCGACCTTCGCGGCCGATCCGACGGTCATGCCTTGGACGGATGCTTCGGTGTGGGCGTAGCCCAGGCGCACCCAACCGGAGTTGACGTACCAGGCCGGGAGGGTCCGGGTGACGCCGCGGGTGATTTCGGTGGCGGTGATCGACCCGTCCCGGTTGACCTGGTTCACCCTCCAGCGGTAGTTGTTGCGGACGAAGTCGGTGCCGCCCAGGGACAGGGTCCGTTTGTTCTTCTTGGTGACGATCAGGTCCCCGGCGGACACCTTCTCGCCGCGCAATAGGTCGCGCTCCACCCCGGTCTCGCCGCCGGCGGTCGCAAGCCGGGCGGCCCGCGCCCGGCCGTTGAGGTCGGACACCATGTCCAGGGTCGGCGCAATCATGATCGAGTCGGCCCCGGCGGCGATGTCCGCCTGCCACCCGGCGAACACGTGCGCCGCGGCGGTGTCGGGGGTGACCGGGCGGATCAGGTTCCGGTCGGCGTAGTAGCCGATTGACCCTGGATCCCCGGCGCGCAAAGCCAGGGTGGCGCGGCCGTGCAACGCTCCCGCGCCGACGACGCCGCGGTCCTGGAACCGCATCACCTCGTCGAGCATCAACGCGCCGTGGGTGGATTCGATATCACGTAGGACACCGCCGGCGCCGCCTGCGGCGCGTTGCCGGTCATCACCGACCAGCAGCACCCGCCCACCCACTGAGGTGATGTATCGGACGGCGACGTCCAGTTCTTTGGTGCCCGCCAAACCGGCCTCGTCGATGATGACCAGCGTGTTCTGGTCGATGTCGGTGACCCATGGCTCCCGGTCGGCGGCGGGGACTTCGGCGATGTCGTAGGTCAGTTTGTGCAGGGTGTCGGAGGTGATTCCGGGGATCGCCGCGCCGAGTTCTTTGGCGGCGGAGGCCTGCGGCGCCAGCCCGAGGACGGTGATGCCGCGGCTCTGCGCCGCCAACGTCAGGACAGCCAGGGACGTCGTTTTGCCGGTGCCGGCCGGCCCGAACACCAGCTGCATCCGCCGTCCGGAGGTGGCGACCCGCCGGACCATCGCCTCCTGCCCGGTGTTCAAGGTGCGGCCCTGATTGTTGGCCGACCATTCCAGGTGCGCCAGTTCCACATCGGTGTCCGTGAGCGCCCACGCGTCGGCCTGCCCGGCGGCCGCGACGATCCTGGATTCGGCGGCCAGGATGGCGGGGGAGGTGTAGAGCTGGCCTTTGGCGACCCGGAACACCGCCTTACCGTCAACATCCAGGAGCGCGGCGGGGGTGGGTTGGTCGATTTCGGTGTCCATCCCGATCGGGATGGAGTAGTCCAGCCCGGCTGCCGCGGTGGTGACCTGCTCGGCCAACTCGGCCATCTTCTCGGGGTGGATCCCGGCGGCCTTCACCTGCCGGCGGGCCTCGGCGGACAGGTTGTTGTCCCGCCACTGCGCCCGCGCCCCGGCCACCGTCTGGACGACTTGGCCGGTCAGGTCGGCGAGCAGGTCGGGGGTGAGCTCGGCGTACTCGACCCTCTGGCCGGTCACCTCGGCCAGGATCTGGGCGGGGGAGTCGGCGCACACCTCCTCCGGGTAGGCCTGCCAGAGCTGGCGTTGTTCGGCCAGGGACTGGGGTTCGTGTTTGGCCTGCCGGGTCGCCAACGTCGCCTGTTGGGACAGTTGGATCCGCTCGATCGCGGTGGGGACGCGGCCGTGGTCGGCGGTGAACTTGGCGACCAGCTGCACCCGATGGCCCTCGATCATCACCCGGCGCGAGGAGAAATGTTCGTTCAACGCAGGGGGGACACCGACGAGCTCCCGGATCTCCCGCTTCCCCTCACCAGCGTCACCGCGCTCAGCGAACTGGCCGCCGATCCGCTGCGTGACTTCGGCTTCCAGCAGCAGGTTGTACTGCTCGGACGCGGGGACGTTGTACCGGTAGAGCATCCGTGCATCCAACGCCAACCACCGCCCATCCGGGGTCTGCACCTTGTTGGACACGGCGACGTGGGTGTGCAGATCAGGATCCCCGGCCCGGGAATCACGGTGCGTGAACGCCGTGGCCAGGAACCCTTTGATCCGGATCTGGGAGACGCTGCCAGTCCCTTCCCGGGTGTAGCCGGCTTCTTTCTCCAGCCACAACAACGTGCCCTGGACGGCGGCGGTGTGCGCGGCTTCCAGCTGCTCCGCGACCTCCCGAGGTGCGATCGCCCACAACGTCGACACCGACTTGACGGGGGAAAACGTCAAGTCGTACCCCGCAACCGCCGACTTGTCCGGCCGGGACTGCCGCGCGATGAACCCGGCCAGCTCATGCTCATGATGCGGATCGCGACCGTACTCGGCGGTGAACATCGCTGTCCCCACCTCGGTGCGGATCCTCTGCTTCTCCGCCTCGGGGACCCGGTCGCCCCTGGCCAGACCGTGGTCCTCGTTGTACTTCTGATACGCCGCCGCCAGCTTCTCGTGCCACATCGGTGAAGCTTCAAAGACCGGGAACTTGCTACCCAGCTTCCCGGCGTGATCCACCGCCCGCTGCTTGTCCCGCTTGGAACCTTTCGCCGGCAATGCCGCCAGCGCCTCTGCCTCCAAGCGTTGCGCGTCCGGGTGCAAACCTTCACCGAACAGATTTCTCATCTGCTGCTCGGTCACCGCAGTACCGGCCAAACCCATCTCCACGGCCTGCGCACCGACCCACACCCCCGGCGATTCACCCTTCGCCGCGTAGTAGTCCCCGAGCGAGGAATAGCCGAGTTCGGTGGAATCGGCGGTGGCGACCTGCCGAGTCAGGTAGGTGTACCCATCGCCTGCGGTCAGCTTATGCAGACTCATCATGCTCAGTAATCACCAGCCGCGGCCTGATGGAACTCGCGCAGAGCCGCTGCGTATTCCAGCCGCAAGTCAGGCAATGCCCGGTACAACTGGCGGGCATCCAGTGCCAACCATTGGCCTTCCCGGGTCGCAACCTTGCTCCACACGACCACTTTGATGCTCCGAGCAAACACACCGCTGAAACTCTGCCTGGCGGGAAATACGGCCATGACCAGACCCTGCGACGAGACGACGAGCTGGTGCGGGCTGGAGCCAATGCGGGTGAAACCCGCTGCTGTCTCCAACGATTCCAGCATGCTGAGCGCCGCCGTCCGATGGGCAATCACACTTACCGGCAGCGTCCGACCAACTGGAAAGCTCACCTCGAAAGCGCCCACCGCGCCCTGGGGCGGTCGGCTCATCGTCCGCACCGATCGCGCCAACTCATCGGCATCGACCGGCGACCGGCCATGCTTGTCAACAAAGAGATGAGCGGCCACCTTGGACCGGATCGCGTCTCGGACGGACCGCTCGATCGGAGCGCCCGGGTGGACGCCCAGTGCCAAGTTGTGCCATCGGTAAGCCTGATACAACGCTGATCGCAACGGTCTATCAGCCTTGAATACTCCTGGCCGGCGGCCCAACTGCACGGACCGATACGCCGAGGCGTAGGCGGCGGCGGTGAGTCGCGGCCGCGTGGCCAGGTACTCGTGAACAAGTCGGTCAGCGTCAGGATGCATGCCATCGACATACAGGTTCTCGATCTGCCGATCCACCACCTGACCAGTAAGGCCGAGCAGTCGTGCACCAGCTCCGTGCCAGGCCGCATCACTAGTAGCGATCGCCGGTTCGTTGCTGGGAAGCAGCTCGATGCCTCGCAACGTCAAGTCAAGCTCGCGGTCAAGGTAGTCAGGCATCTGACCTGTGTAGATGCGCTTCACCTCGATCACAACACGGAGCGTATCAAAATGTGGCCAGGGAGCATGAGGTGTGTTGCGTCTTGGGTTTTGGTTTGGCGGTGGCAGTGGTTTTGGCGGTGGCAGTGGTTTTAGCGGTGGCAGTGGTTTTGGCGGTGGCAGTGGTTTTGGCGGTGGCAGTGGTTTTGGCGGTGGGCTGGGGTGAGGGCCGAGTTAGTTGGTGGGACGTGCGGTGGTGCCGGGATTCGTCGGAGTCGGCGGATAGGCTGAGCTGGTCAAAGTGGTTACCGGTGGGCGTGGGGAGTTGATGGATTGATGGGAAAGACGACGAACGATGCGGTGACGGCGCGGGAGACTGCGCGGAAGCGGCTGCTTGCGTTGAACGCGGATCGCGCGGCGCGCGATGCCCGGATCGAGGCGGTGGCGGCGAAGGTGATCACCACGGCCGGGAAGCTCACCGACGCCACGGCGGCGGCCGATGCGGCGCGGGCCGAGGCCCGAACCGCGCATGAGGCGGCGCTGACCCGGATCGACGCCACCCGCGCAGCGGCGGTGGGGAAGGCTGAACCGGCCGTCGCGGCCGGGCTGGTCGAGCTGACCGCCGAGAAGCTGTCACCCGCCGATGTGGCTGCGTTGACTGACCTGCCCGTCGCGGAAGTGAAACGGCTACTCAAGTCCGCGCCTGCCGCCAGCTCAGCACCTGCCACCACGGCGGCGGTGTTGCCGGTGGCGGTGGACAGTGTCCGGGCCGACGCTGCGGCGTTGGCCGGATAACCGGGTCCAGACCGGGCGACGGCGGCGGGTGCGGTGAGTAAGTCGTTGGGTCGGGGGCTGCGGCTGAGCAACCGTGACCTGAACCGGTATCACCGGCAGGTCATCGGCACCGCCTCGTGCGACATCTGGGCCGGGGCGATCGGGTCGGACGGGTACGGCCGGTTCTGGATCACCAACCCGGAGGACGGTAACCGGATGCTGACCCCTCATCAGGTCGGCGCCCGGTTGGGGTTCGGGCCGTTACCGATCGACTGCACATTGATGCACGACTGCGAGGTCCGGCTGTGCTGCTCCCCCGCGCCCGGTCATGTCCGGATCGCCACCCAAAAGGAGAACATGCGGCAGGCCGTCGCGCGGGGCCGCTCCCGTGGCCCCCGGCCCGGTCTGGTCGACACTCGCGGGGTGGTCGGCGCGTCCCGCGCGATTCAGGCGGCCATCGTCTCGGCGGTCCAAACTGATCCCGGCATCGGCAAGGCGAAGCTGGCGGCGGCGGTCGCGGCGGGTGATCCGCTGCGGCATTTGGTGCCGCTGTTCGACGCGCCACCCCCGGTGGCGATCGCCTGGCCGGACGATTTCCCGGTCGATCTGTTCGACGCCCGGGCCGCACCGATCCGCGAGGTTTCCACGGTGCACACGCTGTCGCTGTTCAACCTGGAAACCTGAACGGCGCAGTGCTGGAACGCGGGCAGGGCCAGCAACTCGGCGGTCGAGTTGCTGGCCCTGATCGGTCCTTGCGGGTTGGTCAGGCGGCGGTCACCTCCGCGTCCTGCTCGTCGGCGGCGGCGGTCTGGTCGCCGGAGCTGTTTCCGCCCGGCCGCTCGTCGGCGGCGTTGTCGAGAATCATCTGCTCCACCTCGGCCAGGACGTAACCCAGTGTTTGCAGGTGCCGCAGGTACCGGGCGCGAGACGGGGAACGCTCCCGGTGCGCGTCTCGCGGCAGGTCCTCCTCGTTGGCGGTTGCAACCTGCGCCCAGAGGATCACGCCGTGGCGGGCGGCGGGTGTGTCGGCGGTGACCTGTCGGGGGTCGCCGCCCAGTAGTTCGGCCAGGATCGCGGGGCGGGAGTAGTACTCCCCGGCCCAGCGGCAGAACGTCGGGTCACGTTGGATCACCTGGTGCAGCGCCCACCCGGTCATCGCCTTGTGTCTGGACTTCACGGCCAGGCACTGCCGGACAAATGCTCTTCGTACTTCGGCGGCTGCGTCGGCCTGCTTGTTCCGGGCGATCAGCTCCCGCCGCTGCGCCTTCTTCGCCTCGGCTTCTGCTTCCTGCTCGCGGGCGAGGCGGGCGGCGGTGTCGCTGGCGGTTTCCCCCTCGGCCGGTTCGGCAGTGGAACTGCCGGGGCCGGGTGTGGGGTGGCGGTCTGACCATCGCCGCGACGTGTGCCCGAACCGGGCCGGGTCGAGGCACACATACAGCACCGACACTTCCACTTCTTCGGGCTGCTCGTCGTCGTCCGGGTCGGCGGGGTAGTACTCGGCATCGACATAGGCGGCGTGACCCGGACACGCGGCGTGGGATTCGGCGGTGAGCTGCACCTGGTCGCCGTTCCCGTCGTCGATGGTGAGGTCTTCAACGGAACGGGCACCACCGGGTGCGTAGGTGTTCGGCTCGTCCTCCAACACGGTGATGCTGCGGGTCGCCAGCTCCACACACACCGGGCCGACCGCTGCGGAGATGGCGGCGTTCTCGACGCGGCGGGCGGCGAGCTGCGCCACGACGTGATCCATCCGGCCTCGTGGTGCGGCGTCCAGCAGGGCGGCGACATCGGCGGGGTTGTCCTGATGATCGGCCAGGACCGCAAGCTGATCCAGGGTCAGCGGATAGTCCGCTGCCTGCGCCGCGATGTCGGCGGGAACCTGCGCGGCGCGGCGCGCCGTTTTCACCTGGGCGGTGCTGCGGCCAATCGCCCGGCCGATCGCCGCGCCGGACATTTTCGCGTCGAACAGGGCGGCGACGGCGTGCGCTTCCTCGGTGGCGGTGAGGCCGTCGCGGACCAAACCGGTGACCGCCATCGTCCGTGCGGTCGCCTTCGCGGCGGCGAGGTCGGCGCGGACGATGCACGGCAGAAAAAGGCCGGCGGCTGCCGCTGCGGCCTGGCGGCGGTTCCCGTCCACCGCAACGTGGGTCACCGTGTCGGGCCAGTCATAACCGGGGACCAGGGCGACCGGAACGACGATCAGCGGCACCAGGACGCCGACCTCGGCCACGGAGGCGGTCAGCTCCTTGATGCCCCGTGATGGGTCGCGGATGTTGTCGGGGTGCTGGGCCACGGCGTCGGGGTGCAATTCGATCACCACCGCGACCGGACCGCCCGGCTCGGCCTGCTCGGCCTGCGCGGCGGCGCTGTCCGGGGCGGTGGTGTCCGGTGCGGCGGCGCTGGTGGTGTGGTCAGTGGTCAGTGTGGTGGTCATCGGGTGATCCCTTCGGTACTGGTGCGGTGGGTGAGTTGCAGGCGGTAGGCGGCGAGCTGACCGACCCAGTCGGGGGCGTCGGGGTCCAGTTCGCCGGGATGCGGGCGGACGGTGCCGATCAGGTCGGCGATGACGGTCAGCTCATCGGCCGACCAATCCGGGGACACCGCCAACGTCCAGGCGATGGCGTCCAACACCGCCGCGTCCAGCGGCGGCGCGGTGATCGGCGGGGTGGTGCGTTGGGTGATCGGTGCGGCGGTCACCACTTCACCGGCTGCGGCTCGTCGGGGGTGCTGACGGTCGGCCAGCCGAGCCCGGCCAGCTCGTACAGCCCGGCGCTGTTGGGGGCCAGGGTGGCGCAGTAGGTGGTACCGCCGTTGCTCAGGTGGATCACTCCGTCCGCTGCCGGGTGGATCTCCACTCCGGGGGGTTCGGTGATGTCGGTGGCGTGGGCCAAGATTTCGTCCAGCACCTCGGGGGTGACCACCGGGGACAGCCGCCCGGCGCGGCGGGTGAACGCTGCGGCCTGGTAGCGGACCCACGGTTGCCGGGTCAGGTGAAACCACCCGGCCCGCACGGTGGCGGCGCGGGCGATGGTGGCGACGGTTTCGCCGTGATCACCTGGGTGCAGGGTGAACGTCATCCGCACCGGGGTGGCCC
>JAABUV010003572.1_pt1 | contig 19675 bp, 22 predicted proteins | sample 5559971 | NCBI WGS metagenome assembly JAABUV01 (sample SAMN10711881, study PRJNA513362) | rock metagenome | isolation source: Antarctica rocks | place: Antarctica: Victoria Land, Knobhead nord | collected 2015-12-19
CGCATGATCTTGCCGGTGCGGGTCTTCGGCAGGGCTGCGGTCAGGTAGACGTGCTACAGCTGCGCGTAGCCGCCGAGCTGCGAGGTCACCGCCTCGGCGACCTTCTGGCGCACCTCGCCGTGGTCGGCCCCGTCCAGCAGCGTCAGGAAGGCGACGGGCACGGTGCCCTTCACCCCGTCGGGCACGCCGACGACGGCCGCCTCGGCCACCTGGGGATGGCCGATGGCGATCGCCTCGATCTCCAGCGTCGAGATCCGGTGCGCGGCCACATTGATCACGTCGTCGGCGCGGCCAAGCACCCACAGGTGTCCGTCGTGGTCCATCACGGCCTCGTCGTTGGTGCTGTAGACGCCGGGGAAGCGCGAGAAGTACGCGGTGCGATAGCGCTCTGGGTCGTCCCACACGGTCCTGGCCAGGGTGGGGAAGGGCTCGGTGATCACCAGGTTGCCCTTGGTCCCCGCCGGCACCGGCTCGCCGACGTCGTCGAGGATGGCGTAGGCGTGGCCCGGCACAGCGGTGCCGGTGGACCCCGGCTTGAGCGCCTCGACCCCGGCGACCGGGTAGGCCCAGGTCGAGCCGGTCTCGGTCTGCCCGTAGGCGTTGATGACTGGCACCCCCGCGCCGAGGTGCTCGGTGGCCCAGGTGAAGGTGTCACCGTCGAGGGGCTCACCCTGCACCGTCACCAAGTGGAGCTGCGGGAGCGGGTGGGCGGCGGCGAGGTCGTCGCCGTACTTGCGGAGCATCCGTAGCAGGGTGGGGGCGCCCAGCACCTGGGTCACGCCATAGCGCTCGCAGATCTGGTAGAACCGCTCGTTGGTCGGGAAGTCCAGGGCGCCCTCGAAGCAGACGATGGTCATCCCGTGGGCCAGGCCGCCGACGATGGCCTGGATCGGGAAGGTCAGCCAGCCGACGTCGGCTGCCACCCAGTAGACGTCGTCCGGCTGGGGAGCCACCTGCCAGCGAACGTTGGCCCAGGTGCCGATCAGGAAGCCGGCCACACTGTGCACGACGCCCTTGGGCTTGGCCTCGGTGCCGCTGGTGAAGATCAAGAAGGCGGGGTCGTTGGCCTCCAGCGCGAGGGCCGGGACGCCGTCGGGGGCCATCGTGAGCGCCTCGGCGTAGGACATCTCGCCTTCTTCCAGCGCGAGGTCCCGGCCGGTCCGGTCCACGATGATGGAGCGTTCGACCGTCTCGACGGTGGTGCGAGCGGCGCGCAGCGTCTCCAGCAGCGGCGTGAGCTTGCCTCGTCGGTAGGACCCGTCGAGGGCGATGACCACCTTGGCGCGCGACGCCTCCAGGCGAGCGCGCACCGCGTCGGGTCCGAAGCCGGAGAACAGGATCGTGTAGATGGCACCGATGCGGTTGCAGGCGTGGACCGAGGCGAAGGCCTCGATGGCGTTGGGCATGTAGATGGCCACCACGTCACCCTTGGTGACGCCCATCGCGTCGAGAGCGCCGGCCAGCCGGTTGACCTCGTCGGCCAGCTCGGCATAGGTCATAGAGCGCGAGTCGCCAGGTTCGCCCTCGCACACGACCGCGATCTTGTCCGACGTGTCCGGGTTCTCGGCCCACCGGTCGACACAGTTGTCGGCAACGTTCATCCGGCCACCTTCGAAGAACCGGAAGTCCCCGAAGCCACCGCTGCGGACGCTGTCCCAGCCTTGCATCCAGCGCTGCTGCTGGGCGGCCCAGGTCCAGTAGACCTCAGGGCCCTGGGCGTCGAGCCCACGGGCTTTCGCCAGGAGCTCTGCCTGCTCCACGATCGTCCACTCCGGCGGAAGGGGCCGAAGGGGGGTCGACAGCAGCTCGCTCAGGTTGTCCGTCATGCGCTGCGCGTTTCGGTGTGGTCTTGGTTGCCCGAGACGTTGGGTTCCTCTGCGGCTCAGACGGGACTGACGTGGTGATGGCGTCGCTGTGGGCGCCGCGACCACCCGGCGGCGTCGGAGAGTCGCACGACGAGCTCGGCTCGCAGCCGCTCCGGTTCCACCACCGCGTCCACGACCAGCTCGCTCGCCACCCGCAGCAGGTCGATGTCGGCCGCCTGCTCCTCAATGCGCTCGGCGACGTAGGCCGTCCGCTCCTCGGGGTCGGTGATCGCGGCGATCTTCTTGGCGTACATCGCGTTGACCGACGCCTCGGCTGCCATCGGGCCGATCGTCGCCGTGGGCAGCGCGATGGAGGAGCGGGGCTCGAAGCCCGGGGCACACATCGCGTAGTAGCCGGCGGCGTAGGACTTGCGAAGGATCACCGAGAACTTGGGCACCTCGGCGCTGGCCATCGCGGTGATCATCTTCGCGCCGTGCCGGATGATCCCCCGTCGTTCGACGGCGACCCCGACCATGAAGCCGGGGACGTCGTGCAGGAAGAACAGTGGAATGTTGAACGCGTCGCACAGCGTGATGAAGCGCGCGGCCTTGTCCGCAGAGTCGACGAAAATGGCGCCGCTGCGCACCTGCGGCTGGTTGGCCACCAGTCCGACAGTGTGTCCGTCGAGACGCGCCAGGCCGACGACCATCTCCTGCGCCCCGCGGCTCTTGATCTCGAAGAACGAACCGGAGTCGACCAGCCGGTCGATCGCCTCCCGGACGTCGTAGCCGGCGGACTCGTCGGCGGGAATGACACCGTCCCAGTCCAGGCGTGCGGGCACAGCCGGGGTGACGTCCCGCGGACGATCCTGCCAGCTGTCCGGGAGGTAGGAGAACACCAGCCGAGCAGCCGCGATGACCTCCCAGTCGGAGCCGAAGACCTCGTCGCCGCAACCGGAGACGCTGGCGTGCATCACGGCACCGCCCATCTCCTCGAGCGTGGTCAGCTCACCGGTCACCTTCTCGGCGACCCGGGGGGACGCCAGGTACATCGAGGCGTTGCCCTCCACCATCCCGACCCAGTCCGTGAAGGCCGGCATGTAGGCGCCACCCGCGGCGGAGGAGCCGTGGAGGCAGCAGATCTGTGGCACCCGGCCGGACAGCGCTACCTGGAGCTGGAAGATGCGGGAGGCGCCGCGGCGGTCGGAGAAGAAGCCGAGCTGGTCTGTGAGCCGCCCACCGGCCGAGTCGACGAGGTAGACGACGGGCAGCAGGTCGCGGTCCGCGCGCTCGAGGATCCGGATCTGCTTCTCACACGTGAGCCGGCCCCACGAGCCGGCCTTGACGGCGAAGTCGTGGGCGATCACTGCGACGAGCCGTCCGTCGATACGACCGACGCCGGTGCGGACGCCGTCTGCGGGCAGGCCATCGAGCTGCGCGTTGGCCAGCAGCCCGTCTTCGACCCAGGAGCCGGGGTCGAGGAGAAGCTCCAAGCGGTGAGACACGGGCAGCTTGTCGGGCCAGCGGCTGGAGTCCGCGCCCCGCTCGGCAGTGTCCACAGCGGCGCGGACGGCCTCCGCTCCGCGGAGCTGGTCGTCCGCCATCGCTGTCACTTCTCAAGGCCCTTGGCCAGAATCTCGAGCTGGATCTCGTCGGTACCGCCGCCGATGCGCAGGACCCGCGCGTCGCGGTAGTGCCGCGCGACCGGCGTCTCCTCCAGGAAGCCGCTGCCGCCGAAGATCTGCACGCACTCGTCAACGATCCGGTTGGAGGTCAGGGCGGAGTGGTACTTCGCCATGGCGACGGACCGCGCGGCCTCCGGATGGCCGGCGTCGTGCCGGGCGGCCGCCCGGTAGGTGATCAACCGGGTGGCCTCGAGGTCGACTTCGAGCACCGCGAGCCGATGCCTCATGGTCTGCAAGCTGACCAGGGGAGTGCCGAACACCTCACGCTCGCGGGCATAGTTAGTCGCCAGTGCCAGGCACTCTGCAGCGTGGCCGATGCCCATGCCGGCGAGAGTGAGTCGTTCAAGCTCGAAGGCCGCCATGATCTGGTGGAAGCCCCGGCCGAGTTCACCGAGAACCGCGTCCTCGGGCACCTCGCATCCAGCCAGCACGACCTCACGGGTGTCGGAGGCGTGCCAGCCCATCTTGCGCAGCGGGGCGCCGAAGGAGACCCCGGGTTTATCGGCGTCGACGATGAAGGTCGTGATGCCGCCGTGGCCTTCCTCGCCAGTGCGGGCGGCCACCACGATGACGTCGGCGATCCCGGCGTTCGTGATGAACATCTTCGTCCCGTCGAGGCTGTAGCCGGCCGACGTACGCCTGGCGCGGGTGGTGATGCCGGCGACGTTGGAGCCAGTGCCTGGCTCGGTGACGGCGATGGCTGCCAGGCTCCCACCGGCGATGAGCGCAGGGAGATAGCGCGCCTTCTGCGCCTCACTGCCGAAGCGGGCGATGTGCGGCCCGGCCATGTAGCCACTGACCAGCGCGGTCACAGCGGTTCCGCCGCTGGCGCGGGTCAGCTCCTCCGAGAGCAACGTGATGGCCAGCGCGTCGCCGTGACCGGCGCCGTCCGCAGCCATCGCCAGGTCCAGCAGACCGGCGTTGCCCATCTCCTTCAGCAGCGCGGCAGGAGGTCGTCCGGCGGCCTCGGACTCGTCGACGACCGGCCGGACATGCCGGTCGACGAAGGACCGCACGCTCGCCCGGAAGTCCTCGTGGTCCTGGTCGAGCTCCCAGCTCATGGACGCGGCCATCCGGTACCTCCTGGTGATGCTGCGCTCTGACTAATGAACGTTAGTTAGATTAGAGTGGTGCGGTGGTCGGGTCAAGGTCTCTCAGCCGTCAATCGGTCCTGGATGGGGCCCAGGACCTCTTTGCGGAGCGGGGTTACCGGTCGACCTCGATGAAGGACATCGCGGAGGCGCTGGGAGTGCGCGCTCCCAGCCTCTACAACCATGTCTCGTCGAAGCAGGAAGTCCTCTTCGCGATCATGGACACGGCGATGGACCGTGCCCTTGCCGCCCTCGACGAAGCGCTGAGGCAGGTCGACGACGTGACCGATGCATTGCGCTTGGCGACGGAGTCGTTGGTCCTCGATTTCCTCCGGTTCCCCGCAGAGGTCACGGTCTGCAACACAGAGGTCCGTAGCCTCGAGGAGACCAACCGTCGGGCGATCGTCGCCAAGCGCGACGCGTACGCCGCCCGGGTGCGCAACATCATCGAACGCGGGTGCTCCGGCGCGGCCTTCAGTACCGAGTCGCCTCAGCTCGCGGCCTTCGCAGTCCTAGAGCTGGGCAACGGGGCCAAGTCATGGTTCCGACCCGGCGGCAGGTACTCCGACGTCGAGGTCGCGCGGGAGTACGGCGTGTTCGCGCTGCGCGTCGTCGGAGCCATCGGCGCCGAGCAGCCGCTCACCCGACAGCTGACCTGACCGAGAGGCAGGTCGTCCAGTGCTCGCGCGTGTGTCCGCCGAGCTGCGCATGCCGGCCTTCTCACGATGAGGTCGCCATGGGCGCCAGGCGCAACTCGGGCAACACCTGGGTTGCGAACGTGTCGACGACGCGCTCCAGGTCGACGCTCTGGCAGGCCGGTGCGAACACCACCGTTTCGGCCCCGGCGCCGGCGTGCTCGCGCAGCCGGGAGGTCACCTCCGTCGGGGTGCCGGCGACGAGGTAGCTGTCGGCGCGAGCGCTGAGATCCTGCTGGTAGATGCCGCTGACCACGTCGAGGACAGTTCGTCGGGCCCACCGCCCGTCGATGTCCACCGCCGCCCAGCAGAACACCCCACCTCGGACGTCTTCGGCCGCACGGCCGCACTCCACGGCCGCGTCCCGCGCAGTGACTAGACCCGCGTGCAGCTGCTCGGGGGTTACAAGGTAGGGCAACCAGCCGTCGCCGTGCCGGCCGGCACGGCGGATGGCGGCCTCGCGCCGGCCGCCGATCCAGATCGGAGGCGCGGGTCGCTGGACCGGTGCGGGTTCGAGGATCTGACCGTCGAGGGTGGTCCACCTCCCGGCGAAGTGCACGGGCTCACCGGTGAAGAGCGCGGACAGCACGTTCAGCGACTCGTCGGTGCGCCGACCGCGCTCCCGGATCGGGACCCCGCACGCCTCGAACTCGGGAGGGTGCTCACCGCCCACCCCGACGCCGATCTCGACACGACCGTCGGAGACACCGTCGAGGGTGGCGATCATCTTGGCCGCCAACACCGCCGGGTAGATCGGCAGGACGGTCAATGCGGTCATCAGCCGGATGCGTGACGTCGCACCGGCGGCGGCAGCGAGCGTCACGAAGGCGTTCGACACCGGACCGTGGAAGAACACGTGCTCGCCGCAGGCGACGAAGTCGAAGCCCTGGTCCTCGGCGCGCACCGCCATCGGCACCACCTGGCGGGGATCCAGCTGCGGAGGAACCATCAGCCCGACACGCATCAGCGACCACCACTCTCGTCGTGCACCCGCTCGAGCACCTGGCGGGCCCAGCGCACGTGCACGTCGTCGATCATCTTGCCGTCGACAAGGCCCACACCGCTCTGCTGCGCCATCTGCAGCACCGCCCGCGCGTGGTCGGTGTCCGCCGGAGACGGCGAAAAGACGCCGTGCGCGAGGGCGACCTGACGTGGGTGAACGCAGATTTTCCCGGTGTAGCCGATCGCCCGACCAGCCTCCGCGTCGGCGACGAACCGGTCGTCGTCGCCGATCTCGACGACGGCCTGGTCGATGGCCGCGGCGCCTCCCAGTCGTGCCGCGAGCAGGACCCGGCTCCGGGCGTAGAGCACCTCGGCGCCGCGCACCGACCGGCTGCCACCGACGTCGACGATGTAGTCCTCGGCCCCGAAGTACACCGCGTCCACATCGGCGGCGCCGAGCAGCTCCTCGCAGCCAGCGACGCCGCGCGCCGTCTCCAGCCCGACCAGGAGCACCGAGGTCCGGGGCAGCGCCTCGCGTACCGCAAGCGCCTCGTCGACCGACTCGTACTTCGGGAGGACCACGCCGTGCACACGCGAGGCAGCGACGGCTGCGAGGTCCTCGTCGAACCACTGCGATCCGCGCGGGTTGACCCGCACCAGCACCGTCATCTCTTCTGCCACCTCCTCGGCGGCCTCGATTCCTCCCGAGCGGGCAGCGTCCTTGGCGTCTGCGGCGACCGCGTCCTCGAGGTCGACGACCACGACGTCGGCACGCCAGCGCGGCACCTTCGCGACCATGTCAGGCCTCGAGGCCGGGACGAACAGCAGACTGCGCGGGGGGGAGATCCTGGTGGTGGTCATCAGGTCACACTCGGCGCCCGGATTGGCCGGCGTCCCTGGTCACGCGGGTCTCCGGAGCATCAGGCCGGTGCGACGCATCCGGCAGACCAACTCGTCACGCTGGTTCCGTGCCCGGTGCTCGAAAACGACGATCCCGGCCGCGGGGCGCGACGCGGACTCACGTGACTCCACGACTTCTGACTCGACCCGGATCGTGTCGCCGACGAAAACCGGCGCGGGGAACCGTACGTCGGACACCCCCAGCTGCGCGATGATCGTGCCGAGGGTGAGCTCCGAGACGGACAGGCCCACCACGAGAGCCGCGGTGAACATGCTGTTGACCAGGACTCTGCCGAACTCGCTGCCGGCGGCGTACTCCGCGTCGAGATGCATCGGCGCGGGGTTCATCGTCATCGTCGTGAACAACACGTTGTCGGTCTCGGTCACCGTGCGTCGGGTTGCATGCTGGAGGGTTGTCCCCACCGACAGCTCCTCGAACCACCGTCCCGACACCGTGCGGGTGGCGCCATCCATGTTCATCTCCTCATCGGGTTGCGCGGACCAGCACCGAGATCGCGTCGTCGTCCAGGACCGCACCGGCGAGCACTTCGACAGTGTGCTCGCCGAGAGCAGGGCTGCCGCGACGAGGACCCGGGCCGTTCCCGTCGACAACCAGGGACTGACGCAGGTGAACCCCCGTCCCGGACGCCCAGTCGACGGTGCTGAAGGTCCCGCGAGCCTACGACTGCGGGGTCTCGGGCAGCTCCTCGAGTGAGCGCAGTCGCCCGAAGGGCACATCCGCCTTGGTGAACATCCGCTCCCACTCAGCGAGCGGCTGGCGGATGAGCGCCTGTTGCAGCTCACCCCGGAGCCGGGCGTGGTCGGCGAAACGCGCCTGTGAGCCCAGGTCCCGGGTCGGCGTCAAGACCGGTCAGGTCGCACAGGGCGCGCCAGAAGTGGTCCTCGTGGGCCACGGCAATCGCCACGTGATGACCGTCGGACGTGGCGAACAACCCGTACCCCGGCTCGTACGGGAAGCCCGGTGGCGTTGACGACCGGGACGGTGTGAGCGGTAAGCAGGGTCGCGAGGCAGTCCATCATCGAGACGTCGGTGGTGCAGCCCTGTCCGGTGCGGGCTCGCTGGACCAACCCGACGGGAACGGCCACCCAGAGCGCAGCGGCCTTGCCCACATGTTCTCCACCGTTGTCTTCTCCCAAGACCACGGCGTGGAACACGCCTGACCGTCGCTTGTTCGAGATCGCCGCAGCCCAGATCGACCGTGTCGCCGTCGAGATCGTAATGGTGGGCGACTCCCTAGCCAACGACATCACAGGAGCTCGAAACGCCGGCTGGCGCGGGATCTGGCTCAACCGAGAAGGCACTGCAGGCGCGGACCGAGCCGAAATGGATGCTCAGATCAGCAACCTATCGCAACTGCCGCTCGCACTGCGGCACATCGACACATGCGGCGACACAGTCCAACGGACCCCCTGCTCCGGTGAGACACACGAGCGCTGAAGCGTGCCGTGTGGCTCTGCTCCACCCAGTCGCCAGGATGGGTGTGTACGTCAGCGACGACCGACAATCGCCGCCGACGACACATCTCCCAGAGCCGGCTGTAACCGCTGGCGGCATAGGAGATGCCGCCAGCACCGGCGCGACACGACAATCGCCGTTGCGCTGATGCCGGCGCTCACGTCGCCACCGCGGACGTCAGGACCGGAGAGGTGGCGTTCCGCAGAACGTCACGCAGAGCCTGCAACCAACGGGCGATCGTCCACTCGCTGGTCCACATATGGCCGGGGTACTGGGTGCGCCACGGGTCATGGCCGACGAGAGCCCGCCGACCCAGCGGCCAGTACAGCGCACCGCCGTTGGCGGGAGACCACCCCGGCGAGAACACCTCACTGGCTCGGCCGCCCGACGGCGACCGGTTGGCGGCAGCGGCTGATCGGCCTCGACATCCCACTGTTGCGCCGTCGGAGCTGTTGCCGGGTAGCCCGGCGACGGGGTCAAGCTCGAAGAAGTCGACGTCACCGTCAAACTGGAACGTCATCATCCAGTCGATGAGCTTGCCGACGGGCACGCTGGCGGCCGCCACGGCCTTCGGGTGTAGCTCCAGAAGCCGCCGGCAGGCGTCACCGATGCCCACTGGAGTCGTCGCTCGAGCGATGATGTTGACGGCCGAGGCGAGAGCCTTGTGCGTCACGGCGTACACCTGCGCGGTGTCCTCCACGTCGACTGCCTGCGCCAACAGGTCGACCGCCTCATGCATCTGTCGGCCGTGCTCGTTGGCGACGCTCCATCGGTGCAGGTCATCCCGCCTGCGGATGAGGGCAGCACTGCGTCGGCCAGTGTGCGCGAGGTCATGGGCGTGGTCTGCACTCGCTGGGTCAGGCCCCGGATGCCGACGGTGGGTGGTGCAGATGTGACCAGGTGTAGGGCTGTTCGGGCGAGGTCGGGCTGCCTAGCAGGAAGACCCGGTCCGTGCGGTTGGCCCGGGCTATCGCGCCCAGCCAGGTGGCTAGCGTGCTGACGCGGTTCTGCACGCCGGTGAGGAAGGCGATGTGAAGGAAGCCCCAACCTAGCCAGCCGAGGAAACCGGCGAGCTTGACTGGACCTGCCTGCAGCAGGGCGTGTCCTCGGCTGATGTAGGCCGCCGAGCCGAGGTCGCGGTACCGATAGGGGCGCCTGGGCATGCCCGCCAGGTCGCGGCGGATGCACGATGCCGCGTGTAGCCCGCCCTGCATGGCGTTCTCTGCCACACCGGGTAGATCATCGCGGCCCACGAGGTCGCCGATGACAAAAACTTCCGGGTGTCCTGGCACGGTCAGGTCGGCATCGACGGCGAATCGTCCGGCGTGGTCGGTGTTGGCGCCCAGCACCTCGGCGACGCGGCTAGCAAAGGGCACCGCCTCCACGCCGGCGGTCCAGAGCACGGTGCGCGCCGCGTAGTGCTCGTCGGGACCGCCCCCCTTGGGCGAGATGGTGACGCCTTCGGGGCCCACCTCGGTCACGTGCACACCCAGGTGTAGCTCGACTCCCAGCTCTTCTAGCGTCTGGGTGGCCTTGCCCGACAGCCCCGAGGCGAAGCTCTTGAGCACCCGGTCACCGCCGTCGAAGAGCAGCACGCGAGCGTCCCCGGGGTCGATGCTGTGAAATTCGTGGGCCAGGGCCCGGGTGGCCATCTCGCGGATCTGCCCGGCCAGCTCGACCCCGGTCGGCCCACCCCCGGACACTGCGAAGGTCAGCCACCCGTCACGCTCCGGACCGGGCGGGAACGTCTCGGCGATCTCGAAGGCCCCGAACAGCCGACGTCGGACTGTCAGCGCGTCATCGAGGGTCTTCATTCCCGGGGCCCAGCGCGCGAACTCCTCGCGACCGAAGTACGACTGGCGCATTCCCGCGGCGAGCACTAAGACGTCGTAGTCGAGGGTGAACGTCGTCTCGTCGGGACGGCGGGCGGTGACCCGGCGCGCGGAGGGGTCGAGGTCGATCGCGTCGCCGAGCAATGTGGTGACGTTGCGGTGCTCGGCGAGCTCTTCGCGCAGCGATCGGCTGATCTGACCGACGCTGAGAGTTCCGGTGGCGCACTGGTAGAGCAACGGTTGGAAGACGTGGCCGGCGGCTCGGTCGAGCAGAGTGACGTCGACCGCTACCCGACCCAGACGCCGGGCGCAGAACAACCCACCGAAACCGCCGCCGATGACCACCACGTGTGGGCGTCGCCCGTTGCTTGTCATGGACCCACGTTAGCCAGGCCTGCGTCACCACCCAGGGCTGCGCACTCGCGCTGCACATCCGGGGCATCCTGGAGATAGACAGAGAACCCCGCCCCCGCTCGCGGAGCGGTCCACCAGAGAAAGGTATTTCGTGAACACTTGGTGCGAATTTTCTCGTCCTGCCCGCCTGCCCAGTGGTGGCCTGCAGGGTTGGGTGCGGTGGTGAGGTCCGCCGCGGGCGGCGCGCCCGCTCCGAGCGACCACTATGACGTCGTCGTCATCGGCAGCGGGCCCGGCGGCGCCACCGCGGCGGCAAAGCTGGCCGAGACGGGGAAGGCCGTGCTGTTGCTGGAACGCGGTGACTACCTGCCCCGTGAGCGGGACAACTGGAGCTCCGAAGCAGTGTTCGGGGCGGGGAAATACACCGCGGACGAGACCTTCACCGACCTCGACGACAACGCTTTTCACCCCGAGATGCACTGCGTGGTGGGCGGCAACTCCAAGGTGTACGGCGCTGCGCTGTTTCGCCTGGCCCCCCACGACTTCGACGCCGTCGCGCACCCGTGAGGCATCGCCCCAGCGTGGCCCATCAGCTACGACGACCTCGAGCCCTACTACGTGGCCGCCGAACACATGTACTGGGTGCACGGACGGCACGGCGAAGACCCGTTCGCTGGTGCCTCCAGCCAGGACTACAAGTACCCGCCGGTGCGGCACGCACCCCGCATCCAGGAACTGTCCGACGGGCTGGAAAAGCTCGGTCTGCACCCGTTCCACTTGCCCATCGGTATCGACCTCACCCAGGACGACGCGGGCAACCCGACGCCGGAGTCACGGTGTATCCGCTGCGACCGGGTAGACGGGTTCCCGTGCCTGTTGGGGGCCAAGGCCGACGCTGAGTGGGCGGCCGTGCGCCCCGCCCTCGCGGCGCACCCCAACCTCACGCTGCGGACCAGGGCCACGGCAACACATCGTGACCGACACGCGCGGGCGGACGGTCACGGGTGTGGTGACCGAGCTTGCTGACGGTTCCATCATCACGTTCTCCGCCGACATAGTCGTGCTCTCCGCGGGATCGATCCTGTCCTCGGTGCTGCTGCTGCGCCTGGCGGTTCCCATTCTGCGAGCTCCGGTGAGCGCAGGTTGGTGAGATGTTCGGCGACGGGCAGTTCGCCGTCGCGGACGGCGATGGTGTCCGACAACCGTTGGAAGTCGCCGCCGACGGTGGCGAGTTCGGCGCCGAAATGCTCGTCGCTGAGCCGCGCCGGCATGGTCATGTGTGCCACGACGTCACGCACTCGCCAGCCGGCGCACAGCGACGGCTGGTCCCAGACGTCTGGGGCCTGCTGTTCGAGGGAGTCGGCGAGGCGGGCGAACGAGTCGCGGATCAGTGCGTGCAGATCCATCAGGAGTCCCAACCGATGCCGCGGGCCGCTACGACGCCAGGTACCGATCGAGTGCCTCCCGTACGAGCTCGGAAGTGCTGACGCCGCGCTGCTGAGCAGCCGCGTGCAACCGTTCGTGCAACTCGACTGGTACCCGGGCCTTGACCTCTGGAGATCGCCGCCCTGGCGCGGTGAGCGATGGCCTGCCGACTCCTGCCTTCTGCAACGCCGCGGCGGCGATCTCCTGTGCGCGGGCTTCGGTGATGCGCTGCCCCAACTTGTCGTGAACGACCTCGACGTCGAGGTCGAGGTCAGGTCCGACGGTGTACTTCGCGCTCATGGTGCCCTCCGACGGAACTGGTACGGCATGACGTGGATGACGAGCAGGTAGTCCGGCTCCACGATCGCGACCACCTCGAGATCCAAACCGCGGTCGTCCGGTCCAACGCAGACCAGCTGCTCGCGCGTCGCCTCGTCTGCTGGCACCACGGTCGGCTCGGTCCTGTTGATGACGTGCAGGGCTCGTGCCTTGCCGATCCGGTGACGTCTCGCAGACTGCGTGAAGCGAACCTGCACCGGCTGATTATGCGCCACACAACCGCCAGTCACAACCGAGTATCCGTCCGGCGGTCGACCCACGTCCTGCCCGACCGCGCGCCGCTTTCCTGGACCCAGCCGCAGCGGTATCACCGGAAGGCGATGGGCGGATCCTGGCGGTCATCCACCTGCGGAACATTGCGGGGCTGCAGTCTGGTGGTGCTTGCCGGCACGAGCCGTGGCGCCAGGCGGGGGAAGCTCAGCTACCGATCACGGAGCGGGCATCCTTCATCGGCAGTAGCAGGTGCAGCGGATCGGTGGGTGACGGCTCAAAGTCGAAGTGGGCGTAGAAGGCGCGGGCGGCGTCGTTAAGCGCGTGCACGAGCATCGCCCGGACGCCGATGATTTCGGATGCCTCGACCGAGCGCAGGATGGCATCACGCAGCAGGTTCTTACCCAGTCCGGAGCCCTGCTCCTTGCGGTCCACGGCCAGCCGCGATAGCAGGATCACCGGTACCGGGTCGGGCATGTTGCGCCGCATCTTGCCGGTGACGTCGCCGTGCTGGACGCTGGCCGAGGCCAGGGCGTAGTAGCCGACGACTCGGCCGTCGCGGCACGTGACAAAGCAGCGCGAAGCGCCCTGGACGTGGTTGCCCAGCGCGCGCTTGCGCAGGTATTCATCGAGACTGGGCTCGCCGCTGTCGAAGCTGATGGTGTTGTCGTTCTCGGCGATCGTACGGGGCAGGCTGTATCCGCTCACGCTTCGGTAAAGACCGACGGCTCCGCGAACAGCTTCTCCAGCCGAGGCTTTTGACTGACCGGGCGGTCCAGCACAGCGAGGAACTCCCCCCACGCGGCATCGTCGATCGCGAACATGCGTCGATCTGCCAACACGTCGACCGCGTGGTTCATCGTCGCTGCGACGGTGAACTCGGTGATGCTCGTGCCCTCCACCTCGGCGGCATGCCGGATGAGCGCGTCCTGCTCCGAAGATAGGCGCACGGCGATCCGGGAGTTCTTAACAACGGTCACATGTCTAGTGTGTGCCTAACAGGCGTACACGTCAAGTTGACGGTCTGCCCGCCGCGTTCCGGTCATCGTTGCTTGGGTTCTCCCGGTGATCGCAACACCTGAGTAAGTGGAGGTGTCGATCATCCGGTTTCGCTGAGCACATGATCACCGAGACTGTGCATGATCGGCAGATCACATCCACTGTGGACTCGATAGTCCGCAGGTAATCCGCAGCAGGTCCGTCCGACACCTTCACCTGCCCATCACTGCCAACGCCGTTTCCCCAGGTAAGCCACGCAGGCAGGTACCCACCAACGACAGCAAACGCCCAGCGCCCACACGGAGACCAAGCAAGCTGCGTGACCTCTCCCAGCCTTTGAGCAGAGGGTTTATCGCTGGGGTAGTCCGCACCCGGTCCGCAGGAGCTGCGAGAGCAGCATCCATGACGGACCGGGTGCGGTTCTCGTTACCGGCCGGAAGGGTGCGAGTAGACCCGTAGCGTGATCGTCGCGGACGAGTGCCCGGGCATCGTCTGGACGGACTTCACCGACGCCCCGCCCGCGAGGAGCGCAGCGGCCGTGAAGGGTCGGAGGGAGTGTGTCTTGACCTCGAGCCCGCTGGCCCGCGGTGTTCGAGCCCACTCGATCTTCCCCGTGGTAGCCCAGCGGCTCGCCGGCCTCAGTGCTGAACAGCCACTCCCCCACCCGGTACTGCGCCAGGTGCGCGGCCAGCTCGTCCACCACCACCGTGCCCAGCGGCACCGTCCTCGTCGACCTGGCCGTCTTGGTAGCACCCCAAGCCGTCCTGGAGGCGCTGGCCCGAGGTATGTGGGGGCGGCGGCCCCGACCTTGAGGTCGAAGCGCCGTTCTGGCAGCGCTATACGAGGCGAGGTAACGCTCGATTGCTTCACGAGCCACCTCGGAGACGCTTCGGTGTTCGACGTCGGCCCGCGCTCGAAGCCCCTCGCGGAGCTGTTCGGGCACGGTGAGCCGTAGCTGAGGGGAGCGCTCTCCCGGAGCGGTGAGCGAAGGGCGACCACGGCCAGCGGCCCGCAGTGCCTGCTGAGCGAGTTCTTGAGCACCTGCCTCGGTCAGCCTGGTGCCGTCGGCCAGGCGGACGTCCTCGGCGTCCAGATCGATGCTGCCGCCATCGGTGACATCGGCGCCGTTGATCCGGATCGTCTTGTTGGCCATCTTCATTTCCTCCGTAGAGCCGTCGGCATGACATGTATGACCAGCTACAGCTCTGGCAACACCGCGGCCACTATCTCCAGTTCAACGCCTCGATCGTCCGTCCCGACCCACAACAAGGCTGCTTCACCACTAGTCGTGGTCGACTCGGTTGGAATCGACCGTAGCCATGACGTGCAGGCTCGGCTGATTCTGCCCTGGCGCCAACCACCTTCCACCCGGTCCCTCCGGCACACGCCCAGCGCCCACACGGAGAGCGAGCAGGCTGCATGATGTCGGCATGAATCCCGAGCGGACCCCGACGACCGGTTCCCCGTATGGGGAGCCGGCCGGCGATCCGTCTGACCCGGGCAGGGTGGTGCTGCTGCGGCACGGTCAGACTGAGTGGTCGCAGGCGGGTCGGCACACCGGGCACACCGATGTGGCCCTGACCCCGGCAGGCCGCGAGCAGGCGCACGACGTCAGGGGCGTGCTTGCGGCCCTGCACCTGGTGCGACCGTGGGTGTGGAGCAGCCCCCGGGTCCGGGCGCGCCAGACCGCCGAGCTCGCCGGTCTCGGTACACCGCCGACCACCGACTTGCTCGCCGAGTGGGACTACGGCGCCTACGAGGGTCTCACCACCGAGGAGATTCGGGTGCGGGTGCCGGACTGGACGGTATGGACCCACCCCTGCCCAGGCGGTGAGACCGCCGCCTCGGTTGCTGTCAGGGCCGACGCGGTCCTACGCGAGGCGCGGGCGCGCGCACAGGGGCGAGACGTGGTCTTGGTCGGCCACGGTCACTTTTCCCGCGCGGTGCTGGCCCGTTGGGTCGGACTGACCGTCGACGCCGGCATTCACTTCGCCATGTCACCGGCCGGGGTGGCCGTGCTGGGCTTCGAGCACGGCCGCGAACAGATCGCGGCGCTGAATATCGTCGCGGTGCCGCGGTGATCCGCCCGGTGCGGCCCGGCGACGTCGATGCGGTGGTCGCGATGGTGCACGAGCTGGCGGCCTACGAGCGCGCGGCCGACCAGTGCGACCTGACCGTCGAGCAGCTGAACCAGGCCCTCTTCGGCGAGCACCCGGCGGTGTTCGCGCACGTGGCCGAGGACGACGGGGTCGTCGTCGGGTTCGCGTTGTGGTTCCTGAACTTTTCCACCTGGGACGGGGTGCACGGGGTGTACCTGGAGGACCTGTACGTGCGACGCGAACATCGCGGCGGCGGCCACGGCCGGGCATTGCTGGCGGAGCTGGCCAGCGTCTGCGTGCAGCGCGGGTACAGCCGGCTGACCTGGTGGGTGCTGGACTGGAACAGCCCGGCAATCGGGTTCTACCGGTCACTGGGTGCGGTGGCGATGGACGGATGGACGACGTTCCGGCTTACTGGCGACGCCTTGACCGCGGTGGCTATCGGCCATCCGGGGGCGCACGGGACCAGCTAGCCGCCCGGGCCAGTTAGCCGCCCGGGCCGGGCGGCCGCTCGGGGCGGCGGTACTGCTCATTCATCCACCGTACCGAGGCCGGTGCGAACAACAGGATCAAGGTGGCCACCACCACCACCGCCAGCACCGCCCCCAGCAGGGGCTGGCCGGAGTCGACGAGCAACGACCACGCCACCGGGACGAGCAACACCTGGGCGATGACGGCGGGTGCGCGCCCGCCGCGCCGTCCGCGCATGAGGGCGAGCCCACCGGCCCCCACCGCTGCGCCGATGACGCCGAACCACAGCGCGGTGCCGTAACCAGTGACGACGTCGGACCGCCCGCCCATCAGCTGCCGGATCACCAGCACCACCGCGACAGTCACCGCGACCACGCCCTCCAGCGTCGTCAGCGCGCCGGCCCGGCGCACCGTGGCCGGCGCGGTGATTGGCCGACCGCTCGGTGGCTCGTCGGGCACCAGGCCAGGGTAGGTGACGCCGGCCCACCAGTAGCCTGTGCACTCGTGCGCGCACTGATGGTGGTCAACCCGAGCGCGACCTCCACCACCGCGGCTGGCCGTGATGTCATCGTCAGCGCGTTGCGCAGCCAGCTCGACGTGCAGGTGGTACACACCGACCACCGCGGACATGCGGCCGAGCTTGCGGCTCAGGCCGCGGTCGACGAGACCGCGCTGATCGTGGTGCACGGTGGGGACGGCACCGTCAACGAGGTGGTCAACGGGTTGCTGGGTGAGCACGTACCCGGGGTCACTCCGCCGACCGACACCCCGGCTATCGCGGTCGTTCCGGGCGGTTCGGCCAACGTCTTCGCGCGCGCACTGGGCCTGGCACCCGATCCCCTCGAAGCCACCCGGCAGCTCCTCGACGCCCTGGCCGCCGGCAGTCGACGCCAGGTGGGTCTCGGCGCCGCCAACACCCGATGGTTCCTGTTCAGCGCCGGCCTGGGCTGGGATGCGGAGGTCGTGGACGCCGTGGAGGCACGGCGCGCCAGAGGCAAGGAAGCCACCCCAGGCCGCTACCTGCGCGCAGCGATCCGTCACCTCGTCCGGTCGGCTCAGCGCCCCGCCCGCCTGACCGTAGAACTACCTGGTGGTGACGCCGTCTGCGCAGTGCACATGCTCCTGGTCAGCAACACCGACCCATGGACATTCTTCGGGCCCCGGGCAGTGCACACCAACCCGGGCACCACGTTCGACACCGGGCTCGGGATCTTCGGCTCCACCAGCCTGGGCGTGCCCACCCTCACCCGGCTGGTGTCGCAGATGGTGGCGACCAGATCGGACCCGCGGGCCCGCAAGCTTCTGCGCCGCGACGACCTGGAGCGGTTCGTGGTGCGCTGCTCGGAGCCGACCGGACTGCAACTGGACGGGGACTACCTCGGCCTGCGTACCGAAGTGCGGTTCGCCGCGGTGGCCCGGGCGCTGACCGTGCTCCTTCCCCCTGAGCTCGCCCCCTGAGCTCGCAGACCCGTGACCAGCCTAAATCGCCGAACGCGGGTACCGTAACGGGTGAGATCGACCACCGGGGCAGGGATGATCCCTTGACATCGACGTGCTTCGTGAAAGCATTCACAAGCAACAGCGCGGAAACAAGCGCGCGAACAGTGTCCGACCAACAACGAGACGGTGCGTGAACCGTACCCGGCAAGGAGCAGATGATGGACTGGCGCCACAAGGCGATCTGTCGCGACGAGGACCCCGAGCTGTTCTTCCCGGTGGGGAACAGTGGTCCGGCCCTCGCGCAGATCGCCGATGCCAAGGTCGTCTGCCGTCGCTGCCCGGTGATGTCTGACTGCCTGGCATGGGCGCTGGAGTCCGGGCAGGACGCCGGCGTCTGGGGCGGCTTGAGCGAGGACGAGCGCCGTGCGCTCAAGCGGCGCAACGCCCGGACCCGCGCACGCGCAGGAGCCTGACCGCCACGGGCGTGGTGCTCGATCCCCAGAAGCGGACAATTACCGTACGCGGCGGCCCAGGGGCACCCGCAGCACCGCATCGGTGCCCCCACCGTCGGCCGCCTGCAGGGTCAACGACCCTCGCAGTTCGGCGTCGACGAGGGTCCGCACGATCTGCAGTCCCAGCCGTTCGACCCGGTCCAAGGTGAAGCCGGATGGCAGGCCACGCCCGTCGTCGTGCACGACGACGTCCAAGGCCCGCGCCGAGCGGTGCGCCCGCAACACCACCGATCCAGTGTCCCCGGCTGGAAAGCCATGTTCGAGGGCGTTCTGCACCAGTTCGGTGAGCACCATCACCAGCGGGGTCGCCAGCTCGGCCGACAGCACCCCGAACCTGCCCTCCCGTCGCACGGTGACCTGACTGTTCAGTGTCGCGACGTCGGTCATCATCGGTACCAACCGGTCGACGACGTCGTCGAGGTCCACCCGCTCGTCCACCGACATCGACAACGTGTCGTGCACCAGGGCAATGGAGGACACCCGGCGCACGGACTCCGCCAAGGCCGAACGGGCCTCTTCGTTGGTGGTTCGTCGCGCCTGCAATCGCAACAACGCCGCCACCGTCTGCAGGTTGTTCTTCACCCGGTGATGGATCTCCCGGATTGTCGCGTCCTTGCTGAGCAGGGCGCGGTCACGACGTTTCACCTCGGTAACGTCGCGGACGAGCACCAGCGCCCCGGTCGGGCGCCCCCGCGGTCGCAGCGGCAGTGCCCGGATGAGCACGGTCGCCCCCCTGGCGTCAGCCTCGATACGCAGGCTGGGCTCACCCGCCAGGGCCGCCCGGATTCGCTGCACCGTCTCCGAGGCGTCGAACGGGTCAGTCACCAGGGTGCGGGTGATGTGCGCCAGGTCGGTTCCCACCAGGTCGGTCGGCAACCCCATCCGGTGGTAGGCCGACAACGCGTTGGGGCTTGCGTAGCGCACGGTGCCGCTGGGTTCCAGCCTGATCAACCCGTCCCCGGCCCGTGGGCTGGTGTGCACGTCGGTGACGGACTCGACGGCCGGGAACGATCCGTCGGCGATCATCTGACACAGGTCCGCAGCACAATCGAGGTAGACGTTTTCCAGTGCGCTCGGCACGCGCAGTTGGGCGAGGTCGGTATCGCGGCCGAGCACGGCGACGACCTCGCCGTCCGAGCGCACCGGTACAGCCTCCCGCCGCAGCGGCATCCCAGAGTGCCAGCCGGGGGTCTCCGCCTGGCAGGGGTCGCCGGTATGCAGTGCCCGACGGAGTTCCTGGTGCTCCCCCGGCCCGCGAACGGTGCCTACTGCGTCCTCGGTGTGCACGGTGTTGGCCGTGGTCGGGCGAGCCTGCGCTACGCACATCATCGCAGCGGTCCCTGGCGACTGCACCGGAACCCACAGCAGGAGGTCTGCGAAGGACAGGTCGGCGACCAAC
>JAABUV010003573.1_pt1 | contig 19666 bp, 19 predicted proteins | sample 5559971 | NCBI WGS metagenome assembly JAABUV01 (sample SAMN10711881, study PRJNA513362) | rock metagenome | isolation source: Antarctica rocks | place: Antarctica: Victoria Land, Knobhead nord | collected 2015-12-19
CGCGCATCAAGGCATACAATCGGAATAGGCATCGTGTTTCTCCTGGCTACAAGGGCGTTTGAGCACCCTCTTGGTACCAGATAGAGCGTCATGCCTCAATCCCCCCCAAAAACTGCAAAGGTAGAGACAGGTTGCCTCCGCCTAAAATCAAGCCGATAATCGACACAATGGCCAGCGGTCCGGTAATCTTGGTCACGTTGTTCGCTATCGTCCCGACGTTGATGGCGCCGCCCGCGTTGCCCAAGCTGTGTTGCATGCTCACGACGACCTGATGGAACGTGCTGGGTGAGAGCGCGCCCAGGAAGATGCTGGCGACGGTCAGAATAGCCAGCAGGATGGGCACGATCGCCGTAATAAGGGCGTAGGTCACCATGCCGGCCAGGTTCATCGTCCAGTCATTGGTGAATTTTTGCAGGAAAGTCTTCATGGTACTCACGGCACGATCCTTTCATCCAGGTAGCGGTGCAGCGTCATGGTGCAGGAACCATGCCTTGGCTACGGCCAACTCGTCTCGTCCGACGGGGTCACGATGACTTCCTGTAGCGCCGACCCCTTGGGCATGGCGACGGCGAAGAGGATGACCTCGGCGACGTTGGCGGGGTCTTGCAACTTGCTCTCGTCGGGCATGGGGATACCCTGCTCGACGAAGCGGTCGAAGAAGTGCGTGCGCATGCCGCCGGGGATCACGGTGGTGACACGGATGTCGTCCTCACGGCCCTCCACGCCGAGGCCGCGCCCGAAGCCAACGAGGCCCCATTTGGAGGCGTGGTAGGCCGCCGCGTTGCCCCAGGCGCGCGTCGCGGCGGTCGAGGCGATGTTGATGATGTGGCCCGAGCCCTGCCGCTTCATCGTGGGAAGTGCGGCCTTGGCCGTCAGGAAGGGACCGCGCAGGTTGACGCCGATGACCTGGTCCCACTGCTCGACGGTCATCTCGTCGACGGACACGGTGTGGTCGACTGCCGCGTTGTTGACGACCACGTCGAGGCGTCCGAATGTTTCCAAGACTTTGTCGACGGCGGCGAAGACGGCCGCGGCGTCGCTGACGTCGCACTGCAACGCCAACACCGGCGCGTCGCGCGTGATGATGCTGTCGGCGACGCGCTGAGCCGCCTTCTGCCTCACGTCGAGCAGCGCTACCGAGCAGCCTGCGTCCGCGAAGGCGCGCGCGGTGGCCTCGCCTAGCCCGCTCCCGGCGCCCGTTACCAATACCACACTACCTGTCAGGTCGATGTTGATCATGTGTTACTCCTTCTCAAAACTAGCCCTCACCCCCACCCCATGCGGATTGGTCTCTCTCCGCTCCGACAGCCCAACTGGCTCTCCCGTGCGCGGGAGAGGGGAGCGTCCTCCGTATTTACGCTCCCGTAGTCATAAGCGTTTGCGCTATGTCCCCCCTCTCCCACGGTTAGGGAGAGGGGTTGGGGGTGAGGGGTCCTCTGGATAAACATTAAACTCCTCGATCAGTTCCTCGAACAGCTCGGTCGCGTTGCGCCTCCGATCCTCGACGTTGGTGGGCAGGCCAAGGTGATACGTGCCGCTTGGCAGGATACCGCAGCCGCCGTACTTGCGCAGCAATAAGAATTGCACGACGACCTCCTCGCCAGCGTGCTCGCGCGGTAGGCGCTCCCACCACGAGAAGCCCCCGACAGCGCGCAGCTTGGCGCGGTCGTACAACACGTTAGCCCCGCCAACCCAGGCGACTTTGTAGCGGACGACACGGTCTGGCCCATCTCGTCCGCGCGGTTCGCCCCCACGCGCGGGACTACCCTGCGCCGTCCCGTGCACGAGGGTTTGTTCCAGGTGCAGAGGGTTGGCCGCGTTGTTGACTTTGTGGCGGTCCCACACGCTGGCCAGCGTCCGTGGGTCCAGCGGTTCGGGCCGCACCGGGCCCTGCCACAACTCAATGCCTTGTTGGTGCGGCCGGATGTCCCTGAGATAGTCCAGGCCGGTGGCCGCGCAGCCCACGAACCCGCAGCCTTCGTCGCGCAGGGTTGCGATCATACGCGCCAGCACGGGCGGGTCGAGCAAGACATCATCGTCGAGGTAGTGCGCATATGGCGCGTTACTCTGATCGAGCAGGAACTGGCGCTGCTCGGCCATTCCACGCGCGGGCAAGTGGCGATGTAGCGCCATATGATGGCCGTGCCATTCCAGCGCTCGTACTAGCGTGGTGATCTCGATGCTCTCCAGGTACGACTCGGCCTCGGGCGTCTGATCCGAGATCACGACGTCGAAATCCGTGAAGGTCTGGCCGAGCAGGCTCGTCAGGACCACGGCCAGACCCGTCTTGCGCCGGTACGTCGGGATGAGGACATCAACGAGCGCCAACAATAGCTCCTTCAGCTGATGGCTGGCGGCTGACGGCTGACAGTTCTTCGTACAGCGCGGCGGTGCGCTGCGCGACGACCGGCCAGGTGAATAGCCGTTCGGCGCGTGCGTGCGCGGCGGCTCCCATGCGGCGACGCGCGTCCGGCGCCGCCAGGAGATCGTATAGGGCGCACGCGAGGCGCTCGGGGTCGCGCGGCGGGACCAACAGGCCGGTTTCACCATTGGCGATGGTGTAGGTGATCCCGCCCACGGCCGAGCCAATAACGGGGACGCCGCAGGCCATCGCTTCGAGCGGGGTGAGTCCGAACGGTTCGTACCACGGTGTCGTCACCGCGATATCGCCGGCGCTATAGTAGTCGCACAGGACGTCGGGCTGGCGCTTGCCCACGAAGCGCACGCGGTCCGCGACGCCCAACTCGGCGGCCAACCGCTGTAGTTCGCCGATCTCGGGCGTCGCCACTGGGTCGGGCTCTACCGTCTCGCCCCCCACGAGCAATAGTAGGGGCGTATCGCGATACGCCCTGAGGGGTGTCTGGCTAGACACTCGCGTCATGTCGCGGCGCGATCCTACTGCCGATGGGCAATCTGTTCGTCGCGGCGCGCATTCCTCCTCATAGCGTCCCAGCAACAGAGCGAATGCGCGCACGACGTTGCGCACGTCCTTACGGGGTAACATACGCCCAACGTACACGACGACGTGATCGTCCGGCGCCAACCCAATGCGCCGCCGCGCTTCAGCCCGCGGGACAGGGTGATATACCTCAGTATTGACCGCCGAGGGGATGACCACGACCTTGTCGCGCGGCGCGCCGTAGTCGTCGACGAGTTCGGCCACCTCGGCGGGGCACTGCGCGATGACGCGGTCGACCGCGCGAATGACGCCCTCCTCGACGGCGATGCGCTCCGGCGCGCTCGTGTCGGCGTCGCCCTGGTGGCGGCGCTTCGTCTTGCCCATAGCGTGGAATATCTGCACGGCGGGGATGTCGAGATAGGCGCGCAACTCGGCCACGACGGCGCCGGACATCCAGAAGTTGCCGTGCAGCAGATCGTAGCTCACACCGTCACGCGCCATGAATTTGAGCAGGAGATCGCGGAAACGTGGCATGTACGGCCACAACTGGTCCTTTGGTAGGACACGGGGTGGGCCGGCGGCCAGGTTGACTACGCGGACGTTGGGCGCCCAGTCGATCACTGTGGGCGCGGTGGGGTTGTCACGGCGCGTGAAGACGTCGACTTTGTAGCCCATTCGGCCCAGGTTGCGGCTAACCTCGTCGACGTAGACGTTCTGGCCCCCCGCGTCCGCGCCGCCGAGCAGGGCGACAGGGCTGGCGTGCTCACTCAGAAATGCAATTCTCATAGCTATCAGCTTTCAGCCTGTAGGGGCGTATGGCGCAGGTCCAGGCTAAGGGCTCTATCAAACGCTCTATTCCAGTCCGCGACGAAGCGATCGAGGCCGAAGCGGGCGCGTGCGACCGCACGCGCGTTGTCCCCGAGGCGGCGCGCTTCGGCGGGGTCGGCCAGTAGGCGGCGCATGCCCGCGATGAGATAGTCAAGATCGCAAGATATGAGCCCCGACACGCCATCTTCGATCACGGTCGGCAGTTCGGTCGTGGCCAGCGCGACGACCGGCATGCCGATCGTCATCGCTTCGATCACGGCCAAAGGTAGGCTGGTGTATCTGATCGGGCTGAACAAGAAGCGGTAGGCGGCGACGCGGTGGTGCAACTCACGGTAGGGGATGTCGCCCAACCCCCCGAACTCCTCGGTCATCATACCCACGGCGTCGAGCGGTATGCTCTCTCGCGCGGCCTGGAATAGGTCATAGCCCGCGATGCGCGGGCGCTTCTGCATGCCGTTGATGACGGTGACACCGCGTTCTAGGCGCCCGTCGTGGGTCACCGAAGGGTCAATGGCGACGCTGTGTTCGATCACCAGCGTCGGTGTGCGGCCGTTGTCCCACATCAAGCGGTTGTAGCGCGTGACGTGGACCAGCAGGGTGTCGGGGTCATCCACATGGTGGCGGGTGTCGACGGCATGGGGCTGCGGCGTGTTGTGCTCCAGGTAGATGCGCGGCAACGCCTGCTGGTCTGGGCTCAGGATCTCCGGTCCATCGTCGTAGAGATTTTTCGGTGTCTGGTAAATGACCAGGTCCAGGTCGAGGTTGCGAACCTCCTCCGCCGGGACCTCGCGCACGTAGTCGGGCAGGTCGAAGGTGGGGCCACGCCCGCCGTAGCCCTCTGGCCGCCCCGGTTTGACCGGCAGGTACCAGTCGTGGTCGACGCGGGCCAGCGTATTAAGATAGCTGCCGTGGATGTGCCACATCAGGATTTTCAGGCGCCGCATATGCCCTCCCGCACATGATTTCGTTGGGGTTCCTCGCGTCGCGCGCCGTCTGGACGTGTGGGCATTTGTTGGAGCCTGCCCGTTCCATGTCCAACGGGGATGAATGAGCCACCGACACCCCCAGACGGCCCGCGTTTCGTGGGCGTCAGCAGACCGTCGGCGGCGCGCGTGACATTGGCGGGGGCGATCCGGCGCAGGCAGCGGTGGTCGATGGGGCACTCCCAATATTCGCAGGGGCTGCACGCGACGGGATGGCGTACGACCACATGTCGGGTGCGATCGCGCGGCGCCCAGCGATCGACGTCGGCGGGACCGAATAGGCGCACGGTCGGCGCGCCGACGGCCTCGGCGAGATGGGCTGGTCCACTGTCGTTGCCAATGAAGAGGCTCAGCCGGGCCAGCAGCGCGGCGAGGCCGCCGAGCGAGGTACGCCCCGCCAGGTTGAGTGCGCGCGCGCTCATGCGCTCGGCCACGGCGGCCACGGTCTCCTCCTCGCCAGGTCCGCCGATGAGGATGATATGCGCGTCGTGACGCCGCGCCAGGTCGTCGGCGACGGCGGCGAAACGCGCGGGCGGCCACCGTCGCGCCGGTGGCCGCGCCCCTGTGTGGATGCCGATAAGCGGGCGGTCGTCGCGGGCAAGAGGTTCGAGTAAGGTATCCGCCTCGGCGTGATCCTCGTCTGAGAGCGGAAAATCCAGCGCTGTGCCGCGGTCGGGGCAGCCGAGCAGCGCGGCCAAGCCAAGGTTGCGCAGCACCTCCGGCTGGTCGTGTGGGTAGGGGGCGGCTGGCCAAAGAACGCCCTCACCTCCGGCCCCTCTCCCGTGCGCGGGAGAGGGGGAGCGGATGCCCTCACCCCCGGCTCCCCTCTCCCGCGTCAGGGAGAGCCGGTTGGGCTGTCGGCTCCGCAGAGCCGAGAGACCAATCCGCATGGGATGGGGGTGAGGGCCGTCGTAGTACCCGGCCGTCACGCGGGCTCCGAGCGCGAGTGCGAACGGATTGCTCTGGCCGCCGCTGCCGTGCATCTGTATGACCAGATCGTAGTCGTGGGCGCGCGCCTCCGCGATGAATTGCTCTGTGCGCGCCTTGTCGTACGGTACTTCGTCAATACCCGGCCAGCCGGGGAAGGGGAGGAAGCGATTGACATAACGATCAAGGCGCGCGGCGAATGACGCGGCCCAAGGCAGCCCGATGAGCGTGATCTCGGCGTCGGGGTAGCCGGCGCGTAGCGCGCGCAACGCCGGTACGGCCACCAGCATGTCGCCGAGTTGCAGCGCGCGGACGACGGCGATGCGGCGAGCGGGAACAATCATGGTTGCCTCCGTTTGCCCGTGGCGACCGACCATGATCGGTTGTAGGGGCGTATCGCTATACGCCCTCGTTCGCTGTCATTCATTCTTTTATCTCCAACAGACGCTCGACCGCCGCGACGACGTCAGTCGGCGGTATATCGAGGCAGGGCTGCCCGATGGGACACGCGAAGAGATGGCAGGGATGGCACGGCGTGGGGCGGCGCAGCAACGTGGCGTGTGTCGTGCGCGGACGCCATTGTTCTTCGAGGTCGGTGCCGGCATAGGCGACCACGACCGCCGCCCCGACCGCGTCGGCCAGGTGCATCGGCAGCGTGTTGTTGCAGACGACAGCCGCGGCGTTCGCGATGAGCGCCACATACTGGCCCAGCGTCGTCCCACCCACAAGCGCCTGCGCCGCCGGCGCCCCCGCCGTTACTGTGTCGACCAGCGCCGACTCGCGCTCGACGCCGGTGACCAGTACTTGGTGGCCGCGTTCCGTCAGCAGGCGCGCGACCTCACTGTAGCGCTCGGGCGGGTAGCGGCGCGCCGCCGCGCTGGCGCCGGGATGCAGCAGGATGAACGGCATGCTGGGGTCGATGCCGGCGCCGGCTAGCAGGCGCGGGACCGCGTCATAGTCTGCCGTAGATGGAAAGACGGTGAGTCGGCGGTCGCGGGCGACGAAGCCGAGGCGCTCGACGAGGCGCAGGTTGCGCTCGACCTGGTGTAGCTCGTCGGGCGCGCCCTTGAGCTCGCTGGAGAGGACGGCGCCGCCGAACTCCTTCGATTCACCGGCGCGCAACGGGATACCCGCGAGGTAGCACACGTAGCCTGGCGCGTGTGGCGTCTGGCTGAACGAGGTAAAGATGAGCGCCGCGTCAAAGTGGCGTTCGCGCAGTATACTGATCAACTCCCACTCGCGCGCGGGGTCGAATGGCAGCTGCCCGAGGTCCTGCCAGACCGGACGCCAGGTAAGCACATCGTCAACCCACGGCAGCAGCGGCGCGGCCGTGGCGCCGCCGGGCGTGGCGAGCAGCGTCAGGCGCGCGGCCGGCGAGGTCTCCTTGATCGCGCGCAGCGCCGGTCCCAGCATCACCACGTCGCCGATGTTGTCGAGGCGCACCGCCAGGATATTGCGCGCGTCAAGCCACGATAAGCTGTCAGCCATCAGCGATCAGCCTTCAGCTTGGATACGATCAATAGTGTCTCGTCATGTGGCAGGCCAGAAAAAGCTGACAGCTGACAGCTGACAGCTGATTGCTCGTCTAGTAGTTCTTGCGCCGCCGCGACCACCATCGCGGGCGACACGAGGCGCAGGCACTCATGCGCGTAGGGGCAGACGCGGCTGTAGCAGATGCGGCAGGGTACGTCGTGGTAGAGTTGTCGGTGCGGTACGCGCCAGGGACCCCACTGCTCGGGCGGGTTGGTGAGGGCGAAGAGCGCGACGACGGGTGTCTTGAGCGCCGCCGCCATGTGCATCGGCCCAGTGTTGTTGGTCACCACGAGATCAGCCGCGTCGATCAGTGCGCCAAACGCGGGGAACGGCATCGTCCCGGCAGCGAGGTGGACGCGCGAGCGGTAGCGGTTGGACATGCGGTCGCGCACCCGTTCGGTCAGTTTGCGCTCGTCGCCGGAGCCGGTTAGCACAACCGTCGCGCCGAGTCGCGCAACCAACCTTTCGGTGACCTCGGCGAACATCTCCCAGGGATAGGTGCGCGCTGGCATGGTGCAGCCGGGGTGAACGACGACCAAGGGGCCGCGCCGGTCCGCCCGCTCCGCCGCGACGCCCCACTCCGTCAATAGCGCGGCCGCGCCGGAGTGGGCATTGTCGGGCAGTGTGAGCACGAGGTCGTGGTCGTCCGCGCCCAGACCGAGCGCCCCGACGAGGTCAAGGCCGCGTTCGACCTCGTGCATCATGCGCTCAGGGTGCTTATGGCGCGTGGTCAGCAACGAGCCCGGCCCATCGATAGAGGCGGCGGCGCGCAGGGGGATATCGGCGAGGTAGCACAGGTAGGCCGCCGGCAGCGGGCTCTGGCGGAACGATGTGAAGATGATGGCGGCATCAAACTGGCGCTCCTTGATGAGCGCGATCATGGCCTGCTCGCGGGCGCTATCGTGTGGCAACGTGTGCCAGGGGTCCATCCAGGGCGCCTCGTAGACGATCACGTCGTCGACATCCTTGTTGAGCCGTCCGGCTTGCGCCCCGATGGGACTGGCCAGCAAGGTGAGCGTGGCCGCGGGCAGCGACTCCTTGATGGCGTGTAGCGCCGGGGTTGTTATCAACACATCGCCCAGGTTATCAAGCCGCACAGCCAGGATGCGCCGGGCCGCTTGCCACGCGTCGGGGATCATGGTGTGCCTCCTTGCTAGTCGGACGTCGGGTGAGGTATTGCCAAATACGCTAGGTCCTTGTGCCCGTATGCCAACCAGGCTAACTGATGCCTGACGGCAACGTCCGACGTCCGACGTCCGACATCCGACTTACAGCTACGATGCGGTCGATCACGGCGCTGGTGCTGGCGCCGCCGATGAGCGGCAGGATGACGATGCAGCCGCCGACCTCGCGGACCGCCGCCGCCTCGGGTAACGCTTCGTCGGCGTAGTCGCCGCCCTTGACGTGGATGTGCGGGCGCAGCGCCCTGATACAGGCGGCGGGATCGTCCTCGTCGAACAGCACGGCGTGGTCGACCCCATCGAGGGCTGTGACGAGCGCCAGACGGTCGCGCTCGCCGGTGATTGGGCGGTCCGGCCCCTTCAAGCGGCGCGCGCCGTGGTCGGTGTTAACGCCGACGACGAGCACGTCGCCGAGTTCTTTGGCCTGGCGCAGGAAGCCGACGTGGCCGGCGTGCAGGATATCGAAGACGCCGTTGGTGAAGACGACTGTGCGCCCCGCGAGGCGATCCTGCTCCAACCGGGTGGCGAGGCGGCCACGCGCCCGGCGTATCTCGTTGGCGTTCGCGATAGGGTCGCCGCCGTCGGCGCGGGGTCGTGCGGCGTGGTCGCGTAAGCTGGCCCGTTGCAACAGCTCCTGGTGATGCACGACGGCGGTGCCACGCTTGGTCACCGCGATCCCGGCCGCGTCGATGCCGATGCGCACGGCTTCGTCTATGGGCGCGTTGGCGCCGAGCGCCAGGGCTGTCGCGGCGGCGAACGAGTCACCTGCTCCGACATCGTTGGCCCGCGCCACGGCGTGAGCCGGCACATGCAGCATGGGGCTATCGCGCCCGAGTAGCAGCACCCCCTCCGCGGCCATGGTAATGGCGACATAGGCGCTGTCGAGTCGGGTCAAGAGCGTCTGTCCCACGCTCTCCAACTCCTCGTGGCTTCCCCCGTTCGTTTCGATTGAGATGTCGCCAACGGTAAGCCGCGCCTCCAGGTGGTTGGGAGTTACCACGGTCGCGCCGGCCTCGCGGAAGCGGTGCAACTCTTTGGAGTCGACGAGCAGGGGACAGGGACGACTGGCGCGCAGGGCGCGCAGGCGCGCCAGGAGTTCGTCACAGGCGACGCCGTAGCCGTAGTCGGATATCACCACCAAGTCGCAGCGCGGATAGGCGCGCTCCAGGTTGTCTAGGAGGCGCGCCCGTATCGCGCCGGGTAAGGTGCGGCGTTCGCCCTCGTCAAAGCGCACGACGTATTGGCCATCGGCCAGGATACGCAATTTATGCAGTGTATCGGCCGTGGGATCCTCGACGAGCCAGCGGTCGTCGACGCCGCCCGCGCGCAGGGCCACGCGCAAAAATGACGCCGCCATATCGCGTCCGACGACGCCAAGGAACACGACATCGGCGCCGAGCGCGCGCAGATTGGCGGCGGTGTTGGCCGCCCCACCGGGGCCACGTTGTTCGCCCCGCTTGTGCACGACTGGAGCCGGTCCCTCGCTCGATAGCCGTGTGGCGGTCCCTTCCAGGTAGCTATCGAGCATGGCGTCGCCGATGACCAGGGCGCGCAGGCGGCGGAAGCCGCGGACGGTCTCAACGGTTGTCGACATTCGTGGCTCTCTTATTGGTTGTTGCCACTGTGGGCCGGTCGGTCGCGGCCATGGAGCTATGGCGCGCGTTCCACGTCGCCGGTTGGTAGGTCAGGTCGTCCAGCGGGCCAATGCCTTCGCGCGCCGCGACGATACGCAGAGCGTGCGCGGTGTCGCGCGCCACGTAGTCGGGCCGCCGGAGCCTTGTCTGAGGCGCGGACTCGGTCCCGAGGTCGACCAGCACCGTGCGGCAGCCGGCCCTGGCGCCGGCCTCGACGTCGTCGAGGATATCGCCGACGAACCAGGAGCGCGTCAGGTCGAGGTCGAGGTCAGCGGCGGCGCGCAGCAGCATGCCCGGTTGTGGCTTGCGGCAGTCGCAGGCGACCGCCAGAGCGGGGATCGTTCCTTCGACGTGGTGGGGGCAGTGATAGACGCCGTCGAGCCGCACCCCCAAGCGCGCCAGTTCGCTGGCTAGATGCGCGTGCATAAGCCCGAGGTCCTCTTCCGTGAAAAGGCCACGCGCCAGGCCGGACTGGTTGGTGATGACGACCAACCGCACGCCAGCTTCCTGCACGCCGCGCAGCAACGGACCTATTCCCTCGTATAGGAGCAGATCGGCGGGGCGCGAGGGATAGTGGCGGGGATGGACCAGGGTGCCATCGCGGTCCAGGAAGAGGGCTTTGTGGCGGCGTATCGGCGTCATAGCAGTTGCTTCCCTACAAAAGTCCGCGTCGCGGCGCACGCATGACATCCAGGTAGGATGGAGCGTGTCACGTCAGTCGGTTGTAGGGGCATAGTAACGGCACGGCCATTGGCGACGGCTACTGATGATATCAAGTGGACTCATCACTACCCTGTATCCTACCTGCTCTTTACGGCGCCGTCACTGTACTTTTGCACAATGTAGAAGCGCAAAAATAACGGCTCTTTGTGCAAGTGCACAGCATCGAGCGTAGATTGTTAGTGGTCGGTATGGGTGAGGGAGCGTAAGAGGAGGGAAAGACGGATCTGCACGGCGTCATCGAAGCGGCGTGGGTCAAGGCCGGTGAGCAGGGCGATCTTATCCAGGCGGTAGCCAAGCGTATTACGATGGATAGAGAGCGCGTGCGCGCTTGCCGAGGGGCCGCAATCGTGCGCGAAAAACTCGTCGAGGCTACGCAGCAGCTCGGGCTCCTGGTCCAGTGGGCTCAACAGGTGTGTGGCGAGGTCAATCTTGGTGCGCTCATCGGAGACGCCAACGAACGCGGCGATGCCAAGGGCGTCGAGGCAATGCATGCCGTTCTGTCCGTGGAAGCGCCGTCCCAGCGAGAGGGCGGCGCGGGCGTCGTCGTAGGAGCGGGCCAGCCCTGGGATGCCGGGGTGGTAGCGGCCGAGTCCGATATTGATGGCCGCGCCGGTGTCTCGGCGCAGGCGCGCCACCAGGGACGCTCCCGCGCGCTTGAGCAGCGTGAGGTTAGCCCACGAGGAACCGGCCTGACTGGACGGTTCCTCGTGGGCTAACCACGGCGCCAAGTCTTGCGTACCGCTAGCCTTGAGCACGACGACCTCGCCGTCACCGATGTAGGCGCAGATGGTGTCGTCGCGCAGGTTGAAGAAGCCGACGATGCTGGCGATGACCAGTTGGGCGCGGCGGCGCACGCGCGCCTCGTCGAGCGCCCCTGTCGCGGTCGGCGCCAGGATGTACGCGGCGGCGTCGACCAGGATGACGGCGCGCGGCGGCGTGAAGTCCATGCCCAGGATCTGGCCTTTGCGCAGTACGTCAGCCTCGTCGCCGCTAGCTCCGCGCAGCAAGTCGTGGATGAAGGTATTCTTGAGTTCGTGCTGGTTGGGCAGGCGCGCCACGACGGTCGTCTGGTTGATGATGAGTTCGACGAGCGCCTGGGCCAATCGCGGCGGTACCTGTTCGCCGTGGGAGAGTTCGGTCACAATGACCTCGCCATCCTGCGCGTCGAGGCGGATAGGCAGACGCAGGTACGCGGCGTCAGGGTCGCCGTGACGCCCGTCAAAGGGTAGACCGACCGTACCAGGAGCGCTGCCGGCCACGACCACGCCGCGTCGGTCGACGACCGCGACGCGCGCGCCCAGCAACTCCGCGATCTGCCGCGTCACAGCCTCAGCCACACGCTCGAATTGATCTACCATCACCACAATCGGCCAAGCCTCCGTTAGATATCAAGCCTCCGTTAGATATAGTATATGGAGAGTATAAAGGAGACAGCAACATGCAAGGATCACCGCGCGACGCGCTGCTCGCGTCGACCGATTGGCTCGCCGCGCATCTCGACGACCCCGGCGTGCGTATCGTGGATATGCGTGGTTTCGTGCGGACGATCGAGATCGCGCCGGGTCGGCAGGCCGCCGCCTACGAGGGCGCCGCCGAGGCGTACGCCGAGGGGCACATCCCCAACGCCATCTACCTCGACTGGACGCGCGACATCGTGGACCCCGACGCCCCGGTCAAGGCGCAGGTGGCGTCGCCGGAGCGCTTCGCCGCCGAACTAGAGCGGCGCGGCATCGGCGACGCCTCCCTCGTGGTGGCCTACGACGCGCACCCGGCCTCGCAATTCGCCACGCGTCTATGGTGGGCGCTGCGCTACTATGGGCACGAGCGCGCGATGATCCTCGACGGCGGACTGCGCGCATGGCGTCAGGAAGGGCGTCCGCTCACAACCGACGCGCCGCGCTTTCCCGCCGCGACCTTCACGCCACGCGTCCAGCCCAATTGGCGTGCGACCGGCGAGCAGGTACTGGCCGGTCTTGGAGACACATCGCGCGTGTTGGTCGACGCGCGCGATGCAGGGCAGTACGGCGGCGCGGTGCGTCGCGCCGAGGGCCGCTTTGGGCATATCCCAGGCGCGATTAGCTTGCCGCGTGAAGAGTTGATCGATCCGGAGACGGGCCGGTTCCGTCCCGAGGGCGAGTTGCGCGACATCTTCGCGCGCGCGGGTGTTTCGGCTGAGCGCCCAGTCACGGCCTACTGCAACGGCGGCGTGGCCGCGACCTCGGTCCTCTTCGCGCTGGCGCTAACCGGCCACGAAGGGCTGACCAACTACGACGGCTCATGGAACGAGTGGGGTGAGCGGGCCGAGTGGCCCGTTGAGGTATAATCGGTAGTTTGCCCGTTTTTTAGCGCAGTTCGCGCGTCAGGAAAGCCGTCAAAGCCGCGGTATATGCCCTGGGATCGACGTTCCATGCCTGGGTGTGGTCGGCCTGCATGGTTATGGTGTTCACGCCGACGGCTGTCACATGCAGCGTATACGGCTTTTGGGCGTGCGTGACGCGCAGGAGTTGGTCGGAGAAATACCAGCCGACTCCACCGAGGATGGCGGCGACGAGCACAAGCAGCGCGACAAGCGCCACGACGACAAGCCGCGCGCGCCGCCAGCGGCGGATAGAGGCTGGCGGGACGGCCGCCACGGACGGCGCGTATTCACTATGGGGAACGGCCATGGCGGTACCCTCTTCTCTATGACGTAAAATCCGAGTCCTGCCGGCGTGCCAACTCGTCGCGCAGCAGCCGCAGTTCGGTCTCTACTCTCACCGCGCGCTCCTCAGCGGCCAGACGCGCCAACTCCTTCATGTCCAATTGCTCCCGCGTCGTGGTCAATTGCTCCCGCGTCGTGGTCAATTGCTCTCGCGTCGCCCGAAAGGCGACGTGCTCTTCCTCGGCGATGGGGATGGGTTCGCCAGTGCGCGGGTCGATCACCCGTAACCACACCCCCGCTGGGCGCCACTCTATCCGCGCCATCGCCATCGGCCGTAGCTCTGTTCCCAGCAACGGGCTTTCGATCCCACCACGCGGCAACCCTGGTAATCGCTCCATGCGCCCGTCGCGCAGCGCAAACCCCAGGAATGGCGGGTCCATCACTTGTTGCGGGTCGTAGATATAGTACTCTTGCGCCCCCAACTCGGCGTAGAGACGCCGCTTGCCGCGTGGACCCTCGCTTAGGTCGTGCGCCTGCGTGGAGGGCGAGGTGATCTCGAACACGATGTCGGGGAACTTGCCCTCGACCCAGGTGCGCCATTTGGCTGGAGAGGGTACCGCGACGCCGAAGACGACGTAGACATCGGGCGAGATGTTGTCGCGTCCGTTGGCCGGGTTGTAGTAGACGAACTGGTTGCCGCCCACGGTCACGGGCGCGCGCCCCTGCAGGCTGAACAGCGCCTGCAACTCCCACTGCAGATCAACCATCTGAATCACATTATCGCGGGTTTCAGCCATGGGCTGCCCGTCGCTCTCGGGAAAGGTGGAGAAGTCGATGTCCTCCGGGGTGCGAATAACCATGGCCCATCATCCCTCCGCTGCCGCTCTTAATTCTTGCCCCTAGTCTATCATGAGCCTTTATACTGTGTAGCACGAGGGCCGGCCAGGAACGTTCCTGGCCGGCCCTCGTCGCATAGGGGAATGGAGTAGGGTTACGCCGCGACGGCGTGGACTTTGGTGAGCGCGTTGTCGAGTACCTGGGAGATGTCGTCGACGGGGATGAAGGTGAGCGCGCGGCGCAACTCTTCGGGGATCTCGTCCAGGTCGCGTTCGTTGCGGCGCGGGAAGATGATCGTGGTGATGCCCGCGCGCTGCGCGCCGAGCACCTTCTCCTTGAGGCCGCCGATCGGCAGCACCTTGCCGCGCAGCGTGATCTCGCCGGTCATCGCCACGTCGCTGCGCACCGGCCGCCCCGTCATCAGCGAGGCCAGCGCGGTGGCCATGGTGATGCCCGCCGAGGGGCCGTCCTTGGGCACGGCGCCGGCCGGCACATGGACGTGTACGGTGGAGTCGTGCCACGCCTCCGCCGGGATGCCCAGCCGCTCCGACTCGGACCGCACCAGCGTCAGCGCGGTCTGCGCCGACTCTTTCATCACGTCGCCAAGCTGTCCGGTCAGGATGAGGTTCTCGCCCTTGCCCGGCACTTTGGCCGCCTCGATGAAGGTGATTTCACCGCCGACGGTCGTGTAGACCATGCCCGTGGCCACGCCGGCCCGCTCGGTGCGTTCGGCCACCTCGGCCTCATGGACCGGGCGGCCCAGGTACTCCGCCACCAATTCGTCGCTGATACGGATCGGCCCCTCGGCGATGTCGTACGTGCCGTCGGCGATGCGGCGCGCCGCCTTGCGGCAGAGCGTGCCGATCTGGCGCTCCAGGTTGCGGACGCCGGCCTCGCGCGTGTAGGAGCGGGCGGTCAGGCGCAGCGCGTCGTCGTCGAAGGCGATGTCCTGCGCGTTGAGGCCGTTGGCGCGCATCTGCTTGGGCACGAGGTAGCGCTGCGCGATGTGCAACTTCTCCTCCTCAGTGTAGCCGGAGAGCTGCAGCACCTCCATGCGGTCGAGTAGGGCCGCCGGGATCGTGTCCAGCGTGTTGGCCGTGGCGATGAACATGACGTGCGAGAGGTCGAACGGGACATCCAGGTAGTTGTCGCGGAAGTCCTTGTTCTGCTCGGGGTCGAGCACCTCCAGCAGCGCCGACGACGGGTCGCCACGCCAGTCCGAGCCGACCTTGTCGATCTCGTCGAGCATGAAGACGGGGTCGTTGGTCTCGACGCGCCGCAGCGCCTGGACGAAGCTGCCCGGCATGGCGCCGATGTAGGTGCGGCGGTGGCCGCGGATCTCGGCCTCGTCGCGCATACCGCCCAGCGAGAGGCGCTGGAACTTGCGGTTGAGCGCGTGGGCGATGCTCTGCCCCAGGCTGGTTTTGCCGACGCCGGGTGGGCCCACGAAGCATAGGATGGGCTCACGGCCGGTCTCTGAGTCGACGGGTGTGTCGTCGGTGGGCTCGAGACCCTCGGCGCGTAGCGCGGCGGCGCGGTCCGCCTTCATCTTGCGCACGGCCAGGTATTCCAGGATGCGGTCCTTGATTTTTTCCAGACCATAGTGGTCGTCCTCCAGGATCTGGCGCGCGCGCGGCACGTCGATCTCCGAGCCGGTGCTGGCGTTCCACGGCAGCGTGGCCAGGATATCGAGGTAGGTACGGATCACGGAGTGCTCAGGCGAGGCGTTGGGGATCTTCTCCAGGCGCGATAGCTCGCGGTCGGCTTGCTTGCGCGCTTCCACCGGCAGGTTGGCCGCGTCGAGGCGCTGGCGCAGTTCATTGATCTCGGCCTGCTGCTCGTCTTCCTCGCCGAGTTCGCGCTGGATGGCGCGCATCTGCTCACGCAGGATATACTCGCGCTGCGACTTGTCGATCTCGTCGCGCGCCTGCCCCTGGATGCGCCGCCCCAATTCCAGCACTTCGATTTCGCGCGTCATCACGCGGGCCAGGCGTTCCAGCTTGGCCGAGACGGGGTTCAGTTCGAGGATCTCCTGGCTCGTCTCCAGGTCTATCTGTGTGTTGGACGCCACGAGGTAGGCGAGCTGGCGCGGGTCGTCCAGGTTGATCGCCACGGTGGACAACTCGTCGGGGAGCGATTGGCTGAGGTTGATGTACGTGCGGAACTGCTCGGTAACGGCGCTGCGCAGCCCTTCGATCTCCAGGCCGGTCGCCGTTTCCTCGGGATAGAGCTCGACATGCGCCTTGAGGTACGGCTGCTCATCGGTGTACGCGCCGATGCGGATACGATCGAGGCCCTGCACGGCGATCATGATGCCGCCGTCAGGACGACGCGCCATCTGTAGGATGCGGGCGACGGTCCCGACCCCGCGCACCCCATCCGGCGCCACGTTCTCGTTGCTCGGGTCGTACTGCGCGGCGAGGGCGATCAGGCGGTCGTTGCGCATCGCCTCGTCGATCAGGCGGACCGAGCGCTCTTGCCCCACCATGAGGGGCTGCGCCGCGAAGGGGTAGACGACGACGCCGCGCAACGGGAGCACCGGCAAGACATCGGGGATGGTGAGCCGCGGCTCCTGATTTTCCCCGCCCTCTCTCGTGTCCTCTTCGGTTAAGTTGATTGCCATGAATATCTCCTTGTAGGGGCGTATGGCCATACGCCCTAGCTGTCAGCTATCAGCCGTCAGCTGTCAGCTTTCGGCCCCTTGTGGGGCGACCAGGTCTTCGGATGTGGGGGTGGGAATTGATGTCTTGTTTGCCGGCGTACCGATGCTAATAGCTGACGGCTGATAGCCGACGGCTTTCGGCAGTGTGACGGTGAGTAGACCGTCCTCGAACGACGCCTCGACGCCGTCGCGGTCGACGTTGGTCATAACCGGGATGGTGATGGTGAAGGAGCCGTAGAGGATGCCGGCCAGGTGGTAGGCGGCGGTCGCGGCGGTGCGATTCCGTCGTGTGCCTGCGATCATCAGGTGGTCGGCGAAGAGCGTGATCTCGATATCTTCCTCGCGGACGCCGGCCAGTTCGACCTGCATCACGAGGCTGTCCTCGGTCTCGTAGACATCGGTCGATGGCTGCCAGGAACCGCCCGTGCGCGTCGACGCGCGGGCGAGCAATTGGCTCATCACCTGATGCATCTGCTGCATCTGGTCGATACGGTCGGGTCCTGCTCCGTACGAGACGTAGCGGTAGCGTAGCTTCATTGGTCCTCCTCGCGCCGCGCGGCCAACTCGCGGCGCAGCGTGTGTAACTCGTCGGTCAGGCGCAGCACGACCTCGACGCCGGCTGGGTTGAGACCCAGGTCGCGCGTGAGGCGGGCGACCTTGCGTAGGCGCGCGATGTCGGCTTCGCCGTAGAGGGGCGTGCGGCCCCGCCACGCGCGTGGCGCGACGTAGCCAAGGCGCGTGTAGCGCCGCACGGTCGCCGCGGGCAACGCGACCCGCTGGCTAACGATCTCGATGGTGTAGTAGTGTTCGTTCATAGCTTTTAAGCCGTCAGCTATCAGCTGTCAGCATTCGGTATCGATGAGTACTCAGTCAATCTAAAAGGTGAGCGGCGATGGAATCCCGTACAAAGCTGATGGCTGATTACTGATGGCTGACAGCTTCCTTGGCGCCGCGCAACTCGGCCAGCCGCTCAATGAGGTGACGCTCCTCTTCCGACAAGTGCGTGGGCAGAACGACCTGCGCCCTGGCGTAGATGTCGCCGCCCTTGCCGCCCGCACGCATCGGGGGGAGTCCCTGTCCGTTGAGGCGGAACACACGCCCGTTCTGCGTCTCTGCGGGAATCTTTAGAGCAAGGCGCGTGCCCTTAGGCGTGGGCACGGTTACCTCGCCGCCGAGCAGACAGACATGCAACTCGACGGGTATGTCGACGTGAACGTCGGCCTCCTTGACCTCAAAGAGTGGGTGTGGCGCGACGCGCACGACGAGGTAGAGGTCGCCGTTGGGTCCGCCGTTATAGCCCGGCGCGCCCTGACCGGAGAGGCGAATGCGCGCGCCCTCGCGCACACCAGGTGGGACCTTGGCCTCGATGCGGCGCGGGCCCGTCTCATCGGCGTATTGCAGCACGCGGGTTGTCCCTTGAATGGCCTCTTGCAGCGTGATATCGACCTGCTGCTCGACGTCCTGTCCCGGCATCTGCACGGGCGCGCCGCCCCGCCCAAAGGCGCCGCTGCCGCCCGCGCTGGTACGGCCGGCGCCGCCACGCCCGAAGGATTGGTGGAAGAAATCGGAGAAAGGATCGCCGTCGCCAAAGAGGTCGTGCAGGTCATCGGCGTTCGTGGAGCGATACTCGTAGCGCGGGCTGCCGGCACCGCCCCGTGACCCCCCGCCGGCAAAGCCGGAGGTGGCGCGCAAGAACTCCGCGGGCGTGGCGTCGCCGCCGCCAGAGCGGTACTGCTCGTAGTCGCGCCACTTTGGCCCGAGCTGGTCGTAGAGCGCGCGCTTCTCGGGATCGGAGAGCACCTCGTTGGCCTCGTTGAGTTCCTTGAAGCGCGCTTCGGCCTCTTTGTTACCGGGGTTAACGTCGGGGTGATACTGCCGCGCCAACTTGCGGAAGGCGGAGCGAATCTCCTTCTCGGAGGCGTCCTTCTTTAGCCCGAGCGCGGCGTAATAGTCTTTGAATTCTATAGCCATAACCATCCTGTGCGTTGACATCGGGGCGGATCACCGCACGCGGTGATCCGGTCACGCCTGTTTTACTCTTTGCAGTGTACACCACACAAACCTTGATAGCAAGAGGCTAAACTTTTGTCTCCTGTTCAGCATCAGTAGTAATCCGTGTACAATAGTGCGGCCCAACTGAGTAGGCACACGGCGGCGGCGAGGAGGCGTTTCGTCAGTAGAGCGCTGGCCCCATTATGGCGTGCGCGCGTCGTAGCGGCGGCGCAGACATAAGCCAGGTAGACGCACTGGCACGCCATGTAGAGGGCGTGGTAGTAGCCGAAAAAATTCCAGCGCCACGGGCGCGGCATAGTCCAGTTGGTGAGCTTGAACACGCCTTGATAGACGTGGAAGGCCGCCGTGACGCCCAGTCCGGCCACGACCGCGCGGACGAGGCGACCGCGCGTCGCGGCGTCGCCGTGCAAGTCCTTGCCCCAGGCGTCGAGCTGGCGATCAAGCAGCACGTTGATCAGTGGCAATAGGGTCGAGTCGCCTATGATGGCCGAACGGTACTGCAAGGTCGCCTTGTAGTCGCGCACGAGCGGATTGCCCGTCCGCCGCATCCAGACGTGGCCGGCCGCGTTGACCCAGAAGGCGGCGACGCTTGTCGCGCCGAAGATCGCCAGGGCGCGTCGCGTCGTGGTCTCCATGCTACCTCATCAATCTCTCTTGCCCGCTCAACGGTAGCGCCCTTTACAGCCTATCCGAAAAGTGGTAGTTATGGTAAACTAGAAGGAGCGTCGTGGCCCTCACGGCATCTACCTCCTACTGCGATTGAAAGACTCCTACCCATGGCATCTCTTCCTGTGACCCCTGTGAC
>JAABUV010003574.1_pt1 | contig 19650 bp, 20 predicted proteins | sample 5559971 | NCBI WGS metagenome assembly JAABUV01 (sample SAMN10711881, study PRJNA513362) | rock metagenome | isolation source: Antarctica rocks | place: Antarctica: Victoria Land, Knobhead nord | collected 2015-12-19
CGCCAACCTTTATGCCGCCATCCGCTCCGTCATCGGCACCGCCAAACGACGCGGTATCGATGCCTATCAGGCGATCAAGGCTACGCTCAGCAGACAAACCGTCTGCGCCCCAGGTTGAGCAGTTACGGATAAGATCACGATTGAAAGAAATGTTGATCCGACAATTCTTTATTGACCCATATTTGTGTCAATTTGGGAAATAGATAGGGAGCATAACATCGAGTTTCATATAGCATCACAAAGTATAAATGATCAAGGATGCTAGCGATCTGTCATAAAGTAACCGCGTCATCCTACTATAAGGGCCTGCAAAGAGATAACAGAATCGGTTTCGTGCGTGGGATTCCGTGCTGTCTGGCGATGCCGTAGCCTGGTGGGATGATTGACCCAGCCCTGATCCGCGCCCGGTTTGCTTGCCTGTCGCCGCACCTGGACGAGCACGGGCGGCGGCTGCTTGCAGCCAGCGAGGCGCAGGCAGCAGGCCACGGCGGCATCGTCGCGGTGTCGCGCGCGACCGGCCTGGCGCCGAGCACCATCGGGCGTGGCTTGCGCGAGTTGGCCGACGGCGCCCCGCTGCCGGCGGGCTGGGTGCGGCGTGCTGGCGGCGGGGGCCCCCTGACTGTGCGTTCGATCTGCCCTGGGTCCGTGGCGCACTGGCCGCGCCACAACCTGCGACCAGTCTCGTCCACGACGCACAGCGCCGGCAGCTTCTGCGACACGTCCATACCAACAAACCGGGCCATTGAGCCGCCTCCCATGTGCGAGCCGCTGGGCAACAGCGCCCAGATCGCAGCATCATGCAGGACCTATGCCCCCGCCGCGATTACCCGATGTCCACATATGGGTCAGGCCCGACTTGCAGGGCGAGGTCTGGGTTCCGGACGATGAGCTGGGCAACGGCGACCGCCGCGGCATCAGCATTCACCTGGCCGGCATAGGCTTCGCCTGACGGCCCAGCCTGACCGTCATGAGCGCCAACTCAGCAGACCAGGCGCCAAGGCATGCGTCGCGGCCGGGCTTGTCCCGGCCACGACAAGTTCCAAGTCCCACCGCCCTTGCGCCAGCGTCCATGGCCTTGGCCGTTAGGCACAGCACCCCCAAGCCTACCGAAGTGTCGAGAAGCGCTCGTGCAGATCAACCCGGAGCTGCACGTCCGCCGCCGCGGCATAGGCGAGCTTGACCAGGCCGAAGTAGAACACCCGGTCGTCGTGCGCGCTCTTTGCGGGATGCGCCTGCACTGCCTCGCCCTTGACCCTGAAATGAACGGCGATCGTGCCATCCTGGTCAACGAGTCCGGAAACCCGGCACAGGAAATCCACCCCATCCTTGATCTTGGTCGTCTCCGGCTGCGTTTGGACCGAAGGTGGGAACAGGGTCGCCGCCTTCGGCCCGTCCGCGTCCCTGCCGATCCAAGGCGTGACAGTGTGGTCCACCGACCACGGCGCCCCGATAAGATGGAGGTAGGCCGTGACGCGCGTGCCCGGCTTGCAGTCGGTCAAGAACCACAGGGAGCCTTCGTTGCCGCGCATCCATGCCCCTATGGGTTCGGAGGGATACCAGCTTTCCGCAAAGATCGGGCGCAGCGGGCGGGCGGCGTAGTTGGCCGGAACTATCCTGCCGATCACCAGCTCGCCAGGAGCTAGCACCTCGCCAGCGGCCAGCAGTGGCGGCGCGTAAGGTGCCGGAGCCGTCATCCCAAGCGCGGCGAGACGGCCGAGCAAGTCCCTGCCGACATCGTCCCACGTCCGCGCCACGAACCGGTCCCGGATTTCCTGGATGCGCCCGGCCCGGTAAGCCTCATCAACGATCATGCGCCTGAACACGTGGATGCCGTCATGGACGTTCCAGGGGTCGATGTAATCCACCAGGTTGCCGCCGACCTCCGGGATCGACGACGTGCTGGAGGCGACGCTGGGCCGCCCGTGCGCCAGGCTTTCGCCGACTGGCAGGCCCCAGCCCTCGGTGATGCTGGGAAAGGCGGTGAACAGGCACGACCGGTACAGCAGCTCCAGGTCCACGTCGGACAGGTCGTGCAGCACATGGATGCGCCCGCCGAGGAACCCGGTCCCCTCCAGCATGTCGTGCAGATCCCTGACCCGCCAGCCGAAACGGCCGACGAACACTAGGTCCGGCGGGTCCAGGCCCTCCTCGATCAGCGCCTTCCAGACCGAGTACAGGTAGATGTGGTTCTTGCGCGCCTCGATGGTGGACACCATCAGCACGAACGGCCGGTCCCGCAGCGGCGCGAGGACGCCTCGCCATGCCCCAGGCCCGGATGCGGGGGGACCATCGTGGAGCTGGTGCGCGAGCGGAACCGCCGCGACGGGGATGTCGCGCAGTCCGTGCTTATGCAGGAACTTGCGGACATCCTTGGCGACGTACTCGGAGATCGTCAGGACGAAGTCGAACGCGTGCAGCCCGTCGGCAAGCGCGAACGAGAACTCGCTGACCAGACCGGCGACGCAGTACTCCGGGTGGGTGACGGGGATCAGGTCGTAGATATAGACGCCCACGGCCACGCCGGCGCGTTTCAGCCGGGCATACCGGGCCGCGTTGGAGCCAAAACCCCAGAACGCCCCGAGCACGAAGTACGCCTGACCGCGGACCGGTTCCACGAGCACGGCGCGTTGCTCGGCAATCCCGATAAGGGCTAGCAAGCGGTCCTGCGACACGGAGACCAGCCGGAGATGGTCGATGATCGTCTGCAGGTCGTCCGAGGCAAGCCGCCAGAACCCGGCGGCATGCTTGCCGGTCCGCACGAAGGCATACCGCTCGTCCCCTTCGCTGATGGCATGCTGGATGATGCCAACCTGGACCCGCTGGATGCCCGACAGGGTACGGTGGCTGCGCAGGTAATCCAGCAGATCATCGACCTCCAGGTAGATCGTGCCCTCGCGGTCGTGCGACGTGCTGGCGGCAATCATCTGCTGCGCGGCCTCGGAGTTGCCGAGGCCCGCAGCCTCCTCAAGCGCCGCCTTCGACGGCTTGAGTTCCATCGAAGTCACATAGGACTGCCGGGCCGCCTCCAAGTCGCCGCGCAGCTTGAGCGCATGGCCGAGCTGCAAGTGGGCGTCGGCGTCATCGGACTGCAGCGTGATGGCCCGGCGGTAGGCCGCCTCGGCGTCCGCCAGCTTGCCCTGCTCCTTCAAGGCATGGCCATACTGGACCCATATCGGCTGATCGTCGGGCGCCAATGCCAGGTGCGTACTGTATGCCGCTTCAGCCGCTATCCATTCCGCGCGGTCGCGGGCATCATCGCCTACCTTACGATGAGACGCATGGTCTGCTGCGGGCCTACGTTTATGAGTTAGACGCCTGAAATCGACCTTCAAACTTCAACCCCTAGCAAAGACGTTAGCACCAGTCTGGCAACGAACCTATCCTGGACAATAGTCCGGCCGCAAAGACGTGAAACTGTCACGCAAAATCTGGTCCATCTGGTCAACGCTGAGGGCGGCTATATAGATGCCGGCGAAGCCGGGTGTCCAGCTACTTGCTAGGCGGCAACATGATCCGCACATGCATGCATCGAAATAAAGCAAAGTATCATAAGTGTTTGGCATTCGACACCACATCTCGCAATCCGCCATTGCCGGTGCCGCTCGCCAGGTCGAACAGCACCTGCTCGCCATCCGCTGCGATCTGCACTCTGATTTCCCCGGCCTTTGTGGACGGATCATACTACGCTGGCTGCTTGTTCTTCGACCTGGACCAGGGTCAGGTGGCCAAGGGCCAAGTGCGACCATAGCCGATTGTAGAAGCCCTCGATGTAGGCGAACAGATTGCGCTTGGCTTGGCCTCAGGTGGGTGATCACGCACCAGCCTTGTGCAGCCGGACTTCTCCCGGCCCGGCCCTGTTCCCCTCGATGAACACGACGTCGGCCGCCGCCAGGGTGGCTTGGATGGCAGCAAGCTGGTCGATCTCTGATGCGCCGCCAAATACCCGCGTCAGGCGACCATATCGTTTGCAAGCACCCACGGCGTTGGCTGTCTGCTGCTCATGGCTCCAAGCCGCTCCTGAGACCAGCCAAGTAAGTTTCGAGCAGCTTTGGCCCTGACTGGTGTCACTACACGCTGCTCCGCAGCCGCGTCACCCTTGTGCGCTTCACACCAGACCTCTCCGGCGCCATCCCAGACGGCCGACTGCCCAGCCAGGGCGTGGAGCGCTCCGAGAACCGCCTTATGCTCACGAGGACGGCCCAGAGTGGCTACGACGATAGCTGCATCCAGCTTGGCTTCGCGAAGGGATTGCACGGCGTGGTTCAAAGCCAGGTCACACGGTGAAGCTGGGTTGGCCCTGGTAGGGCGGATGATGGCACCCTCACGCTTTCAGCGGTGGTGCGAGTATGGACCGAGGTGTTGGTGCAGCAGCGAGGCTGCCCGGGAGTGACCGCAAGATCCTGGCCGTTCAGGCGTTGGCCGGCTCGGAGACGATCAGCGATTTGGCTGGCTGTGACAATGAATTTTGGGTTCTCCCGCATTTGGCGTGCAGTTGGTCGTCGTTGCGGGGCCGGGTGAGCACATGGGAGGAGCGTTCCTCCTGCGTTGAAAGCCGGCCTTGTCCAAGCGTTTGCTGCCTTTGATCCCGCCGGGCCTGGCCGTTGTGCAGGTCCTGCCCGCTCCTGACCACGTCACCATCATCGCCTAGCCACGGTCGCCCACAGCGGCCTGCCCTGGCTGCGGCACACCGTCCAGCAGTGTCCATAGCCAGTATGAGCGGCGTCTTGGCGACCTGCCCTGGCAGGGCCGCCCAGTCGCGTTGCATGTTCAAGCTCGGCAGTTCCGCTGCCCTGCCCCGGCTTGTTCCCGCAAGACCTTCGCCGAACGCCTGTCCGGCGTGGCCGCCGCCGCGGCACGTCGCACCGAGCGGTTGGGCAGCCTGCATAGCTGCCTCGGGATGGCACTCGGCGGCGAGGCCGGCGCGCGGCTCGCCTCACGGCTGGCCATCGGCACCAGCCCGGACACGCTGCTTCGGGCCGTGCGCTCCGGCGGCGGCAGCGCTCCGGCGGCGCCGACCCCACGCGTGCTGGGCGTCGATGACTGGGCTTGGCGCCGCGGCGGCCGTTATGGCACGGCGCTGGTGGACTTGGAGCGCAACGCCGTCGTGGAGCTCCTGCCCGACCGCCAGGCCGAAACCCTGGCCATCTGGTTGCGCCAGCATCCCGGCGTGGAGGTGATCGCGCGCGACCGGACCGGCGCCTATGCGGATGGCGCCCGCCAGGGTGCACCTGGTGCAGTCCAGGTCGGTAGAGGTCTCACACCTGCCGATGCGTCGCCATGCGCTGCTCCCGGCGAGCCACGGCCATGGCCATGGCCAGCGGCCGCTTGGGTGGTGGTGGCGGGTCAGGCCAAACCGGGCCGCCTTCGGCCACCGCGTCCTGGCGCCGGGCTTGCTCGGCGCCCCGCAGTTCCTGGGCGTGACCGGTGAACGCCAGCTCCAGCGCCTCGGCCAGGTTCTGCAGCAGATGGAAGCGGTCACCGACTTGCACCGCGTCAGGCGCCCCGCTGCGTCCTCCCGCGGCATAGGCGCTGGCGCGGTCACGGGAGATCACCTCGACGCCGGGGTGCTCGCGCAGCCAGGCCGCAAGGGGGTCGGCCTCGCGGTCGGGCAGCAGCGCCACGGGACGGTGCTGCTCCAGGTCCACCAGCACTGTGCCATAGGTGTGCCGCTTGCGCATTGCCCAATCATCCACGCCCAACGCCACCGGCGTGGCGTTGGGCGGCACGGGCGCGCGCCGGACCAGGCGCAGCAGGGTGTTCCGGCTCGTGGCGAGGCCCACGTTGCTGCCCAGGCGCGCACCGGCTGTGCTGCCAAGTGCCAGGCCCACGGCCGTCAGCCGCTCGGATAGCCGCGCTGTCTTGCGTGCCCAGGGCGCCGCGACGCCAGGCAGGCGTTCGGTGAAGATGCGGCGCTTGCACCTGGCGTTGTCGCAGAAGAGCTTCCGGACACGGAGCTGGACGGCAACGGCGTGCTCACCCCAAGGTAGGTCGGCCAGGGCGCGCTCGTACCAGCTGTGGGTCCGCCTGGCCCGTCGGTTGCAGAGCGGGCACGGCGCCGGACGAGAGCGGGAGGTCAGGGTCAGGGTGATTGTCGGCGGGGCATGCTCAGTGCCCCAGGTTTCGAGCCGGACCACGGAAGGGTCCGGCAACAAGCAGGAGATCAAGTTCACCTGTCACATGTGGCGACGCCGGCATGATCACCAAAAGCGGCCAAGACCCCGTTCTATGGCGTGACCCCTGACAACGCCGTTCTCGATGCTGCCAGAGGGTCGGCCATGCAGCGCCGCAACTGGTCCGTTATGTGAAGTCTATGACCAAGCAGAAGCTGTCCTACGCTGGTCGCAAGCTGCGGCGATCAGGGTTGACCTTACGGTAGCCTTGCCGCCGCGTTATCGGCCAAGACGGCCATTGCGGTTGGCCGCCTCCCCAGGCGCCCAGCCCCGTCGCTCAGCCAAGGCAAGTGCAGCGGCGCCAGCCGTCCGGTGCCACGATCTGCTTGCCGATATCGAGGCGTGCCCATGTTGTGCTACCCCCTCAACGCAGCTAACCTGCATCCAATAACCGTACTTCGGCGCGGCATAAACGATGGGGAGACGCGTGCTGACCGAACCAGATACTCTGCCCGCGATCGACACCGTGCTATGGTCCTACCGGCTGTTTCTCGGGCGCGGTCCGGAGGACATGGCGGCCCTATCCCGGCATGTTGACGGCCAGCCGTCGTTCGAGAACATACGTCAGCGATTCCTGCAAAGCAACGAGTTCAAGGAGTACTTCGCCGCCCAGTCGGCAGCCCTGAAGCGCCCCTCTGTAGATCCCACCGTGCTCGCCGCCTTTCCCGCCTACACTGGCCCCGGCGCCCCAGGCTTCTTCACCGACTTCATCGGCACGCGGACGCGGTGTTCCCACCTGCCCGACGCCTACGCCGGCGCGTCCGGCATCGTCGAAGGGCCGCCCGGCACCGAACACTTCGGTCTGCACGAGCCGTCGGAGTGGGAGGGCACGCTCCGCTCCGTGCTAGAGGCCGGGTCCCGCTTCGTCGCCGTCGAGCTTGGCGCAGGCTGGGGGCCTTGGCTCGTCGCGGGCGCCCGTGCGGCGCAATTGCGGGGGATCACCGACATCCAGCTCGCCGGGGTCGAGGGGGCGTCCGGCCATTACGGGTTCCTGCTGCAACACTTCCGCGACAACGGGCTTGACCCTGCCCAGCACCAGTTGTTGCACGCCGCGGCGGGCGTAGAGGACGGGGTGGCGCGCTTCCCCAAGCTTGATGTTCCTAGTGCGGATTGGGGTGCGCAGGCCAGCTATGGCGACGGCGAGGCCTCGGAGCAGTTCGATGAGGTCCCCAGCGTCTCAGTTGCAACGCTGCTGTCGAAGCTGCCGCCGGTGGACCTGCTGCACTGCGACGTGCAGGGCGCCGAGGGTGATGTGCTGACCGCTGCCGCCGACGTGCTGTCGAGACGCGTGCGCCGGATCGTGGTCGGAACGCATGGCCGGACCATCGAGGATCGCCTGATGGCGTGCTTCGGGGCGAACGGCTGGATCCTGGAGCATGAAAGCCCCTGTCGGTTTGTCCAGGATCTAACCGGCGCGATGCAGCTTGTCGCCGACGGCACGCAGGTCTGGCGCAACGTGCGGCTCGCTGCTGCACCAGTATAGGCGCGGCTCGCTGCCGCACAGGCGTAGGCAGGCGCCGGGCCGGGAGCACCGGCCCACTGGGGATCATGGCCGGAGTCAGGGCCGTCACACTTCAAATAGTTTGAGGGGCGTTGGTGCATTATTTGGGTGGTGGATGTAGAGCGCCAGCCCGGAGCACTTTCAGCAGCTCCGCTGCGACGTTAGCATGCTGAGGCTGGCCATCCGGTTCAGCACCGAACAGCCGACCTTGGTCTCGGTCTTCTGGGCAGACAGGGTCCGGGCACGAAGGCTGCTGCCGATGGTGGCCTTGTAGCGGAACATGGGGTTGGTTGAGGACAAGCGCGAAACTCCCCCGCAAGCCACAGCAGCGTCCCGGCTCGATGGTGTCCATGAAGGTCTACCTTACTGGACGAGCGGGCGCTCCAGCTATCGCATTGAAAACACGTCGTTCGCTGGATGCCGGCGGCTGAACCCTTTCCGGACGCCGTTGATGGTCGCCTGAACGCGCCTCTGAGCACAAAGGGTCTGGCCGGCTCGCGACACTTCACCAAGCCACTGGTCTAGTTGGGTTCTCTGGCCAACAGGTTCCTTGTGACCGCGTTTTACACGTATCCCGAACCTACCCCTGCTTGGTTGATCTTGCGCAAGTCGCCGGGCGACATGGTGACCGTTGTGGCCAGCAGCCACAGGTCCGGCTGTGGCAGCAAGTCGGACACCTCCACAAGTTCGCCGAGCAAGGACCGCAACTCAGGGCGTCCGGACGCAAGATAGTGCTTGGCTTCAAACGACAGGACAGCCCCGCCGTCGTGGTCAGCCTCGCCGTCCATGCCGTGCTGGCTGCCGGACTTCTGCAACCGGAAGCGCCGTCCCGTTTCGGCTTCGAGCAGCGCGGCCACAAGCCCCTCGAAGCCATCGTATCCCACGTGCGGCAGGGCGTGGAGGAATCGCTCCAGCGCGGACGCACCCGGAGCACTTGGCGGGCTGCGCCGACGCCTTCCTTTTCCGGGAGGAGGCTTCATAGGAACAGACCGGCCTTGCCGATTCAGCACAGGGATGCCTCCAGCCGCGCTTTCTTTTCCCTCCAATTCGGCATCCTGGGCGTGAGCAGGCGCCAGAAGGCCGCGTCGTGCCTTGGATGCTCTAAAGGTTTGTCACAAAACAACCGCAACGTCCTGTTCTTTTTGAGGTTTGATGGTGTAGTTGGGGGTTCAGTAGCAGCGGAACCGGAAGAGCATTTGACCGGCGTTGCCACGGCAGTCAGTGCATCAAACCAGTATCTGATGCGAAAGGGCTGCTCGTGACCCCGGGCGCGGTCGTTTAACTGCGCCCGAACGCAGCAGATCGTGCATTTGTCTATGATCTGTAAACCCCTGGTCAGTCTCAGTTTCTATGTGGTATGTCGGCCGCCACGAACTCCACCCCGCTTTCCATGAGACCGGAGTTGGGAGCGACCGAGCGGGCTAGACGGTCCAGCTTGGCAATGACCAGGCGAGCCTTATGCTATCGGCAAAGGACAAGCGCAGCGGCAAGCTGGGGCCGGTCATCCCTCCGGCCGCTCTCCACCTCCACGAACTCAGCCAAAATATCCTGCCGGTCACATAGAAGGCAACAGCAGCTCGCTGCGCTTCGAGGCCGAGGCCGCTTTGCCCCTGCCGGTCGGTGGACACGCGGAGGTAGGTGACGACAGGTTCGGACGGGGTCATGTGGGGCCGGTGTTCTGCTTCGTAACAGTGGTTTCGGATCGTAACAGGCCCGACCCAGGAAGCTACTCAGAACGGGCTTGGCGACGGACCTGGCCGCGGCGCCGGCGTCCGGGCTACCGCGATCCGGTCGGCCTGCTCCAGCTCGGCCGCTGCCTGCTGAAGCTCGGCCACGGGCATCTTTGCAATCTCGGCGCACAGTTCGGCCTCGGCCTTGGTCCGAAGAGCATCGAAGCCGTAGTCGGACAGTCGAGCATGAGGGTGGTTCGTCCTCCACCACACCCGCATACGCTTCTCCAGCACCCGTTTGCGGGCCGGTGCCAGCGCCTCGTGCGCGGCCTGACGCTGCCGCTCCTCAGCCTCGCGCGCTGCCCGGGCTTGACGCTCGGGCTCCGCTGCGACGTAGGCCTGGAACGCCGGATGCTGGACGCACAGGCTCTCGGCAGACCAAAGGGTATCGGCATAGGTCCGCACCGCCGCCGCCGGCCCACTGAGGACCTCCTTGGGCCGGTCAGCGCGGCGGAGCGGCAAGCGCTGCTCCGCGGCCTGCGCAAAGCGTTGCAGCTCGCCGTGCAGCCCCGCATCAGCCTTGATGGCGGTCCAGACCGGAGCGATCTGTGCCGCCCACGCGATCTCGTCAGGCTGGGGCGCACGGTGGTCCCAGGGCTGGAGGCCAACCCGACCCGGCGCCGCCCCGGCCTGCGACACCGCCTCAAGCGCGGCAAGCGCCCTGCCCGACAGCCCCGGCACCTCGACCGCCTCCCGGCGCCGGCGCTCCTCCAGCGGCCACCAATAGGCGTCAGCCGCGTTCCGTTCGGCCTCGCGCTGCTTCCCTAACTGCTCGCCGATGCGGGGAACGGCGCTCTTCGCCAGCATCCGCTCGATCGCGCTGTTAGCGCTGGCCAGCCACTCCTTGCCGCGCAGCTTGCCGAGCAGGCCGGGCTTCTCCGCTAAGCGCCCGGCGACCGCCGCAGCACCGACCTCCGTTTCGAGGGCAGTGAGTTGCGTCTTGGCCTGAGCCGGGTCGCGGTAGGCCCACTGGAGCGTACAGTCCAGGTCGCCACGGCTCCGCCTGACGCCTGCATCGGCATCGACGGCAGCCGCCACCTCCTCGGCCGCGACCGGCTGGTAGGGGATGGCTGCCAGCATCGGCGCCGGCGGGCGGGCCTCGGTCAGCACCTGCATCCAAGGCCATGGCGCGGGCAGTGCGCGCGCTGCCGCCGACTCCTTCGCAAGCCGCTCCTCAAAGCGCCGGATGCGCTCGGCCATATTGTCCGGCCGCGGTGGGGCAGCACTGGCCGGGGCCTCAGAAAGGAGGCCGCCCAATCGGGCGATGACATCGCTGACCGACCGCTCCGGGTGCGGCACTACTCGCGGGGCAGGAGGTGTCTCGGGAAGCGGCGTCGTCGCACCGGTGGCCAGAGCTTCATCGGCCGGGCTGCCGACAACGGGGTCGCGAGGCCGGCGCACAGGCGTGATGTCCCGCAGCACCTCCCGGATCTCGGCGATGTCGTAGCCCTCCGCCGCCGGCTCCTGCCCGGCGGCCAGGGCAGGCGGCACGATGATCTCGCTGTCTGGCATCCGTGGCGCCAGCGCCCGCCGCTCGGCATAGGCCACCACGGGGTCCGGCTCGGCCGCGCCATAGTCCAGCGTGGTGTCCTTGGCCCGCTCGCGGCCCAGCACCGCCGGCAGCCGCTCGCCGAAGTCGTCCTCGCTCCAGTGCAGGTGGACGGCATGGCGGTGCCGGCTCAGCGCCACGTAGGTCAGGTGCCGGTCCATGCCCGGCGTCGCCAGCACATGCGCCTGGTCCACAGTCGCACCCTGGTTCCTGTGGATCGTCGCGGCATAGCCGTGGTCAAGGTCGGCATAGGCGGCCAGGTCCACCTCGACCAGCCGCCCCTGCCCCGGCCCGTCCGCCGCGTCCAGCCGCACGGCCAGCCGCGCGTCGCCCGAGCCTGGCCCGGTGCGATCGATCCGCTCGACCGTGCCCAGCGTGCCGTTCTTGACCCCAAGCCCGCGCTCGTTGCGCAGGAAGTACACCCGGTCGCCCTCGGCAAAGACCCGCAGCCCAAGCTCGGTCTGCAGCGTGTGGTCCGGCCCCAGCTCGCCGGCGGCCCGGCGGACGGCGCGCGCACCCTCGTTCAGCGCCCGCACGTCCACCCGTTCATGGGCGAAGATGATGTGGCTGTGCTGTGGACTCTGCCGACGCGCCGCGTCCCAGCCCGCGATGACGGCGGGGCTAGCGTCCTCCCGCGTTGCATGCCGATGCACCATGCCGGCCGCCGTGTAGCGGTTCAGCGCCAGGTCGGTGCGCGCGCTGGCCAGTTCCTTGGTCGCCTCGCGCATCCACGGCACCGGGCTCCGGCGCGGCTCGGTGATCGCGAACGCGCCCACCCGCTCCGCCACCGCCCGGAAGGCCGCGCCCGCCTCGATGGCCTGCAGCTGCTCGGCGTCGCCGACCAGCACCACCTTGGCCCCAGCCACCTGCACGCGGCGCAGCAACCGGCCGAGCTGGCGCGAGCCGACCATCCCGGCCTCGTCCACCACCAGCACGTCCCGCGCGGTCAGCCCCTCCTTGCCGGCGTCCCAAGCATATTCCCAACTGGCAATGGTGCGGCTGACGATCCCGGCGCTGCCCTCCAGGCCCTCGGCGGCGATGCCGGACAGCGCCGCGCCGCGCACCTGATAACCCTGCCCCTCCCAGGCCGCCCGCGCCACGCCCAGCATCGTGCTCTTGCCGCCGCCGGCAATGCCCACCACCACCGCAAGGTCGCGTGAGCGCGTGACGTGCAGGTAGGCTAGGCGCTGCTCCTCGCCGAGCCGGTCGCCATCGGGCGCCGACAGCCGCCGCTTGTCCCCGACCCGATGCGTCGTCCGCCGGTTCAGCGCCGCTGCCGCGGCGACCATGTGCTGCTCGACTTCCACCATTTCCGTCGTCGAGAACCGGACGCGCCCGCGCCCGTCCTCGCCGACCCGGACCAGCTCGGGCGCGGCCTCGACCGCCGCCATGACGGCGTCGAACTGCGCGGCGCCGTCGCTCTGCCGGTGGACCAGCCGCGCCAGGTCCGCCCGCGTGAAGGTGCTCTGCCCTTCAGTGAGTGCTTGCAGCGCCAGCCCCGGCTCGGCCAGCAGCCGCTCGCCGTTGCGCCGCGCGATGGCGCGGTGCTCCTCTGTCCGGTCGCCCTCATGCCCATCCCGGGCGCGACGCGACGCGGCCGGGCCGACCTTGTTCTGCGGCACCAGCTCCAGGCCGCGGGCGGCATGGGAGCGGTGGTCGATCCGCACGTCGTGGCCCAGCTCGCACAGCCGCGCATTGGCCATCTCCGCCCAGCGCTCCCGCCACAGCCCGACCAGCGCCCGGTCGTTCCAGGCGCGCTCCTTCAAGCCGAAGCCCGCCTGCTCCGACAGCGGCGCCATCCCGGCCCGGCGTTGCAAGCCGAGCCGCAGGCGCGCCGCGGCGGTCAGCCGCGCGAGGCGAGCCGCCGCTCGATGATGTCCAGCCGGGTCATGATCTCCCGCTGCGTCGCCTGGATCGCCCCCAGGGCTGCGATGATGACCTCGATCGGGTCGTCCGCCGGCGCCTGCATCAGGGTCAGGATCTCCCGCGACGTGCGGTGCGCGCCCTGCGCCTCGCTCAGGATCGCGGCGTCGGTTGGCTCGTCTGTCATGTGTCCTCTCCAGCACCTTCTCCGGCCGCCGATGCCCCATGGGGTCGATCCCCCGCATGGTCAGCAGCACATGGGCATGTGGCTGAACCTGGCCGTCGCTGGCCGTGCCCCAATGCACGTTCAGGTCGGCCACCATGCCACGCGCGACGAACTGCTCGCGCACGAAGTCCTGCGCCAGCCGCACCGCCTCGGCCTGGCTCAGCTCGCGCGGCAGGGCGATCTCGACCTCGCGAGCCAGCTGGCTCCGGCGCTGCTCACCGTCCCGGCGCACTTCGCCGGCGGCCACCTCGTTCCAGAGCGTCTCCCGATCCAACCAACGGCGGGGCGCTCCTTCGGGCAGGATGATCTCGCGATGGATCACGCCTTCCTTGGCCAGGAAGTTCTGGCTGCGGCCCAGCTCCTCGTCGAACAGACACTCGCCCGCGCGGTAGGCCGCCGCCGCGACGATCCCGCGCCCCTGCTGACGGCTGATGACCTTGGCCTGGAAGTGGTAGATCGCCACCCGGAACTGCCCCGCGCTGCCTATAGGGACCGTACCAGCCCCCGCCGGACGCCCGCAAGCAAAAGCGCAGCTTTTGTATATGCGCGCACTGAAGCTGACCTCCACTGCGCTCCGGTCCTAGTGACGCGGCTCCAGGGTGGGCCGTCAGGCAGTGTCGGATCGGACGTCCATGCGGCAGCAGACCGCCTTGGGCGAACGGAGAGGCGGCACGGCACCCACGGCGCGCATCGGGCGCGGCAGAGAATGGCCGGACCGCCGGGAGGGAACAGTCATCTGGTCAGCGCCCCAGACGGTCCGTGGTTGCCAGGGCAGGCACCGGTGACAGGGTAAATCCGGCGCGTCCGCGGCTCAAGAAAGTTGGGCAGCCCTGCAGATGGCGCACCCGTTCGCAAAGACAGGCTGGACGCTGGGGCTCGCGGGACTTCCCCCGCCAGAGGACCACACATGATCCCAACCATCCACACCACCCGCCGAGCCGCGGCCCGGAACAGAGCCAGGCCGACCTTGCTGTTAGCAAGGGGGCCGGCCGCTGCGGCTGCCCGCGCATCACAGCCGCTGTTTGCGCCACCTGCCCGGATCATGGCCGGGCGGGAACCGTCCCGCATAGGAGAGCACACATGAGCGCACGCAAAACCCTCGACATCGACACCGAACTCCAAGCCTTGCAGGCCAAGGCGGAGAAGCTGCGGCGCGACCACCTACTCCGGCTCGGCGAACTCGTCGTCGAGACCGGTATCCACAAGGTGCTCGACGCCGACCAACTCCGCACGCTGCTGGTGGACGCCCGCGACAAGGTGCTCGCCACAAGCAGGACGGCGGAGGACCCGGCAGGGAAGGACGGGCACGGCGCGGCTGGGGCCACGTTTCCGGCGAAGGCCACGGCCAAGGCGAACGGACATGCGGAGCCTGAGCCCACCCGCCCGCGCCATCCTGACCTCCTGGCGCGCCCTGAGGCGGGTTGAGCAGGCGCTGGCCCGGCTCGGCAAGGCGCGCGCCTTGACCGGGCACCGGGACGGGGCGTGCGACCGCAAGGCGCGCACCCGCTGGCTGATCGAGTATGGCGGCCTCGTCGCCAAAGCCGGCCTCGCCGACCGGCTGGGAGACGACCGCGCCACCTTCTACGGCGCGCTGCTCATGCTCCGCGACCTGCTCGACGGCGACGGCACCGACATGCCCGCCGACCTGAAGCTGCGGTGGCGCCGGCGAGGCTTGCGGGCCTTCGATGCCGACGCCGCCGCAAAGCAAGCGAGCGAAGTGGGCAGCCGGGAGGCAAAGACGGACGGGGAGGTGCTGATGCCATCAGGGTGAGCCAGCAACCCGCCAGCCGGCGCCGGGGACATGCCCGGTGCCGGCGACGGCGGGAGAAGCCGGGCAGCTAGGCAGTTCGCCGCAGCCTGGCAGCACTGCGGATTGCACGCCTTCGAAGCGGACAAGGACGCCCCACGCATAGGACGGGCAGCCGGGAGGATGTAGGCTCATCCCGGATGAGAAAGGGCGTAGCGCGGGGATGAAGGTCGAGTACTGGCTGAGCCTGGGCCTGGACAGGGCGGCCCGGGAAGTGCTCGAGAGGGGCAACCTGCAAACCATCGAAGCCGCCGGCACTAGGATTGTCGGCATCCCTAAGGGCGGCGACGGACACCACCTACTCGGCATCGTCTCGTCCTGGGAGGAGGCCGTCGTGATCGCCACCATCCTACGCTTCTACAACCCGAACTGATGTGCGGCACGGCATGACGCCTGCGATGACAGAAGCCAGGATGCGGGCGCGGCTGCGATGACCGATGATGAGTGGCAGGCGCTGCAGGACGGCTTCGACACGCGCCAGCTCCTCGACGCCGTGGACGACGTGGATACCCTGCGCAGCACACTGGCCGACGACGGCCTGCAGCCGCCCGAACTCCGCACCCGTCTGCTCAAGCTGCACGGGCTGGCGATGGCCGTGGTCAACGATGGGTCACAGAACCAGGCAGCGGAGATGTTCGACCTCGCCCTGGAGCTGGAGGACGAGGCCGCCGACCTGCTGGAGGCCGTGACTAGGCTTCACGACACTCTCAGCACTCTCACGGCCCTGCGCCCCGACAGCCTCGACGGGGACGGCGACGATGCGGGCAACCCTGATGAAGACGGGGATGACGATGACGACGCCTGACTTGGCAACCGGCCGCATGCGATGACCGCGACCAAGCAGGGGCGCCTTGCCCGGGAGCTGGACACCCGCGTCCGCTACCTGCGCCTGACCGGCCTTGACGGTATCGCCCTGTTCGCCGCCATGGCCGACCGCATGCCCGACTTCGAGGCGCTCCTGGAAGCCGCCGGGCCAGACGGCATGGACGCCCTCGCCGGACGCCTGCTGGACCTGCGGCACTACGCCTCGATGCTCACCGGCATCGCCCAGGGCATTCAGGATAGCACCATCAAGGTGCCCAAGTAGGTGGCGGCACGGTCACGACTGCCAGAGCCGGACCCACCCTCCCCCGGCCTCGACCTTGCCAGGCAGCGCGTCCGCCTGCTCGAACGTCATCCCCGCCGCCGACGCCACCTCCCAGCCCTGCAGCACATACCAGGCCTCCAGCGGCGTCAGCGGGAACGGCTTGTCCGCCGGCAAGAACCCCTCATACGCCACACGGCGCACCACCTCCGGGTCGGGCTGCCCCATCATGTCCACCCCTGCCCTGTCGTCATCCGACATCGCACTTGCTCCCTCTCCTGGTCCCGTGGGGTCCCGCACCCCTCATGGGTGCTGTACTGGAACACCGGCACCAGTACCGGCAGCCAGGTCATGCCGATGCGTGATCCGCCGTGACCTGCCGCGATCTCCACCTGCGCCATCCGGAGACATACAGCGAACCGTGGATGACACCGGGGACAGATCAGGGGACGCCGCCACGGTGCTGCCGGCGAAGGTGCCAGTGCCGCTGTCAGCAGACCTCGACCACCAGGTCGTCCTTGAACGCGGCGTTGCTGAACCGCGGCCCGGCTGGGTTGCACAAGATGCGCGTGCCACCCGGTCGCACCAGGTCCACCGTCTCGTGCAGGTGACCATGCACCCACAGCGCCACCCGGCCCGTGTCGGTCAGATAGGACAGGTCGGACGCCGAGTTGCCCGCCACCCAGTGCTGCCGGTAGGCCGCCGGCACGCACAGCAGATGCGGCGCATGATGCGTCACCACCACCACAGGGCGGCCGTCCCGCGGGCCGGCCAGCGCCGCCTCGATCACCCCGCGCGTGCGGGCGTGCAGCGCCGCCTGGTCGCCCGACGTGATCAGCCGCGTGCCGCCCCCATCCCCGGCCACATGCACCAGCTCGCCCGTGAGCTGATCCGGCGTGGCGTCCTGCCCTCCCAGCCGGCCATCGGCCCACAAGGTGCCACCGACGAAGCGCACGCCCGCCAGGGTGGCTTCGCCGTCGTCCAGCAGCGTCACTCCGTGCCGGGCCGCGACACGCCGGGCGACAGCCTGCTCCGCGCTCAGCTCGCGGTGCCATGGCTCATGGTTGCCCAGCACGAACACGGCAGGCTTGCTCCCGGCCAGGCGCGCGACGGTGGCGATGGCCCGCGCGCTGCCATGCTGCATGTCTCCGGCTACTATCAGCACGTCAAAGCCCGCGCACCGCGGCCGGTAGACCTCCGGGCGGGGCACCGCCTCCAGGTGCAGGTCGGACATGATCCACAACTTGGGCATCGACAGTGCCGGGCCGGCCTGGGCCAGTCGCTACGGCGCTGCCAGTGGCCGGCCCAGCCGTCCGGCCTCCAGGATCGGCAGGTTGGTCTCGGTCGGCACGTAGATCACCGCGTTCTTGTTCTGCTCCAGGCCGTTGATCCACAAGTAGCGCAGGTAGGCTTCGTTGCCCTGCAGGCTCTTGCCGATGATCTCATTCGCCTTGGCCACTCCTGTGGCACGCGTCACCTCGGCGTCCGCCTCGAAGTGCGCGCTCTCCGCCTTGGCCCGGGCTTGGGCTACCGCGATCTGCCGGTTCTGGTCGGCCTGCGCCAGCTCGGCCTCGCCAGCCTTCTGCGCCCGCCACACCTCGTACACCGGACAGCCCACCATGCCGGAGCCCACCGTCAGCACCACCACGACGACCAGGCCCACGATGCCGCCCGCGGTGATGATGGGCGCCTTGTCTTCGCTGCCGCTCATGGCGCCCACCCATCCATGCCCCGAGTCACGACCATGGGCATCCTGACTGCGCCACCCTCACCGCAGTGCATGCTGATGGACATGCCTTCCTCCTCATGGTGACAGCGACTGCCAGACCCGCTTGGGAAATACTAGGACTATAGTATATACACCCCATCTGTGCAAGCCGCCACGTCTGGCCGCATGGACATGCGCCAGATGGTCGGCCGCAACGTCGCGCGCATCCGAAGGGACAAGGGCCTTACCCAGGAGCAACTGGAGGAGCGCTCCGGCTTCAGCCAGCACTATCTCAGCGGCCTTGAGCGCGGTCTGCGCAACCCCACCATCGTGACCATCTACGAGCTGGCCACCGCTCTCGGGGTGGACTTCCGCGAACTGCTCAACCCGGACACCGAGCCCCCGCCCCGACCTTGGGGGGAACCGTGAGCGGGATGGGCATGTTGAGAGGTCGTGCAGGTGGGGACTGGTCATGGCCGAGCTGAATGCAGAGGACCGCGGCAAGTTCTCGACTCTGGAGTTCGCTTTTCCCAAGCAGCGCAAGGAACGGCTGGAGGACGCGAATTATGTCCGCAACGCGGTGGCGCGCTTCGACCAGGTCAAGGGCGTCGCCGACGCCGAACGAAACGCGGCCTGGAAGCGCATTGAGGTGGCTGTCAAAAAGTTCGGCGTCGAGCTGCATGAGCCTAGCTGGCGCCAGCTAGGCAAGTTGCATCACGGGCGATAACCTTCGGCCAGGGCGCAAGTCAACACTCCGCTATGTGGACACTATTGCCGAAAGCTTCCTAGCTCTTCAGGAAGTGGGGGGTTAAGCGATGGACGCCATGCTCGCTTTACCAACCGGGGAGCGGGACGGATACAGCACAATTCCTGCCTCTCCTAACTCGATGCGAGCTTCTGGGTAGGCAGCTACGGCTGCTGCTAGCGCATCCGTAAATCGAGGCTTGAAATGGTAAAGTTCCCTGTATCCCTCGCCGAACTGGCCAAAGATAGCAGGCCAGGAAATCGGAGTTGCTTTTGAAAGAGTATGTAGCCGCCACGCAAGCCAAACATACAAATCGAGCGACATTGAACGGTCACGTAGCTGCCGGATGGCTGCCTCCAGCAGCGGTACAGGGTGGTCAGCCAACGCTTTGAAGAACACGGGGTCTAGCTCGACTCGGTCCTCCCAAAGGTTCTCTTGCCCGTCCGTCGCTAAGGTGTGAAAGCGCAAGCCGGAAGCCACGATGCGGGCTGCAGACCATCCGTCCGCACCACGTTCGTCTTCCCAAAAGAACTTAAGGTTGCAAGCTGAGATCCTGGCGGCCTGCTCGCGTAATGCCTTCGCCGTTTCGCCCCCGTATGCGACACCCATCCGCTCTAGCCATCCCCTCATTGACCGGCCCAGCTCCACTTCTCGGCTTTTCGTTTTGACGGCCTGGGTTTGTAGGTAAAGCAGGATCATTCTGGCGCGTGCGCCGTAAGGGACGCCATAGAGCGCCGTTCGCCCCCTGGTTTTCATGTATCCCGGCGCAACCAATAGGGATACTCGATACCCCTTTTTTTCCCATGGGGCATTATCTGGAAGCTTCTTGTGCGGAAGGCTCGTGAGGCAGAATCCAGTGTAGGAAAAGCCGATTGCTCGCGTCTCGTCAGCCATAACCTCGGCCGCAATGTCAACTAGGGACCGCTGTCCCACCGATACCATGTCACGAGCCTTATCGCGCCCGTGCAACAGGACGAGAGACCGCACTCCAGAGGCTGCATCGTAGTCCACGTCCCCCCGTCTCCGCCCTGTGTGCGTCTTGATTGCTCCATTTGGACGCTCGGCGTCAACTGGGGGGTTATGCGAGGAAGCTAGTAGTAAGATAGTAGATTCTACTAGTTGTACTAGCTCGCTTAACCCCAATACTGTTCATTTAGGTGTTCGGGCGCCCTATATCACTGACTGGGCTTTCTGGGATGACAGCGATGGCGGGTGTTCCTGCTGGCCTGCCGGCCGGCGTTCGTGTCAGCGACCATATTAGCCTGGG
>JAABUV010003575.1_pt1 | contig 19641 bp, 28 predicted proteins | sample 5559971 | NCBI WGS metagenome assembly JAABUV01 (sample SAMN10711881, study PRJNA513362) | rock metagenome | isolation source: Antarctica rocks | place: Antarctica: Victoria Land, Knobhead nord | collected 2015-12-19
CGCAGCTTCGGGCTGCGCCAGGCCCGCTACCGCGGGCTGGCCAAAACAAGCCTGCAGAACGTGGCCACAGCTGCCGCGCTCAACCTGGACCGCCTCGCAGCCTGGCTCGCCAAACGCCCCCTCGCACTAACACGCGTGTCACGCTTCGCCGCCATGGCCGCCTAATCCATCAATTCGCCAACAGTATCCTACCGTTTTACAGAATGATACAGACGTCACCAAGCTCAGGGGATGGCTCCTCCCCCGGCCCGCTTCGTTAGCTACCTGCGCGTCTCCACGGACGGCCAGGGACGATCCGGCCTTGGCCTGGAGGCGCAGCGCCAAGCCGTGGCCGCCCACGTCGCCCAGGCCGGCGGCGACCTGGTGGCGGAGTTCCAGGAGGTGGAGAGCGGCAAGCGCGCCGATCGCCCGCAGCTCGCCGCCGCCCTGGCCGCCTGCCGCACCCGCCGCGCCGTGCTGGTCATCGCCAAGCTTGACCGGCTGGCCCGCAACGCTCGCTTCCTGCTCTCCGTAGTGGAGGGCAGCGGCGAGGCCGGGGTGGTCTTCTGCGACCTGCCCACCGTGCCGGCCGGGCCGGTCGGCAAGTTCCTGGTCACGCAGATGGCCGCAGTGGCCGAGTTGGAGGCCGGGCTGATCAGCCAGCGCACGCGTGCCGCCCTGGCGGTGGCCAAGGCGCGTGGGGTGAGACTGGGCAACCCTCGCCTGGTGCCGGCCACACCCGCTATGGCGGCGCTGGCGCGAGAAGCACGCAGCCGCCAGATGGCGGAGCGGACAGCCGACATGCTTGCCGTGCTGCGCCAGGTGCAGGACGAGGGCGCCGGAAGCCTGCGCACCATCGCCGCCGGGCTCCAGGCGCACGGCGTGCTTACCCCGGCCGGCAAGGCACGGTGGTCAGCGACCCAGGTGCAACGGTTGCTGATCTCCGCCGGGCTATGCAGCTCCCAGGCGGAGATAGGCTTGCAGGTGGGCGCGATCGGCTTGGGAGATGGTGGACATGTGGCTTTCTTGCGCTAACAGATGACGATCATCACAGAACCAGCCGTCTGACACGCCCACCGGTTGTAACTGAACGGTGACTAAATTACGGATTATCCTGGTGCAATGAGCAGCCAAAATCTTTGAGTGGGGCTTCCAGGGGGGGCCGGTGACGGTCAAACACCCAAGCTGTCCCATGTCCTCTTGGACATTTCGCCTTGCCACTCAGCGCAGCCAATGCGTCCCGGAGCGTCGACCCGGATGTGATCATGGCTGCCAACAAACCTGGAAACGCCCGATGGATGTGCAGTGATTTTCCGCACTATTTCGGTTCCGCTTGAGCCGCCGTCCTCGATGGATGTCGCAACGCTGCTCGACCGTTTCGAGAGCATCGGCGACAGTTGCGAGTTTGCGACTCTGCAGCAGATTGCCGGGGTGACGACACCGGGGATCTTTAAATGGAGCGCGGTGCCATTGCCGCGTCTCGCCGAGTTGATCGACACCTATCTCGAAGGGGTCGACGATCCGGTGCACTTCCGGCTGCGGATCGAGGCCCGCGGCAATGGCCGGGACGAGTACATGCTGGATCACGCCGCGCTGCAGTCGCCGACACATACGTTCGCGATCGCGGACGAGACCGCCGAGGAGCACCTGTTCGCCCGCGAGGTCCGCCGGCACACGATCCTGCGCCGCAAGTTCCTGGAGGACGCGGCGATCGGGCGCAGGATCTTCGTCTACCGCAGTCTCGCCCCGCGCCCGCTCGAGGAGGTGGCACGCGTGCACCGGGCGCTGTGTCGTCTCGGCCCGAACCGGCTGCTGTTCGTGCGTCCGCCCGGGGATGGGCTGGCGGCGGGCGACATCGCGCTGCTCGGCGACGGCTTCGCCTGGGCGGCGCTGGACAGGCTCGCAGTCTATGAGGCGTCGACCGCGATCAGGAGCGAGATGTGGCCAGATCTGCTCCGCAGCGCACACGACACTCTCAGCACACGGTCGCAACCGAGCAGAGCATGACCCAGTTTCTCGATGTTATCGTCGAATGCGTCCATGCCGTGCTGCGTGACCAGCCGGCGCTGGATGCAAGCACACGAGCAGCCACTGTGCCCGGATGGGACTCGTTTGCGACCGTCGAAATCATCTTCACCCTGGAAGTCAGGCTCGGTTGGCAGATGAGCAGCGCGGAGATGGAGCGTGTCGACGGCGTCGCATCGCTGCTGGCGATCGTGGAGTGTCATGAACCTATCCGGCAGCACGTGGCTTGATGCCGGAGCGCGGACACTTCGCGACTGTCCTAGCCGAGGCCGGCCACCTGGTCGCGACCGCAGTGCCCGGACTGCATGGCCAGGGGGCGGTTCTCGCGGCGATCGTCGATGCGCTCGGCGCCACGCTGCGGCGACGTCTCGGCGGCGGCGCCGAGCGCATGCGCTTCGCCTCGGTGATGCCGAGGTCGGATTTGGAACGGATCGGCTACTTCAGGAACTTTCCGCATCTGCTCGGCACGGTCCACTGCTTCTGCGGCGATGAACCGGCGCATCGCGCACAGCTCGTTCGACACGATGCGGGCGAGGACTGGACCGCGTTGCAGGCCGCGTCCGATCTCGTCCTGATCCCAGCAGCCTGCTACCCGGTCTATCCGGCGTTGGCCGCCCGCGGGGCGGTTCCCGAGGAAGGCTGGCTGGTGAACGTCGAGGCGAACTGCTTCCGTCGCGAACCCTCGCTGGATCCGATCCGGATGCAGAGCTTCCATATGCAGGAGTTGGTGTGCGTCGGCCCGGCCGACGTGGTGCTCGCATTCCGCGACCACTGGCTCGGGCGCGGTCTCGAGGCGTTTGCCGAATGGGGGTTGCCGGCGGCGGCGGAGCCGGCCGACGATCCGTTCTTTGGTCGCGCCGCAGTGGTGATGGCGCGGTCGCAGCGCGAGAAGGCGCTCAAGTTCGAGATCAGGGTGCCAATCGGCGGTGCCGATGCAACCGTTGCCTGCATGAGCGCCAACTATCACATGGATAGTTTCGGCCGCTCGATGGGGCTGCGTCTTGCCGATGGCACGGTCGCGCATTCCGCCTGTATCGGCTTCGGGATCGAGCGCGTGGCGCTGGCCTTGCTGCACACGCATGGGCTGGATCCGGCGGATTGGACGGCCGGAGTGCGACACGGGGTCGGCATCGCCTGACCGGTCTGGGCGCGCTCGGCGTGGTTGACGGTAGCCATGGTCACCCCTCCAGCTAGCAGGCACCATCAGCGCGAGCGTGACGCACGCCTACAAAACGTCAGAAAAACCAACACTCGTGACCGACTTTGCGCGCGGCGGGATAGGCATTCTAGGGCATCACGACTCGCGTAATCGCAGAAATGACATTATGCACGATCATCCAGGCTTGCCGATAAGTGCCTGGACATACCAAGCTGTCAAAAGTTTTAACGCACAGAGTGGAATTTATACCGTGGTTTAGAGCTCATACAGTCAGCGTGCCGTCGTGTTACGGTCCAAACTAGAAGGAGCCGCAGCGCCATGGACACGACCACCACGACCGACCTGGCCGAACAGGTGATCGCTACGTTGCGCACGCACGAGCCGGAGCTGCGCGAAGTCGGCATTCGCCGCTTGTCGTTGTTCAGTTCCGTCGCCCGAGGCGATGCCGAGCCAGACAGTGACGTGGATCTCGCGGCCGAGCTGGAGCCGGCCGCGCGCATTGGGCTGGTCGGGCTCGTCGCCCTGGAGCGGCGTCTGGCGGGCCTGCTTGGCCGTCCGGTGGACCTTCTGCCAGAGCCCGTGGAGAAGGCGCGTCTGCGGGCCAACATCGAGCGAGATCGCCGGCTTGCCTTCTAGGCGCGACCCGGCAGACAGCCTCGCCGACATCGTCGAGAATGCCCAGCGGGTGGAGCGCTACCTGGCCGGCATGAGCCGCGAGAACTTCGAGCAGGACGGAATGATACGCGATGCCGTCGAGCGCTGCCTCGAGCGGGTGTGCGAGGCAGTCCACCGCCTTGGCGACCAGGCTGAGCAGCTGATGCCCGGCCATCCGTGGGGCGACATCCGCGGCATGGGCAACCGGCTGCGCCATGCCTATGACCGCATCAGCCTCGACGTCTTATGGAACGCTGCCCGCCACGACCTGTCAGGGCTTGCAGCGGATGCGGGCCGGGTCCTGGAACGACTGCAGGGCGAGCGTGGCGATGCCGGCTGATCCCGTGCCGAGGGCCGACTTCGTTGCCTACTACCGGGTCAGCACCGACCGGCAGGGCCGCTCCGGGCTGGGGCTGGAGGCACAGCGTCAGGCAGTGGCCTGCTACCTCGCGCAGCGCGGTGCTGGTGCACTGCTGGGCGAGTTCACCGAGATTGAGAGCGGCCGGCGTGCCGATCGGCCGCAACTGGCGGCGGCGCTGGCGTTGGCACGGCGGCGACGAGCTACGCTGGTCATTGCCAAGCTGGACCGCCTCGCTCGTTCCGTCGCCTTCATCGCGGGGCTGATGGAGGGAGAAGCCCCGTTCGTGGCCTGCGACAACCCACACGCCACGCCCCTGACCATCCACATCCTGGCCGCAGTGGCCCAGCACGAGCGCGAGATGATCTCGGCGCGCACCAAGGCGGCGTTGGCGGTGGCAAAGGCACGGGGAACCAGGCTGGGCAATCCGGACGGACGAGCAGCGCGCGTGCTGGCCGCCGAAGCGAATCGGGTAGGAGCCGTACGATACGCGGAGGCGGTGCGCCCCTTGGCTGAGCGGCTGACCGGGCAAGGCTTGAGCCTCCGCGCCGTGGCACGCGAGCTTGAGGAGCGCCGCGTCCTGACGGCCCGTGGTGGCCGTTGGCACGCCGCGACCGTGCGTGCGCTGCTGGCGAGGACCTAGCCTGAGAGCATCATAGCTCTTGTCCAAGACTGTCTTCACGCTTGCATGTCTACAGAAAGTCATGTCTGCTTGAATGCCTGAAGGCAGGAAGACAGACAGTGAAGACCATTGCGGTCCTTTCTCAGAAAGGCGGAGCCGGCAAGACGACCCTTGCCATCCACCTTGCGGACGAGGCTACGGCACAAGGCAAGCGGACTCTGCTGATGGACTTGGACCCGCAGGGTTCAGCCGTCTTGTGGGGACGAGCTCGGGGTGACCGCGCGCCGGATATCAGCCCCGTGCACGAGGCGGCGTTTCCGTCTGAAGTGCGGCGTGCCGAGGCAGAAGGATACGACTTTCTGTTCATCGACACGTCGCCACATTCCGATCGCGGAGCCCTGCTGGCGGCCCGCGCAGCCAAACTGGTGTTGGTGCCTTGTCGTCCGGCCATGTTCGATCTGGGGGCGATCGAGGCGACGCTCGACCTGTGCAGGCTTGCACGAAGCCCTGCGGTCGTCGTGGTCAACGCCGCACCTATTCGCAGCAAGGTTGTGGGCGAGGCCACAGAGGCCATCACCCAGGCCGGGGGTGAGGTGTGCCCGGTGATCATTCGCCAGCGGGTCGCTTTTCAGCATGGCTTGAGTGATGGCCGCACAGCTCGCGAGTTTGAGCCGGGCGGATCAGCGGCAGGCGAAATAGAGTGTCTTCTTGAATACCTGACTACACGCCTACAGGAAGACATGGAGACACGATGATGGCAGTTCGCGCTCCTCTCGTGGTGCCTAAGCGCACCGGTGCAGAACCAGTAGCCGAGGTGGACCACAGCCTGACCAGTTCCAAACCGACGCAAAACCGCACGCCAGCTCGCCAGGGGAAGCGTGCGGCGATGGTCTGGCTTGAGCCCGAGCTGGTCCGCCAGCTCAACCAGATCGCGCTCGATGAAGACCAGACGGTGCAGGCCCTCATGGAAGAGGCCGTAGGAATGCTGTTCACGTCGCGAGGAAAGCCCAGGCTTGCCGGTTGAACAGTGTGGAGAGGAGGACACTGCTGACCCCCGCCAATTTTCAGACACTTCAGGCCTTTGTGAAGATTTGTTGAGTTTTGCCCGCACATCGTTCAGGCTTGCGCACTGCGCCCCATCCGTGGAGCGCTCAACCGTTTCGCTTGGAGAACTAAAAGCCCAGAAGTAGCAAGACCCGCCGGGAAGGGCGGGCCTCACATACCGGCAGAGCCGGGAAAGTCAGTCCTGAACAAGCTGACAATCCCTAATCTCCGGCGTTTTTGCAAGCGAAACCTTGCGACGCATGAGCTTTGCCTGGTGTCCGGCTCTGACCCGGCGGTTGCCCAGCAACCGACAGGAACGCCATGCGCAGAGCACATACCGGCAGGCGCCGGGAGAAGGTATTCGGACCAGGCCGAGCGATCCCGCTCGACCGCAACGCCAAGGCCCGCATTTGGGCCTACGCCCAGGGCTACACGACCTTGCACCGTCGCCGGGGACAGCACCGGGGACCGCTGACGCGGGCGTACTTCGACGTGCTGCGGGCGCTGCTGTGGGGGTTCCACAACGCCCAGACCGGCCGGTGCTTCCCGAGCTACGAGGCGATCGCCGAGAAGGCCAAGGTGCACCGCGCGACGGTGGCGCGGGCGATCGCGGCACTGGAGGCCGGGCAGGTGCTGACCTGGGAGAACCGCCTGGTGCGGCAGCGGGTGGTCACGCCTGGGCTTATCGGCCGCGTTGTGCTGCTGGTGCCGCGGCGGACCTCGAACGCCTACAGCTTCCGCGATCCGCAGCCCCAGGCCCGGCCTGATCCGCCTAAGTCGCAGAACTCGACCGGAACCACCTTCAAGGCTTCTTCCTCTTCTAGTGAGACTGAGAAGGTGGCCCCGCTGGACCCCTTAAACCCGCTTGAGGCCGTGCTGATCCGGCTAGGGAGAGCAGTGGGAGCCATTCCAGACAGCATGAAAGAAGCAAAAGGCTAACAGGAGGAGGAGCTAGACGGACGAGCCATGTCCCAGACCCTTCCAGCGATCCATGATGCACGTGCATTATAACTGCAAGGCACATACATGAGCATCCTGGAGGGTCAGCCATGCCGCGAGCGAGCGCGCGTCCAAAGGTGGAGAGCTTCAACTTTCGTGTGGACCCTGAGCTGAAGGCCGCCTTCGCCGCTGCGACGGCTGAGGAGGACAGACCCGCAGGCCAGGTGCTGCGCGACTTCATGCGCGGCTACGTGGCGCGCAGGCAGGAACGTGCCTTCAGTGCGGAGGCCAAGCGTCAGTCTCTCATTGTGGCTCAGCTAGCGGCCGATCCGGACAGCGACGAGGCCAAGGTAATGCTCTGGATCGAGAATGTGTCCGACACCGAGGGCTGGACCGCGTGAGGCGTGGCGACCTGGTGGTGATTGTCACCTCTGGTGACTACGGGAAGCCCCGCCCCGCCCTTGTGGTGCAGGCAGACGACTACGCCGAGCACCCCTCGCTGACCGTGCTACCTCTCAGCAGCGACATACACGACCTGCCGCTGCTCAGGGTCACGGTGGAACCAACCAAGGACAATGGATTGCGGCTGCGCTCACAGGTGATGGTGGACAAAGCCACGACGATTCCGCGCATGAAGGTTGGCGGCAGGATCGGCTGTCTCGACCAGGCGACAATGGCTGCCACGAGCAAAGCCTTGATGATGTTTCTAGGTCTTAGCCTGCTGTAGAGCCTGTCTTCGCATCTGCCTCGAACGCGCGCATTCCTTTGCGCCTCCATCGTGTCTTAACGGCTGCGGCATCCTTTCCCTCTGGCCCGCCTGCCTGGAGCTGTTCGACTAGCTCCATCATGGCCCCAAGCAGTGTGGCGCGATCGTCCTCCAGCATCTCGACCAATCCGGCCTTTTGCATGAGGCCGCCGAGTTCGATGAGCAGGCGTGTGCGATCGCGTCTTTCCTGAGTCCAGTCGCGTGTATCGGCTCGGTTCTGGGCGAGCACGAGCCTATTCCGGAGAACGGTCAGACGCTGGAGCTGTGCCGTTGACGCCTGGAGTTCCTGGAGCAGCGTCGCCGGCTGTTTTTGCCTTCCCGCGCTTGCTGCCTGACTGAAAGACAGCCTTACCCGCCTCGGTCCACCTAGCGAGGATGTCTGGCTTGTCCTTGCTCTGCTTAACGACGGCCATGAGCGCCCCGGCCAGTGCCTCCATGGGCAGGGTATCGGCACCGGTGATCTGCACCAGCTCGCCGAGCTGGGTTGTCTTCTGGGTCTTGACCTTCTTAGCCTTGTCTATGATGGCCTGGAGTTCGGCATCGTAGTCCCTCGGCTTGCGTGCCATCCCGTCTCTCCGTACTGGTGAGTGCAGCCTAGCCTCGGCCGATCGTACCCGGCAACAGACCCTGGCACTGGCGCAGCACGTCACTCGCGCGATCGGAGCGCAGCGAAGAAGAGCGTTTAAGTGCGCGCTGATACGTTGCAAGAGCAATGTGCGCTCAGGGACGTGACAGCGCGCCTGCTAAGCAGCTAGGCTCGCGGCTGTAACACCGGAGCCTGCGCCGCGAATGGCGATCTACCACGCCCACATCCAGGTGATCGGCCGTAAGCAGCACCGCAGCGTGGTGGCGGCTGCGGCTTACCGTGCGGCGTCGGAGCTGTTCGACAACGAGTTGGGCCACATGCACGACTACACGGCGAAGCAGGGCGTGGTGCATTCCGAGATTATGCTCCCTGACGGTGCTCCGGCACGTTGGGAGCAGGGCACGACGAAGGCCGAGCTACATACCGCGCGCTCGATATTGTGGAACGAGGTGGAGGCGAAGGAGCGCCGGTACGACGCCCAGCTTGCCCGCGAGATGGAGTTCGCCATTCCGCGAGAGCTGCCGCGCGCGGAGGCGATCCGGCTGGCGCGGGATTTCGTGCGCGAGCAGTTTGTGGACCGAGGGATGGTGGCGGACCTGAACGTGCATTGGGACATCGGCAAGGATGGCGAGGCGAAGCCGCACGCGCACGTCATGCTGACCATGCGCCAGGTCATATCTTCGGGGTTCGGTCCGAAGGAGCGGGAGTGGAACGCGCCCGGTCTCTACGAGGGTGTGCGGCAGCGCTGGGCGGAGCTTGCGAACGAGCGCCTGGCGGAGCACGGGCATGACGTGCGGATCGACCATCGCTCCAATGTGGCGCAGGGGATCGCGCTGGTGCCGCAGAACAAGATCGGGCCGGCGGGCGCGCGTCGGGCGGCGCGGGGCGAGGACGCGGAGCGTGCGGCGGAGCACGTGGCGATTGCGCGGCGCAACGGCGAGGCGATCCTGGCCGATCCCAGCGTGGTTCTGGACGCGATCACGCGGCAGCACTCGACGTTCACGCGACGCGACCTGGCGCGGTTTGTGGACCGGCATACGGCGGATGCGGAGCAGTTCACGGCGGCGCTGGCGAAGGTGGAGGCGTCGGCGGAGTTGGTGCGGGTCGGCGTGGACGGGCGGGGCGAGGCACGGTTCAGCACGCGCGAGATGCTGGCGACGGAGCAGCGGATGGAGGCTGCGGCGGTCGGACTGTCGGAGCGGCCGGGCCACGCGGTGCCGGCGCTGGACGTGGGGCTTGCGGTTGCGGGTGGGGTGACGCTTGGGGCGGAGCAGGCGGCGGCGCTGCGTCACGTGCTGGAGGCGCCGGACGTGGCGGTGGTGGTGGGCTACGCGGGGACGGGCAAGAGCACGATGCTGGGCCAGGCGCGCGAGGCTTGGGAGAGTGTGGGCTACCGGGTGCGCGGGGCGGCGCTGTCGGGGATCGCGGCGGAGGGCCTGGAGGCGGGGAGCGGGATCGGCAGCCGGACGCTGGCGAGCCTGGAGTTCGGCTGGCGGGAGGGCCGGGACGTGCTGGGCCGGCGCGACGTGCTGGTGGTGGACGAGGCGGGGATGGTGGGGTCGCGGCAGCTGGAGCGGATGCTGAGTGCGGCGCAGGCGGCCGGGGCGAAGGTGGTCCTGGTGGGCGACCCGGAGCAGCTGCAGGCGATCGAGGCGGGGGCGGCGTTCCGGGCGGTGTCCGAGCGTGTGGGGTCGGTGGAGATCACCCAGGTCCGGCGGCAGCGGGAGGAGTGGCAGCGCAACGCGACGCGGGAGTTGGCGACGGGGTGCACGGCGGAGGCGCTGGGGCGCTATGAGCGGGCCGGGATGGTGCAGGCGTCGGAGACGCGGGCGGAGGCGATGGCGGCTCTTGTGGCGGGGTGGGACGCGGAGCGCCGGCAGGCTCCTCAAGCGACTCGGGTGATGCTGGGCTCGACGCGGGCGGACGTGGCCGAGCTGAACGGCCTGGCGCGGGGGCAGCTGCGGGCGGCGGGGGAGCTTGGGCCGGACCAGGTGGTGGAGACGGAGCGAGGCGAGCGGTCCCTGGCGATGGGGGACCGGGTGATGTTCGGGCGCAACGAGCGGGGGCTTGGGGCGCAGGCGGATGGGCGCGGGGGCGTGGCGGTGAAGAACGGCACGCTGGGGACGGTGCTGGCGGTGGAGGCCGGGGGCGAGCGGCTGACGGTGCGGGTGGACGGGCCAGGCAAGCCAGGCGGGCAGGAGGGGAAGGACGTGACCTTCACCCTACGCGACTACGGGCACGTGGACCACGGGTATGCGGCGACGGTTCACAAGGCGCAGGGGGTGACGGTGGACCGGGCGCACGTGCTGGCGTCGAGGTTCATGGACCGGCACGCGGCGTATGTGGCGCTGAGCCGGCACCGGGACGGGGTGTCGCTGCACTACGGGCGCGACGAGTTCGCCGACGCGGCGGCGCTGGCCAAGGTGCTGGGGCGGGAGCGGGCGAAGGACACCACGCTGGACTATGGCGATGCGGTGCGGCCCGGCCGGGGTGCGGCACAGGTGGAGGACCTGGTGGCGGCGTATGCGGCGCGGCGCGAACTGGGGCCGGATCTGGAGACGCTACGGCGCCAAGAGGCGGCCCGGGCAGCGTCAGAGCAGAGGGCAGCAGAGCAGCAGCAGGCGATCGATGACGGCAAGGCGGGGTTTCGGGCGCGCTACGAGGCGCGCAAGGCGCAGCAGCAGGAGGCGAGGGAGCGTGAGGCGCAGGCGCGGGGTGTGGTGCGGGCGTGGGATCAGGCGGTGCAAGCCTACAGCAATGCGCTGCCAGGACTGGAGGCGGATGCGACGCTCGGAGGCACGCGGGAGCGCATGGAGCAGCTGGGCTGGGTGATGAAGCAGCGGCCCGGGGTGGTGCAGGTGCTGCGCGAGCGCGGGGCGGAGTTCGGGATGGCCGACCGGCCGAACTTGGCGCGGGTGGTGGCGAGCGCCCGGCCGGATCGGGTGGTGGCGGAGATGCTGCAGGCGGCCGAGGTGGGGATGCGGGGGCAGCTGCGGCAGCAGGCGGAGCTTGAGGCGGCGCGGCTGGCGCAGGAGGCGGCGCGTCGGCTTGAGCAGGAGCGCGAGCAGCAGGTGCGGGCGAGGTCGCGGCCGAGCCAGGGCCATGGGGTGTCGATGTGATGAGCGAGACGGAGGACCGGCTCTACGGGCTGATGGAGGTGGTTGAGCGTCAGCAGGCGGCGGTGCAGGCGGCGCTCGAAGGGCTGGCGGCGGAGCGGGTGGCGCTGCAGCGCGAACGGGAGGCGCTGGGGCGCGGGGTGCAGGTAGTGGAGGAGAGCGCCGCGGCGGCGGTGCGCTCGGAGGTGCGCCACAGCCTGGCGGGAGCGGCGACGACCGCGGCGAGGGCGGTGGAAGTGAGCACGCGGCCGTTGCTGGAGAAGCTGGGCGGGGTGGCGGCGGGGGCGGAGCAGGCGCAGGCGGCGTTGCGAGGCGTGGTGCTGTGGGCGAGCTGGCGGCTGCTGGGGTGGGTTGTGGGTGCGGTGGCGCTGCTTGTGCTTCTGGGTTGGCTTGCGAGTGCGGCGGTGCTGTGGTGGGACGCAGGGACGATCGCGGCGACGCGGATGGAGAAGATGCGGTTGCAAACTGAGGTGGCGGAGCTGCACGAGCAGGTTGCGGAGATGCAGGCTAACCGCGAGGGCTGGGTCAAAACGGGGATGCTGGAGAAGCTGCAACGCTGCGATCCAGGCAACCGGCCCTGTGTGCGGGTGAACGAAGCGGCCGGGACCTTCGGGAGTCAGGGGCACAACGATTACCGGGTGATCCAGGGGTATTAAAGTGTTCTGACAAGATCAACCGCATCGGTATTCAGCAAATCCTATAGCTGATATATTTCTGGCATGTTCATGCGTAATGTTATGTACATGACAGCCGACGCTATATTCTCGACTAGCATTTAGAGGATGACCCCATGATTGCCCAGCAAAAATCGTACCGCGTCGGTGACGCCACGATCACGCGAGTTTCGGAGCTGTTGCTGCGGAACTTCAAGACTACAGATCTCATCCCGGACTGGCAGCCCAGCATCGCCGATCAATTCGACGCCTGGATGGTGCCGGACTGTCTGGACGCAGCGCACGCCCATGTAGCGATCAGCACGCACGCTTGGCTGGTGCAGACACCCCAGCACACGATCATTGTGGACACCGCGGTTGGCAACGACAAGCCGCGCGCCATGGCATTGTTCGACCACCTGCACGAGCCGTTTCTCGAACGGCTGGCCGCCGTTGGTGTGGCCCCGGAAGACGTGGACCACGTGGTGCTGACACACCTGCACACGGACCACGTCGGCTGGAATACCCGTCTGATAGATGGGCGCTGGCAGCCGACATTTCCCAATGCCCGTACGGTCCTGCCGCAGCCCGATTTGGACCGCGTGAAAGCGTTGGTGGCCAAGGAAGGCGCGACCTCGCCCAAGGTGGCACTGTACTTTGACAGCATTCTGCCTGTGCTTGAAGCAGGCCGGGTCACGGCTGTTGGCCCAGAAGGCGGCCCGGTGCTCGACGGCTTCGTGTTCCATCCCACGCCGGGGCACTGCTCAGGCCATATGTCGATCGGCCTCTCGTCTGGGGGCAATTACGGCTTCTTCGCGGGCGACGTCATGCACCACCCCATCCAGGTTGCTTGGCCGGATTGGAGTTCCGTGTTCAGCGAGGATCATGCCAAAGGCCGGGCCTCGCGGCTGTGGGCGCTGAACCACATGGCCGACACAGGCGCGCTGGTGTTCACATCCCACTTTCCCAACTCCGGCGCCGGCCGGGTCGCGCGCACGCCCGGCGGCTTTGGTTGGACGTTCGTTTGAATGAGCTGCTGCCGGTTTGACAGACACCGAACCGGCAGCAGCTCACCATGTATCACTCTGTCAAACGGTCGTTTGACAGATTGATACAGGAGCGGCAAGGCTTTCGGGATGGTTCCCGCTCCGCTTGATCAGTTACCAGGTGACCCAAGTGCCTGAAGAACCTCGTTGGTTTGGATGATTGTGGCGAACTCGCCCGAGAGGTCGCTGAGCGCGGCCGCGTGAACGTCGACGGCAGGGCGCATCTTCCCGTCGAGACCCGCGCGATCGAAAGTCGCCGTCGCGTCCTCGACCACGTAGGTAGTGAAGCCGAGATTGCCGGCCATCCGAACCGTGGTCGACACGCAGTGGTTCGTGGTCAGCCCGACGATGACCAGCGTGTCCACGCCCTCGGCCCGGAGGTCGTGCTCAAGGGTTGTGCCAATAAACCCGCTGTTGACCTCCTTCAGGTGGATCGGCTCGCCAGGCGCTGGCATCGCCTCAGGTTTGGACTCGTGTCCCGGCGTTCCCCTGTAGAAGCTTCCTGCGGGAGATCGGGAGGCGTGGTGGACATGGTGGATCGGCCGGCCATCGCGGCGCCAAGCCGCGATCAGATGGGCAATGTTGACTTCCGCATCCGGGTTGTTGCGAGGACCCCAGGTCGGGTCAAGGAAACCTTGCTGGACATCGATCACCACCAGGACGGCATTCGTCAGGAACATGAGGCTGGCACTCCTGCGTCGACAAACGGAAGCAGCGGTTTCGCCCGGAACAAGGCTAGCGCAAAGGATAATGATCCCTCAAAAAACGTCATGGCTTATTCGATCGCGTTCTACCTCCACCCCGGCCACCAGCTTTTGGACCTCGCAGGCCCGCTGGACGCGTTCCACGCCGCCAACAATGAAGCGGGCCAGCGGCTCTACGATCTGCGCGTGCTGTCGCGGTGGGGCGGGCAGGTGGACGGCAATGCAGGGGTCTCGATCGACACCCACCCCTTCGACGAAGCCGCCTGCGACACGCTGGTGGTCGTCGGCGGCGAGACCGAGCGGATGCGGCACCCGGACGAGATCATGGCGGTCAAGCACCTCGCCGGCGATGCCACCCGTGTCGTGGCCGTGTGCACGGGCGCGTTCCTGCTCGCCGAAGCCGGTCTGCTCGACGGTCGTCGCGCCACCACGCACTGGGCCTGTGCGCGTGATCTGCAACAAGGCTATCCGGCCGTGAACGTCGAGCCGGATCGTATCTTCGTAGCCGATGGCCCTGTGTGGACCTCAGCGGGGATCACCGCGGGCATCGACCTGGCGCTGGCACTGATCGAGGCCGACCACGGCATCCACCTGGCGCGTGCCGTGGCGCGAAAGCTTGTCGTCTACCATCGACGGCCGGGCGGCCAGTCGCAATTCTCTGCGCTGTCGCTCATGGAGCCTGAGTCCGACCGTATGCGGATCGCGCTCGCCTTCGCGCGCGAACATCTGTCGGAACAGCTCCCACTCGATCGGCTCGCTGAGGTGGCAAGGCTCAGTCCTCGCCAGTTCGGTCGTGCGTTTCGCCACGAAACGGGCGAGACGCCGGCCAAGGCGGTCGAGCGGCTTCGCGTCGAGGCTGCCCGCCTACGCCTGCAGGACGGTTCAGAGCCTGTCGAGGTTATCGCGCGGGCAGTGGGTTTCAGCGATCCGGAACGGATGAGACGGGCCTTTGTGAAACGGTATGGACAGCCGCCGCAGGCGTTGCGCCGAATGGCTGGCCCACTTTCGGAAGCGCCCAGCAGAAAGCGGGAATGACCGGCATCTGTCGACTCAGCCAAGCTTTCCCGCTGCTCCATCCTGCCCAGCAAACAGTCTAAAAGCTGGGAGATGTTCGGCGCCATGAAGGAGTGTTGAGATTTTAAACAGTGACCTAGCATTTGAGCGCGGCGGCGAGTGTTAAATCTATGTGGAGACATGGCGGTGACTGATGACGAGACCGAGACCGTCACCTTTTCCGTGGTGGGTGTCGAGCGTGTGCTGGGGCGCAGCGAGCTTGTCGGGCTGGCGATCGTGGAGCTGACGCTGCACGGCATTGCAATCACACTGCAGGGCATCAAGATCCGCCGCCTGGCTGGCAACCGGATCACGGTGACACTGCCCGACTTCCGGCACCCCCGCACGGACAGGATGTGCACGGCGATCATCCTGCCGCGCGAGCTGTCCGACGCGATCGGTGTGACCGTAGCCAACGCCTACGACACGTTAGGCGTGCCAACACTGCCGCCTGACCCTTCGCGCGGTGTGACAGGGACGGCGCGGGTCTAGTCGGCGTCCTTGTCGTATAAAGTACGATTATGCAAGGGACGGGCGGTGACTCTGTGGGGGATCAATCGCGTTTGCTGTTCTGACATTTTGGCGCACATGGCGAGCGGCGGAGCGCTGCTAGAAGATAGGGGCTCGGCAGCAACAAAGCCGAAGGTGCATTTCAGCAGGCTCTACATGCTTGCATGCAACCATAATCCGTGATTTCCATGCAAACATGAAAACACTTGTCTGGAACTCACAAAAGGGCGGCAGCGGAAAAACTAGTCTTTGCGCTCATATCGCTGTCGAAGCGGAGCGGACGAAGGATGGGCCAGTCTATCTAATGGACACGGACCCGCAGGGTACTCTCAGCACTTGGCACGAAAGCCGGACAGCAAGTACGCCGCACCGAATCGAGGTCAAATTGCCGGCGCTTCCAGCGGCACTGGAGACCCTTGCCGGACACGGTGCGGCATTGTGCATGATCGACACAGCGCCGACCCGGGCCGACGAGAACGCTGAACTGTTCCGTCTGGCCGACTTGGTGTTAGTGCCGGTGCGCCCCAGCCCCTCGGATTTGTGGGCGGTGGCGGCCACAGTCAGGTTGTTGAAGCAGATCGGCACGCCGTTTCTGTTCGTGGTCAATCAGGCGACGCTAAATGCCAACATCACGGCGCAGGCTATAGCGGCCTTATCCCATCACGGGCCGGTCGCGCAGACGATCATCGTCAATCGGGTACCCTACGCAGCCGCCATGACGGACGGACACACTGCGCCCGAGCTGGCCGTCAAAGGTCCTGCAGCCGCCGAGATTGCTGACCTCTGGAAAAGCATAAAGTCATGCTTGCATGCAAACCACGAAAGCCGAGACTCATGCCTAAAGCTGTAGCCCTCACTCCGTCCCTGGTGGAAGCGCCGCAGATGACGCCGCAGGCTTCGACACCTGCACGCGCACTGCAAGCAGACCCTAGGCCGAAAGTCGATCAGATGCCGCTACAGGTCCGATTGCCGCGTCACGAAGTAAGGGCAATCAAGATTGCCGCCGCTGAACGGGAACAGACAGTCAGCGCTTTCATGCTTGCATGTTTTCATGCTTACATGAAATGAGGTCTGCATGAGACACCTCTAGCTTGGCGCCGTGTGGAGAGGGAGGTGCTGCTGGTCCTCACCAATCCTTAAGCACTTCAGACGGTTGCGAAGATTTGTTGAGTTTTGCTCGCGCATCGTTCAGACTTGCGCATTGCGCTCCAGCCGTGGAGCGCTCAACCGTTTCGTCTGGAGAACTAAAGGCCCAGAAGTAGCAAGACCCGCCGGGTTAGAGGCGGGCCGCACTACCGGTAGAACCGGGAAACATCAAGCTGTGAGAAGTTGATGTTCCCCTATCTCCGGCGTTTTTGCAAGCGAAACCTTGCGACGCCTGAGCTTTGCCTGGTGTCCGGCTCTGACCCGGCGGTTGCCCAGCAACCGACAGGAAAACCATGCGCAAAGCACATACCGGCAGGCGCCGGGAGAAGGTATTCGGACCAGGCCGGGCGATCCCGCTCGACCGCAACGCCAAGGCCCGCATCTGGGCCTACGCCAAGGGCTACACCGCCCTGCACCGCCGCAGGGGCCAGCACCGGGGACCGCTGACGCGGGCGTACTTCGACGTGCTGCGGGCGCTGCTGTGGGGGTTCCACAACGCCCAGACCGGCCGGTGCTTCCCGAGCTACGAGGCGATCGCCAAGGAGGCCCAGGTGCACCGGGCGACGGTGGCACGGGCGATCGCGGCGCTGGAGACAGGGAGAGTGCTGAGCTGGGAGAACCGCCTGGTGCGGCAGCGGGTGGTCACGCCCGGGCTTGTCGGTCGCGTGGTGGTGCTGGTGCCGCGCCGAACCTCGAACGCCTACAGCTTCCGTGATCCACAGCCAGAAATCCGGGCAAATCTGCCTAAGTCGCAGAACTCGACCGGAACCACCTTCAAGGATTCTTTCTCTCTCAGCGAGGCTGGGAGGGTGGCAACGCTGGACCCCTCAAACCCGCTAGAGGCCATGCTGATCCGGTTGGGGAAGGCGGTGGGAGCCATCCCGGATGTCTCCAAGGAAGCAAAAGGCTAACACGAAAGGCGGCTCAGCAAGCGTCTCTTGGCTTCACCCCGATGCTCTTGCTCTGCTATCAATATCGATATCAAGTGTGAGGTTGATAAAGGGGACAGGGCCATGGTGACGCAGCAGCTTCTTATCCGGTTACCGGAGGAACTGGCGCAGCGACTCAGACGAAGGGTGCCGGCACGAGGGCGAAGCGCCTTCGTACAGAGTCTTCTCGAGAAAGCGTTGCCAGCTGACGAGGGGGAAAATGACCCGCTCTACCTCGCTGCCATGAGCGTGGAACAAGACGAGCGGCTGACGGCCGAAATGGCGGATTGGGATGTTACAGCAGGAGACGGACTGTTGGGAGGCGCAGGAGCTCCCTCGGCATGAGCGAGCCTGTCTTCGTGCCTGTTCAGGTGCGGCGGGGCGAGGTGTGGTGGGTGGACCTCGATCCCACGCGAGGAAGCGAGATCCGCAAGACGCGCCCAGCCGTGGTGCTGACGGCCAACGCGTTGAACAGAGCCCGTCGGACCGTAGTGATCGTGCCACTGTCCACAGGGCCGTCGCCAAGGCCGCCAATCGTGGTGGCGACACCTTCGGCAGGAGCCGATAGCGTCGCTGTGTGCGATCAGGTGCGGGCTGTGGACAAAGGCCGCCTAACCCGCTGCACGGGACAACTCACGGTAGCAGACCTACGCGAAGTTGAAATCGGAGTACGCACTATCCTCGAATTGTAACATTCGCCAGACGACCACAGCAGCTCTACTAGTGTTATAAATGTCGTGCGCAGGAAGCTAATTCTGAAGGTGTCTATGAAACAGGTTTTAAAAATTGACGACGCAGAACAAAGCAGCGTCGCAAACAGTGAAAACACACGTAATCTTTATAGTGCAATAGCTGAACAATATGATACAACATTTACTTTACCGACACATCGACGCGCTTATGACTTGCTTGCTCACGAGCGGGTATGCAGTCTATTACCCTCGGCACCGGGCATAATCATTGACGCCGGCTGCGGCACTGGCCGTGGCGCACAAAAACTTTTGGATCTTGGCCATCATGTGATCGGCATCGAGCATGCGCCCGACATGATCAACGGCTTGGCGACGAGAGAGCTAGGTCCAAACTTTTCCCTTTTCACGGAGAACATGGAAACCGTGCAGATCGCACCGGCCTCAGCTGACTTGGTGATTGCTATGGGCTCAATGCAGTACACCAGCGATCCGGCGGCGATGCTGAGGCGATTTGCTACTTGGGTGAAACCAAGCGGCGCAGTTTGCGTGCACGTCGACTCACTGGTTGCACTCGCCATGGAACTGCTCGGTTCGGATCGTCAGGGTGAAGCGCTGAGGCGTTTGCGGTCGGGTCGAGGTGTGTTCCGCCAAGGCTCTTTTACCGCAGGGCTTCGCCTCTACGATCGCCGCACGCTGGAAGCCGACTTTGCTGCAGCCGGCCTGGTTGATATCGAGTGCTGTGGCTTGGTGATGATGGCCAGCGCTTGGGGTCGAGAAGGCTGTGCCAAAGCCATGATGGAAGATGAGGCTGGCTACCTTCAGCTTGAGCGTGAGCTTTCAATGCAGCGAGTGCTGGCCGACACTGGCCTACACCTGTTCGCTTCAGGTCGACGGTCGACGTCTATCGCTTTTTAAATCAACTGATCGTTTGATAGCTCAGAGACAGATCGCCGTGTTAGTCGGCGGCTTCTTCCTCCGCCTCGAACGCACGCATTCCTTTGCGCCTCCATCGTGTCTTGAGGGCTGCGGCATCCTTTCCCTCTGGCCCGCCTGTCTGGAGCTGCTCGACCAGCTCCATCATGGCCCCAAGCAGTATGGCACGATCGTCTTCCAGTAGATCGACCAGTCCGGCCTTTTGTATGAGGCCGCCGAGTTCGATGAGCTGGCGTGTGCGATCGCGTCTTTCCTGAGCCCAGTCGCGCGTGTCGGCGCGATTGCGAGCGAGCACGAGCCTATTCCGGAGCACGGTCAAGCGCTGGAGCTGCGCCGTTGACGCCTGGAGTTCCTGGAGCAGCGTCGCCGGCTGCTTTTGCCTTCCCGCGCTTGCTGCTGGGCTGAAAGACGGCCTTGCCCGCCTCGGTCCACCTCGCGAGGATGTCTGGCTTGTCCTTGCCCTGCTTGACGACGGCCATGAGCGCCCCGGCCAGCGCCTCCATGGGCAGGGCATCGGCGCCGGTGATTTGTACCAGTTCCCCGAGCTGGGTCGTCTTCTGTGTCTTGACCTTCTATGCCTTGTCCATGAGAGCCTGGAGCTCGGCATCGTAGTCCCTCGGCTTGCGTGCCATCCCGTCTCTCCGTACTGGTGAGTGCAGCCTAGCCTCGGCCGATCGTACCCGGCAACAGACCCTGGCACTGGCGCAGCACGTCACTCGCGCGATCG
>JAABUV010003576.1_pt1 | contig 19638 bp, 22 predicted proteins | sample 5559971 | NCBI WGS metagenome assembly JAABUV01 (sample SAMN10711881, study PRJNA513362) | rock metagenome | isolation source: Antarctica rocks | place: Antarctica: Victoria Land, Knobhead nord | collected 2015-12-19
AGCGGTCGCCGCCCAAGGCGCGCCCCCGCGCCCCGCGCTTGCGCCCTGCCGCCAGCGCCCGCAGCCGCCGCTCGCCTTCGCGCCGGCCGCCTCGCGCGCCGGGACGCCCAGAGACGCGAAAGCGGTGCCGCGAGCACGCGGCCGAGGCCGACGGCAATTCGGGCCTTGCAGCGCGCCGCCTGAACACGGCGGCTGCGTCCAGCGCGGGCTGACCGCTATATGTCGGGGCCCGGCAGGAGTGGTCGGACTACCTCTTCCCGCTCTCGCTGCCCGCCGCGTATGCCCAGGCGCTGCCGGCGCGGTGACGCACGGGGGCGGGCGCGGCTCGATCGCGCCGAGCCAGCCGCTGGGCGGGAGCGCATATGTACATGAGCGGGGGTCCGAATTAGAGCACTTGCGCAGCGAGCTGCTTGGTGTCCGGAGGGCAAGCCGTCGGCGCTTGACGTGGTGGCAGCCGGGACGAGGAAGGTTGATCCACTGGGGGGCCTGGGCCGCTTGTGTGTCTTGTGTTTTCCTCGGTGCTCAGAAAGGCGCCCCACTGATGCACTTAGGGGGGCGTCCGACTGTGGGAGCGCGGCGCCTGGTGTACAATCTAAAATTCTCTTATATTCTTTGGAGGCCGCAGCTGGCCATGGTCCACACGCGGCCGTGTGCGTGCCCAGAGCGCTGCAGCGGCTCCCAAGCCGCTGCTTGCGCGGCATGCTGGCGAGCGCCGTGCTCTGCCCTCTGCCACGCAAGAGCACTTGCTTGGAGCACTGGGGAAGGCACTGGCATGGCATAAAGCATTGCACATGTATTTCACGCAGTTTTGGAGGGCCCTGCCGGCACAACTGTGCCTGCGCAGGTGCTCGGGCAGTAGCTGCACGCTGTGTGTGGGGCTCCTAGGATGCACTGCAGCGCCCATGGGAGCTCGTGCAGAAGCATCGGTGGCATGGGGGATGGAGCCAGAGAGTGGCGCGGCCTTTGTAACATATCTGTGTGGGTGTAGAGAGCCACACTAAGCAGGCCTGTGGCCATACTGAATGGGCGGCGCATGCCATCATGACCTCACTTCTCAAGCACTTGGGCCTCACATACAACCATGCTACAAACACAAAGTTTGTTGTACAAATGCCACGACCCTTTCGACACAGGCTAACTGCCTAGCACATTTGCCTGTCTCGTGAGTTCTTGCGGCGTCCACGCCGCGCACAAGGCAACCGCACCGCGCGAGGCGGCCCTGCGGGCACGGTATGGTAGGCGCTGGGGCGCCAGCATGAGCGACGGCGCCCGTTTTAGGCAGTGTCGAGCGCTGGAGCCGCAGTGCGAGCCGCCGAGCGCCCGCCCTCCGCTATCATGTCATGAGGTGGTTGGGGTCCTTGCCTGCCGGCCGCGATGCGTAGAAACGCCCTCAGGGCCCCGCCGAGCCCCAAAGCATGCGGCACGGACGTACAGGCAGTGCAACTGCAGCTGCATCCCTGCTCCATGCGCCGAGCCCCCGCGGCATCCCGGGGGGCGGCCCCGCGCTCTCAGCAGCGCGGGCGGGGCGCACGAGGCCCCGTGCCGTCTGCATGCCTGTTCTGAAGATCGGAACAGGCACGCTTGCGAGCGCATGACCGCCTGGGGGGCGGGAGTTGGTCAAGTTTAGGACTAGGGTCAGGGGCGCGCCGAGGATGTGGCCGGTGGGCCCCTTCCATTCGCCGACGCCCAGGCTGTAGCCCCAGTCGCTCTGCGTCTCCACGGTCACGTCGGAGACCGGCCGCGTCATGCACAGCAGCGTCATGCCCTGCTCGATCTCCTCCTGGCTCATAACAAACGTCAGGTCGTCTATCTGCGCGCCGCCACGGAGCCGCTTGTCAGCGATATCGACGTGCGGCAGCCGCCCCTTGAGCACGTCCGCGCTGTGGTCGCGCTGAGGCGGGCGCCGGCGTCACGGCTGTCCCCACAAACGCTACCCCGGCGCTGCTGCGGACCTGTGCAGGAGGGCCGCGCTGGGCAGCAAGGCGGCCAGCGCCGCCCTCCACAAGCCTGCTCACGCACCCCGCACGAGCCTGCTGTGCGAGGGACAGGCGCACGTCCGCGCTGTGGTCGCGCTGAGGCGGGCGCCGGCGTCACGGCTGTCCCCACAAACGCTACCCCGGCGCTGCTGCGGACCTGTGCAGGAGGGCCGCGCTGGGCAGCAAGGCGGCCAGCGCCGCCCTCCACAAGCCTGCTCACGCACCCCGCACGAGCCTGCTGTGCGAGGGACAGGCGGGTGCGCACGTCGCTCGGGTCGACCTGCCCAGACGCCACGCGGCCCACGCAAGCCCTGAGCGCTCAGGCGAATGCGTGGTCAGGTGCTGTTCGGCAGCAGCCGACGCTCACGGTGCAAGCGAGGGCACCAGGGAGCGCAGACTGTAAGCAGGGCGTTGAGCGGTGACGCGCGCCCGCAGATGCCGCCCCTGCAGGTGTACGGCAGCTCCACGCCCGCCTCCAGCCCGGCGTCCAGTATGTATGTGTCCTATGACGAGCATGCTGAATCGACTTCCGAGCTGGTGTGCGAGCCCCTCCACACATGAGCCTGGCAAGAGGGGAGCCAGGTGGCCAAAGTAAAACAAGCCCCCAGCGCACCTTTGGACACTCCACAGCAACAGACTGCCCCCCGGCGCCAAGGAACGTCACGGTCGCGGTCCCCTCCACGTTCACCCTCTTCACTGTGTTCACCTTGTCTTTGCAGAAGGCGTCTGCCGCATGGACGCGCACAGCGGTCCGTCCCTGCGCGCTCGCGCCCCCGCGCTGCCGGACGGCGGCGGTCGGGTAGGATGTGCTGCACACGCCCGGCAGCAGTGACGTCATCGGCGCGACACTACAACACTGTCACTTGGCTATACACGAGAAAAAGCTGAGGGCTGCACTCCGCTAATAATCCAGTAGCTATCTTCGGTTTCGGCAGGTGCGCCCAACCTGTAAAAACCCCCGCCATCAAGCAAAACAGGAGGTCGAGACCGCACAAAAAGGTGCTGTGTGTTTGGAAAGGGACCGAGGCTGCGCCATTGCCTACGAGTAACACTTCCACCAGAGAACTCGAGTGCGCAACGCATGCTGTTCGCTGAGGAATAAGCGGCAAAGTACTGCACGGGCCCTTTGCTAACAGGTGCAAGCGGGTTCATTATGCTAGTGCCTGCTAGTCTGTATGAACATGTGCTCTAACATTTAATGAGCATGCCCATGCCCATGTTTTCACCCAGCCAGGCACCTCACCGGCCGTGCGGGCGCAGGCGGGGCGCGATGACGGTCGCCATGGCCCCGGCGCCCAGCGAGGAGCTGCGCACCACGCTGCCGCACACGCTGTCGGAGGTGGGGCTGCTGCTGCGCGAGGATGACAGCCTGCTGCGCCAGACGTTCTTCGGCATCGTCAAGCACCACCACCCCACGCTGGCGGACAAGATAGACACCATCTACGCGCTGTCGCTGGCCTGGTGCCGCACAGAGTCCGACCGCGATTTCCAGCAGCTGGAGAAGTGCCTCGCGGAGCTCAACCCGGACGAGCTCATCCTGGTGAGGGGCCGGGGGCCACGCAGCCTCTGTGCCTGTGCCCTGGGCCAGGCAGTGGTAACAGATCGCCGCTCAACAGACGTTAGGTCAAAGGCGCATGGTGCCCTCGCAGCGAGGACGGCCGCGCGGCTGCGCGCACCGGGCAGTGCTCTGCTGTGCGTGCACGAGGCTGACCCGTGATGCGGCGTTCGCCCCTGCTGTGTGTGCCTCATCACGGCGTGCCGACTTACGCATCGCCGCTGCGGGGACCTGACAGCTGCGCGCTGCGCCGGGCTTGGCCCGCCCCGAGCACAGCCTCCACGGGGCAGCCTCCACAGCCTCGCAAGGGTATGCGGCGCCGCGCCGCTCTACAAGCAACACAGCAAGCACTGCAAGCAACCCAGCAAGCACTGCAGGCAACACGGCAGCTCTGCAAGCAACACGGCAAGAAGCCTCCTGGCCGAGGTGCGCCGGGCTGAGACGCGCCGGGCGCGGCGACAGGTGTCCAGCGCGTTCTCGCAGCTGCTCAACCTGCACAACCTGTCGGAGGAGATCAGCAGCGCGCAGCTGGAGCGCGCGGTGCGCATGGGCGAGGTGGAGCAGTCCACGCGCTCCACCAACCGCTCGTTCAAGAAGCTGGTGGCCGCCGGCAAGGACCCGGCCGAAATCTACCGCGCCATCTGCTCGCAGCGCGTCGAGCTCGTCTTCACGGCGCACCCGACGCAGGCGCGGCCCGCGCGCGCGCGGGCGCGCCTGCAGTGAGGTCGTCACGGCGCACCCGACGCAGGCGCGGCGCGCGCGCGCCGGCACGCCTGCCGTGAGGGAAGGCAGAGCGCCTTGCATGAGCTGTCTGTGGTGAGGAGATATGAGCCTCCTTACGTGCATGGCATAGTATAGGAGGTGGTATGGATCCCGATGAGGCGCCCCCGCCGGCGCCCGCCGGCACGGGCGGGGCTGGCGCGCGCGCGCGGTCTGCGCGGGCTCCCCCGGCGCGCGTGCTCATCAGCCTCTGGGGGGCCATGCGCAGCGCGCCGGTCGCGCTTGCTGTGCATGGCCCGTCTCCCTTGCGGCGGGGCCGGGCGCCGCGCTCCAGGGACCCGCCAGTCTCTGGTCGAAGACCACCGCCGCCCAGGCCGCGCAACGGAGCACGATCCCTGACCCGCCTGCGGTATGGGGCTATGGGTGCGCAAGGCAGGCGCTGGGCGGCTGCGGCCGGCGCCGCGCGCACGCTGAGAGGGCGGCGCGGCGGCGGCGCGCGCAGGCGCTGCGGCAGTCGCTGCTGAAGAAGTATGCGCGCATCCGGCACGACATGGACAAGCTGCACAACAGCCGCATGTCGCCGTACGAGAAGATCGAGGCGCTGGAGAGCATCCGCTGCCAGATCCAGGGCGCCTGGCGCACCGACGAGATCCGCCGCCAGAAGCCCACGCCGCAGGCGCCGCCCCCCCCCCCCCCCGGGCCCGGCCCTTGCTGGGCGGGGCGGCGGGGGCGGGCCGCGGTCCCGCATGCAGCGCTAGCAGCTGCCAGCAGGCGCCTGAGCTTGCGCGTCCGTCTGCGTGTCCCGGGCGCCCTGTCGGCAGACCGCCGTGTACAGAATGACCTGCAGCACGTGATTCGCCGGAGCACACAAGGTGATGGAACGTTGGACCTATGGACCAACAGAGGAACCTCCTCCATGTGCACATGTGCATGCATGGTCGTTGTGTTGATCGGCGCGCGCTCGCCCAGGTTCAGCCCCACGCAGCCTGTCGTCGAGCCCGCACCCGCACTGACGTGCTAGGGATGGGGGTAGGGCAGGGTAGCTGTTATAACACTGACGGGCGCGCGCGGCCGCGGGCGCGCAGTCGGAGATGCGGCAGGGGCTGTCGTACTTCCACGAGACCATCTTCCCGTCGCTGCCGGTGTTCTACCGGCGCATCGACACCGCGCTGGCGCAGATCGGGCAGCCCAAGCTGCCGCTGGACCACAACCTGTTCCACTTTGGCTCCTGGATGGGCGGCGACCGCGACGGCGCGCGCCCCGCAGCCCTGAGCGCACCGACCCTGAGCGCGCAGCGCCGGCTCCAGTGCGAGTGCAGGACTGCGCACGCGCAGCGCGCGCCCGAGGCAGGGCTGCAGCAGCACATGCGGACCGCCGAGCGCCTGGCGGGAGTAATCACCGGTCACTGGTCACTCGGCGCCCGGCACACCCAAGGCCTGTTCATACCAGAAATCTTTTCTTTGCACAGCGTAGCAACAAGGCCTCTGTGCCGACAAGGCCTCCGTGCTCACCGCGGCCGGCGCGCGCGCGCGCAGGCAACCCGTTCGTCACGCCGGACACGACGCGCGACGTGGTCGTCACCGCGCGCCTGTCCGCGGTCAACGTCTTCTTCGACGCGATCGAGAAGCTCATGTTTGAGCTCAGCATCTGGCGCTGCACGCCGGAGATGCAGGCGCGCGCGCGCCGCGGCCCGCGCTCCCCCCCGGCGAGCGCGGCCGGTCGCAGTGCGTGCCTGCTCAGCTGAGGCCGCGCGCGCCTGGCACCAGACTCCGCTGCGCAAGGGCACACCGTCGGCTTGCTGTCGCGCTGCACAGATATATTGCTTGGGTCAGTTGTAGACGTGGGGGTTCATCGTGGTTTTCTATTTGCAGGCGCTGGCGGAGGCGGGGCAAGCGAAGCAGTGGGTCAGCCTCAATGCTAAGCAGGTCATCTTTCAGGTTTTCAGGCTTTCTCTTTCCGCCCGCAGGCGCTGGCGGAGGCGGTGCATGCGAAGCAGGCGCCCGTGCAGCACGTGCTGGCGGACCAGCGCAAGAAGAAGAACTACGTGGAGTTCTGGTCCATGATCCCGATCAAGGACCCCTTCCGGCTGGTGCTGTCGGAGATGCGCGACCGCCTCTTCCACACGCGCGAGGTCCTGCACCACTGCCTCAGCCAGCCGTCCGTGTGCGCGCCCCCGGCCCGCCTCGGCCCGCCTTGCCCTATCACGCCCATCATGCCCCCCATCGTGACCCCATCATGCGCCATGCACTCATCCCGCGCATGGTGGGACATGGGCTGATGGCAAGCAGGGTCCGGGGCCGCTCAGCGTTGTGGATGATAGTTTTTTTACCCTGCGCGTGTGCTTTTTTGCCCTGCGCGAGTACCCTGCGCGTGTGCCTTTTTTCACCCTGCGCGTGTGCTGTGCATGTTATGGATGTGGGCAGAAGCCAAGGCTTGACTGGTCAAGCTGCGCATGTCACGGGGCGTACTGTGCGTGCGCGTGTGCGGTAACGCCACGCATGTGCGTCGCAGAGAGTGCCATGTGCATGCACCGCAACAGGTGCATGCTGCGTGGATGAAACGCCTTGCCAGCGGGTAGAAGCATCTGCGCCATGCCATGCGCAGGAGCGTGAGGAAATGAATTTTCATGACATTATTCGTAAAGGCTTTCCCACGCGCAGGAATGTGAAGGAGACCCTGGAGGGCGACCCGGAGGCCTACTACGACAGCGCGGAGCTGCTGGAGCCGCTCAAGCTCATGTACCGCTCGCTCATGGAGACGCACGACGACGGCATCGCCAACGGCCGCCTGCTGGACGTCATTCGCCAGGCGCGCCCGCCGCCTCTAGAGCCTGTTTGTAGCTGCAGTGACGCATTTTAGCAGTCATGGTCGAAAGCTTGTCTGTAGCTGCAGTAACGCACATAAACAGATTACGGCCGCAACAATCCAACTCCGAGTCGCATCAGCTGATGGGGACCGCCGAGCGCCGTATGCGGTCCAGGGATGAGCACCTCGGGCCGCGGTTCCCCTCAGCAGTTTACGTATGAACGCATGCAGCGGGCGCATGGCGTGGCAGAGCCGGTGCCAACGCATGCGCCATCCATGGGGTCAGGTGTCCTGCTTCGGGCTGGGCATGGTGGCGCTGGACATCCGGCAGGAGTCCACGCGCCACTCCGACGCGCTGGACGCCATTACCAACCACCTCGGCATCGGCTCCTACAAGCGCGTGTCTCTGGCACTGCTGTGATTATGACAGCTTTGGGGGGTTGGCAAGAGCCTCACTGCTCCTAAATAGTTTGATGAACTATTGAGTTGACTTTGCAAGTGCGGTGAAGCTTTGGAAGGGTACTTGCAACATAAGATGCATTTAACGTAAGGTGCATGCTGCCTTCAGCATGCAGACGCGGCGCGAGCAGGGGTGAAGTGTTGGCGGCGGCTGCTGATATGGCAGTGAGCATCGGACATGGGAGTGAGCACGGACTGGACGGTGTTATATACACTGGGTCTCCTGCACCGCGCCCAACGGCAGCCTGACACTGCGCCGCGCGCACGGCAGGTCCTGGAACGAGGACAAGCGGCTGATGGACACACTGGGCTCTCCTGCACCGCACCCGCTGGCAGCTGTTTTGCTGACACTGCGCCGCGCGAGCGGCACAGGTCCTGGAACGAGGACGAGCGGCTCAAGTTCCTGCTGGCGGAGCTGACGGGCCGGCGGCCGCTGCTGCCGCCCGCGATGGAGACGAGCGCGGAGGTCAAGGACGTGCTGGACACGTTCAAGGTCATTGGCCAGCTGCCGCCGGACTCGCTCGGCGCGTACGTCATCTCCATGGCGCACACCGCGTCCGACGTGCTGGCCGTCGTGCTGCTACAGGCGCGGCGGCCTGCCGGACAAAGACACATATATGGTTGGTCAGAATACTGCCTGAAGTAAACACAGCCTTGACATGACTTTGTCTCTGAGATGCAAAGTGCAGGTTAGGGTGTCTCGCACAGCGTTTGTAGCGGGACTGGATCACGCTGACGGGGTGCGCGCTCTCTGGTGGGAGCGCTGGAGCCTGTCTGGCTGGCGTCGCTGGGGTTGTGCTGACACGTATCCTGATGTGAAGCATGCCAATGCGCATAGCCCTCCATTCGACAGCGAAAAGTGCAGTAAAATGGCTGTGAAGCGCTAGGCTGCGCGTCGCAGCGCGAGTGCGGCGTGACCAAGCCGCTGCGCGTGGCACCGCTCTTTGAGACGCTGGACGACCTGGACCACAGCGAGAGCGCCATGGAGCAGCTGCTCTCCAACAAATGGTGTGCGCGCCGCGCTGGCGCTTGCCCTGCAGTGCAAGGCGGTCTGACGTGGTAGCGGGGCGGCGGCGCGAAGGCCGGGCGCGGTATCTCCATTGACCTGAGGTAGGGCCAACAGCAGGCCGTGCTCGCTGCTGCTCATCCATGCGTCTACACAGAGCGTTGCGGTGTGCAAGGTGGAAAATTTAGAAATAAGTGGAAAAGGAAAACAGCGCGTACCTGACAACAAAATAAAAAAACAGTAAGTTGCACACGCTGGTTTACACGTACGTGTCCCGTGGCTGCGGCAGGTACAGCGATCATATCAACGGCGAGCAGGAGTGCATGATCGGCTACTCCGACTCCGGCAAGGACGCGGGCCGCCTCGCGGCCGCCTGGGGCCTGTACACCGTGCAGGCGCGCGCGCCCTCCGCGCGCCCTGTCAAGGGCTTGCACCCTGCGCGCGCCCTGCCAAGGGCGTCCGCCCTGCGCGCGTGCAAGGAAGGCAGCGCGCGCCCTCGGCCCGTGCACCATGGTGGAGCGCTGACTCTTCCCTTCGGATGTGCTTAACATACGACCACATAGGCCGTCTGCAAAGCTGAGAGGAAGCAGGCTGGTCTGGCTGGCGTGGTCCTGTGTGGCGCCACTGCTGCGCAGGCGCGTGAGGCGGGCAGCGCAGCTGAGGCGTGTCCCTGGCAGGCGATGCGGCCACCAGCAGGCTGACGGCAACCACCAGTGCAAGGGCGGGGAGGCGCTATAACCTGGAATTACCCTAACCCTAATCCTACCGCAGGAGCGCCTGGTGAAGCTGGCCGAGAAGCACGGCGTGCGGCTGACGCTGTTCCACGGCCGCGGCGGCACGGTCGGGCGCGGCGGCGGGCCGACGCACCTGGCCATCCTGTCGCAGCCGCCCGGCACCATCAAGGGCGCGCTCCGCGTCACCATCCAGGCGCGCCCGCCCTTACAGCGCCGCGCGCATAACGGCGCCGGGCGCGCGGCCATCACCTCGTCAGCCGGAGCCTGGGTGCCGGGGCCGTGCATCCCGAAGATTGGCCCCTGCATGCATCCTGCCCTGGTGAGTGCCTGACACAGCAAGAGCAGAGCACGGCCGGCCCCATGCCAGGTCACAGGAAGCGGACGCCGCTGTGCAGTGCCGACTGCGCACGGCGCGCGGCGCGCAGCCGGCAGGCCGCCGCGCACTGCGCAAGATCCCGCTGTAGCACGCGCACCGCGCGCGGCGCGCAGGGCAGGACACAGGGAAGGCTGCACACTCCGCGCGGCGCGCAGCCGGCAGGTCGCTGAGCGCCGCGCGGGATCCTGCTGACCCTACCCTGTGATGACCCTACCATGAACCCTGCCGCGCAGGGCGAGACCCTGGAGCAGCAGTTTGGCGAGAAGGAGGTGTGCTTCCGCACGCTGGACCTGTACACGAGCGCGGTGCTGGAGTCCTCGCTCAGCCCGACCGTCGCGCCCAAGCCCGAGTTCCGCTCCGCCATGGACGCCATGTCCAAGGCGCGCCCCTGCCCGCGCCGCACAGCAGCGCTCCCAACGGTTGCTGTTGCTTTGCTGTTTCTATTTCCAGGCAGCTCGAAAACCAACCTTCCGGCACTTCTACATGCGCTTGCGCCTCAGCATAGCAGCCTCACTGGCTTGCAGAGTTACCACAGGCGCTGGGGTGTTTGCGAGTACCGGCCCACTTCGCAACGGTGTGGCATGCGCGGTGAGCCGGGACGCAGCGTCGGGCCCTGGGCGCCCGCGGCCACACCCTTGCGCGCGCCGGCGCGGCGCAGGTGTCGTGCGACGCGTACCGCGCGGTCGTGCGCGGCGACGAGCGCTTCATCGACTACTTCCAGGCGGCCACGCCGGTGAGCGAGCTGGCGCGCATGAACATCGGCAGCCGCCCGGCCAAGCGCAAGGCGGCCGGCAGCATCGACACGCTGCGCGCGATCCCCTGGATCTTCGCCTGGACGCAGACGCGCTTCCACCTGCCCGTCTGGCTCGGCATCGGCGCCGCATTCCAGGCGCGCGGCCGCGCGCAGTGTGGGTAAAGTGAGGATTAAGTTTAGGGTGGCGCGCCGGCGCGCGCCCAGCCGCGGGTTGGGGCGCCGCGCGGCGCTGGCCGGTCTGGCGCCGCGGCCCGGTCGGGTGCGCGCGCTGCATGGCCTGCACCGGGGCTGCTCGCGTGTCCGCGGACGCGCGCTCGGCCTCTCCCTGTAGCTCCGCGCGGCCTGGGAGAGATGCGGCACAGGAGTAGGGCAAGGGATCGGCTCGAAATGCATCGCCCAGTGGGCACCGGCATGCCCGGCGTGCCGCGAGGCAGAGCCCATGTGTGGTGCCCGCACCAGCGCAGCTTCCGCCGGGAGGCAGCGCTCTGCATGCCTGGGCGTCCAGCCGAGCGCCGAGGCGGCGCGAGGCGCGCGTGGGGCATGGGGTGTACCCTAACCCTACATTGCCGCGCGCAGGCCATGATCGACGATGGCAAGCTGGACCTGCTGCAGGAGATGTACCACACGTGGCCGTTCTTCTCCGTGACCCTCGACATGGTGGAGATGGTGGGTCCCTAAACTGTCCTTGACCCTAACCCTAGCTTAAATTCCCCCCCCTTGCCTCGCCTGCCTGGCGGCCGCTGCGCAGCCCGCCCACGCCGTCCCGCCCATGCCGGCCCGCCCACTCATAGCACACCTCGCACTGCGGCTGGGTGCGCTGGTCGACATCTCCCAACGACGCGTGGTGCTCATCTGCGTGCCGCGCCCCACGCGCGCGGCCACGGTCGCCTGCTGCACACGCCGCGTGCGGGACGCGAGGAGGCCAGGGCGCCATGCGGGCAACACTGCACACCCCTGTCAGGGTCGCGCATGCCTACCCCGCGCCCTGTGAAATGTGGGGCGCAGGGGGCGCCCAGCGCGGGGCGCCGGCGGCGCGCAGGTGTTCGCCAAGGCGGACCCGCGCGTGGCGCAGTTCTATGAGACGGGCCTCGTGCCCAAGGCGCTGTGGGGCTTCGGCGGCGAGCTGCGCAAAAAGTTCCAGGCCACCAAGACCGTGCTGCTCAAGGCGCGGCGCGCCAGATTTGCGCACCAGGGTCTTGTGCGCAAGGTTTTGTGCGCATCGTGCCCAGGCACTGTCGCTCCGCGGCGTCTTTGAACCAAGTGTCGACTTTACCAGCCACACGTGGCTGCGTGGGGTTGCATGCCTGCGCCGGGCGGGCGCCAGAGCGCCGTGAGCCGCGCTCATGCTCAGGCGGGACCGAGTGGTGCGCCGCGCGCGCAGGTCATGGGCCACAAGCGGCTGCTGGAGACCAACGCCGACATCATCCTGCAGCAGAAGATTAACCTGCGCGCGCCCTATGTCACGCCGCTCAACGTGCTGCAGGCGCGCGGGCCCGGCGGCCGGGGCGGGCTGCAGCTGGCCGCGTGCGCGGAGCCTGGCACAGAGCCTGGCTGCGGCGCTCCTGCATGCATGCGGCTGCATTCGTGACTGGCGCTCTGTGACGCATGAGCCAGACGCCCATGCTACCTGCGTCTAAAAGAACCTAGGTGCCGCGTAGGGTCACAGGCGCATGAGAGTGGTGGGCGCCGGTGCACACGCTGCCAAATGGACAAGCTGCATCAGTGGTACTGTCAGAATGTCGCAGGTCCGGGTGTACTCCAACCACCCGGGCGCGCAGGTGTACTGCCTGAAGGCGCTGCGCGGTGGGCCTAACCAAACAGTCTCCAAACGGTCTCGGCGCGCAGGTGTACTGCCTGAAGGCGCTGCGCGCGATTGAGAGCGGTGAGGGCATCGATCCGCGCTACAAGACGTACCAGCCGCGCGACCGCGAGGTGATCGCGATGCTCACGCGCGACGTGACCACCGACAAGGAGCCCTACAAGGCCGCCGTGGAGGACTGCCTCATCATCTGCATGAAGGGCGTGGCCGCGGGCATGCAGAACACGGGGTAGGGCGCAGAGGGTGCGGCGCGCCTGGGGCGGCCTGCCATGGAGGACTGCCTCATCATCTGCATGAAGGGCGTGGCCGCGGGCATGCAGAACACGGGGTAGGTCAGGGGGTTAGGTCGGGTGCGGGAGCGCTTGGGGCGGCCAGCCGCAGGGGTTTTACGGGTGGGTGCATGAGGGGCGCGGCCGCGGGCATGCAAAAACCGGGTTTAGTCGGAGAGTGCCTTGTGCGGCCGGACGCGGGGGTGTTGCGATCGTATGTGAGGGGCGCGGCTGCGGGCATGCAGAACACGGTGGTGCGGGGGAGGGGTGCATTGCGCCCGGGGCGGCCTGCCGCGGGGGTGTTACGGTCGTCTGCGTGAGGGGCGCGGCCGCGGGCATGCACGACAAGGGGCTAGCTCGAGGGTTGAGGAGCGCCTGATGCGGCCTGCAGCGGCGATGCTGCGGTCGAGTGTGCATGACGGGTGTGGTTGTGGGAAGGCGGGTCCGAGGGCAGGGCGTAGCCCGGGGCGCAGCACGGCCGGCCAGACAGCCTACAGTGAAACGGAGGTGCTGCGTTTGCCGGAGTGCTGGTGGGCGGGTGTGGTGCAGGTTGGTCTGTCTGTGTGGGCGCGCCGCTCAGCGGCTCGCCGTCGTGCTGCGGCGCATGGCGGGGAAGGGGCGCGCGCGTTTTTGCGGAAGGACCCATTCTTTGCAGCGCTCGCTTTGTGATTGCTTCGGATGCACATCCCGGTCAAGCAGCGCGGCCGATGGCGGAGGCGCTAAATGTGATGCGACGCGGGGCGCTGCAAGCAAGCGGGCAGCGGCCGCGCGTCGCGCAGACGCACGCATCATATCAGCGGCCGCTCAGCAGGCTGATGCCTGCATGCGATTGCCGTTGGCCGTCATATGCTTGTTTTGCCTTGGGGTGCTGAGACGCGCCTACATACTGTTGCCCAGAGTGGGCGAGCCTTTGCTTTCGCGTCACTGTGTGTACGCCCAGCTTTAGTGGAGGGGGCGAGTGGAGATAAGGACGTGTTACAGACACGGCTGTGAGCCAAAGAGACAGACACAGTGCTTGCAGGCGCAGGCTCTGCAACACACCACCAAAGATGGCCGCCACGACACCTGGCCCGTCACTGTGGCAAGGACCCCGCTCTGCACACAGGACGCGCAGTTGTGTCGGCTCACCTGCCCCAAGTGAGCCCTCCTGCTCCAAGAACGCCCATAATTACCAAAGCTCAGGGCTTGACCCAGGGCAAGAGCATCCGCAAAAGCTCCAGATAGCGGGAGCCAGCCCGCGCGACAGCGGCGGCACAAGCGCACAGCGGCTTGCAAGCCACAATGCGCAGAAGCCCGCCGCACGCGGGCGTGGCGCCCCCGCGAGGTCCATCCCGCCAGCCCCAGAAACCAGGGGCCGGCGCCCCGCGGCCGCCAGCGGTGCCCTACCCTGGGGCCTGCTGCCACCCCCTCGCACCGGAGCCCAGAGCTCCCAGCAGCAGCATCACACACGATCAAGCCTTGCAAGAGAGCAGCCGTTCGTCACCCAGCTCCACCAAAAGGCAGTACTTGAAGCCATGCTCAGACCCACTCGCCGCAACAGTTGCGGCCACTGCACCTGGTGCAAAGCATGGCATCGCTGATACGGAGCTACTGGCAGTGGGTCAGGCCAGTCGCCCACTTGCATCGGCTGCGGCGCGCGCTAGAAACTACCGTGGCGCCTGGCGGGGCTGCTCAAGCCGCGCTCAGACGCGGCCGCCGACGCCCCAGACGCGCACGATGCCGTCGGTGTAGCCAGAGTACAGCGTCGCGCCGTCCGCGGACCAGGCCAGGGACACGCAGTACGGCACCTGCGCACGACGGCCGCGCCCATGTCAGCGCCCGCCCATGACGCGGCGTGCGGTGCGTTCAGCATGCTCTGCTGGCACGCCTCCTCTGCGGCGACATGTTGCGGGGCCGGCGGCCCCTCGTCCACGCCTCTGCGCGGCATCGACAGGCTTGCACCAATGCAGGGCGAGCTGCATGCGGCGCAAAAGACATAGGGTCAGGGTAGGGGGTGTGAGGTATGGTCGGGCGCGCGCCTGGGCCTTCTTGCCAAACTCCTTGTCGAAGGTGGGCTTGAGCTCGTCCACGATGCTCTTGCTCTCCAGGTCCCAAATCTGCGCGGCTCCGCCGCGTCAGTAATGGCAGCTGCCAATGCTCTGCGCACGCCTCAGTGTCTGGCTGTGCCATGCAAGAGACGCCATGGCGAATGTGACATGTTCTGACGCCTGTTCGGGCTCGTGCGCCGAACTATAACCTGGTATAATTCACGCACGACACGAAAGCATGGTGAGGGCCTTGATGCACTGGCTAGAAAAACGCGCGCGCCTTGATGCACTGGCTCGTGGCCGCGCAGAGCCAGTAGCGGTTGGGCGAGAAGCAGAGCGCGTTGATGATCTCGCCCGCGTCCAGCGAGTACAGGCGCTTGCCCTCCGCCAGGTCCCACAGCATGGCCACCGAGTCCTGCGCGCCCGCGCGCTGAGCCTGATCAGGCGCGCTAAATTGAACCAGCAAAGTTGTCCGTGACGGGCCTTTGCCGCGGCCCTGCCCAGCTGCCGACGTGTGCGGCGGCGGCGCACGTGTTCGCACGCAATCACATGGCTATACCAGGCCCAATGTGCAGGCTTCAACTCGTCAAAGAAAATGCGTCTACCCAACTGCGCCCTGCTGCCGCAAGCTCAATTCGCAGCCATGCTCCTGTGCAACACACCACGGCCACCATACTGTCATCTTTGCGCGCACAATGCCCTTCACGCGCACAGGGACAGGAGGGCGCAACAGCGCGCCTACGACGCACTACACGCGCGCAGGGACGGGCGGGCGCGGGCGGCGCGCCTTGCCGCCGGACGCGCAGAGCGAGCCGTCGGGCGACACGGTGACGGTGTTGATGTAGCCGGTGTGGCCGACGAGGCTGGCGCGCAGCTTGCAGTTGGTGAGGTTCCAGACCTGCGCCGCGCACGCGGGCGCAACGGTTGGCGTGTGGAAGTGAAAGGGAAGCGCGGAGATGGAACAGCGCGATGGTCGTCAGGCATTGGGGCGCGCGGTGGCCGGGCGGCACGGCCGCGTGAACGCGCAGCCTGTCTCCACAGCCAGCGGTCGGCATCTCGCTGGCAGCGTGCTGCACCGCAGCAGCCACACAGACGCCCTCTGACTTGCAGACCGGACGCCACACCGCATTCGGGCCAAAACCCGCCCAAGCGAGTGAGCAAGCGCCTTGTCATAAATTGTTAAGACTTATACTTGCGCAGATGCGCATGGGGGCAGACAGTGGCTCGGCGTGGCAGCCCCAGTCCGCCCCAGGGTGCTGCCCGCGCCCAGAGCGCGCGCGCGGGAGGGCCGCACAGCGCACACGGGCAGACCTGGCCACATGCGGGCGCCCTGGAACGGAGGGCCCAGGTGCGCCCTGGCATGGCGGACGCGGCCGGCGCGGGCGCGCGCCTTGACCTGGCGGTCCCAGCCGGCGGAGACGATGAGCGGGTTGTTGACGACGGGCGAGAAGCGCACGCAGGAGACCCACTCGGTGTGCCCGTCGGGCTCGCCGATCGTGTACTTGCACTCGCCCAGCGTGTTCCACAGCTTGATCGTCTTGTCGCGCGCGCCCGACACGATCTGCGCGCGGCGCGGCGACAACAGGGTTAGGATAGGGTTGCCGATCGTGTACTTGCACTCGCCCAGCGTGTTCCACAGCTTGATCGTCTTGTCGCGCGCGCCCGACACGATCTGCGCGCGGGTGCGGCGACAACAGGGTCAGGATAGGGTTGAAGGAGATTAGAAACTAACGCTACCCCAGCGTGTTCCACAGCCTGATCGTCTTGTCGCGCGCGCCCGACACGATCTGCGCGCGCGAGCGGCGACAACAGGGTTAGGATAGGGGGGCTCGGACCCGCCGTGACCCTGGTAGAGGAGCCTGAGACGGTGCACGCCCACAGGCAGCCTGAGTACCAACCTCTGACAAGCAAGATAGGCAAAGGAGGAGGTGAAAAACCACAGGTACCCATTGAGCCGCGCAGCTGCCGCTGCGCAGCGCGGGCGTCCTACGGGTAGAGCCAAGCGAGTGCGGTGTTCAGACGCCGCGCGCGCGCCTGCCGGTTGTCGACCGAGAAGGCGACGGAGAGCACGTCCTTGGTGTGCCCCAGGAAGCGGCGCGTGGTCGCGCCAGTGGACAGGTCCCACAGGCGCAGCGTGCCGTCCCAGCTGCCCGACAGCGCAAACTGGCCGTCCGAGGAGATCACCACATCCTGCGCGCCGCTGCGCGCGTCAGGGGCGCACAAGAGGCAGGATCAATCGTTTGGCACTGCACATAGCACCAAAACAGCCACCACAAGTAGGCAGGTGGCCCCCAGGTGAGGCAGAGGGGGCACAGGCAGATTCAATGACCGGCGGCCGGACGTTGAGCACTGGTGCAGCTGTCACGTCACAGTCCAAGGGCACTGGCCTTTGGTCAGCGTCCACAAGCACTAGGAGTGTTTGTGCTGCGCCCACTTGGAGGGGGCGCCGGCCCCACCTGCACAAAGTGCGAGTGGCCGCGCAGCGCGCGCCGCGGGAAGCCGGCCTGGCCCTCAGAGTCCCGCGACAGGCTCCACACGATCACGGTCTTGTCCCTGAGCGCCGCACACGCGCACCGGCGCTCAACACACGCACTACGCCAGCGCCGCGGACGCGGTCCATCAGTGAGAGAGCTGCCCAAGTCGCAGCAGGCAACAGCTGCAAAGGCCGTAAGGGCAGTCGCCATCTTCGCACCGCAAGGACGTGAGCACTGTGTCCGCAGCAGGCACCAGTTGCAAAGGCTGTGAGGCAATCAACAAGTCCACACCGCGAGGAATTGAGCACTGTGTCCGCAGCAGGCAACAGCTGCAAAGGCCGTGAGGCAATCATATTTTCGCACCGCGAGGACGTGAGCACTGTGTCCGAGTTGGGGTCCAGCGGCGTGGCGATGCTGGTCACCCAGCCGGCATGGCCCACCAGAGTGCCGCGGATCGTCAGTTGCTCCGCCATATTGCCAAACGCACCAGTGACTTCACACGGTAAGAGCGCTCCTCGACTCAAGGCGGCTCAAAACCCGCAGGGTCTCTGGGAGTTCAAGGCTTTTGTAATTACAGGCTGGTGACAGATGAGCCCCCATGCACAGGAAAGCATCCGTCCGTGAGTAAGAACACAGCTGTCAAGGAACCGGGTACCGCCACGCTGTGCAACAGGCGGGGGACAGGCGTGCAGGACTGGCTGAATGATGACATGCGCTGAGCGTGCGCGCAGTCAAGTTCGCACCGCGTAGCAGGCTTGAGGCAGGCAGCAAGGTGCAGCTGCAGATTGGCGCGCTGTCCCACGTGCCAGCTCGCAAAGCTGGGCCGGCCTAGGTGGCCCGCAACGGCGCGCGCAGCTAGCCGTGCGCCGTGCCGGCGCGCGGGGCATGGGAGCGTGGGCCTCGCCTGGTAGGGCTGGCCTGGCAGAGGCGCTGCGCTGCTCGCCGGGCAGCGAGTCCGCAGCGTCCAGCATCTCTGACGAGGGCCTCGTGCACTCCATCTGCCGGCTGAAGCAAGGTGCGCCTCTGTTGTGTTCAGATCATGTTCTCCATAGAGAGGCCTGTCGCGGCCTCGTGACGCCAGCGGAAGCTGACCGCGTGCGCGTGCGCGCCGCAGCGTCGTCCAACGGCATGTCATCACGGCGCGCGCAGCTGCAGTGCCCTTCCGGCATGGTGCTTCCCAACCCCCCACGCACCCTCTGCTTTAACAGTTTGCGCATAGCTTGACTGTCATCTCAGGCTGGAATGCTTCTTGACCAGAGCGTACGCTGCCGGCCAAGGCCTGGTTGTGAAAAGAGCAAAGTCCCGGTGTGTGCTGCGGCCCAGGGCCAGGAACCCGGGTCAGCGCTGCCCCGGTCGCAGCAGGGCGGTGCGCCGCGGTCGGAGTGTGCGCCGGGGCGCTACGCCAGCGGCAGCCCCGTGGCGCAGCTGGACGGGCAGGTGTGCTGCAGGCCGCCCGGGCTGCCCCAGCGCACGTGCCTGTATGTCGCAGTCCATCGCGGGTCATGCTGTGCTGGTTGCGTCACGAAGCGGGATCTGTCGGCTGATGTGTCCCAGCGCGTGCTGTGCAAGCTTCCCCTGCACAAAGTTGTGCTGAAGAGCGCGCGGCGCTCGGGCAGTTTGCGGCAACGGAGCGGCGTGCGCGCACGCCGCTGCCGAGCGGCACTGTGCCGCGCGCGAGTGCGGCCGCGCACGCGCCGCCAACCCCGTCGGGCGCCCACGCGGCCGCCACCCTGCAGGCCGACCGCGGCCTTACCATGGTCCCGGCCAGGACCCTGCCCGGCGCCCAGCAGCGCCCGCCGGACGCCTGGGTAAGCCCGCAGCGCGCGCCCGCGCCGCGCTCGCCGGCCGGCACGCCCGCGGCCGCCAGCACGCCCACCGGCTTGTCTGCGGAGGGGAGCCCGCTGGGCCCTGGGCGCACGCCCTCCAGCGTCGCGTATCCGCCGGCGCAACTGCTGTCGGCGCTGCGGGCGCCTGCTGGCTGGGCACCCGGCAGCACGGGCGGGCGCGCACCCCGCCTCGGACCCCACCCGGTTCTGCCAGAACAGCAGCGGCGGGCAATAACAAGAGCCTTGCGCGCATGCGCTGGGTTACGCGTGCTGCTATTAAAGTCAGTTGAGCAAGCATTGAGCATGGTGCCAAAGCAGCATGGTGCTAACCACGTGTGTTGGCATACGCGGCTGGCTGACCCTGAAGGCGCAGCCTTGGTCTCAAAATGGACGGAGCAAGCTGTGTGTTCTGCAAGGCAAATGCTTTTCAAGGCAGCAGGGAGTGCTCATGCAAGCAGTCGCCTACAACATGGCACCAACGCCGCGCACGGCGCGCAGGCACGCAGCCGATGGCGGACGCCTGGCTGCGCACCTCGCGCAAGGGTCCGAGCTGGGCTGTGCCTGGCGGGACGCACTTGGGGGCCTGGCAGCAGACATTGAGATTCTTTGGGCGGGGGCGCGTGAGCCCGGGTCTGCCGCACACGCCGCTGCTGAGGGCGCGGCGTCGCCGCGCCGCGCCGATGCGCGCTGCTCGGACAGCGAGGGCGAGGTTCCAGGCCCTATGCCTGCCCTGGAGCGCTTTGCGCCGCCCGTCCTGTCGCCGCGCAGCGCCGTCAAGCAGCAGGTGCGGACGCCCGGCTCCGGGCGCCCGACGCCGGGGCTTGGCCCGACCCCGCCT
>JAABUV010003577.1_pt1 | contig 19635 bp, 31 predicted proteins | sample 5559971 | NCBI WGS metagenome assembly JAABUV01 (sample SAMN10711881, study PRJNA513362) | rock metagenome | isolation source: Antarctica rocks | place: Antarctica: Victoria Land, Knobhead nord | collected 2015-12-19
CGGACATGGCACCCATGCATACGAGCATGTCCAGGGCTGACATGGAAGGTATACTGCTTTACGCTCTGTCCCTGATTGAATGGTTACACAGGCACCTGGAGACCTGCGCAAGCCCTTATGCGCCACTGGAGCAGCGCTGCGCGCACACACTGCATGAAGCACGCATGCGCGGGGGCGAGCGCGCACCGCAGCTCCTCCACGGCAAATGGCTCCCACTTGCTCGCGGCCTTGGCGGCGCGCAGCCGCGGCAGGTCCTTGGCAAAGGCCAGGCAGGCGGTCAGCGCCCACTCCGCCAGCGAGTGGCTGAAGTTGCCCTGCGCCGTCGGCGCGCCAGCCCCATGATTGGGCTGGCAACAGCCCAGTCACACGAGCTTATATCTGTGATTGAATGGAGCAGGAAGTCTTCAGCGCCCGTATGTGCGCGCTCAAGCGTGTATGTGACACATGAGGTTGCCACAATGTACGGGATGTGCGCGCTTTTCCGGAGAATGAGTGCTTGGTAGTAATTTAGCAATAGCAATGATGAATCAACACGAGCACAGTATCGGGCAACAGGCAAGCACGCGCCACCGCCAACCCCCGTGAGGCGCGGGAGGGCGCTGACCTTTGCGTTGGTCATGACGATGGGGCTGGAGGCCAGCTCCGGGAACATGAGGTGCTCCAGGCCGGCAAAGACGCTGTGCAGCCACCGCAGGCCGCTCAGGCGCGGCCACAGCTCCTGAGACAGATGGACCCATTGTTGCTGGATCGCATGGGGATGCCAAGGCCGCCCGGATCGCTCCAGACGTTGCAGTTCTATCTCAGCCAAACCTGGTGCTAGACAAAATGATCAGACGGTCAGCACCAGCAAACAGGTGACAAGGGCAAGGACGGCGCATAGCCCGTCAGCTGGCAGGCAACAGGTGCGTGACGCCTGATTCATTCCCATGCAGGCGCAGTGACCAGCAGCTTGCCAGCACGACCGCTCTCTTTGCGCTGGGCCCTGTGTGTCGTGCGGGTGAGCGGGTGTCCGAGCTGGGCCGTGCGCGGGCCGCACCTGCAAGTGCTTCCGCCCGCCTGCGTGCGGGCCGGTGCCGCAGGCCAGCAGCACGTCCACCGCAGCCCAGTCACTTTCGGACAGGTCTGCGCCCGCCACAGCTTGTCGACGCCCGTATGCACCAGCGCGCTAGCCAGGGAACGTGAGCCTAGCCGTCTTGCCGCGCACTACTCATGTACCTGACATATGAGCACAGAGATAGCTTGGACCTTGAGCGGGCACACCTGGGAAGTCTGACAGCGAGCGGCCGACGCCCATCACCTTCACATCGGGCGGCAGCGACTTCAGTACGCTGAGCTCCGGGGCGTCCGGGGAAGACACCACCACGAGCCGCGCCTTGACATTGTCCTCACGACCCGGAGCCATGTGGCTCGCAGCCCTGCCGTGGCCACAGGCAGCGCACGTCTCAGTTTGCTTTTTGCATAAGGACATGCTGGTTGCAGCCCACACAATCTGTGAGCTTGGTTGCCGCTGTCCAGCACATTCACTAGAGGCAAGCCTCTATTGCACCCAGCCTCCCACCTGACCGACCAGAAGGGTGATCGCGGCGGGCTCGCTTTAGGTCGCGCAAGTGCACAGCGGCTCAACGCAGCACACCGGAGGACGATGGTGCTCGCAGACCCAGTGCTGAGTGTGCGCATGACCGTGTGAGGCCCGACACTTCTCTCCGCAACTCATGCTCTCGAGCTCAATACCCTAAACAGGGGTGCGGAAACCCGCAGCCGCCGTGCTTCAGCTCTGGAAGTGGCCTGCTTCTCCAGGGCGCGCTAGAGGGGCGGCCGTCTGGAACGAGGAGTGTTTAGCAGCACCCAGGATGGGTGCGCGTCACGTTTATTAACTAGGCTGCGTGCTGTGAGCACGTGCGGGATGCGCATTGCTGTGCAGTTCTTGAAGCAACAATGCGTGCGCCTTAGTGCTAGTGAGGGCAGCACGCACTCAGCATGGCGCTGGGTGCTGATATGCAACTTGATCGCTCGTGCACCCCTACAAAGCTGCACATCCAGGGCTGTGGCGCACTTCTGAGCACTGCGCTGTTGCACAGCTCGTGCACCACCCCCTCTTCTCGGCTAGCGGCAAGTGAACGTTGCGCTGCACGGCTGCTGCGGAGCAGCAAAGTAGGAGGCGGGCGGCGAGGTTAGGCAAGCGTCGGGGCCGCAGGGAGGACGCGGCGAGCAGTCCACTGAAAAAGCTCTTGCGGCGCAGTGCGCACTGGGCACGGCAGGCACCAGAAGGCAGTGAAGCTGACGCCCAGTGTTTGCACCGCAGCGCGCCAGGCTCGCGGCGCACAAGCTGCGCGACAGGAGGCAGGCCGTGCTGCAGGCGCAGACGGTGCAACAGCGGACAAGTGCTGTGCGCTGACCGCCCGTGTGCGCGCGGCGCGCAGCCAAGCTCAAGGCGCATGAGCTGCGCGACAAGAGCAAGGCCGTGCTGCAGGCGCAGCTGAAGGAGCTGAAGACGGAGCTGGGCGGCCTGCGCGTGGCGAAGGTCACCGGCGGCGCCCCCAACAAGCTGTCAAAGATGTGCGCAAACCGCGGCAAGCGGGCTATGCTGCGGTGTTAGTGTGCCAGTGAGCGCAGCCACAGCTCTCATAAATCAGTATGTTAAGGAAAGGTGCTCTGTGGCCCTGCTTGAGCCTTACAGTGCAGTTGGTGGGCTGCATTGTCTGCAGGCGCTGCTGCTGCGGGGTGTCTGGGGCAGCCAGGTCCGGGGTGGCACCCCCACACGGACTGAGCAAAGCCGGCTGCCGCGTACGTGCTGGTCCAGACGGCGCGCTCCCTGACCGGCTCTGGCGCCACCGCGCGCAGCAAGGTGGTGCGGAAGGCGATCGCGCGCGTGCTGACGGTCATCTCGCAGAACCAGCGCCTGGCGCTGCGCACAGCCTTTAAGAACAAGGCGCGCGTCCCCGGCCGCCGTGTTCGCTGCCCGCCAGTAGCCCGCACTGCTGCAGGCGGTGGCCCAGACGCGGAGCCTGGTGTTGCGCGCAGCCCTCTTGAACAGGGTGCGCTGCTCCTAGCCCACAGCACAGTTGGTGACCGTGCGGACGTGGTCATATGTCTGGCGTTTGTGCACCCGTAGGTTTGCAGCCAACCATAAGCGCCTCCCGTGGCAGCGTTTCCTCGTGTGGTCTGGCAGCGGCCGACATGGGTCTGGCAGCGACTGACATGCGTGGGCTACACACCGCGCGCAGAAGTACCTGCCTCTGGACCTGCGGCCGAAGAAGACGCGCGCGATCCGCAGGCGGCTCACGAAGCACCAGGTGCGCGCCGGGCCACCGCGGGCGCGTGCGAGCAGCCGGGTGGATTTGTGTGGGGCTGAGCGCTCAAAGTCTACGTCAAGCCGTGGCGAGTTGTTTGCGCTTGGATGGTCGCATGTGCGGGTGCTCGAGGCGCTAGCCGGCTCACGTCCAGCCGCCCAAATTTACTCGAGACACCAGTGTGGCTGGCAGTACGTGGCACACAGCAGCGGCGCTGCCTGCCATGCCATGCCGGAGCATGGGCGGCCACCCGGTCAGCTTTGCTCCTGGCCCTGCGCGCCGGCTGAACAGGCACTGATCATGCACATGCGCACGGCAGGCGTCGCTGAAGACGGAGAAGCAGAGGAAGAAGGATGTCGCCTTCCCGCTGCGCAAGTTTGCGGTGAAGGGCGAGTAGGCGGTGAGCAGCGCTTTTCAGTGTAAACTGTAGCAGGCGACAGTGCTCGGCCGGGGCTTCAGCCGCTCGCGCCCTGTCTCTCCCGCCAATGCGCCATTTCTGCGTAAAAGCTTCCATGAGGGACGACAGCGTGGCTGTGAGCCCGCAAAGTAGAGCTCGCAACAAGCTTTACGCTATCCAGGCTCTCTTGACTTTGTCTGGTGGGCATGCTGAACGTTCAGAGCAGCATGTCACATGCTGCGTTTACAAAAACACATAGCTCTTTACAAAGCAACCTTGGTTGCGGACAGCAGAGCGGTCGACAGTCCCAACAGAGGGGGTGTCATATCCAAAGCTGAATTTGTGGGCCTCGTCAGCAACTTCATTCTGTCACGGCAACCTCATATTGGCACATCGTAGAAAATTTGCAACTGTGGGCAAGCAGCGACGCAGCCGGCGCGCTGCTACGCGGACGCGGCCTGCAGCCCGCCGATGAGCGGCGTCCGCAACGCAGCCCCGCGCGCGGGCGGCGACGGCTCCGGGCTCGGCTCCAAGGGGGCGCCGCCGGCGGGCGCCCGCGGGCTTGCGGCCGCGCTCGGCGCCGCCGCCGCCAAATCAGGCTCCTGCCCGGCGGCCGCTCGCGCCGGCTCGATCGCCCCAGCGCCGGCTGGGTGGACAGCGGGCGCGGGCTTCCAGTTCGCCTGAACGGCGCAGGCTGGCTCAAGCTCATTGGCAGCAAAACATTTGGGACGGTTTGCAGGGTTCTTGGGGTTCCCCATTTTGTCAATGACCTGGAACAATGTCAGCCTGCCAGGCAGTCCGCCTTTGCCTTTGCGTCACCTCCAATCACTGAAACGAGCGCCAGACGAGCAGCAAAGCCATGCAGGCTGCCTCCACCCCAGGCGCCCAGGAGGCCGCTGACACGTGCAGCAGGGCAACCAGCGCTTGCAGCGGCAGGGCCGCCGGGCGCGCCTGCGCCCAGAGCTCCTCCACTCGCGCCGGAAAGCTGTGGAACAGACGCCGCACGACCGTTGCGGTTGACCGCCTCTCCACGCGCTTCTGTTGCCCGAGCAGGACGTTGTGAAAGCTAGCTAAAGGATACCGCATGGAGCAGGGTCGGGGGCAACTTACTTTCATTCCTGAAACAGACCTCACCAGCGACTCCCGCAACCAGACAACCAGTCACAGTGAGCTCTTCCATTGACTGGAAAACATGGAAAACATGGCCACCAGGCCACCAGCAGGCACGCTCTGCACGACGTCCGAGCCTTGAGCGGACCTGCTCCGGGTCGTTGTGGTCCCACGCGTACAGGCCAAAGCGCGGCGCCCAGCCAAACGCCCACTGCGAAGCAACGCCAAGCGTCATGTCTGCACGCCCTTGCATGAACGCACGCAGCCATGTTAGACATATCAAGCATGTGCGCTGTGAGGCAGTGCCACGCTCCGGCCGCGCCGAGTGCTGCCACCATGGGCTCATGGGCGGGATAGCTCCAAGCGCGCCGGGGGCTCACGCCCAATGGCCGCAAGGCGGTAGTTCTACCCTACCCTAACCATTGTGCGCACCTCAAAGTTGTCCACCAGCGTCCAGTACAGGAAGCTGCGCACGTCGTGCCCGTCCGCGACTGCGTGCTCCACCTGCGGAAACAATGAGGGTCCACTGTTAGGTTACGGTTGAGGGTGGGTTCCTGCATGGCGTGCTCCACCCGCGGCCGCAGACGCGCGGCACTCAGGTGCCGCGCAAGGCAGTCAGCAACCCCCTTAGGGTCGCGCAGGCGGAGGTTCGTCGCGCTGCGCCTTCACAAGCGCGCTTCCAAATTGGGGCGTGCTCCCCGGCGCAGCTGATGCAGCAATGCTCTGCTGCATGACAACCGTGCAGGGCTGTACACAGTTGTGCACTGCGCGCATCAGCCCAAAGCCCCTACAGTTTGACCTGATCTTGGCTTCCACTAGCCTAACAAAGCGGCATATTTGGTATCGGCGCTGCATGCATACAGAGCAACTCTGCGGTGACCATACAGAGCCGCCTCCAGCGCTGCCATAAGCAGCCTGAACTGACCCCGCAAGCAACCAGCGTACCGCGCGGAAGTACGCCTCCGCCCACTCGGCGCGCAGCGCGTCCCGCGCGTCCGCGATGCCCGTCTCCGTGATGTAGATCGGCTTGCCGACCTTGGAGAACTCCTGGATCGCCTGCGCGGCGCCCCACAGCCGTGGCCGCTTTGCTGCGCATGCATGCACCTCCCGCATGCAATCAGCGCAGGTGCAGTATGTGCGGCGCTGTCATGCCACCCCACTGTTATCCTTCTTACCTCGGACTTGGCCTACCAGGGGATGCAGGGCAGATGCAGGCGCAGCATGCTTTCGTCCACGGAAGCATGCGCGGCCCTGCCGTGCGCCGCCTGAGGGCGAGCGCAGAGGCGTGCAGGAATGAGCACAGGTGGCAGGCAGCCGCCGAGGGCGCGTCAGGTAGTTTAAATCGAGCCGCGCGAGGCGATACGGGTGCAGTGCGGCGGGAAGGGGAGGGCGCACGTTGTAGAACCCTGCAGGGTAGATGGCCTGCTTCAGGTCCGAAAGCTTCTCCCAGGGGTACGCGACGACCTGGCAGCGCCAGTCCAGCACGACGCGCGAGTAGTAGTTGAGCCCGATCCAGTCCAGCGGCGGCGGGCCCTCGCGCCGCACGTGCCGCACGCGCGTGCAGCGCCCGAACGGCTGCCAGTGCAGCACGCCGGTGCGCAGGTAGTCCAGGATCTCGCGGTTGCCCCCTGCGCCCCCGCCTCCTAGGTTGCTGTTGGGTATTGCTAGGGTCTGCTGCAACAGCTCCCAGCGAGCCAGGAGTCGCGTGTCACGGTGCAGTCTGACAGGCACGCAGGCGGGCGGCGCGAAGCGGGACGGGCGCGCACAGCAGTGGTCCGCGAGGCGCATGAGCACGGCCGGCCACCAGACCAGGAAGCCCGCGCGGCTGCGCTTGGCCTCGTACGGCATCCAGTTGTGCACAATGCCCACCTGCGCGCGCTCGCCGCCTGCGCGCACGGCGTGCATGCGTCAGGGGAGCTGTCCAAGCGCAGGCTGCAGAGTCGCGCACCCACACAAACGAATGCCTTGAATGCCTGTAGAAATTGGTTCAGGACCCGCCCATGGTGGTGCATGGCATGCAGCATGGGACAGCCTAACCGCCCAGCCTGCACACATGCCAGCAGCGAGACAGCCTGCGTACGCCCCGCAGCAAGCCCAGACATGGTGCAGAGGCCGCAGCGGGCATGCGCGGCAAGCGGGCGGGCCCTCACGTCACCCTGCCCTGACACGCGATCCCGCCGCCGCACCGGGCACGCCCTTGATGAGCAGGGAGGCAATGGCGTGCGTGGCAAGCATAATAACACGCGCCCAAGTCCCCACCACCCCCCCGCCCTCCCCCGTCCTGCGCGCGAGACAACAGAGGAGCCCGCACCTGGCATGCTCTTTATGAGCCGGTAGGCGTCGGCGTGCGCGATGAGCATGTGCTTCAGCACGCGCCCGGCCGTGCGCAGGGCCAGCACGCGGCCGGGCGGGAAGCCGCCCATGCAGTAGCCGGAGAAGGTGTAAACGCCCGGCTCGTTGAACGTGCACCACGAGCGCACCTTGCCGCCGAACGCGCTGCGCGCACCCCCGCATGACTCCGTGTCACCACTGGGGCATGCCCGCGCGAACAGCGGCAGCACCCAGGCCGTGCGGCTGGAAAGTGGTCAGGGAGGGCGGGTGGGCGAAGCAAATCAAGCGGCTGCGCTGCCTGGGGGTGCCAACGCCGCAGTCGGGTCGCAAGTGCGCAACACACAACGCGCATGCTGGCGCATCTCATGTGCTTTCAGCAAGAGCCTCCTAACCAGCGCTGTGCTGCCGTCACAAAACCTGCCCCCGCTGCGGTGGACCCCGCTGCGGTAGTAGACGACCTGTGGCTTCGAGCAGGAGCCGGGCCCAGGGTTGAGGAGACTCCACGGTGGCGAGCGCGCACCTGAAGGCCACGCGGCACCAGTCCAGGAACAGCCCGATGTTCTCTTCCCGCTCAAAGGCGCCCAGCGCCTCAAACCACTGTGGGTGGACAAAGTGGTGCAGCGTCACGAGCGGCTCCATGCCCAGGCTGCGCGCGCCGCGCCCGCGTCAGCGGCACGCAGGTGCCTTGAGCATTCCGCTGCTGAGCAGGGTGGCACCGGCAGTGCGCCCGCATCAGCGGCACGCGAGCGCCTGGAGCGCTGAGCTGCTGAGCAAGGGTGGCAATGGGGATGCAGCATCTCAGACAGGTGTTGCATGCCTCATGCGCGCGCGCGCTCGCGGCTCCCTCTCAACACCGCCACAGGTGTGTTTCTTGCTTGTGCAACCATTGTTCCGTGGTCGCATCGCCATGTCGACATGGGACAGCATACTGGAAGCAATGCCAGGTTCTGTACCGTTTGCATGGTGCCAGGTTCTGTACCCTTTGCATGGCAAATGATATTTCTAGTGTGTCAAGGATGTTGCTGCGCGCTGCAGATGTGACTAAGGAGGCATTGCCTGGAGCAGTGCCTGCGGCTGCCGCAAGCGCCGCGCTGGCTGATGCTGGGAAGGGCGCTCCGCCGGATAAGCCTGCGCTGCGGTCTGCGCTCAAGTCCAAGGAGATGGTGGAGCTCGAGGAAGGGAGGGCGTTTGAGGGGAAGGAGGTGCGCTGGCGCCTGTGTATCGCGATCCGCCTGTTTGGTGTTGATGGCTGCCGGCTCTCTACCATGCTTGCTCTTCGGGAGCTCGGCACACTAGGCATCCGGTGCCACGTGTTTGAGCGCACTCGCGTTCGCGTGCGGTGGCGTGCTGCATTGCTGAACCCACTGCTGATGGAGCTGTGTACTACAATTCTCTGTTGCGTCTTTTCCAGCGGCACCAAGTCAAGTCGAACAGTGCCACTCACCATGCCTTGTGCGCGCCCACAGGGGTCGGCGCCTGCTCCAGCGCGACATGTCGCGGGCGGCAGCAAGCTGCGGCAGCACCTGTCCTCGCGGCGCGTCCTCATGCCCAGCGCGCGCCGCTGGCGCGGCAGGTGAACCACCCAACCGTGTGATTGCGTGACGAGTGGCATCGGTGTAGCTGTACTTTCTGCTCGTTAGGCACCGCATGCGCATGCTGCCTCGTGTACCGGATGGGAACATGCTCAGTGCGGGGCAAGCTTGTGCTGCGGCCTGTGGCTCAGCTACGTGCCGGACTGGCACTTGAGAGGCCAGCGGAGCCTGCTGCAGGTGGTGTACCCATCAGTGCGTTCCCTGCCGCCACAGAACATACACCAGTGGCTGCGTTCAATTGGGATGCCATTGGACCCATTGCACATGGGCTGATGCTGGGGCTAGGCCCGAGCGCATCCGCCGGCCGCTGCTGGGGCGCCTGCGCGAGCTGGCGCTGTGCGTGGCGCGCCAGTTTACCTGCAACATCGTGCGGCGCGAGGAGTTTCACCTCATGCGCGCCTCCTGGTGCGGGGCGCATGGCCCCAGTACGTGTGGCGAGAGTCCCTGATATCTACCAGCCTTGCTCCCAGTCCCTCCCCTTCCAGGTCTCCACACCAGCCTCGTTCAAGGAGTTCCGTCCGGGAGCGATAGCCCTTCTTACGTTCCTTCCCGCGTTAAAGCCTAAGCATGCTGCGTGTGTCACTTCACTGTGCTGTGGCAGATCTTTCCAGGCAAGAGCCGTTCGGCAGATCTTTCCAGGCAAGAGCCGCGCTCAACAAGACCGCTCGCATCGCAGGTACTTCACACACCGGCTGGACGCGCAGCTGCCATTTGACTTCATGCAGTACATGGAGCTGAGCATGGTGCATCCACTCTTCTGTGCATATTAGGGATGTGGGTTGCACTGTGAGCGACAGGCATTCTCCCATCCACAAGGTGATCCGATTGTTGCAGCTGCGCTGTGCAGTCCGGAAGCAGGCGATGTGTGTGTGCTCCTGTCGGTGTACGGCCTGTGTCTCCTCCCGGGCCTCTTCCTGAGAGCGTGGATAAGAGGCTGTGCAGACAAGGCGACAGCAGAGAGGCTGATGCCGTTTTGCGGCTGGCGCCCAGGAGGACGACTACAGTCACATGGTCGGCCTCGGCCTGGTCATGTGGATCTTCCTGGTCCTCTTCATCGTCCTGTCTGCAGCCATCGGTGGGGCTACGCTCTGTAGTATCTCTGCAGACCCTCACCATCATGCTAAAACAGCCCTTGCGCTGTGCGGCTGGTTGGCTGCATGTGCTCGACGTGCACCATGCCGAGCCGCGGGTTGCCTGGTGCCCGGCGGCTGACCCAGGGGTGCCGCGTCAGGCTGGTGCGTCTGGGTGTTCACCATCGTCTCGGGCGCGCTGCTGTTCATCATCAACACCAAGCTCGTGTGGGTGGTGCGCTATGTGACGCGCGGCGGCCGCGTGCACACGCTCAAGCCGGTGCGGCGGCCTCCCTTGCCGTGTTGTTGCCTTTCCTCATAGCAAGTCTTGTGCACTGTGCTGTCAAGAACATGCCCACGCCATGTGTTCCGAGTGCCACAGAGATGCCCTTTCACTGATTGTATTCACCCGCCTGGGTGCCTATAAAGTCAGATGGCATGTGAGTGGCCTTATAGTTGCACCTTGCGTCTTGTATTGGTCTGCCTGCAGTCACCTACAAGTGCTGAACTTGCGCAGGTCTTGTAGCAGGGCAATGCGGCCAGCGACGAGCTGTGCGCGCGCAGAGCACTTTCTGGCTGGGGCGGCCGTGGCTCTTCCGGCCGGTCATCAAGGGGCTGCTGTTCTTCGTGTCCTTCGTATTCAGCAACTCCATCTACTTCGCCGCCATGTTTGGGCCGACGTCCTGCTTCTTCTCGCGCACGGGGTTCCAGGGCCCGCAGTTCCTGTCCTGGTGGGTGAGCGACCCGGCAGAGCCGCCACATTGGGAGTTGTGCAAGTGGGCTGCGCGTCAAGTCAGCTACCTCATCCTTGCTCATGCATGCCTGTCTCTTGCCTTGTTCCCGTCACGCGTTGCTTCATGCTGCTAGTGCTTGCGAACCACGAGCACCGGCAAGCCGTGACCCCATGTTGTTCTGAGCTATTTGACTGAGAAAGTTGCTGTACAGACGGGATTGGTATGCCTGCACTGTGATTGCGGTGGCTGCAGCTGATCATTATCTTGCTGGTCACTGGGCGGTGCGCTGGGCGCGCAGCTGACGCTGTGCGTCAATGCCGTGTACCTGGTGGTGCTCAGCACGACGACGCTGCCGCTGTACAGCCTCACCGTGCACATGGGCTCCGACTACAAGCGCGCGCTCCTGCCGCGCGACATCTGCGCTCGCCTGGACGCTGCCGCGGATGAGGTGCGTGATGTTGTCAACACAGAGTTAGTGTCATACTATGGCAACTGAGTGGACGCTCCAAAGCACTGCTGTGAGTGGGTTGAAAGAACAGAGACTCCTGTGAAACAGGGAAGCAGGATCCGAGCAGAGAGCAAGACATGGACCTTGGTGCCTCCCAGTGTGCTGCAGGAGCATGTGTGCGGGGCGGCAGAGGGCGCTCGAGGAGACCGCGGAAAAGAAGAAGAAGCTGAGGTCCCTCATCTCTGGCGTTTTTCCCTACATGCGCCGCGAGGCGCCGCGCGAGGGCCACGCACACCTGGCGCTCACCCTGCCGCCGGCCCCCCGCGCGCCCCAGGACCCCTCCCGGCGCGCGGCTGCGCCAGCCGAGCCTTGAGCAAGGGGGAGAGGTGCAGCGCCGCTTGACGGAGCAGCAAGTGCAGGGACATATGTTGCTGCGACGTATTCTGCGATGTCACCAGTGGTCTGCCTGTGGGTCTGCCTCTGCTGTGTGCTGTAGGGGCCATGTCTAGCATTAGCTAAAATGCATGCGTTGCGGAAACACGAGTCGAACATGTTGTGTGCTGTAGGGGCCATGTCTAGCATTAGCTAAAACGTATGTGTTGTGTTACAGGAGTCGAGCATGTTGTGTAAGATCGTACATGCTGACCAGCTTAGAGCAGTGTAGATGCATGCCGGAAGTGCATGTGTCGTACCCGGCCTTAATTTCATATAATTTTGAACTTGACCTGGATGGAGTAGCCGTTGCGAGCGCGAGTACGGGTATAGCGACACCATATATATAGCGACACCAAGCAGCCTGGTGTCGTTTTGCAGACAGCTGGCCTTTTCTAGCGGTGGCTTTGAGCTGCAAGGAGCCATGGGCTGTGGTAAGTCAAAGCCGCAGGACCAGGTGAGCGCTGCTCTAGGGGCAGGTTCAACGGGCTGTGTTGTTGCTGGTATAACACTACCCGCAGCTAAGCTGGTGCACATATACAGCGCTGTACGGTGCCACACGGCTTCAAGGGCATCTGCTGCCAGCTGCCTCTGAGGCACAAGGCTTGCCTGCACTAGAAGCTGGGGTGTAACAGCCAGCCCGGCCGGCACTGAGCCGAGTACTGGACCTTTGCCCCGCAGGTAGTGGAGGCCCGGGCTGCACCTCCGACAAAGCCTACGCGCGGGGCGCCCGCTCCCCCGGCTGCCGCGCAGCCTACAGCGCCCAGCGCCGCTGCTGCCGGCAGCAGTGGTGGCCGCGCGGTGCCAGCGCCTACCTCCAAGCCCGCGGCGACGCTTCCGGCGGGCCCGGGCAGCGGGGCGGCTCCGGCGGCCCCCAAGCCTGCTGCAGCAGCGGCAGCGCCGGCCAGGGCTGTGGCGGGCCCTGCTGCGCCCGTGGCCGCCCCTCCGGCAAAGGCCGCGGCGGCGGCACCTGTTGCGCCCGCCGGTGCTCTTGCCGAGGCGGCAGGGACAGGCCCGGCAGCGCAGGCGCCCGCACCGGCCCCTGCTCCGGCCCCCGCGGCGGCCGCACATGAGCCTGCTACGCTTTACGCAGGCGGCCCGTCTGCAGCACAGTCAGCAACCCCCAGCCCTCTGCCGGCGGGCACGACCTTGACAACCGTGGCTCCCCACCAGCCAGCTGCGAGCAGCGAGCCCACCGCGGCAGAGCCGGGCCGGGCGGAGCAGGAGGCGCGCTCGCTGGCCGATGTGCACATCGTGTTTGTCCTGGGCGGGCCGGGCAGCGGCAAGGGCACGCAGGCGCGCGTTCCCCACTCCCATAATCAGCGCTCTCCCCCATGCGGGTCCATGTACTTGGCTGGTGCGGTGCAAAAAAGTCAGCGCTGTCCGTTCAGAGGCTGCTGCAACCGAACGGGCATGCCTGCTCAGCCGCGGCTCCCGCAGTGCGCGCTCCAGTCAGTGGGCCGTGCGCATGTGCTACTCGCCACCCGGTCATACGGCCGGCGGGAGGCTGAGGCAGGCCGCCCGCGCGCGCAGTGCGCCAAGATCGTGGAGGAGTACGGCTACGCGCACCTGTCGGCCGGCGACCTGCTGCGCGCGGAGGTCGCCAGCGGCAGCGCGCTGGGCAGGTGCCGCTAGTGGCGTGCGTTGCATAGTCCCTGCGTTGCAGGAGCATCAACTAGACGCTCATCGCCATGCTCGCTCCTGGGTTTGCCGCCCTGCCGGGGGCGCGTCATGTCCCTGCGGGCCGCGGGGCGCTCGCCGCGGCTGCTGTGCCTCCTCTATTCATGCCCAGGCAGGGGCCAGGGCAGGTGCCAGAGCGCGGCTGATGCGCAACCTCACCACGCTCTCTCGGCCTGTCATTGCGCAGATGCTCGAAGAGCGTCATGCTTCGGCCAAGCTGCACGGACGCCGTTGTCGATTCCAGTGTCCCACTTTCTCTGTCATAGCGCCCCACAACTAGGCCGGACCCGGCTGTGCGCGCGCTCAGGGACCTGGAGGCGGCCATGAAGGAGGGGGCGCTGGTGCCGACCGGCGTCACGGTCGGCCTGCTGCGCGGCGCCATGCTGCGCAGCGGCGGCGCGCGCTTTCTCATCGACGGCTTCCCGCGTGCCGTGGAGCAGGTGCGTCCTTGGAGCGGGGTGAACAGGGGCGCAGCCACGTGCGTGCGGCCTTCTATCATTGCGATGTGCTGCACAGTGCGCAGGCCTCTGCATGCAATCACCGTGGCAGACAGGTGCATCTGTGCATGAGGGGGCCGGCCTGCCAGCGTCAATGAAAGGCTGGTGTGCGCGCGGCCCCGGCAGGCAGAGGTCTTTGAGCGCGACGTGAAGCGGCCGGCGCTGTGCCTGTTCTTTGAGTGCCCGGAGAATGTGATGGTGGCGCGGCTGCTGGAGCGCGGCAAGACGTCCGGGCGCTCCGACGACAACGAGGCCACCATCCGCAAGCGCCTGGCCACCTTCCGCCAGGCGCGCGCGCGCGGCGGAGCCCATGCCGTGCCTCAGCCTGAGACCAAGCACGGGTGCCTGCCGGGTGTGCTGGCGGCGGTGGGCGCGCCGTGGCCCGCCGCCGTCTCCATCCACGCCTGCTCGTCGGCTGAGCTGCACTGGCGGTCGGTCCATGATCTTGCATCTGTTACTGTGCGCCAGACAGGCCGGAGGTGCAAGCCGGACGTGCTCTCTTGCTCCCAATGCGCGGGCGGCCTGTCACATAGGGCGCAGCTCCACACAACAGCATGCGACCCTGGTCTAAGCGCGGCGCGCCGGTGTGCGCATGCGCAGGCGACCATGCCCGTCGTCGAGCGCTACGAGACGGAGAAACGCTGCGTGCGCGTCTCCGCCGTGCCGGGGCCGTATGACGTGTTCGTTGAGGTGGCCGCCCGTGCCACTGTTCGATCGCGCTGCGCGACGGTTATCCTGCAGCTCCTGCTCGCTGTCAGGGGTGCTGCCGCAGAGCCTGGTTGCGCTTGTGACTCAGCGGCCGGCGCGCAACGTCCCGTGCCGTGCTGCCAGGCAGCTTGGCCTGAGTCATGTGCCACGTCATATGCAGGCAAGCGTCTGACATGCTGCAAGGTCCACTGCATGGCTGCTACACCTCATGCGTGCGCTTCTGTGGGCTGCGGCGCGCGTCACACCATAGTTGATTGTATTAGAGTGCCTGCCAGGTGCGCTCGGGCTCTGAAGGCGTGCGCGTGGCAGGTGCGCCAAGCGATGGACGCGCTCCGGGCTGCTGGGAGCGCCCACGCGACGAGCGGGGCTGCGGCGCCCGCGCAGCCGAGCCAGGCAGGCCAGGCTGCAGGCCTCGCGCCCCAGCACGCTCAGAACGAAGCCCAGCATGCTTCGACTGAGCATGAGGCGCTCGCGGCCTGAGGCAGGGCAGGCGTGTCACGCTTGGCCCCTGTCCTGTTACGTTCACATCGTCTGTTCTGCGGCCATGCCGTCGTGCAGAGGCTTTCATCTGAGCAGCTGCGTCCGCCCCCTCAGCTGACAGGCTTCAGCAGTCGCGTGACATGATGTAGTACGCCCAAAAGAATCGCTTGAGCGCCATGTGGCTTGCATGCCTTCTGGGGATCAGCACAGTGGCTGCGCGCATGCATCACGCAGAGCAGGGACGTGGGTGCAGGCAGCGCGTGGTGGCGCATATGTCCGAACTAGCTGCACCTGACGTGATGAAGCACTGCCTGCGCATGCCTCTCACGGTGCTCAGAGCTTGCACGATGTGGGTGAGCCTGACCCGGGGACATGCCAGCACCTTGCTTTCAGCTTGCCACCTGCCCTGCGCCTTCGCGCTGACGTATGCACTGTGCCACATGAACAGGAGACTTGTTGCCTCGCGAACATCTGGTCCTGACAAGTGAATGCGTGATTGAGAAAAAGATGAGGAGCTTGAGACAGGATGTTGGCCCTTATGCGTGCTGCCATCGTCGTGCAGGATTATGCTGAGGTGACACATGTTGTGCAGTCCATGCAGAGCAGCGGCGCATCCACACTGTATGCGCTGTGCGTTTTACTGCCATGGTTTCTATCCTTTCAGACTCTGCTGCCGAAAATGCTACACCCTCCTATGCGGGTGTCGGAGGGCGGCCTGTGGAATGACCCATGCTACACACGCAGGAGGCCGGCCTAGCTGCTCAGCCTGAGCAGGCCAGCCCGACGGCAATAGACAGCCGCAAAGCTCGCGGGCAGCAGCTCCTGCACACTTCCTGCGTGCCAAGCGCGAGCGCGCCGGGGTTCACCAGAGACCCTATGCAGCCCTGCAGAGCCCACAGACCCTATGCGTCCGGCGTAACCATCGCGACCAGGCGCCAGCAGGATGCGCCGTGCGCCAGCGCGTCCTCCCAGCTCGCCGCGTCGCCCTCCAGCAGCGCCGCGTGCGCTGTCTCCAGCCGCACGGTGGACCCCTGCCGCGCGCGGGAAACCCTTCTGCGCGAGGCCCGGCGCGCCCGGCAGCGCTCGACATTGCACGGGCGCGCGCGCCGTGGCATGCTCAGCACGCATCGATGCATGCCAGCAAGGGATGTGCTCTGTCGCTCAGAAAAAAAAAACACAAGGGGAGGCCTTCAAAGCCAGCATGTCATACACACTCGTCTTGCGCTGCCGCCACACCTAAGACCCTGGCGGGCCCCGCACAGCAAATGCTATACCATGTGACACCCGTACGCAACCCCGATGCGCGGTGTTGCACGTGCTCTCACCTGACGCCCTAGATCATGCGCACCCGAAACACAGCCCAGCAAGCATAGCCCAGCATGCATAGCGCGCCAGGCCACCCAGCCCAGCAGCGCCCCGAGCCGGAGCGCACCGCCAGGTCCGACGCCGCCTCCTCCATGCCCTTGTTGTGCCCCAGGCACAGCACGCACTCCACGGCGGAGCGCCCCCTGTCCGCCGCGCCCGCCACCAGCCCCTGCGCGCCCGCGGCTCGCCCTTGCGCACACGCTCCGCATGCAGCCCTGTCTGGGCGCCCTCCGGTCGTCCCCGCCGTGCTCAGAGCCATCTCTGGCGCCCGCGCCGCCGCCTGCAGGTGTCTGCGCCCCCCGAACCAGCCGGCCAGCGAGCCGTGAGCACGCCAGGACAGGCGGGCCGGCGCGCCTGCAGGTGCTTTAGCGTCTGCCCGTCCAGCGCTGCGACGGTGTACAGGCTGCCGAGCAGGTGCGTCTCGGCCGCGCCGAACGCGGCCGCGGCCTCCGCCATCGCCTGCAGCGTCTGGCGCGTGCGCAGCGAATTGCTGCTCATGATCAGGTCCGACAGCCAGCCGCGCCGCGCCAGCTTCTGCGCGACCTGGCCCGGCCGCGCACCGAGCTTGCGTGGTTAACAGACGGACCTCTGTGCACAGCGGACCATGCCTTGCGTGCTGCCTGAGCCTTACCGGCGCCGCACCACACGGCACAGGAGGCTGCGGCGAAGCAGTGGCGGTGCTCACCGCTCGGGCGCTGTCTGCGCCTTGCGTCGTGATCGGCCTGTCATGGTCGCGCGTGTCCCTCCCCGACTCCTCGCTGTCAGCGTGCCTGCCGCAACCCACACAACGACTTCGATACGCTGGCGCGTGCGTGGGCTGCAAGCAGGGCGACGAGCAAGGGCACAGTTGCGGGCGTGCCGCATCATGATTAGTTTGCGCGGCGACGTCTGCGCCCCGCCTGTCCTGCTATTGGCGGAGACGTCCACTGGCGCAACTGCCAGCACGGCGCGCGCTGGCACTGCAGGCCTCCTGCGTGCGGCTTTGCGGCATGTGCACCGCGGCCATGCGGTGCTCCCTGCCAGGTACGGTGACGCCTGCGGCATACACGCAACACGTCACATAGTTTTCAGCTCAGCAGACAAGCGAGCGCCGAGGCAGGACAGTGCGCGTGTGCACCTTAAGCATCACGTCACAGCGCAGCGCTTGTTCGATACAGACTCTGTCTCGCTCTCCAAGCTCTCCTGCTGCTGGTCTGATTCAAATAGAGTTGTGGAAAGCCTGCGTCTCTCCGAGAGGCTCTTCATCTTTTCTATCAACCCTCTAAGGAGAGAATCGGCCTGCTGCTACCGTTGCTAAGTCGGCAGCAGCAGCGCGGGGCTACGTCGCATTTGTTGTAACTTTTCAGCAGGACTGGTGCGTTCCAGCCAAGTCTCTGAAGCAGTGTTGTGAAACCCGTGGCTGTGCAGCGCACACGCACAGCCCGTCAAAGGGGTCCCCGTGCATGCTGCCCGGCAGCTCCTAAGTTATATTTCACACTGCCTGCAGCAGACACCAGTGGTTGCCGTACATCCGGCAGCACTCTGAGCATCCACGGCTGCCGCGTAGCCCTCTAGCTTGTTACCGCACCGACAAGGTGTGACCTTGGCATTCTCTTGCGTGCAGGGAGCCACCGGCTTGGCCGTATTGACGCGCAGCAGTGTCAGAGAGCGGCGGCACTAGGAAGTAGCCCTGTGCCTAGCGCAGATATTGCGCAGGGCCTGGCGAGCGCTTGCACACGCTTCACGGCGGCGACAGGCGCTTGAGGCCGCGGAGCGCAATATGCTGGAGAGCACTCCAGAGGAGGGCAGCGAGCATGCGCTGATACCGAACCCAGGTTTGCCCCGCCTTCCATGCCAGCTCCTGCCACTGTCCGCTGCTCTGTGCACTTCCAACCTGCAGTTAGCGCGGCAGCAAAGGCTCGCAGTTCACAACGAGCAACAGCCTGGAGTAATCTTTGCAGTGCTGTGCTCTGTCATGTCTGCCCGCCATCTCTGTCATCCACCGTCCTAGCCGCGGCGCACAGGGAGCGATCTGCATTGGAATCTGGGCAGCGCCTGGTCTTGGGGCCACCTGCAGGACGTGCCGGGGAGCTCAGACACTGCCGGCGCCTCGCCTGCGCCCGAGCCGGATGTTGACAGCGCCCGCCGCGGCGCTATGCTCGGCGCTGCATACGCCAGGCAGCGCGTGCCAAAGCGCTCGCGCGCTGCAGCGCTGCTAGACGGCGACAGCGCGGGGGCCACCCCGCCGCCGGCGAGCAGTGCGTGCTGTGCACCTCGCCGTGTCTCTACAAACATTTGCCAAGGCCATATAGTGCACATAATACAGCGAAATTCAGGTGCTCAGTGAGAATGCGATGCGCAGAATATGCAGCTTGTTGCTCCTGTGCACCGCGGCAGGGCGTCAGCTATGGCACCGAAGAGGAAAAGGCTGCTGGAAGAATAGTGTAGCCTGATAAGGCGTGTCTGAGCTTGGCCTTGCTGCTTGGCTGTCTCCCTGGATCGAGTCCTACCACTTCATGCACCCATGAATTATGGGTGCTTGATGCACAGAGCGCTCCCGCTCTGACGCGCACTCTATGAAATTTGCGCAGGGCAATTAGCTGTGGCTGCAGCTGCGCTGGCGAGTGCGCGCGAGCGCCCAACCCGGGCAGCAGCGCTGCAGGTGCCAGCAATTCAAGCCCCGTTATCAAGATATCTTAGATTTAGTAGTGCCCTAGTGCTTGGAGTGCCCTGGTGCTTTTGCGCGTCTTCAAAAGGGGGGTGGTGCGTGGGGAGTTTTGAGCAGTCTTTATCATACCCAGTACTTGCATTTGAGCTTGGAGCGCTGCATATGGGTCACTGCTGCAGGTAGCTCGGCCGATGACATTGTGGGTGTGCAACACGGGGGTTCACGCTCCTTGCAGACAGTTTGACAGCGACCCTGCAACATGCCAGCCGGCAGCGCACGTGCGCCGTGTGCTGGCAAGTGAAGGCTGCATGCGTCAGACCGCCGTCTTACCATGCGGCACAAGCGGCAGGTCCGGGGCCACTCGGGGCCGCAGGCCTCGTCGGGGCGGTCGGGGCGGACGGGAGGGGGGGAGGATGACGAGGAGGAGGAGGCGCTGTCCGAGGCGGAGGCCGACAGCAGCGGCTCCGGCGCGTCGCCGCGGCGGCGGCCTGTTCGGCGCGAGGCGCCTATGAAGCGCGCGCGCTGCCAGGTGACCTGGGCAGCTTATGCACACTGGCAGATGAATCCTGTGCATGGCCAGGAAGTGAGAGACGCATGTATCTACCATGCTCAGCAGGTGGAACGTACACATGTGTTGTGGTGTGGCATCCTGAGAGAGTGGCGCAGGGGGTCGCTCTAAGAGTTGTTCACAGCCTGGGCTGCAGCAGTGTCAGCCGAGCTCAGCGTACCCCCGGGAGTGCTCCCCAGCGGCCGCGCACGCGTGCACAGGTGGAGAGCTGCGGGCGCGAGCTGAGCGCGCTGAGCACGTACCACCAGCGCTGTCGCATCTGCGAGGTGCACCTGAAGCTGACCAG
>JAABUV010003579.1_pt1 | contig 19633 bp, 16 predicted proteins | sample 5559971 | NCBI WGS metagenome assembly JAABUV01 (sample SAMN10711881, study PRJNA513362) | rock metagenome | isolation source: Antarctica rocks | place: Antarctica: Victoria Land, Knobhead nord | collected 2015-12-19
AGCTGCACGGCGCGACCGCGGCGCTCGCGGCGGTAGCCGCGCCGGCCGGCCTGGCGGCCGAGGGCAGCAACAGCAGCCGCGCACTGCGCCTGGCGCTGCCGCAGCTGGTGCGCGCACCGCCCTAGGGTAGGGCGGCAGGGGTTACGAGCTGCTGGGCGGCTGGTTATGCGGGTTGTCCCGCGCGTGTGCCGCCGGGGGCACAAGGGAGGTTGATGCATGCAGACATGGAGTCATGAGCCTTGCAAGAGCACGGCAGCAAGCACGCGCCCGGCACTGCCGCAGCAGGTGCATGCAAGTTTGCCGGATGCGTCAAAGGCCATGCCTGGTGGCGTCCTGCCAGGCTGGCGCTCATGGTAGTGTACGTTGCAGGACGTGGGCAGTCGATGTATTGAGATGAGCAGGGTCTGCGGCAATGTGATGAGTGGGGTCTGCGGCAACGCGCGCAGCTGAGCGCGGCGAGCGCTGAGACGTCGGGGAGCGCGGCCGCGGCGCCCAGCGGCTCGCAGCGGTCCATGCGCGCGCGCAGCGACGCGGCCGCGGGCGCCATGGCGCTTGCCGCGGCCTCGCACGCCGTCCTGACGCCGGGCGGCCCGCTCCCGCAACCCGCCTTCTGTGCCTGGCGGGACGGCAGCGGCTCAGCACGCGGCGGCGGCGGCGGCGGAGGCGGAGGCAGCGGCGGCGGCGGCGGCGGCATGGCCGGCGGCACGGGGCGGAGGCTGAGCGATGTACGCGCCCATCGCTGCCCCAGTCTGTGCAGGGCCAGGATCCTGGCGCGGTGCACGTTTGGCTGGGCTCAGTATCCAGCTCAGTGCCGTTGTGCAGAGAGGAAACCCCGCTCCTCTCATTGCGCCCTGTTCTCGTCCCGACAATCATGGGGCCTTCGGGCGCGCGAGTGCGCTGAGCTGCAGCCGCTTGTTGCGCTCCGGCCTGGCGCGCTCCCCGCGAGTTCCGAGCACCGCCCACGTGTGACTGGCCCATCTGACTCGGGCTGCGCAGTGCTTATTTTTGAATGGGCGTCCGCAGGTGCACCCGGACGGCAAGGTGGCTGCGCACCGCGCGCTCAAGCGCCTACGCGCGCTGACTGGGCAGGGCACCGCATTCCCCCTGGCGAGCGCGCCCGCCTCCCTGCCCGCGGCCGGCGCCGGGGAGGGCGCGCGCGCGCTGTCCGGCAAGCTGCACCCGAGCGAGGCCGGCTCCTCCAGCAGCCTGGGCTCTGCGCGGCCCAGCGAGGCGCCCTCGGGCGCGGGCCGCCCCGGGGGCGCCGCGCCCACGGCGGGGGGGCCGCCCGGCGGCGCCGCGGGCGCGCCGCTGCCAGCCGCGGCCGCGGCGCTGCGCTGGATGGGCGCCGCCGGGGTCGCCGAGGCGCGCGGCATGTCGCCCACGTCCACGTGGAGCCGCACGGTCACCCGCGGGCCGGACAAGCACCGCGCGCTGTTCGAGGCGTTCGAGGGCATGCGGGCCGACGACCTCCTGGAGGGTATGGATGGCGCGAGCGGGCGCGCCGGCGCGGGGCCAGGGTCGGAGGCAGGGCTAGGGCCCCGGCCGCCCTCGGGGTCGTTGTCCGCGCGGGGCTCCGGCAGCCGGGCGGGGTCGATGCGGCGCGACGGCAGCGCCGGCGACCTGGCCGCGGCCGGCGGGGGCGCCGGCGCCGGCCCCAACCCGGAGGATACCGCCAGCGCGAGCCTGCAGCGCCGGCTGGGCGGCGCCGCGGCCGGCGGCTTCGGCTCCGTGCAGTCGTGGCCGCGGCGGGTGGCGCACGGCGTGGAGGAGCGGCCGTCCATCTTTGGCGCCTTCCCGCAGGTCTCCGCGCACCTGGGGCGCCTGGAGGGCGCAGCCGCGGCGGGGCCGCCACAGGCGGGGCCACACCCTGGCGCGGACCCTTACCCCGGCCCGCGCGGCCCGCCGTCGCTGCCGACGGGCGCCGCGCCGGGCTCCACGCAGTCCTGGCGGCGCGGCGTGGTGCACGGCGCCGAGCGGCGGCGCTCCGTGCTGGATGTGTTTGGGGCGGAGGGCGGCGAGGCGCTCGGGCCGGGGCCGGGAGCCATGCGGGACGCGCCCGCGGCCGCTGCGCTGCGCCCGCCGCTGGGCCGCGCCGGCGAGACCCCCTCGCGGGCCTCGGGGAGCGGCGCGCCGCGCCAGCGGGAGGCAGACAATGTGACAGCCGGCCCGAGCGCTTTTACGAGGCCTGCTGAAGCGACCGCAGGCTTGCCAACAGGGCCGGCGCATGGCGGCGCCGCTGGCAGGGCCTCGGCGTCAGGAGCCGCGGCGCCCGCACCCGGGGCGCCGCCGTTGGCCCCAAGCAGATCTGCGCCCAGCGCTGTGGATGCTGACGTGGCCGCAGCGCCGCTGCAGCCTGCGGCGCCTGCAGCGGCTGCTCAGCCGCCCAGCAGCCCTGCTGCGGATGCCGACCCTGACCCTGGGGAGTGCCCTGGTCAGGGCGCAGCAGCCCCTGCTGCAGCACCTGGGGCGCACGCAGGGGCGACCGCGGCGCCCCATTTTGAGGGTCCAGAGCAGGGCGCGCGGGGCGCCGCCCTGGAGTCGCGGCTCACACAGGTCGGCCATGGCCCAGGCAAGCCGCGGCCGGGCAGCGAGCGGCGGCCGTCGCTGTTCGACGTCTTTCCAGAGGCACGCGGCGGCGGCGTCGCATCGCCCGGCCCTGCCGCGTCAGGTCATGGGGGACCGGCGGCGGCGTGCGCAGAGGGGAGCCCGTCAGCCGGAGCCGACAGCCCCGAGCAGGGCGGGCAGCCCTCGGCCGGCGGCGCTGCGCGCAACGCTGGGGCCACCGGCGCCGCGCGGGAGGCGCAGCAGGGGCGCGAGCGCGGCGGCGCTGCAAGGCAGAGCCCCGGTGCGGCCGTGGCCGCGGATGCGGAGCAGGCCAGGCAGGGCGCGCGGCAGCGGCCTGGACCGCAGAGCCGGCTGAGCCTGGACGCGCTGGGCGCGCCGGCGTTCGGCGCCGGCGCGCCGGAGAGCGAGGAGACGTGGGCGGCCGGGGACACCCGCACGCACACCCTGGCGCAGGTGCGCCCTGCACACACCGCCTGCACCACTGCGCATGCTCTGCGCTGCGCGTGCGGGAGGCTGCTTGCAGCCGGAGGCTTCTTGCAGCCGGGTGCTTCCCCGCCAAAGCACTCTTTGTTCGGACGTCACATTTGCAAAGCGATGCCGCGACGCCTCTGCAGCCGCCCATGTGATACCTGTGCACCTGCGCAGGCGCTGAAGCGCAAGCTGAGCCTGCCGGACCTGCACGCGGAGGACCTGCCCGACGCAGCCGCCGACGCGGGTCCGCGCGACGCCAGCGCCGCGCCGCCCGTGCCGCCCGGCCCACTGCTGGACACACCAGATGGCGACGGCGGCGGCGGCGGCGGCGGCGGCGGCGGCGGCGGCGGCGCGGATGAGAAGCCCGGCGGGGACGAGGGCGCGGCGCGCGCCCCGCCGGCGGCGGCGCCGTGCTGCGCCGAGGCGGAGACGGCGGAGCGGCGCGTGCGCCTGGCGCTCGGGCTCAAGCGCTACTTCCACCACAAGCGCATCGAGGGCCTGCTGTCCAACCAGGCGCTGCGCGTGCTGGACAACATCATGGACACCATCATCGACCAGCCGGTCAAGCCGCAGCCCGCCTGGCAGCAGCTGGAGCGGTGCGCGCCGCCGCCCCCGCGCGGCCCCAGCGGCGCCATGTGCCTGGCCTGCAGTGCAGGGCTGCAGCTGGTACAGCTTAGACCTGCACTGTGCAGGACGTCCATTCCCGCTGCCCATGCCATCCCGCGCGGCTTGCCCCGCACGACATTTTTAGCCCAACATTTACAAAGCTCCCCTAGTCTGCGTGCATTCGCGCGCCTGCGGGCTACCCTGTGCCTGATGTGGCAGCTCTGCGCATTGCCTAGCCGCCGATTGGCTGTGCGCTGTGGCTGGGGGCTGCTTGCAGCGGGCAGCTTGCAGCGCGACAGTCCTCCTAGTTGCTTCCAGCTCGTGCAGCCTGCTTCCTGCATTCGACGCTTTGCAGGCAGTGACGCGGCGAGCAGGCCCGACAGGGCTGGTGTGCGTCGCAGGGACGCCGCGGGCGGCTTCCTGCTGCGGGCGTTTGCCATGGTGGTGTACAGGGCGCGAAAGGTGGGCTGTCTGCCTGACCCCCGGGCCCGCGCACAAGGCTGGACGCCCCTGAGCTGACGGACATGGGACCAGCCTGCAAAGCAGCATTTATGTTTTTTCTGAAGCAAAGGCTACTTGCGCCGCAATGGTGCCTGCCTGGAGGGCGTGCACTTGCGGCTCGGCGTGCGGCACAGATCAACAACCCGCAGGGCCGAGCTCGCCGTGCCGGCGCGCGCGCAGATGGTGCTGCGCCTGCGCCGGCCGCAGCCGGGAGCGTGGTGGATCACGCGCGCGGCGCGCCATGCGGCCGCCTGGCCGCTGTCGCAGGCGCGCTGGGCGCTCCGCTCTCCCTCCCGCATTGGCCTTGCAGTGCGCACAGGGCTTTGCGTGCTATCTAGACAGGTGGTGGCGAGGACGAGCGCATGGCGGTGATACGTGCCAGCATTGCAGTATGCGAGGCGGAATGTCCTTAGTGTGTGGCGGTGTGTGTGACGCTGTGCTGTGTGCGAATAGGACAGCGCGCACTCCGCTGTTGCAATTGGCGCTGCAGTCAGCGCTGCTTGTAAGCACACAACCTAAGGCCCTTGTTGGGCTCAGCCATGATGACGGCTGCCCTGTCTGCGCGCGCAGGTGGGCCACCTCATGATGGGCGTGCTGAGCAAGGGCATGCTGCTGTCGTGCGAGGTGGCGCTGGAGTACATGCTGGCGCTGACGTACTCGCCGCAGGCGCGCGTCCGTGGGGAGGGTAGGTAGGGTTATTGCATAGGGTTACTGCACCTCTGGCCTGTGCGCATGCGTCCGTGGTGCACAGCCGTCCGGGGTACCAGGGGTTCAGGGGTATCTTCTGGTGCGCTGTGCTTTTAAAGCAGTGACTGGGGCTGCAAGTCAGAATATGTGGAGAGCTGCGATTCAAGTCCTGTCAAGTGACGTGAAGCTGGCCATACGCGTGGGAGCGGGCTGCGTGCGGTGCCCACAGGAGGCGCAGGCGCGCTGACATCAGCACTGCTGTGGGCGCGAGGGCTGGCGCCCTGCCGGCCTGCGTGGCAAGGAGAGTGCGCTGCTGCGCATCTCACCTGCGCGCGGCTGCGCTGCGCCTGCTTCATGTGAGGACCCGCACGCGCGCACCAGCGAACAATAAGGAGAGGCAGGGCTGAGGGGCGGCGCGCGCGGCGGGCGCAGGTCCAGCTGATGCGCAGCAACCACATGGCGTCCGCCACGCTGCTGGACGAGGTGGAGGCGGAGCTCGGCAAGGCGCGCCGCCCAGCCCGGCCGCCCTGCCGTCCCTGCGCCTGCCTTACATGCGCTGCCTCCCTTTGCACATGCTTGAGGTGTGGTGTCCGAGGTCAGCAGGGCATGGTTCGGGCTCAGCGTCAGATGCTTGCAGCACTCACTTTGGCAGGCCGAATGCATGACGCGACGAGGGCGCGCATTCCGGCGCACCCGGCTATGCAGGCGAATGTGAGTGCATCAAAACCAGCGAGCGTCTGTGAGCGCGCGGCCGCGCAGGTTTGGCGCTTCATCCTGGAGCGCGAGGTGGAGGCGCCGGAGCGCTTCCAGGCCATCCAGTCGTACCGCGCGACCATGGCCGTGCTGCGCCACCAGGCCAACTTCGTGAAGCAGCTATTCGACACGGGCGTCGTGGACGAGCTCGAGCGTGACGAGCTGCTCGGGTGCGGGCCGAGCAGCCTCGCTGCGCCATTTTTCATCAAACATGTCTACAGCCTACAGCCTGGCAGGGCTCGTAAAAACCGGGAGACACCGCAGTCGCGCCGGAACGGTTGCGGCCGACAACCACGCCAAGGTGCATGTCGCCTCAGCAAGGCACAGGCAGGCGAGCCGAGCTTGCAGTGGGGGCAGTGCGGACAATGGCTGGGCACGGCGACGACCGCGCGTTGAGCAAAACGTGACCAAACCGACGTGGCCTTGGCGGTCAGACCCTGCCCCTGATCTGGGCGCCGACGCGCGCCAGGCCGATCGACAAGCGCGAGCGCGGGCTGGAGCGCAAGGGCCCGGTCTGGCGCGCGCCGCTGGTCATCGACGTGCTGCGTAACCTGCCCTTCCTGCGCCACGTGCCCGCGCGCGCGGTGGAGGCGCGCGCCCGGCCCGCGGCCGGCCACCCTGCGCTGTCCTGCCATGCTGCTGTGCATCGCGGGCGGCTGCCTCCTCCTGGACGCCGCGGCTTGGCGCGGGGCCTCCATGCGCCTGGGATGGCGCGTGACATGCGTCCTATGCGCGCTCCGCTGCGCTCCGCTCCGCTTGGTGTCGCACGCGTTAGCCGGTAGACTTGGTTGAGCACCAACTGACTGGGTGCTCAAATCAAGTCTAGCTTTGAGCACCAATGGGCTTACGCCCGTGCTGGGTAACGCGTGCGACACCAGTGGAGCGTGCATATGACGCATGTCACGTGCCATCTCTGGCGCATGGAGGTCCCGCGCCAAGCCGCGACGTCAGGAGGTCAAACCAAGACTCGGAGCCGAGTCCTAACCCTATGCCCTCAGGAGCGCGACAGACGTCCTTGGTGGTGCCGCGCGCAGGTGTTCTACCGGCACGGCCGCCTGCGCATGTACCGCCAGTGCCAGGCCGTGCGGGTGACCGGCCAGGACGGGCTGGTCATCGTCATCAACGGCCTCGTGCGCATCTCCTACCGCGACCCCTTCGGCAACCACCAGCAGTTCTTTCTGGGCACGGGTGCGCGCGCGGCGCGTGGCAGAGCTGCATGACAAATTGTGCTGCCAGCTTGTTGCATCCGGCTTGAGCTGCTCCTCAGACCCAGCGCATGGCTGATCGATGTCGCCACCGCTGCTCGTAAGCCCGTCACGAACATCGCATACCATGGCCTGCGCAGCTGTCCAGCGCGCTGACGGCCGAGCAGCTGCCCGGCGGCAGCTCCACCCGCTAATGAGGCCCAGGATTAGGGTTGAATAAGATAGGGTACAGCCTGACACCGCACTGCGCTCGCAGGCGGCCTGTGCGGCCTGTACAGCGCGCTGACCGGCGAGCAGCTGCCCGGCGGCGGCGGCGCCGTTCGCGCGATGGCCGAGTGCAACAACCTGGGCCGCGGGCCTGTCGTGTTTGAGCTGCAGCAGGCCGGCATCACGGCCATCCGCCACAAGGCGGCCGGCGCGCCGCTGCTCCTCCTGCCTTCCTCCCGGCTGCGTGAGAGTGTAGCCTGCGGGCTGACCGAGCGGCTTGCGCGCCTGTTTTGTTCACTCTTTGCGCTGTGCACTCTGTGCATCTCTAAGCTTAGCAAGGTTTGCCTGCCGGGGGTCCCATCCGCTCTGCCATAGACGCACTGCACGCGACCCTGCACCGCCCGTCGGGGCCTGCCGGGCGTGGAAATCGCTGGGAATTTCAAAACTTCTGTTTGTGCACAATCCATTAGGTGGAGCGTTAAGTGGACGTAAAGAGGCTGACGCACTCCCTGGCCAAGGTCTGAACCCGGCTGAACCCGGCTGAGCGGGTGCGCGGCGCCGGGCGCAGCGGGCGACGCCGCCTTCCAGCAGGTGGAGGCGGACATGTTCCGCATGGCCGCGCTGTTTGTGGTGGAGCGCCTCAAGCCCTGGCTGCTGACCTACCTGGCCGCGCTGCTCGCGGGCGGCCGCTGCGACAGCCCCACGCCGCACGCGCCGCGCCCGCGCCGGCCCGAGCGCGGCGCCGGGTGCGCCCGCTCCGCACGCTGCGCACTACGCACTCGTGCAGCGTTCAAAGCCCTGGGTCTCAGACCTGTTCAATAGGGGCTGCTGTGCTCCTGCTTGTGGGCGTGCTGGTGCCCGCATGGCTGCAGGCCTGTGGCGTGTTTTTTTTTATTGAGATGGGTCGCATGCGCTCAGGGCCGACACCGACGACGACACGGCGTTCTCGCCGAGCGCGTCGCTGTCGGGGCCCGGCGAGTCGCAGGACCTGGACGCGTCCGCGTATGAGCTGGTGCGCCAGGGTCTGATGAGAGCATACGGCGACCAACCCGTGTTGGTGTCCATGCCATCGATTGTGCTCCTCAAGTGCAGAAAGTACAGGTATGCAACAGGGGGCAACGCACCAAACACAGGGCTCAATATCACAGTTGCGGACGGAAAGTACGCAACAGTCGGCAATGCATCAGATGCACGAGCAGACCTCACGACTGATTTCAATGAAAGACAGTGTTTTGGCACCGTCAACAAGGTGCTTGGTCATGAAGTCAGCACCATACCGAAAAGCATACGCAGAGCGTCGCGATATTTCGCTCGTCGCACGCTATGGTGTGTAGTGTGGTCCCTCTGGAACTGCCACCAGCGCGGGCGACCGTCGTGTGAGGCGGCGCGCCCGCGTGTGGGTGACGGCGGGACCCAGGCGGCCCGGCCCCGCGCGCGCAGGCGACCGACGCGGACGCGCAGGAGGCGGCGCGCGCGCGCGTGTGGGCCGCGTACCTGGCGCTCGTGCAGGCGCTGGCCGCGGCGCAGCTGGAGGAGGTGGGCGCGGGCGGCCGCTACGCGCACGCCGCGCCGGCCGTGCTGCTGCGCGGCTCGCTGCGCGTGCGCGGCGTGTGCGCCAGCCTCGCCGAGGGGCTGCCTGCGGGTGAGGCCGCGCCCGCGCAGGGTGCACCGTCTGGTGTGCGACCTGAACCAAACCCTAACTCAGCCGGTGACGGCAGCCTGGGGGCCTGCGGCGCGTGCGCATGCACGTGCGCGCCGCCCAGCGCTGTGAGGGCGCGGCGGCCTTGTGCGCGCGCGGCACACCCGCTGCCGCCAACCTGGAGCCCTGCACCCACGACAGCACACACCTCTGGCGAGCGTCTGCTGCTGCTGCACCTGTCAAAACAGCGCGCAGCCAGGCTGCGCGAGGTTGGCAGGCCCACCTCACATTGCGCGCGCGTGTTTTGTCGCTCGGTCGGGGGTAGGGTCAGACCCCCACCCTATCATATCCAGCACATGCCCGACCCTACTCTGCAAACCCTACCCCGCGCGCGCAGGCATGCCGGCCGGGCGCGCGGAGGAGGTGGAGTTTGCCGCGCCGTTCATCTTCCCCTGGGTGGCGCCGGAGGAGGTGGGCTACGCGGCCACGGAGCCGGCCATCGCCTTCCGCGCGGGCGCCCGGGGTGCGGCATTGGGTCTCCCACCCTCCGGGGGTCGGCGCGCGGGTTGAGTCAGGCGGACGAAAACCATGCGTGTGAGGACAGGGCCGGGCGCACGGCAGTCTGCTGTTTGGCGCTGGTGCTGGGCGGGTGCGGCTTGCGCTCGTAGGAGAGTGCAGTGCAGCGGACCTGGATGAGAGCGCTCCAGGCCACAGGGGCTTGCCCGCTGCCGCCCAGGGGCAGCCAGGGTAAGCGTACGTGAAGGTTGGTGCGTCAGAGGCACTGCACAGCTGCGCATTTGAGCACGACTTCCGTGTGGACGTCCGTTGAAACCTCGGTGATGGACGGCCGCGCCGTCCAGGCGCGACGCTGGTGGTCTGCCATTCGGCCGACAGCAGCGCGGCGTCAGACGCCGGCGGCGACGCCGGCGACGGCGGCCCCAGCGCTGACAAGCCCGCGGCGCCCAACAGCTCGACGCTGGGTAGCCGCCCTATCTCGGCGGCCGCTCGTGCGCGGTTCTCCAGGGCATGGCGTATAGCGATGGAAAGTTTGCGCTCCGAGCTTACGGCAATGCTGTAGCAAAGCGAGCGCTGCCTGAGCAGCCCTTCGGCTCTTGCTCTCTGCCTCGCATGCTGGCTCTCAGATCTTGGGTGCACTCAGGGTCAAGGTTAGATATTTATTGGACCGGGTGCTGTGCGTGCGTTCAGCCGCCTGGCTCACCTGCGCGCCACGGCGGCGCAGGGGCCACGCCAGCAGGCAGCGAGGCCGGCGCGGCGGAGGACGCCTTTGACGCCGATCTGTCGGCCAGCGCGCGCACGCCAGGCGCGCGCCCTTCCCAGTGCACGCTCGCCTGCTGCCGCCTGCCTTGTGCGGCTCTACTTCCAAACAGCTGATTCCCCGCCGTGCGCATTCAATCGCCACTCCCCCATGACCTCTGCCTTGGCGCATGCAATCCGTGTGTGTTGGGAAACGACCTGAGCAGCGTCTGTCATCTCTGATGGACTAGACAGCCAGCCAACAATACCCGCCCTCGCTGCGCAGGCGGCACGCTTGCGCCCAAGCGCGTGGGCCATGCGCCGCACAAGGGGGCCCCGGACCTCTCCCGCGCGTCGCCGCGGCGCGCCACAGCCGCGCAGGCCCCGGGCGGCCTGGCGCGGCGCACGATGGGCGCGCCCGGGGCCGCGCCGCCCGCGGCCGGCGCGGCCATGCGCAGGGCATCCATGGGCATGCATGCGGGCGCAGAGGGCCGCCTGCGCCGCGTGTCGACCGCGACGCGCCCGCTGGCGCTGGACTCCGGCGACGTGGCGGCGGAGATCCTGCCGCCGCCGTCGCCCGGCCGGCCGCGCACGAGCGCCGACGGCGGCGCCGCCGCCGGCGCCTCGTCGCCAGGCCGGAGAGCCAGCAGCGAGTGGTGGCGTCACCGGCGCGGCCCGCTCATGAAGGCGCCGCAGGGCGCCCCAAATGCGTAGCGGGCGCGCGCGCACGAACAGCGCTCATGGCGGCGGCGCTGCATCATGCCGGCAGTGGGAAAAGGATAGCGCTGGTTGTACAGGGCATACGTGGCAGGTGCATGTGTACGCTTGACTCCTCGGGTTGCTGATGATCATGCAACCTGAATGACCCCTGTTACTCATTCCGTTGGAGAGTGTGTTTTCTGGTTAACTGAGGGTGTGCATAAAGTGTGTATGGTATTTATCCTGCTCTTGTTCTTCCACCAGGACGCATGCCACGCACATGCACCTCATCAGCTTGTTGCTTTGAACGGACTGGAGGCGTGATGGAGAGGCGTGGCTGTAGATATCTCACCTGCCCGTCCTCGCCTTGCTGTACAAGGACAACCTGTTGCCAGTGCGCCATGGGCCTGTTGATTTCTGCCGGTGTGTCGTCTGCACGCGAGCGCATGCTCCAGAGCTGTCCACCGAAGGGCGACGCAGGGGAGGCTTAGGGTGTGTGCATACGTATGGCAGCGCATGCCAGCAGTGTAGGCGGGTGGGTGCTCAAGCATGCCCTGAGCGCGTGAAGTCTGTTGTAGCGGGAAGTATGGCGCATGAAGCGAGTCCAGTGCTTGGCAGTGCCATTCTGCCATGGTACGCCCTGTTCAGATCTGTGTTGTTGTAAGAGCTGCGCTTCCGTATTCCTACTCACCTAATTTAGACCGCGGATGCAAGGTTGCATCACCGCAAGCTAGTGCCTCTGCCACTAACGCTTGCATGCCTTTATCGGTCCTCACGCATTGGCTCGCAGCCAGTGCTACATGCGTCCTGTGACAGCATGCGTTTCTAAGCAAGGCTGTGAGACCTACATCGGACTAGACTCAGTAGCAGGAGGGCACGGGAATGGTCACCGAGACACGTCTGAGCACAAAGGGCAACAGATACAAACACAGCAACATGCAAAAGTCACCTATGCGGCGCAGCGCGGGGGGCGCGCAGCGGGCTGCCCTCAGAAGGCGATGATGTCCAGCACCTCGCGCATCTTGCGCGCGTAGTCGGCGTGCCCGACGATCATGCTGCTCAGGTTGATGTTCTCGATGCCCGGCAGGTCGACGGGGCACAGCCCGCCGGCGCGCCGCACAAAGCCGCTGGCGCCGCGGTATGCGAGGCCCAGCACCCAGTCGCGGCGCGAGTAGGCGTTGACGAAGCGGCCCGCGACCGCGCGCCGCGCCATGGCCCAGCGCTCGGGCCGCACGCCGACCGGCGCGCCCATGAGCACGACGGCCTCCACGATGCCTGGCGCGCGCGCCGGCGCGGCCGCGCGGTCGGGCGCATGCCACGGTCTGCGGGTTGGGTGCATGCCAAAGGAGCAGGCTGCCTGTTCCAAGGGCCTGGGCGCAGCGGGCTCCATGGTGCCTGCCCTGCCGCGGGGCAGCCGTGCACGGTGCCATGGATGCATGTGAGGCCACAGCTCATCGTGCACCGGCCTTGGCGCGATCATGCACACAGACATGCACACAGCTTTCCGGGGCTGCCGCGCCCACAAAGGAGGTGGGCGCGCGCGGCGCGCACCCAGCGCGTTACAGCGGCACAGCTCGAGCAGGCAGTGGAACGCCAGCCGCGCGCCCATGGAGTGCGCGAGCAGCGTGACGGGCCGGTCGCCCGCGCCGGCGGCCATGAGCAGGTGCGCCAGCATCTGCCCGGCCTTCTGCGCGCGGTCCAGCGCGACGAGCCAGGCGCTGTCGATCATCTGCGCGAACGACACCAGCGCCCAGGGCGCCGCGAGCCTGCGGCGCGGCGCGGCGCGCGCGGTTCAGCCCTGACACTGCGGTCAGGGTTGTGCACCCGCATTTGGCCAGGGCCCGGCCTGCTTGCTCCGCTGAAGGGGCCGAGCGTAGGTCCAGCATTGCACTCACAAACCCATGCGCACACGCGCTGTCAGGCGCCTGCACACGCATCAGCCCGCGCATGCATGCCACATCCTGGTGGGAGCAGCCCTACCCTAGCCCTACCTTACTCTACCCCTGAAACCATAGCGCGGGCCCGCGCACGCGGCGACCAGCCCGGTGAAGAAGAAGTGCGTGAGCGCCCACTTGACCACCTCCTGCCCGGCCTGCTGTGCGCAGAAGTCGGCGAGCGCGCGGCTCAGCGCAAATAGCTCGCGGCTCTCCCAAACCTGCGCGCCCGGCGCGTGCGGTGGGTACTGCGCGCGCGCCGCGCACTCAACAGACAACTGGGGTCGGTTCTGACAGCCCCGGTCCCGCGCGCTGGCCGGACAGCGGGTCGCGGCCTTGTTTGTGCACGCGCAAGACCCTGCAGCAGGGCCTGGCAGATTTTGCCCCACCTCTGGCTGGGCGCTGCCGGCACGGGCAGACCGCATGCGATAGGATATCGCTCGCGAGCCGGCGGGCGTCAAGCAGGCCCCGAAGCCGTTCGCCGGCCGCGCCGGGGCGCGGCGGCGGACGCGCAGCGCACCAGCGCAAAGAGCTCGCTGTCGCTCGGCGCCACGGCGTCGCGCCAGAGGCTTGTGAAGTCGGCCGCCGATGACACCCAGCCGCTGACGCCTGCGCGCGGCGAGCTGGGCTTGCTCCGCAGCCGGCCGCAGGTACGCAGCGTTCCAGATGCTGCGTAGCTGCGCGCGCATGCACGCCCGCATGGCGCCTGCGGGCACATGGCGCTGCCAAGGCGCATGAGGGCGGCAGGGTACGTTGCGGCAACAAGCCCCACACCTCGCCCCGACCCTATACCTCGCCTCAAATCCCTACCTCCCGCGTGCTGACGACAAGTGATCCACGCGGATCGCTTGCGGCACAGGCCGCATGCCCGGCTCGGAGGGCGGGCGCACCGATGGTGAGCGCCATGCGCATGTCGTCGGCGCGCACGGTGGCGGAGATGGGCGCCAACAGCAGCGGCAGATCCTTGCGGCGCGGCCACGCCCAGCCGCCCGGCCCTGCCCCCGCCCCGCGCGTCGGCAAGCCCGATGCATCGCCGCCGCGCGCGCCCTCGCCGGGCGGGCCGGCGCCGCCGTGCGAGCGACGTCCCGGCCCCGCGGGCGCTCCAGCTGGGGCGCCCGCGGACGCCGCGGCCTGCGGCGGCGCCCCTCCCGGCCAGCCGCCGGCGCGCTCGTCGGCCGGCCCTGCCGCGGGCGCGCTCGCATGCTCGTCGGCAGGCGGTGCGCGCCCTGGGAGCTCGCGGCGGCCCGGCTCCTCGGCTCCGCCGGGCCCCCGCCCAGGCCCGGGGCGGGCACTGCCGAGCAGCGCGCGCGCGGGCAGCGCCAGGTGGCCCTCGTCAACATGCTCCGCATACGGGTCCAGAGCCACCGCACGCCCCATGGCGCCCCCGCGCGCGCCGCCCAGCTCGCGCAGCTCAAGCGCGCGCGCCGGCGGCGCGGCGTCGTCCCAGGGTTCCGCAGGGCCCGGCGGCGAGTCACGCCCGGGCGCCTGGTCCGGCGGCCGGCTCAGCAGGAACGGGTCGCGCTCCGCGTCGCCGCGCGGCGAGAATGCTGGCTCCTCCTCCTCCTCGCCGCTGTTCGTCACCCTCTCGGCAGCGCGCCCGCGCCCGCCTGCGGCTGCTGCCGCTACAGGCACCGCGGGCGACACGGCAGGGCCGCCAGGCCCCACGGCGGGCGCGGCGGGCGCGGCGCCGCCCGCGCGCGACCCCGGCTCACTATCCGCGCTGGCGCCCTCCGCCGCGGCGAGCTCGACAAAGCCAAACTCGCGCACGTCGCCCATGCGGCGCGCCATGCGGCTGCCGGCGAACGAGCCGCCGGCGACGCCCACGCCCGCCGCGGTCGCCGCCGTGCCGGCCGCGGTCGCCAGGAAGCCGGCCGCGCCGGCCGCCGCGGCCGCCGCGCCGGCGCCGCCGACGAGCGTGATCGCCGCGCCGACGCCAGCCGCAATGGCCGGCGCGGCCAGGCCGCCCGTGACGGCGAACAGCGCGCCGACGCCGACGCCGGTCGCGCCGATCTTGGCGGCGCGCAGGCCGCGCTGCCAGGCCGTCGGGCCGGCCGGCGCGGCCGGGCCGGCCGGCAGCAGCAGCTGGTACGCCAGCAGCCGCTCCAGCGTGGCCGCCTGCGTGGTAGCATAGGGTTGGGGTCTCGGCGCGGGCAGACGCGGGCCGCGGCGCGCGCTGCTCAACTGCAAGACGGGTGTGATGCCGCGCGCACATGCCGAGCCAAGCGCGAGCATGCCCCCTTCCGACAAGGTGCGCCGTTGCACGCCTACTGGGCCGCACAGCTTGCGCTGGTGTTGCTGCACACCCGCATACGGCGGGCACAGGCGCGGTCACACTCGAGTTTCCCTAGGCGCACACTAAAACAGCAGGACCCATGGCGACACCATGCAAGCATTACAGCTTGGTTCTGAACAAAGCCAACAGGCCCAGAGCTGCATCCGCGCGGCACCTTGGCCCATGGCACGTTCAGCCAGGCCGCCGTGCGGCGCAGCGCGGTGCGCGCGCGCGCGTCGTACATGCGCACGCACGACCCCCGCGCGCCCGCGGCGCCCACGCCGCCGGCGCCGGTCGGCGCCGCGCCCGCCGGCGCCATGCACGCCGCCAGCAGCTCCCACACCGCGCAGACCGCTTTGGCGGATGGCTTGGGCCGGCCGGGCGCCCTGCTACCGCTGCTGCCAAGCTCAGGTTGGGGGTTAGGGCCGGGCTCAGGGCCGGCACAGACCGCCTTGGCGGACGGCTTGTGCCGGCCGGGCGCCCTGCTGTCGCTGCTGCCAGGCTCAGGGTCAGGGTTAGGGACGGGCGCAGGGTCGGCACTGCGCCCGCCGCTGGTCGCGTCGTCCCCGCCGGTGGCTGCGGCGCCGCACACTGTGCTGGAGGCCGCTGAGGCTGCCCGAGCAGGACATACTTCGCCGCGGGCTCCTGCGCATGCGCGGCGGCCGGACGCAGCTGCCTGGCCGCATGCTGCCACGCTGCCCGCGGCCGCCCCGCCCCGCCCGCAGCTGGGCGCCGCCGCGGGCGTCGAGTTGAGCGCATTGACCGCCGCAGCCGCACCTGCGCCTGCGCCCGCGCCTTCTCCTGCGCGGCGAGCTGCAGGCACCGTGGCGGGCGCAGACGCGGCGGCAGCCGGCCCTGCTGCCGCAGCGCCGCGGCGCGGGACGCCCCAGGCCCTGGAGCCAGGGCTGCCGAGGCAGGCGGCCTCGGCGGCTGCGGGCCGCGCCCGAGCGGCAGCCCTGTCGGGGCGCTCCTGCTCGGGACCCTGCCAGGTCCAACGGCCCCACGCCAGGTCAGCCAGGGCCCCGTTGTCGCCGTCTCGCAACGCGAAGCCGCCGCCAGCGCTGGCCGCGGCCGCGCCAAGGCCGCCAGCGCCGCCGCACGGGGACGCTGCACGCACCGCCGCCGCGCCGACCGCGGCCGCCGCCGGCCCCTGCGCATCGTCGGCGGCGGGCGCTGCGCTGCCGGCGCCCGGCGCGGCCGCGGCGGCCGCTGCGGGCACAGCGGCTGCCGATCTCGGCGCAGCGGCAGGGTCGCAGGCCCCAGCGCCGCTCGAGCGCCGCGCGCACCGCCAGACCACTATCTTCTGCGTGCGCCGCACGACCGCCACATCGGCCTCCAGGTCCGAGTCGTCCTCGGAGCTCGCGCCCGAGACGCGCGACGGCGGCGGGCCTGGGCTCGCAGGTTCGCCGGCCACGCCCATAGCCGCCGCGGGCCCACATGGCGCTTCCGCGTCTGTGGCGCCCGCTGGCGGCCGCTCCGGGGCTCCGCTGGGCCCCGCGCCGCCCGCCGTTGCTGCGGCAGCGCTGCAGGCTGCCGCCTGCGCGTCGCCGGCAGGCAAGTCACCATCGGCGGCCGCAGCCGCGCCGGCAGCAGCGCGGGCGGCGCTGCCGGCAGCCGAGGCGGTGCCATGAGCAGCGCCGGCAGCAGCGCCAACCGCCGCGTCAGCTGCAGCGCCGGCCGCCCCTGTGGCGCCCGCGCCGCCGGAGGCTGCCGCAGCGGCGGCCGCGGCACCCGGTGTGCGCCGGTCGCTGCCGCCGAAATGCTGCGTCGGCAGCGTGGCATCCAGCACCTGGCGCGGCTCGGGCGCTCAGCAAACCCTGCAACACCCTTGCTATCAGGCCATTGATTGCGTCCCACCCCCGCACTGCTCGGCGCAAACAAAGCCGTGCGCAATGTGCATTAGAGGCGCAGATTGCGAGCGCTGCGCGCGCTCCCAGCAGCGCGCCTTCATGTGGTTGCCCACGAGCGCCATGAGCGCCGGGCGCTGCCGGTCCGCAATCCCGCCGACCTCAGGCAGGCGCTTGAGGCCCGGCCACGCGCGGCGCGGCAGCCCCAGGCCCGCGTACAGGCGGTCCAGCAGCCCGCCCACGCCCACCAGGTCAGAGCCCCAGAACGCGCCCTGCGGCGGCCGCCCTCCCGTGAGGTCTGTGCTCGCTTAAGGCGCACCGCCCTTGCAGGTAGCGAGGCCCGGGGAGCGCGCTCGCGTCCACCGCATCGGCAGCCCAGCGCGCGCCCTGCAGCGGCGGCGCCGGCACGGCGTGTCCGCGTGCAGCCAGTTGTCACTGGAGGGCGGGCGCGCCTGCAGCGCCTGAGCCAGCGCCTCCCGGTCGTGTGCTGCGTCCGGGCGCCTCCCAGGCCCGCTTGGCGGTGGGCCAGCTTGCCCTGGTGCACCCTCTGTCTCATCGTCCTCCGTGGGCTGCCTGCCACGTTCAAACACGCAGGTTGAGCCGCTTCCGACGCCTGAGACGGCTGCTGCCTAGCGCACCTGGAAAAGTGCTGGCCGCACGTTGTGGTCACAGCGTGGCACACAGAGCGAGGTCGCAGGTGCAGGAGCGATACAAGAGACTGGGGAACTTGCAAACGCGTGAGCTTGGCGCTCGAGCAGCGCACCCCCAAGCTGCCGCGCCAGGTAGGTTGTGCTGCCCCTGCGTCGCCCCGTACTGTACCTGCACGCATAGCCGGTCGATCGAGCACCGTACTGAGACCTGCACACGCTGTTGCACACGCCGGCAAATTGCTCTGACGAAACTTCCAGAGGCACTGGCGTTGCAGTCCTTGCCACGAGCACCATAAACACTCCCGGAGAGGCGCTGCAGCAAGCGCGGTGGGGCAGGACCTGGGTGAGGTGCAGCGCAAGGCTGAAGAGCGCCGCGGCTGCATAGCGCTCCTCCTCGCCAAGCTCCATCCGGGCGCGTCCCCAGTTGTCTCTCTCGGGCGCAGCTCGTCAGCCTCGGGATGAGCGGCCGCAGCTAGGTTTAAACATTTCGAGAAATTACGAAGTCAGTTCAGGATGCCTGGTACCGGTAGCATGCCAAGATGAGAGCTGGGGGGTGTGCAGCAGCCTCTGCTTCTAGCGCCTTCAAGCGAGCTACATGGCTCTTCTACGGTGCCCTGCCTGCTTGCGAGCGTGGCAGCACCATCAGGCTGGGCTCCTTTCGCTGTGCAGGAGAAGTGATGCGGCCCTCAGGCATAACTGCGTAGGCAGGAGGAGAGCGTTGCACGGTCAGGATGGTGGCGAGGAAGGCATGGAAGGTGTGCAGGACGACTTTGTGCTACTGTTTGAGCTGACCGCTGCTATAAGCCAAGCAGCCTGTGTGTCTGCTGCAGGAGTGCGTTTGTCACCGCAGGGTGAGCTCGTGGACGCCGATGGGTCAGCAATCAACGAGCTGGGAGCGACACGCTTTGACGTCGCGACACACGGTGCGCAGTCTGTTACTACAATAGCAGGGTGTGTCTGTGTTACTGTTTGCTGCAACTGACCGCGGACGCGACTTCCCTGCAGCCCTGCGCGGAGCGTTCGACCCCGCGCCAAGTGTTGCGGTATGCGCCTGCTCGGGCTCGGGCAGTGGCAGCTCGCCGCTGCACTTTTTCCGCCCTTTTTGGCCCTTCCTGTGAACCTGACGTGCCCACTGTATTTGCATGCTGCACCTGTGACAACATCTGATGACTTGCAGCAACTGCTCGCACCCTGACGGGCATCAGGGCGCCGCAGAACACAGAGCGCAACACTGGGGTCGTGCTGGAGGCTCTGAAGACTTTTCCCTCCAGTCACACGTTCAATGTCGTCGCCAAGGGGGTCGAGGTGTGCTGTTGAAGGTGTTATTGCTGCACACCGTGAGGCAGCGCGTCAAGCTGACCGCGATGTGCTGCAGGATGAGGGTGGTTTTGTAAGCCAGTTGCAAGGCGTCCTGGGCAGGTGAGCGCACCATATTGCATGTTGTGCAGTTCAACGCTGCGCAGCGGCCAAGGCCAGAGCGCCCACGGGTGGTGCGTTCGCAGAGTCTGCGGCACAGAAATCGCCCGGGAGCAGTGCGTCGTGAAGTCGCGCCTGGACGGCAAATTTGTGAGCGTTCGCGTGCAGGCCTGGGTGCCAGCAGCGTCCTGCATCCAAGCAGTGCATGACGAGCTGAGCGCCGACAGTCGCATCATCATGAACTTCTGACACGCACATCAGCTTGCCAGAGTGCATCCTCCGGGGTTGTCATAAGTGTTCTCTTTTGAAATGTAGCATTGCAATACGCTGCAGCATGGCCCAACCAAGCAGCCTTGCCCGTTCCCATGCTCACTGCCGCACAAGGACACCTACTGTTAGCATGGACATGTATGACGGCTGGCGTCTGGCATGCAGCAGTTGCTTGTGGCATGCTGGCACCATGATGATGCCACATTCCCATGCAGAAGTATTGATCATTAACCGGATGCATGCCATGCTGCGCATGCTCCAGAAAAAAAGAGCAGCACACCAGTGCGGGCCGGGTGGTACGCGACAGTTGCTGGGCCTGTCAACCAGCCTCTGCCAACCAATATGTGATGCGCTTGAGTTGGCCGGCCCGGGTCCTACAGCCTCAAAGTCTTCACCTTGTCAGGAGCTTGCCAACCCAGGCCCTCCGGTTCTGCATGGCGAGCGCTGCTGACAAGTGTGCCCCGGACAATCTGCCTTGTTGATCTTCTGCTGTTGGTTCACTTGCCGCTTGATGCGAGCACGACTGGTGTGGGACTGCACCTGTATCATGCGCACAAGTGGGCGTGCCTTGTGCCTGTTTGGCTGAATAGGCCGTGGGGCAAATGATTCATGCCCCAGCCTGGTCAGCCAAGCATGGTTATGAATGGCACCGCAGCA
>JAABUV010003580.1_pt1 | contig 19629 bp, 20 predicted proteins | sample 5559971 | NCBI WGS metagenome assembly JAABUV01 (sample SAMN10711881, study PRJNA513362) | rock metagenome | isolation source: Antarctica rocks | place: Antarctica: Victoria Land, Knobhead nord | collected 2015-12-19
ATAAGCCAAACAGCCTCCCCGGCCCACCAAACGCCCCATCCTCCCACCGGCTTCCCATCACCAATCCACAACATCAACCGCCCCCATCTCCACGAAACACACGCTAAAAACGCCAAGAACACCCTGTCTAAAGTTCAAGTAGCCAATCACGGTGAACAGAATGCCACGCTTGTAGATGGCATCGTAGCAACAGATGGAAGGGCGGAAAGTAAAGACCAAGAAAACGCTAAAGGGGGGTTGGCCCGGACCGGGAAATGCTCGCGAAGCGCTGGATGAGAGTGGGCGAGGGGGGGTTTTCTTGGGCGTGAGGACGTGTTATTGCGGTGGGGGCTTGGACCAGAAGTCGAGGCTTGCGACGACGTCTTGGCCGTCGTCTTCTTCGTAGGCGTATAGGATCTGAGAATAATGATAAGATGTTGTAATGGAATGGTAAAGGGTCTGTTTGGGGGAAATACCTCTCTCGTCGACGAATGCAACATGCGAATATTCTTCCCGGTAATGATATGCACCAACACACTCGTCTCCAGATGTCGTATCTCGATGAAACTCGGGTCGAACGCAAGCAGATATGGATGCGATAGCGCGAAACTTAATGGCTTGCCTTCCCAACTGATAAGCCAATCTGGTCGAGCTCGCCACCCATTGCGGTTAACAAAAAACGAGAATTCAGAGTAGTGGAGTAGGAATTCGCCGTTGAGCCGTTCGATGGAGATGGGCATGTTGTCCTTGCGAGTAACAAAGTCTAAAGAGGTATCGGCCAGGTCGAGCAAAGGCTGCGTTTCTAGTGTTTCGAGGCTGACGACTTCGAAACCACGAACGCACGCGACGCAGAGTTTGGACTTTAAGTAATTTACAGCGGTTGCCTCTGCTGGTACGTAAAATTCCTGTAACAAAGTTAACTTGTTGTTACGAGAGTTGTGAAAATCACAAACCTTAAAAGGCTTCAAAGCGTCCTGACCGCCCTGGAAGATCCTAGGAATTGCTCCCTTTCTATTTCCCTTCGAAACGGTATCCATGGGCTCATACACTTTGATAGTGGTTGAAATTCCCGACATCTTGGCAGTACATACCAGATGCCTACCCATACATACTCCGGCAGTAAAGAACTGAGAATGGTTCTGAATCTTCCTAGGCCTCCTGGCAAGTGGCGACTGAGACTCATTAGGATCCAGAACTTCTAAAGGATACGAGATCAAAGCCTTGTTAGCAAGTATAAGAAGAATCTGATACTCTTCTAACACATCAATCTGGGTTACTGAGCTAATGTCAATCACGCGCTTAGGTCTGGCATCTGGTGTTTTTGGCCGACGGTCTGAGATGAAGACACCGGCATCGGTTCCAAAGACGAGTTTACGTCCACCATCTGATAATCAAGTTAGTCCAGTCGATACCTCAATGTTAATGCTGAAGCTTACCAATTGGCACAAGGCAATTAACACCATGTGCGCTCGTGAAGAAATTGTCAGATAGTATGGTTTTGGTGTAAAAAGTACCTCGGTCTCGGAGCTTGCTCTGTTGTCCTTCAATATGCTCCATCCATTTTCGTCGTTGAACTTGAGAGAGAGCATAAAGCGTGATTTCATATCCTCCTTTACCAATATGTTTCACAGTAATGGGATAGCCTTCTTTCGTGCCTGATGCAGGTTTTGGAACATTCATAGCTGCCTTGGCTGCTCCAGGAATGAGACTTGAAGACGGTCTCTTTGATATGCCAAGTCTCGGGATTACCTCGTCCATCTGTGTGATGACCAAGAGCTCGAGAGGTATAGGTTTTTTATACACCCGTTGCTCATCTCTCTTATTGACAGTCTTGATCCTTACTAGCAAAAGAGCATGGTTGAACAGATAAACAAAGACCTCGCTAGAGTCTGTGGGACTTTTCTTCAGAGGGCCTTTGTAGACTAGCTCGCGGCCTTCTTCGAGAAGCTTCAGATCGAATTTCTCGCCGGGACTCCATTTTAGTTGTTGTGAAAGCTGTCTCAAATTATGTTGGTTTTCTGCCTTGCCGGACTCAGCATTAACCTTGGTCAGGATTTCCTTAATTGTAGCAATGGCCTTGGGGATATCCTGAATGTCTGGATTGTCCTCGGCTGTGTACTTTAATATGTTCTCTAGAAGTAATGGATATCGTGCTAATCTTGTGGTGGGCTTCGTCAGGTACCCATTAAGTTCTAGCTTTCGAGATTCTTTCAGGCGCTCGGTCTCATCAACAAATCTAGAGAATGCAACATTCGATTGTCGCTCTTTCTCAAACTCGTACTTCCCATTGAGCTGGTTGGCGCCGTATTGTATGAACGGATCGAAGCGAGGCACAAAAGCGAGGAAGATATCACCCACGTTCTTAACCACAGGGTTTTCTTGTTGTCTCCTTGTTAACTGATCCGCCATTTTCGAATTCACAGCATGCACTTCCATACAGTTCGAAAACACCTCCCGAATGAACTTTTCTCGGCGCTGCTCGGGAATTGAAGATGGATTGGCTGGGTTCGTCGAGCGCAAAGGTTTCATCCAGAAATCCCTGAGGTACTCCAGGTCCTTCACAAAATCACGTTCTGTGTACATGAGCTCCGATATCACCTCCTGTCGTTTCTTCTCGCGGTCTCCTACACTGTCAGCCACCTCTTTCGATACGGTGTTGATCCAAAGCTTCTGTTCATCATTCTCATCAGCGTGTAGACTGGCAGAAGATTGTTGTCGCCGTAACCCAGGCTGTGGTTTCAGATTCAGTCGTGACTGCTGCTCTAAGCGTCGAGGGCACGCAATTGAATAGCAAAGTCGATCTTTTGTGCATGTTGGTGAATAGCATTCTGTTAGAAGTGTGAAAACGCCGTTCACGTTACTCGCAGTGTCCTCCATCAGCGATTCCCGGAACTGATATATCTCAGTCGACGAATCCCTAAGTCGATGATCGTATGTAACATCGTGAAAGAATTTTTGCGCGTCCAAAGCACGTCCGAGGAGCAGGGCCAGATTGCGGTCTGTGGTTTTGATAATGTACGCAATAAGGTCCACAGCCTCAGCACCGGTGAAAGCGAATTTGTAAGACAAATCGTTCTTGTTACGATCTCCAGCCGCTATCCGTTCCCGGAACACATCTGCCACGCGGGACAGAAGAGCAGGGTATACTAAGGGCGCCCTGGTTTGTGCAGGAATTACACTGCTACCAGACGATCCCCCGTTTTTCATAGAAGGCCTATGCTGTAACGAGTCGCTGCGTTCAGATGGCGCTAATGTAGAAGCCATGGACATCGTACGTGACTGGGTGTTTCCTTGGGGGGTTATTGTACTCTCGCTCTGCGGACGTCCGTTGGGGTGCCCCGTTGACGGTGAGGGACCATATGGCGCGCCTGTACCTGGCAGCTCCGCTATTGGAACATCTTGTCCGGACTCGCGCCTTCTATTGGGTATCACTCTTCCACTCATAGTCTGATTATGGTCCCTTTCCATCGAAAACGAGTTCATCGACATTGCTCTCTCGTCATGCCGCTCAGGGACAACGCGTCCTTGTGCTGTTGTTCTAGAGCCCATCGATTGATAAGATGGCTGTCGGAAAGAGTTAGCGGAAGCCTGGTTGTAGTTGGTTGTTGGGGGATTGTATGATGACGGCCCGGGAATAGCTGCCATTGACTGCGTCCGGTATGAGTCTGAGTTAAGTGCAGGATCCTGGGGGTAGCCACGGTTGGGAATCGGCTTGTATGAATCTACAAGGTTTGGGGGGTACCCACGATTGGCTGGAGGTCTATTATATTGTGGTTGAGCAGGTTGTCGAGAGTCGATACGCTGTGGCTGAGGATAAGGGCGCCGATCCGGGTTCAGTGGTTGCGGAAGGTATTGGGGGTGTGGCTGTGGTTGTACAAGGCCGTTGTTTTGCCGTTGGCCTTGATAATATCCATTGGTTGTAGGAGGAGGATAGCCATTCTGGTGTTGCCGCATCGGAGACTGCATTCGTGTAGATGCTGCTGTAGAGGACTGGGACATCATGGAACTCTGAGAAGTCATTGTCGAAGATCGGTCAGGGAGGAGCGGAGTTGTGTCCGATGTCATTGTCTGAGTTCTCCCAGGTGGCGGAGCGGCGCCGAAGATGTTTGAAAAGGCGGCATCTCTTTGGTATGGGGATGCATGACCATAGTTGTTCGGCCGAGTATTCCTGCCTTGCTGGACACTATAGTCCGCCATGCTCGCTGAAGCGCTTGTGCCTTGTGGGTCGTAGTACACAATCCCTATACATCCGGTGATCGACAATTTCGCAACACAGCCAAATATAAAGATATCCTGTCAAAGATAGCAGTCAGATCTTTAATTGCCTACAGTAGAAGCGTCGTAAAACGTTAGGAAGAGGCCTTGATAGGGGAATATACCAGGGTAGATGGTACTGCAAGCCACGGAGTGCTGGCCCCTCAGGGTGGTGTCCCACAATCTTTGCTTGCAATGCCGAAAGAGCGCGGGTATTCCCTCAAGGAAAGATAGATCTCGAATATATTTGTAGGTATCCTGAATACCTATATCACAAGGCCCACATCCTGTGGGTTAGATACGCGAAGTTATCTGTGTATGATGGACGTGTGGGAAATTCAAGGTCAAAGAGAGTCAAAAACGGCAAGCGGGTCATCTAGGAAAAGGCCCCCCCTGCAGTGACGTTTCTTTCTGCAACCACTATAAACAAACCCTTCATCAAGAGGCTGTTCACCCAACGTTTTCTTTTCATCCTTGAAGTCACTGTCTTGGCTCTCAAACATAACAAGAGATCGTGGTCATTCCCGTACATCGCTTTGCGACCACCTTGACAGGTGGTAAGGTCGCGGCCCACACACTTTTGCCTCCGTTGCATCTGTTAGGGTTGAAGTCCTACCATGGCAGACGAGACAGCTCCTAAATTTGCGCCATTCTTCAGCATGGTATGACTCGAGAGCCCTTTACGGCAATAGCTGCTAATCTTCTACTCAGGGTGGAATTGCTTTTGCTGTAAGTCCACGAATATCAAACCCCATCTCACGAATTACACTTATATACCATAGATGATCTTCGGATGTGAGTCTCGAGTCAAACAAGCGTTCACCACCAGCACAACCTGACGCGAACATATACAGGCGCCGGCGCAGCGTACGGCACTGCAAAATCAGGCATAGGGATTGCGGGCGTGGGGACATTTCGACCAGACCTAATAATGAAGGTATGGGATAAAGCAAAGCGAGGTCTTGAATGAAACGCTAATAGTCGGTCATATAGTCTTTGATCCCGGTGGTCATGGCCGGAATCATTGCGGTCTATTCCCTCGTGATAGCGGTTCTGATAGCTGGGGATATGAGTCCACCGCCAGAGCATCACATAGGCTTGTTCGAGTACGGCATATCTATCGCACAGCTTCTTTTGGTAAAGCATTACTGATCTGATTCTTCACAGTGGGTTTATGCATCTGGCAGCTGGGTTATCGGTGGGTTTGACCGGACTGGCAGCGGGTTATGCAATCGGAGTCGTGGGCGACGTTGTACGTCACCTTCTTATCGTACAATCGACGAAGATGACTTGGAGACGGTATTGACAGGGCTTAGGGAGTACGATCATACATGTTACAGTCAAGGATATTTGTGGGGATGGTTTTGATCTTGATTTTTGGAGAGGTCCTTGGGCTTTATGGGCAAGTCTTCGATAAACACTTATGCTGCCTTTGCAACCTGATTTGCTAACCGATCTTAGTCTCATCGTGGCTCTCATCTTGAACACCAACACAGCTTGAGATATCCTCCTTCATGAAGAGGCGTTACATGGAGGTTTACTTGGCGTTGGAGCATTAGAACATGCTTCGGAATCCGGAGATTGGACTCGTAATGTGTTGGCGGCTGCCGGTCTCTACCGGCCTGCCTACTCTGTGACCATCCCCGATCCTATCCTGAGAATGGTGCAACATAAATAGTACAGAAATTGCGGTCTCGTAGTCGAAGCGATAAAAGGCTTTGTCGATGTACTTAAGCACTTGCGATTAGGATACACCCTACAGGACTACAGGGTTGAGCTGCAAGGAACGAAGTGCTAAGGTACAGCGTCTTGGCAGGCCATGCCAAAGGTTCAATTCGTTCATGGTTTGATGGATATCTTTAATTGGCCGGATTATTGAATATGTATTGTAATTACCGCAATTCCCGGGGGAACCCCCAAACTTCGTCATTTAAGCTGGCCGCAACGCCTGGACCCATGGGTCACCCCTCATCATTCATGCGAGGCTCTTGGAACCGGTCTTGTTCCAACCTTCCTCATTCTAATGATACTTCCCACATCCACATTCAACAAACAACCAATCCAGCACATTTGGTGACACTCACATGCAGCCATTCATCGCTCGTTCGCTCGCTGAGCGTGTCCAATTGTCCACTCTCCTATAAGAATCACCGAGAAGAGGCATGAATTTCAGAGCGCAAACATGGCAGCAGCCGCGATAAAGAACCTAGCCCACGGGCACAGTCCAAAACTCCTTCGCAGCAACAGCAAAGCCTTCGGTCAGCCGAAGCCAATCGACCCAGAAGAGCAAGAAAAGGAGAAAAACTTCATAGAACGCTTCACGGAAAATCCGAGGCCTCTGTCCCCTCATCATATCTCACAAGATCCTAGAAATAAAGAACTGGGCTGTGCCTCGCGGCAGCTGAGAGTACAGGACTTCAAGCTTCTGAAGACTATTGGGACGGGTTCGGCCATTCAAAGTCGTCGAGCGTGACTGGGGCTAAACTATGGGTATACAGGTACATTTGCCCGAGTATGGCTGACATGCCTGGCTGGCTCTTCAAAAGAGGGCCGCGACAAGGTCTTCGCCTTGAAAATACTTCGAAAGGTCGACAGTGAGTCCCTCTATGACATTCCTGTACCTTTTTTTCCCGGCAATTGACCGACATTCAAACAGTTATTCGGTTGAAGCAGGTAGAGCATATTCGCAACGAGAGAAACACTCTGGCTACCGTCGCCGGCCACCCCTTTATCACCACCATGATCACCAGCTTCTCCGACCGAGACTCTTTGTACATGCTAGTTCGCGAACCTGCAGTAAACTATTGTCATTTTGTTTGCTGACCATTTACAGCTCGATTATTGCCCTGGCGGCGAAGTTTTTACATATCTAAGAAGAGCAAAGAAGTTCGACGAGGATACCGCTCGATTCTACGCTGCTGAAATAGTACTAATTCTCGACTTTTTACACAACGTCAAAGGCATTGCCTATCGGGATTTGAAGCCGGAGAATATACTCATTGACGCAGAGGGTCATCTTAAGCTCGTGGACTTTGGGTTTGCAAAGAACATCGGAAACAGTCAGTCACAGTGCTTGGTTCACTTCCACATCGGATTCTAACAGGGACTCAAGGAGAGACATATACACTATGCGGTACGCCTGAGTATCTTGCCCCAGAAGTAATCAGAAATTCAGGTAGGCTCTGGGCAGCCGTTCGGAATAGTCCTCTTTTGACGCCCTTATTCCCAGGGCACGGTACCGCAGTGGATTGGTGGGCCTTTGGTATATTGGTATACGAATTCCTTGTCGGACAGCCACCGTTCTGGAATCCGAATCCCATGAAAATCTACGAACTGTAGGACGACCAGCCCTCGTTACTGTGAGGGGACGAGACTAACGCTTGAACAGAATTGTCGAAGGCAGGGTCCGTTACCCCAGCGGTATATCCTCAGAGGCCCGAGATCTCATTGGCGGACTGTGCACCGTAAACCCTTCTAACCGGCTTGGTAATATATCTGGCGGCATTGATCGCGTCAAATCCCATCCATTCTTCAAAGGCATTGACTGGGAGGCACTCTATTATCGGCAAATGAAAGGTCCTATTATTCCTGAGATACGGCATCCCGCCGACGCTAGTAACTTCGATCATTACGATCCTGCACCAGACAGCAAGAGCGTGTACACCTCTGACATGGCCTCTAAATATGACAAGGAATTCAAAGACTTTTGAGTGGGTACAGAAGACGTGGAAATGCAATTGCACATATCACATGGCTGGCGATGCTTGGCTAAAGGGGCGTTAGCACTGGATACCATGGAGCGAGCGTGCTGTGTGATTCCCATATCGATTTCTTGTTGGTGCATATTGCATTGTGAAAGAAACCCGAAGTGTACCTTATGAAATAAATTGTTTGTTTAGAGAAGAGAATGGCGGCATCATTCCAACGAAATTCACGAAAGCGGTACTTCCGTATAGTGCCGAAGTGTTTGCGGCTCTGAAGCTCTGAGCTAACCTGATCCGGTCAGATTTAGACTTAGCGTATTATTATGTAACGGGGACAAAATAACCGCAAACTTTGGTGCCTTTAACGCGACAAACATTGAAGAATGCGACCCTCGATGACCAGTCATCTACCAATTGCGCTTTAAGCCCACGCTTTCTCACAAGATGTCGGACTACGAAAAGCTTACTGTCGTCAAACTTCGCGACGAACTTGTGAAGCGTGGGCTCCCAAAGAGTGGTCTCAAGGCAGTGCTGGTAAATCGATTGATTGAAGCTGATGCACAGGCTGGGAATACGCAGGTCGCTCAACAAAAGCAAGAACCAGAGGAAAGTACTCAAGACGATGAGAAGGAAAAGGTAGAAACGCGAATTACACCTCCGGCGCAAGGCCATGATGGTGTTTTAGGAGATGGAATAAATGGCAGTGACGCGCTACAGATTCCAGTCGAAAAAGTGGATAACAGCGCGGATCGCACGGCAGGAGATCGGGTTGCAGGGTCTGCAACTGAGCCAGAACCAATTATTCAGGATGAAGTACAGAGCGAGGAAATTGCGGGCAACACAACACAAAATGCAGAGGCTCTGCCGCAAGCACCCCGAAAAGAAGTTGTCGGCCATGGCCCCGACTTCAAACCCTCGGTGGGACCGCCTTTAGGAGCTTCCACACCTACCGAAGCCCATGCTCCACAGATGGAAGGCGTTGAGCCACAAAGTGACGAACATGCGCTAAGCCCGCAGGTCCTTGAATGGTCGGCTCCTACGGCCGACTCTACCCAGATCGCTGCAGCCGGTTCTACTCACAGTTCTGCTGTAAGCAGACAAGAGCTACAAGAAGACACAAACAAAAGAAAACGAAGGAGCCAAAGTCCGCCTCTATCGTCCATGGAGATCGTGCAAAAAAGGGCAAGGGCAGATAATGGCAGACCTTATGTACAGTTACCAGAAGACGTTGGAGCAACCAGCGCACTGTTTGACGAAGTCAGGCAGCCTAATGCAAATATGGCAGATGCACCTATCAAAATAGTTTCCAAGGACATGCCAACAAATGGTCAGACTCATTTGCATGCGAATGTTGAGATGGTTGAAGATGATCCGGACAAAGCGAAAAATCAAGCGCAGCCTCAACCTGATCAGAAAGTGACGACAACGCACCCAACAACAACAGATTCGCCATCAAAGCCTTCGCCATCAGATACGAGGTTCAAAAATCTTTTCACAGCGTCCTCTAAGCGTGAAGGGTCATCACCACCCCACACTCTTGATCCAGATAATGACGATCGGATTGTAACACCTGCGACACATCCAGCAACATCTGCTCTCTACATTCGTGATCTCACACGCCCTCTTCAATCAGGTAACCTCAAAGACCACCTAATTGCCCTTGCAACACCACCCGGCTCTGCACTCGATACCGAAGTTATTACAGACTTCTACCTCGACTCAGTCCGAACGCATTGCCTTGCTGGCTTTACTAATACTTCCGCTGCTTCAAGGGTTAGATCTGGCCTGCATGGCCGAGTGTGGCCAGACGAAAGAACGAGGAAGCCGCTCTGGGTTGATTTCGTCCCCGAAGAGAAGCTCAAGAAATGGATCGAGGTTGAATCAGAGGCGTCGATCCGGAGAGGTCAAGCTGCCAAACGGTGGGAGGTGGTCTATGAAGAGGAGGACGATGGTTTGAAGGCGTACCTGCAGGAAGCCGGTTCTAACAGTAGCGCTCCTCGGCCGGGGCCGCCTCCGTCGTCGAGAATTGAAGCTGGGCAGGGCGTGCAAGGAGCGCCATCAGGGCCCCGAATCCGAGACGCCGAGCCACGTACCTCACAATCCGGTGCAATATTGAAGATTGATAGCGGAAAGGGTTTTCAAGCACTCAATGATCTTTTCGAGTCTACCGCTGCTAAGCCAAAGCTCTACTACCTTCCAGTTACAAGAAGCACCGTGAACCGGAGGTTAGATATGCTAGCAGCTGGTCGTGGAGGTGGGAGAGGCAACGAGATGCGAAGGTATACCTTCGATGAAGACATTATTGTGGACCGAGGGCCTGAGTTTGGCTCTCGCGGGCGAGGAGGTTATGGCGGGAGGGGGGGAGGCTATGGAGGTGGTTATCAGGGTAGAGGTGGGGGCCGGCGCGGTGACAGGAGAGACCGACGTTAAGAGAAGACGATACCTTTCTTGTAAATTATCAGGCTGGTGCCTTGCTTCGTTGGATGGAGAATTGATGTGGTCGGTTGTGCGTAGAAAGCTTGGAGCGGATCTGTTGTACCAACCTCTACGTGGAGATTAGCCAAAATCCGACAATAGTGGAACCTTTACAAAGTGAGATGGCAGCGTACGAGGTACAAGCGCTATTCATGGAAATGCATTGCTTTGCAGAGCAGATTTGATGTGCTGCAGGGATTAATGTGGCGTGTCAAGCCACGTTGACAGGCGAGATCGTGGGGTCTAGATAAAGGGCTAGCGTGTGGCGTAGCGACCGTTTACGGGGTAAACTCAACAGAGCCGCAGACAATCAGATCCACAATACGAAGGACTTCATCCTATACTTGAATGGACCTATTCCGTGATTCTTCACTCTTGTTTATTGCGCTGCAGCAGCACCATTCACCATTGTTGCTGTGAGATAACTGCCTACCATATAAGGCAGCAGAATCCCTCGGGTTTCAGCCCACACGCTTGTGAGACCCATTCTGGACCAGCCCACCAGCTCTTGTTCCCTGTAACGACGACACATCTATATCAGCTTTCAACAACCTTGGTTCCTAGCTCTGCGAGTACACCTTGTGGGCTTTTCTTCGCTTCCACACAACCTCTTATTGTCTGGTGGCAAACGGCCAGGCGCCTAGGATAATACGAACAAAAGCTGCCAAGTTGGGAGCACCTCTTATCCAACATCTAAAGGGCACCATCGCCGCACGCGACCCGAGATGAAGTTAGCAACAGTATGCAATACAACGTTGGAGGACACACCCAGTATGTTCAACAGCAGAAATAATGATCTGGGGTATGGATTGCTGATCGCATGCTGTAGTCAACGAGGTTGGAGTATGGAAAGACTACACTTTTCATAACTTTGGGCTTGTCCTCTCTGCTATTTTTGGTGTGATTGCCATCCTCGTGTCCTGGTACTTAATCTGGCGACATGCAACACACTATCTAAAGCCATACGAGCAACGGCAGTAAGTCAAGTCAAAAGTAACACTGTTCCGCCATTACTGATGTGCCTTCAGTATCATCCGCGTTCTCTTCATGGTCCCTATCTACGCGTTCGTCTCCTTTTTATCCTACTATTACTACAAACACGCTGTATACTTTGAGGTTATTCGGGACTGCTACGAAGCATTCGCTATTGCAAGTTTCTTCGCGTTGCTTTGTCACTATATTGCGCCGGATATACGCAGTCAAAAAGACTACTTCAGAGGACTACAGCCAAGGGGGTGGGTACTACCTATAAGCTGGTTTAGAAAGTGCTGTTGTGGTCAACGTGGTCCTTGGAGAACACCAAGAAGTGGATTGACTTGGTTCAATGTAGGGTTTCTTTCTAAATGGTTAATTGGTACGACTGCTGACAAACTGGGCAGATAATATGGTTTGGTGTTTTCCAATATTGCTTCGTACGCGTTTTCATGACCCTGGTAGCCGTTGGATCTCAGGCCGCCGGCAGATACTGTCTTGATTCGCTAAGCCCGGTTTTCTTACATGTTTGGGTATGCGCCTCTCACACTTCCAAGGCAGTAGGTATAGAGACTAACACCTCTAGGTCATGGTGATCGAAGGAGCTTGCGTCACAGTCGCTATGTACTGCCTGATCCAGTTCTACATCCAGCTGAAAGACGACCTTGCCGAGCACAATCCGCTTCTGAAAGTGCTTGCGATCAAACTCGTCATCTTCCTTTCATTCTGGCAAACGGTAAGTTCTTCGTCTTCACCGAATTTGCCCCGTCTGATATTCAATGCAGATCATCATCTCGTTCCTCACGTCTTCCGGCGCCATCAAGCCTAGCCCAAGAATTTCTTATCCAGATATTAAAGTAGGAATCCCATCCCTCCTTCTTTGTATCGAGATGGCCATCTTCAGCGTCTTCCATCTATGGGCCTTCCCGTGGAAAGTGTACGACATCCGACGCTCTCAAATCGTAGCCTCAGAGTCGACCCCTGGCTACTTACCAGACCCCAAGACAGCCTATCGAGGCGGCCCATTCGGCATCTACGCCATGGCCGACGTCTTCAACCCCTGGGACCTCATCAAAGCTGTCGGCAGAGGCTTCCGCTGGTTCGCCGTCGGCCGCCGGCGTCGCGAGCAAGACATCAGCTACCTACCCTCGAAACAAAACACCGGCCTCGAGCCCTCCCGAAGCGACAACTCCTTCCACCGCAATGGCCCCATCAACGGCACCAACGCCCCCATCAATCACCCCTACCCCGGCGCAAACCCCACTCGCTACCACCCCCTCGACGACGATGAAGACGCCACGCTCCTCTCCCATGCGCAATCAGTCCCCCAATCTGGCCCCGACAGCCTCTACCCCCGCCCAGGTATGCGCCTCCCCGACCACGCCGGCGACATCGGCGCCACGGGCATCTACAACCGAGGGCCCGATCACCTCCCCACTATGCACCCAACACCCGGAACCATGCGCCAGCAGCAACAACAGTCCGGCACCATCGACAGCAGACCCCTCGACGAACTCGACACCGGATACCACGGCGCCACGCAGCGGCCCGCATACGCGCCCGCCACAGGCCCGCCACGACCGCCCGGACGCCCAGAGCATGCCGAGAATTGGAGTGAGTGGGGCGGGGCGGGGAGCGAGCGGGATCTGGGACGGCAGGGGGGTTGGGAGGGGGCGCATTTCTAGGCTGCGTCTGGTTTCGGTAGCGTGGCTTCATGGTCGATGGATTTTACGCAATGAAGGGATTTTCACGGGATTTGACGAGTTTGGCGTTCTGGGCCTTGTAAGGATATACCACCGGGTCCCTCTCCTTTTCTTTTCTTGTTTTGCTTTGGTGTGTAGGATACACATCTTATTTATTCGACCAACTGTTGGAGATGAGATGACGTATAGAATGAACACGGGCTCTACGTTTTCTGTTGTTTCTGAATGCGGCTCGTTGATGGGGGGGTGTGCTTTGTGCTGCGGGTGCTGTGGTGTCGTGCTGGAATGGAAATGGATCCTGGCTTAGAGTCTGTGATGATGGATGGAAAGGTAGACGGGGACGTGTTGTTGAGGGACTTGGAGGGCAGAAGCCTGTGGTTTGCCCGGTGGAGAGATATCGCCCTCTCACAGGGCTTGGAGACCCAGTCAGCAGTTCTGGATCAATCGTGCAACCGCCATCACAAATCACCATCTCAAAAACCACCCACCAAAGCATACTCCTAAAGCACAAGGGGTATCTCAGATTTCGAAAGTCTATCTTAATACTACACCACCAACCCCCTCTAATTCCCCGAAGCCAAAAGCGTCATCAGCGTGAAATTCATCATCACCGTCAAAGCCCATGAGCAACACCACGCCATCTATCGCACGCGTCTTTCGGAGCAAGCTCAAACTGCCTTTACCAAAGAGCAAGAAAGCAGAAGAAAAGCGAGAGAATGTCCAGTAGTGTCGAGTCTCAGCCCGTAAAGATGTTTGCCTTTCTCGAAATGTCAGCATGCCCCACTTGACTAGATGATAGGAGCACTCACCTTCTGCTTGACGCGCTTCCTACAGACGGGACAAGATGCTTGGATGGCAGGTCTCGTCCTATCCGCTTTGTGACTGGGGACGGTCTGATCCGCGCACCACTTGCACATCACACAATGTCCTTGATCTGGTTAACACAACCCCAAATTACAGCAGTAGCAGCATGCACTCACCACAAGGCAACACAGCCACAGTAGCCAACTGGCTAAAACATATCTTGCACTCCATATTCACCATCATCTCTTCCTCGCTCCTTGGTTCCGGCCTCCCATCGTCCCTATCCAATCCCCTCGGCTCTCGCTCCTCTACGCCGGCATTATCTCGCTCGAGCAAATCATCAATAGCCGCCGAGAGCCCCGCTTGACGGCGGGCCCGGATATTCGCGATTGTTGCCTCCACGGCCTCAGGCGTCATGGAAGCGAGCCTAGCAGGGCGGGTATCGTCGATTTCGCCGACGGCGTTGCGGCGTCTACGGAGGCGGTCCATAAGAGCTGTGACGTCGCCCAAGTCAGAGGTGCTATCTTCAATTCGATTACCGTGGATTGGTGGGTTACTGAGTCGGTTCAGGGTAGCTGGGTCATAAGCGCCCGATGTAGTGGATGGCATATGGCCATGGCGGCGGGCTCGGACGTCTCTAACGATTCGACGCTGGGCCTGTGAAGCTGCGTCTTGCATCCGTGCTGCATCTGAAGCGACTGTCGAGAAATCCGGCGTTCCGTGGGGGGCAGCATGTTGATCCAAGCTGTTGAATTGGCTAGCCGCATTGGTTGTATAAAAATCAGTGGCGTGACGAGATGGAGTTGGTGGGATAACTGGACGAGCAGGGGGGTAGATGGTCGTACTAGGATCGTGTCTTGGAGTGTTATTGGGAGGTCGAGTAGTGTATCTTGAGTTACTCTGGGAGTAAGGGTTCCAGTCCATAGAGTTTGTGTTGAATGATGACTCTACTGCCAACATGCGTTCTCTCCAAGTTGCGTAATCCTCTACAAGGCCCGGATATTGGGGCATCGATGGCGTGTACCTTTGAGACTGAGCTTGTAGTGTAGTGTCCACTCCAGATTCCGCTATAGGGGGCGGAAAATGAGGGCTTGTTGGGCTGAATTCTTGAGAATAGGCAGATACTCTAGTATCAGCCGCAATCCCCGTTGCTGAGGCCGAATAATGAGAGCTCATTGGCATATAATGAGGAGTTGTTGGCGTGTACCCTCGAGACTGAGCTTGCAGTGAAGTGTCCGCTCCGAAGCCCGTTACTGTGGGCGAATACTGAGGGCTCGTTGGCGTGTATTGAGGGCTCCTTGACGTGTAATGGGGGTTCGTTGGGGTATACACTCGAGAGTGAACTTGCGCGGTTGTGTCCGGTTGTGAGGTAAGATGCTGCGGCATGCTAGAAAACGGTGGAGGACGCTCAGCCGGCGGACTATTTGCTGCAAGAGTAGAGTGTTGCGGTAATCTAGAGAACTGTCCTCGGGCCCGATGCTGCGTAGTATGATTTATGTTCTGAGAAAGATTTGGTGGCAATGGCCCAAACGGCATTAGAGGTGGGATGGGTCTAGAGGGCCCCTGTGTTCCTCCAGCTTCTGGCAAAGCCCTGAGTCTCCTCCTCGCCTCCTGAGGTCTCTGCTGCTCTCTATCACTTGATTGCTCCAGCTCCGAAGTTCTCTCCGTTCCCTCTCCTTGCCGAGCATCTTCCGCAGCCCTATAGCGTTCGAACGCTCGTGTAAACATCTCGCCCACTGGACTCTCGTAGTCAGCCCCTTGTCTCTCAACCTCTTCACGAGTGCCGTACACACGAGCTGTCGCTTCATCGTCGCGATGTCGGCGTAAGAGATCCCGTCGAGCATTGTTTGCTGCTTGTGCTTCGCTTTCAGCTTGTTGGAGAGCTAGAGATGCGCTTTCTCGCTCTGCTCTTGCTGGGACGTGACGATCTTCTACAGTTATGATATTGGCCTGAAAGTTGCCTGATCCTGTTATGGCGGTGTTTCGATTTGACGTGGCAGTGGTAGCCTCGTGCTGATTAATGGGAGGGTGCGGAGCTACGTCAGTCGGAACGTTTGAAGGTAATAGACTCATTCTAGTCCCCTGTAGTCCATCTAATTGGCCATTAATCTGTTGGATTCGATCGTCGAGAACACCTGATTGACGAAGAGCCGTAGGGGAATTCGGAGGAACTTCTCCAAGATCCCGAAGGCCTGACATTACTTGCTCTATGCCTGCTCTTATACAATGTAATTCTTGCCGAAGAGAAGCTAAAGGATCAGAACGCGATACGATCTGTCTTGCTTGATAAGGGGAGCGTGCTGAAGTTGAAGATGGAGGGTCAGCCAGACTCTCTTCGGAATTTGAGTCTTGCGGTGCCGGCCCAATAGTATTGTGGGCCACAAATGTGTCAGAATCATGCGTGTTATAGGTAGGTCTGGCAAGACCGTTACTCCGAGTTGCACTGTGTTGAGATAAGGGATTCGAACGATCCGCATTCAACTCATCAATAGTCCGTGGAAGATAGCCTGGCGGCACTTGATCAAGTCTTTCACCTATCAAACCCCGCAGCTCTGGATGTCCATGCTCATCAGTCACATAAGTATATCCTCGATGCCACTCGAACCACCTCTCAATGAATGCAGTTTGGTCAGGTATGCGGGGTATTTGAGCGTTTGACGATCTTGATAAATCTGATGCTGCAATCCTGGCAGTCCAGAAGTCTGTACAGTATGAGCAATAATTTTGATGCCTGGATCCTTGAGATACAAATCCTATGCCGTCGATGTATTTCGAGTAAGATAACGAATGTGGTCTCTTGTCAGAACAGGCACAGCATTGACGGGTGGTCATGCGACACGATGTAGGTAATTTATGGGGACAGTGTTCAGGAAGACGAGTGGTGTGGGCGGTTAGAGTAGTCATGATGGTTTCCCAGGGGAGGAGCCTTGAAGTCCAAATGAATGTGGAAACAATGGCCTGTGATTCAGTTACGACCAGTGTAAGTCCGAGGCACCCCAATCCATCAAGAAGCACCTGTCACTTTCTTCGTAGCTCTGTTGCTTAGCCACCAAGCTTGGTGAAGCCGCAAATGAACTTTGATAGTACGAAGTTGCATATGGAAGAGAGGTGGGTTGTCTTCTATCAAGTGGTTTATCTCCGGTCAAAAGTCCGTTACAGGGATGCTTTCGGTCTCCCTTGGAACGTCATGGACACATCTTCAAGTTGACTTCGCATCTAAAGGCATTATGATGAGGTGCGGACCACTCTCAAGACGTCGCCAGCACCATAAAAATACATCTCTATGCTTTCAGGATCACGGCTGATCGCTAAGCATTTTATTCCATCAAATACACCAGTTCTTCCATTATGTTTTAGTGCTACTATGTCTACTTTTACTCTTCCAAACAGCAGCCCCGAATGTCCGGTTCGACTTACTCCGGAACTCTCCAAAAATCAGCTTCTATCTTTTCCCGCATTCAAAACTTGGATATCTACCCTTCAGCACTCTCTCTCAATCCAGGAAAACAAGTCGCACGTCTTCCACGCCGCCCCATATAAACTTCGCAATATTGACGTGCAGAGCGTTGACTTTTTGGGGGGAGGACGTCTGGGATTCAGTATGCATATTTTCGGAGTTATTCATAGCTAATCTAGACCTAGTTATGAGTATTGGGACATGTTTACGGAGTACATCTCGACAGACATGTTTCATACCTCATGAGTCTATCATTAAAGAGAAATACTAACTCCGAGATCTTTCAGTAAAATTGAAAGCAGAGGTCTCAAATGATAACGGGGAGAAGCTTCCGGGCACCGTGTTTCTTCGCGGCGGCTCAGTTGGGATGTTGGTATGCATTCTACAGGTCACCCACTTGTTCTAAGAGGCCATCAGGCTAACCCCGTACCTAGCTAATCCTTCAGCCTGATGATGTGCCTCCCAATACTGAAAAAGACAAGCATGTGATCCTTACTTTGCAACCTCGTATCCCAAGCGGCTCTCTGTCGCTTGCTGAACTGCCAGCTGGCATGTTAGACGACTCGGGCACCTTCTCTGGTGGTGCGGCTAAAGAGATTGAGGAAGAGACTGGGCTCAAAATACCCGCTGAAGACCTTATTAATCTCACTGAGCTGGCTCTACCGAAGCCTTCATCAGACAATGAAGAGCATTTACAGCAGAGTGTATATCCAAGTCCTGGGGGATGTGACGAATTCGTTCCTCTGTTTCTCTATCAGAAACGAATTCCTCGAGAGCAGTTGAAGGAATGGTCGGGAAAGTTGACGGGGCTTAGAGAACATGGCGAAAAGATTACGCTGAAGCTCTGTCCATTGGAAAAGGTGTGGAGAGATGGCGGCAGAGATGCAAAGGTTCTGGCTGCATGGGCACTATACGAGGGGTTGAGAAGAGAAGGGAAGATCTGAGATGTAGGCTAAGCATGTTACTCTATCAGTGGGCGGGATAGCAAAGTCACTAAATGTCAATGAAACACTGAAGTTGAATTGAAGATACTATAGACGGTGAATCCGTACACCCTGTGTAATCGATGGAACGCTCGAAAACGCTTAACGTCACTTGAGACCAAACCCTCACTTTTGCTACCCTGCATTCGCTTACGCAGAACATCTAGCTTCCCATGCTGGTAGGTGGGCTATCCACTCTCAAACCCAGGACTCGAGTACGCTTCTGAGAGCTCGGTGATAATCATGTCAAGCTCTGGTCCCAAGGCATTGGATGCCAAGGTTATCTCCACCGAGCCATTGGTCGTTTATCCCTGCTCATTGCCGGCCGCCAGCAGTTAACGATTTACAGATGATCAGAGATGCCCGCTGGACAAAGCTTGTATCGTATGCTTGACTCTCTTCAAGTCGTGCCTGGGTGTGTATCTTTCTTACGCGGTATCAGAATCACCTATAAAGATCCACTAGGCAAAGAACGAAAATGGGAGTCCGCCGAGCGCTCGGTAAGCCTCACATTATATACCTAGACCACACCTTAGTCGCGCTCAATTTTCTTCTGACTTCATCTCGGTGTGGCTAACGGCACCTCGCGTAGACCCGCCCCAAAAATTCTCTCGTGGACGGCGTAGGGATTGTCGCTATCCTGCAAAAATCGACCGGTCCCGAGCTACTCCTCCAGAAGCAGTTTCGACCTCCGATCAACAAAGTCACCATCGAAGTACCTGCAGGATTAGTTGATGAGGGAGAGACTGCAGCAGAAAGTGCAGTCAGAGAACTCAGAGAAGAGACGGGGTATCATGGGGTTGCAGCGGAGGTCAGTCCGATAATGTTTAACGGTAAGGCTGCCCTCACTGTCAGTAAGGAGATACAGAAAGCTCGTAGTCATTCCCTAGTGGAGTGGGGATTGATCACTTTCTGTATTCAATGAAGCATGTCCACCTCTCTTCTGCAAATAAACGCTGATCTATACTTCGAAACCCAGATCCTGGCTTCTGTAACACGAATCTCAACATGGTTCACATTAACGTGGACATGAAGCTACCGGAAAACCAGACATTGAAACCCGAATTAGAAGAGAATGAGTTCATTGAGTGCTTTTCGACGCCTCTGAAGGACCTCTATGCAGAATGCAAGCGGCTCGAGTCGGAGGGTTATGCTATCGATGCAAGAGTAGGGACACTGGCTGAAGGTATTGAAATTGCTAGACGATGGAAGCTGTGATAAGATTTCTCACATGGAGGTAATGAGAGTATGTGCTATGCTGTGCGACGGGCCATCCAGGCCTACTAACTCATAATGTT
>JAABUV010003581.1_pt1 | contig 19624 bp, 14 predicted proteins | sample 5559971 | NCBI WGS metagenome assembly JAABUV01 (sample SAMN10711881, study PRJNA513362) | rock metagenome | isolation source: Antarctica rocks | place: Antarctica: Victoria Land, Knobhead nord | collected 2015-12-19
ACAGGGCGAGCCAGACCTCGCGGGGCGAGACCCCGGCCTCGATCGCCTCCGCCGCGGTCCTGCTCCCGAGCGAGCTGATCGAGTGGTCGCGAGCCAGCGACGCGGCATACGACGCCCCGAACTCGTCGTCCATCAGGGACCAGAACTGGCTCAACCGCACCGCACGAGTGTGTCACAGCACCCTTCGCCGACGCCGCTGACGCCGTTCCTCCAGAGGCGCCCGACCGGAGGGCAGGGGTGTGTCGGTGCCAGGTGGCAGGCTGGCCCCCTGATGACCGAGGACGTGCTCGAGCGCTTCTCCGCCGCCACCGCAGCGTGGTTCCGGAGCTCCTTCTCCGCGCCCACGGCGGCGCAGGAGGGCGCGTGGTCGGCGATCAGCCCAGGCCACCATGCGCTCGTCGTCGCCCCCACCGGCTCCGGCAAGACCCTGTCCGCATTCCTCTGGGCACTTGACCGGCTGGCCAGCACACCGCCTCCCGAGGAGAAGCTGAAGCGGTGCCGGGTCATCTACGTCTCCCCGCTCAAGGCGCTCGCGGTCGACGTCGAGCGCAACCTGCGCTCCCCCCTGGTCGGCATCGCTCACGCGGCCACCCGGTTGGGGCTCACGATTCCCCAGCTCACCGTCGCCGTCCGCTCCGGAGACACCCCGGCCGCCGAACGCCGCACCTTCGCCCGCGCTCCCTCCGACATCCTCATCACGACCCCGGAGTCGCTCTTCCTCATGCTGACGTCCAGCGCCCGCGAGGCGCTTCTCGGCGTCGAGACGGTCATCCTCGACGAGGTCCACGCGGTGGCGGGCACCAAGCGCGGTGCTCATCTCGCCCTGACCCTCGAGCGGCTCGACGCCCTGCTGCCCCGACCGACCCAGCGCATCGGGCTCTCGGCGACGGTGCGCCCGGTGGAGGAGGTCGCCCGCTTCCTCGCCGGCGGCCGGCCGGTCGAGGTGGTCCAGCCGCCGTCGACCAAGGAGTGGGACCTCGAGGTCGTCGTCCCGCTCGCGGACATGTCAGCCCTGGGCCAGGTCACCGAGGACCTCAGCGGCCCGGCGGCCGGCGAGCAGCAGCGGGCGTCGATCTGGCCGCACGTCGAGGAACGCATCGTCGACCTCGTCTCGGCCCACCGTTCCACGCTCGTCTTCGCCAACTCCAGGCGCCTCGCGGAGCGGCTCACCGCGCGGCTCAACGAGATCTGGCAGGACCGGCTCACCGCTGCGGCCATCGACGCGGAAACCGCCGGTGGTGAAGGGGACACCGGGGGAGGCGAGGCTGCCCGGCATACCCGGTCGCCTGCCGAGGTCATGGCGCAGTCCGGCTCCACGTCCGGTGCGCCGCCGACCCTCGCCCGGGCCCATCACGGCTCCGTGAGCAAGGAGCAGCGCGCCGAGACCGAGAACGCGCTCAAGGCAGGGCTGCTGCCGGCCGTCGTCGCCACGAGCAGCCTCGAGCTCGGCATCGACATGGGAGCCGTCGACCTCGTCATCCAGGTCGAGTCCCCGCCGAGCGTCGGCAGCGGGCTGCAGCGGGTCGGCCGGGCCGGGCACCAGGTCGGGGCGGTCTCGCGCGGGGTGCTGTTCCCGAAGTTCCGCGGCGACCTGGTCCAGACGGCCGTCGTCGTGGAGCGGATGCGCGCCGGCGCCATCGAGGCGCTGCGGGTCCCGGCCAACCCGCTCGACGTCCTGGCCCAGCAGGTCGTAGCGATGTGCGCCCTCGACGACTGGGCGGTCGACGACCTCGAGGCGCTCGTCCGGCGGGCCGCGCCCTACGGCGCGCTCACCCGCCCGGTCCTCGAGTCGGTCCTCGACATGCTGGCCGGCCGCTATCCCAGCGACGAGTTCGCCGAGCTCCGTCCGCGGATCGTCTGGGACCGGGTCACCGGCACCCTGACCGGTCGCCGCGGCGCCCAGCGGCTCGCCGTCACCTCCGGTGGCACCATCCCGGACCGTGGCCTGTATGCCGTGTTCCTCGCCGGCTCCGCAGGCACCGGCCGGCGGGTTGGCGAGCTGGACGAGGAGATGGTCTATGAGTCGCGGGTCGGTGACGTCTTCACCCTCGGCACGTCGAGCTGGCGGATCGAGGACATCACCCACGACCGCGTCCTCGTCACTCCCGCGCCGGGCCTGCCCGGACGGCTGCCGTTCTGGAAGGGCGACACGTTGGGGCGGCCGTCCGAGCTCGGTCAGGCCGTGGGCGCGTTCGTCCGCGAGGTGGGCGCGCTGTCGCCGGAGAAGGCGCGCGAGCGGGTCGGCCGGGCTGGTCTCGACGCCTGGGCCGCGGACAACCTCCTCGCCTACCTCACCGAGCAGAAGGAGGCTACCCGGCACCTGCCGAGCGACCGGACCATCGTCGTCGAGCGCTTCCGCGACGAGCTCGGCGACTGGCGCGTCGCGGTCCTGTCCCCCTTCGGCGCACCGGTCCATGCGCCATGGGCACTGTGCGTCTCGGCAAGGATGCGCGAGCGGTTCGGCGTCGATGTCCAGGCCATGCACGGCGACGACGGCATCGTCTTCCGGTTGCCGGACCTCGAGTTCGACAACCTCACGGAGGGGTCCGACGACATCGGGGCCGGGGCCGCCCGCGCAGGGCGTGGCGCTCGACGCGACTCCGTCGCCGAGGAGCTCCTGGCTCTCATCCTCCTCGAGCCCGACGAGGTCCACGACCTCGTCACCGAGCAGATCGGCGGGTCCGCGCTCTTCGCCTCGCGCTTCCGCGAGTGCGCCGCGCGCGCCCTGCTGCTCCCCCGGCGTCGGCCCGACCAGCGCCAGGCCCTGTGGCAGCAGCGCCAGCGGTCGGCCCAGCTGCTCGAGGTGGCGAGCCAGTACCCCTCGTTCCCGATCATCCTCGAGGCGGTGCGCGAGTGCGTCCAGGATGTCTTCGACGTGCCGGGCCTGATGGACCTCATGCGCCGGATCCGCTCCCGGGAGGTGAGCACCGTCGACGTCGAGACCGCCCAGCCGTCGCCCTTCGCGCGCTCACTGACGTTCGGCTACGTCGCGCAGTTCATCTACGAGGGCGACTCGCCGCTGGCCGAGCGCCGGGCCGCCGCGCTGTCGCTCGACCCCACCCTGCTGGCGGAGCTGCTGGGACGCGGTGACGGGCTCAGCCTGCGCGACCTGCTCGATCCGGAGGCCATCGCCCGTACCGAGGCCGAGCTCCAACGCCTCGACCTTGGCCGCCGGTGCCGGGACGCCGAGGATGTTGTCGATCTTCTCCGCACCCTGGGCGCTCTTCCGCTGAGCGGCATCGTGGACCGCACCGTCGACGACGCCGGCCCGCGCGCCGTCGGGGGTTGGCTCGTCGACCTCGAGGGCTCCCGGCAGGTGATCCGCCTGCGGGTCGGCGGTGAGCAACGCTGGGCTGCCATCGAGGACGCCTCCAGGCTGCGCGACGCGCTGGGTTCGTCACTGCCGGTCGGGGTGCCCGACCCGTTCCTCCAGCCCGTCCCAGACCCGCTCGGCGACCTCGTCGCCCGCTACGCGCGCAACCACGGGCCGTTCGGCGCGTCGGACGTCGCGACGTGGCTCGGGCTCGGCCAGGCCGTCGTCCGGGACGCCCTGCGCCGCCTCGTCGCAGCCGGCCGGGTCGTCGAGGGCGAGATCCGGCCGGATCAGTCGGGTACCGGGTCCGGAGGGCTCGACTTCTGCGATGCCGGCGTGCTGCGCACGCTGCGCCGCCGTTCGCTCGCCGCGCTGCGCGCCGAGGTGGAACCGGTCACCGGCACCGACCTCGCCCGGTTCCTCCCGACCTGGCAGGGCGTCGGAAGTGCCCTGCGCGGTCAGGAGGGCCTGATCCGGGCGGTGGAACAGCTCGGGGGCGCCGTCCTCCCGGCGAGCTCGCTCGAGACGCTTGTCCTGCCGGCGCGGGTGGCCGGCTACTCTCCCGCCATGCTCGACGAGCTCATGTCGAGCGGCGACGTCCTGTGGCGTGGCCATGGCTCCCTCCCGGGCGACGACGGCTGGGTCTCGCTGCACCTGGCCGACCTGGCCCCGTTGACGATGCCGCCACCGGATGCGGCGCTGGAGCTGAGTGACCTGCACCACGCGGTCCTCGATGCCCTCGCGGGCGGCGGCGCCTACTTCTTCCGCACCCTCTCGGACGGCGTCGGCAGCCTCGACGACGAGGCGCTCCTGGCGGCGGTCTGGGACCTCACCTGGGCCGGGCGCCTGACCAACGACACCCTGGCACCGCTGCGGGCCCTGCTCGGTGGCGGCCGGACGGCGCACAGGCGGCGAGCCGTCGGCCCCCGCCGAGGCCGGTATGCCGGCCAGCCGGGTGCGTTGGGCGCGCTCGCCGCCCGGGGTGGCGTGAGCCGCCCGGCCCCGCCGGTGCGTTCCGGGCCACCTGCCGCAGCAGGGCGCTGGGCGCTGCTGCCGGCGGGCGAACCGGACGCGACCCTCGTCGCCTATGCGAACGCTGAGGTCCTCCTCGACCGCTACGGCGTCGTGACCCGCGGAAGCGTCGTCGCCGAGTTGGTCCCGGGCGGTTTCGCTGCGGTCTACCGCGTCCTCGCCGCGGCCGAGGAGTCGGGACGGGTGCGACGGGGCTACTTCGTCGAGGGCCTCGGCGCAGCCCAGTTTGCCTCGAGCGGTGCCATCGACCGGCTCCGCGCCCAGAGCAGGCCGCTCGGGGCATCCGCCAAGGTCTCGGAGCGGCCCCGGGCCGTCGTCCTGGCGGCCTGCGACCCGGCGAACCCCTACGGCGCCGCCCTGCCCTGGCCAGAGCGCCACGGCACCGACCACGGTGAGCCCGAGCCGACGCCGGTCGCCGGCGTGTCCGCGACGTCGGACGGCACCGGAGTGGCGTCCCGCCCGGGCCGCGGTCATCAGCCCGCCCGCAAGGCCGGCGCCCTTGTCGTCATCGTCGACGGCGAGCTCGTCCTCTACGTCGAGCGGGGCGGGCGCACCCTGCTGACGTGGACCGACGCTCCGGAAGATCTGCAGAGCGCCGCCGACGCCCTGGCGCTGGCCGTCCGGGAGGGCGCGCTCGGACGGCTGACGGTCGAGAAGACGGACGGGGCAGAGGTGCTCGGCTCCGGCCACCCATTGGAGGAGGCCCTGGCCAGGGCCGGCTTCCACGCGACACCCCGTGGCCTGCGGCTTCGGCGATGAGCGTTCCGCTGGTGGCCGGAGGTCGCCTGCCCCGAAATCGCGGTCATGCCGGAGGGTGACACCGTCTGGCGCACGGCCGACCGACTCAACCGGGCGTTGGCCGGGCAGGCCCTGGTCATGGCGGACCTGCGCTGGCCGGACCTCTCGACGGTCGACCTGCGTGGCCAGAGGACCACGGAGGTCGTCGCCCGGGGCAAGCACATCCTTCATCGCCTCGCGGGCGACGTGACGATCCACTCCCACCTGCGGATGGAGGGGCAGTGGCGCATCGAGGCGACACCGAAGCTCGCGGCCCGGTCCCTGCACCACCCGCAGCTTCGGGCCGTCGTCGGCACGTGTGCGTGGACCGCCCTCGGACTGAGGCTCGGTGACCTGCACGTCGTGCCGACCGTCGAGGAGCACACCCTCGTCGGTCACCTCGGGCCCGATGTGCTCGGCCCGGACTGGGACGGCGTCGAGGCAGCCCGCCGGCTCGCAGCCAGCGGGGCCAGCATCGGGGCCGCCCTCCTCGACCAGCGCAACCTTGCGGGTGTCGGCACGATGTATGCCGCGGAGGCACTCTTCCTCGAAGGCCTCGGTCCGTGGGTCCTCGCGGAGGACCTCGGCGCCGGCGGGGTCGCTGCCCTCGTGGACCGCGCCCATCACCTGCTGGTGCGGGGCCGGCGCAGCGTCGTCCAGTCGACGACGGGCAGCGACCGGCGCGGCGCCACCCACCATGTCCACGGGAGGTCGGGACGGCCCTGCCGACGCTGTGGAGCCACCGTGCGGGTGGCGATGATCGGGGAACCACCTCGGGAGCGAACGATGTTCTACTGCCCGGCCTGCCAGGGAGGCCTTGGTCCAACCGACGACGGCCGCCCGCAGCGCCCCCTGGGTGCTCGCTGAAGCCGACCAATGCACTGACGCGGAGCCGGCTGCCGCTGAGTCAACGGTCGACAGCTGAGAGCGCGCTGATTCCCAGGCCTGGCGACGACGGCAGGACGACGGTCGGCGACTCATAGACGAGACCTCCGACTACCGGTGACCGTGCGGCCCACCATGCGGCGTCCAGGTCGCTCGTGGCCGAGGTCTGGCAGGCCGCGACGAGACTCGCCGCCGCACCAACCCCGATGTGGCTCTCCATCATGGAGCCGACAATGGTGCCGACCCCGTAGTCGGCGGCCTTGCCAAGCAGGTCCCGGGCGACCCCCAGCGAGCCGCACTTGGCCAGCTTCACGTTGACCATGTCCGCCGCATCCAGCCGCAGTACGCGGTCGAGGTCCCGCATCCCGTAGACCGACTCGTCGGCCATGACCGGCAGGTCGACCCGGGCCCGCACCCAGGCCAGGCCCTCGACGTCATCGCCGGCCACCGGCTGCTCGACGAGCTCCACCCCGAGCCGGGCTCGCTCCAGGGCCCGGATCACCTCGACGGCGTCCTCCGGGCTCCAGCCCTGGTTGGCGTCGAGCCGGATCGTCACGTCGGAGCCGACGGCGTCGCGGACGGCACGAACCCGCGCCACGTCGGTCGCGGCATCGATGCCGACCTTCATCTTCAGCGTCGTGAACCCCTCAGCGACCCGTTGCTGGGCGGTGCGACCGAGCTCGTCCGCCGTGCCAGCCGACAGCGTGACGTCGGTGGCCACGAAAGCTCGGGCGGGGCCGGCGTCAGGACCGAGGTCGTCCCCCGGGCGGCGTAGGTCCGCGGACAACGCCAGACCAGACTCGTCCCACGAGCCGGAGCCGGAGCCGGAGCCGGAGCCGGAGCCGGAGCCGGAGCCGGAGCCGGAGGCACCGTTCCACAGCAGGACTGCCAGAGGTATGCCGGCGCGCCGGGCGACAAGGTCGTGGAGGGCGACGTCCACGGCCGCCTTCGCCCCGAAGTTGCGCGCCACAGCTCGTTGCACCGCGGCGGTGACGTCCTGCCAGTCGTCGACGTCCCGCCCGATGACCAGAGGCGCCAGCATCTCCTCGAGGCACGCGGTGGCACCGGCCAGGGACTCACCCGTGACCTGCCAGACCTGCGGAGCCTCGCCCCAGCCGGTGTTCCCGTCCGAGTCGCTGATCCGGACGACGACGGTGTCCGTGAACTCGGTGCGCCGCAGCGCCGTGACGAAAGGGGTGTGGAGGGGCACGCGCAGGCGCGTGCAGCTGAGCGCCTCGACGCGGCTCACGAAGTGGTCAGGCTGCGGAGGCGATCGAGGACCTGGCGGCGACGGGCAGGGTGACCGGTGCGGCCATCGCCTCGGTCTCCGCGACCCGCGAGGAGACCCGGCTCAGGACCTTGGAGAGCGGCAGGCCGAGCGCGGTGCAGATCGACCCGAGCAGCTCGGACGAGGCTTCCTTCTCGCCGCGCTCGACCTCACTGAGGTAGCCGAGGGACACGGCCGCCGATGCCGACACCTCGCGCAGGGTCCGGCCCTGGTGCTGGCGCTGCTCGCGCAGCACATCACCCAGCTCACGTCGCAACAGGATCATGACCCCTCCTTCACAGTGTCCCGGTCCGTCGTCGGCACCGTCCCGCGCCGACCTCCCCACCCTAACCCGTCGCCCCCCGCCCGCGCCCGGAGGTTGCGCCAAGGGCGAACACCCGCGCCAACGGGAGGTCACCCCGGGTTCACTCCCCCGCTGGACTGGTGGGCGGCGCAGTCGGCAGGGAGCGGGCGAGCAGGTCGAGGACGGCCTTGACGGCGGCCTCGCGGATCGCGGAACGCCCGCCGCTCAGCCGGAGGCCCTCGACGGTGACCCCGCTGGGACCGGCGACGGCGACGAAGACCGTGCCGACCGGCATACCGTCCTGCGGCTCGGGCCCCGCCACGCCGGTCGTGGCCACCCCCCAGTCGGCGTCGAACATCCGGCGCACTCCGGTTGCCATCTGACAGGCCACCTGCGGGTCCACCGCGCCTTGGCCACTCAGGAGCTCGCGGTCGACACCGAGCACCGACGCCTTGAGCTCGGTGGCGTAGGCCACCACCCCGCCACGGACCACCGCCGACGCACCCGGAGGGTCCACCAGGCGGGCGGTGACCAGTCCGCCGGTGAGCGACTCCGCTGCCGCGACGCTCTGGCCCAGCTCGAGAAGCCGGACGACGACAGTCGCGCTCATGGCCCCTGACCACCGGCCCGGCGGGCCCGCTCGGCCGCGGTGCGCGGACTGGTGCGTCGCAGCTGGCGCGCCTTGGTGACGTAGTCGACGCCTGTCACAACCGTGACGACAAGAGCAGCGACAAGCAGGACGAAGGCTATGGTCTGCCAGAGACCGGCCAGGGGCAGCACGGTCAGCGGGAAGATGAGCATCGAGAGAGCGGCTGTCTGCAGCCCCGTCTTGAGCTTGCCACCGCGGCCCGCCGGCATCACCCCGTGCCGGATGACGAGGAAGCGCATCACGGTGATGCCGATCTCGCGAACGAGGATGACCACCGTGATCCACCACGGCACGAGCCCGATGACCGAGAGGGCGACCAGGCCCATCCCCACGAGCGCCTTGTCGGCGATCGGGTCGGTCACCGTCCCGAAGTCGGTGACCAGCCCCTTGCGGCGGGCGAGGTCCCCGTCGACACTGTCGGTGATCATCGCCACGACGAAGACGCCGAACGCGGCGAGCCGGTAACCGGTGCTGTCGCTGCCATGGGTCAGCAGCAGCCAGCCGAACACCGGGACGAGGAGGATCCGCAGCACGGTGAGCGCATTGGGCAGGTTCCACGGGCTCGGCGGCGGGACGCAAGCAGCTCCCGGGGTGCCCGCCGCCTCACCGGTCGGACGACCGGGGTCGCTGCCGCTCACCGCAGCCGGGCAACGAGGTCGATGCCGTCCGTGCCCACCACGGTGGCCGGAACGAGGTCGCCGACCACCGGGATGGCTGTGTCATCGCCCGCCTCAAGGTGGGTGACGCCGTCGACGTCCGGACCCTGGTGCGCGGCACGGCCGGAGACCCCCTCGTCGAGGTCCTCGACGAGGACCTGCACGCTCTCACCGATGCGTTCCTCGGCCCGCTGAGCGCCCAGCTCCTCGACGAGGGAGGCGAGCCGGGTCAGCCGCTCGGAGATGACGTCGTCGGGCAGCTTTGCGCCGTAGCCCTCTGCCTCAGTGCCGTCCTCGTCGGAGTAGCCGAACACGCCCACGACGTCGAGCCGGGCGGCGATGAGGAAGGCCTCCAGCTGCTCGACGTCGGCCTCGGTCTCGCCGGGGAAGCCGACGATGACGTTCGAGCGGATTCCGGCGACGGGTGAGCTCTCACGGACCCTGCCGAGCAGGTCGAGGAACGCCTCCCGACCGCCGAACCGCCGCATCCGGCGGAGCAGCGGCTCCGACGCGTGCTGGAAGGAGATGTCGTAGTAGGGCACGACGCCCGGCGTCTGCGCCATCGCGGCGAGCAGCCCCGGACGGATCTCGGCCGGCTGGAGGTAGGAGACCCGCACCCGGTCGATGCCCTCGACGGCCGTCAGCTGGGGCAGGAGCTTCTCGAGCAGGCCGAGGTCACCGAGGTCCTTGCCGTAGGAGGTGGAGTTCTCGCTGACGAGGAAGATCTCACGCACGTCGTGCTGCCCGAGCCAACGAGCTTCGGCGAGGACGTCCGCAGGGCGACGCGAGACGAACGCGCCACGGAAGCGCGGGATGGCGCAGAAGGCGCACCGACGATCGCAGCCACTGGCGATCTTCAGCGGTGCCCACGGGCGGCCGTCCAGCCTGGCCCGGATGACCCGAGGGCCACTCGCCGGCACCGGGCCGTCGATGGCGACGTCGTCCGCCGGGGCCACTCCGGCGGAGGCCGGCGCCACGCCCGCGCTCCCATGGCCGGGGATGGAGACGTTGCCTGCCTCCCCGGCCCGGTCCACGGGTGAAAGCGGCAGGAGCAGTCGGCGGTCCCTCGGCGTGTGCGAGGCGACGTGCCCCCCACCGAGGATCGAGGCGAGGTGGGCCGACATGTCGCCGTAGGAGTCGAAGCCCAGGACGGCGTCGGCCTCGGGCAGCTGCGAGGCGAGCTGCTCGCCATAACGCTCGGCCAGGCAGCCGACGGCGACGACGGCCTGCGTCCGGTTGGCGCCCCCCTTGAGGTCGGACGCCTCGAGCAGCGCGTCGATCGAGTCCTTCTTCGCCTGCTCAACGAAGCCGCACGTGTTGACGACGGCCACGTCGGCATCGGCAGCATCCTCGACGAGGTCCCACCCCTCGGACTGGAGCCGGCCGGCGAGCTCCTCGGAGTCGACCTCGTTGCGGGTGCAGCCCAGGGTCACCAGGGCCACCCTGCGGCGCGGCACGGCGGAGGTCGTCACGCCGCGAGTCTACGGGCGGCTCCCGCCCGTATCGTGCGTGCCATGATCGGGGCCGTGACGCGCCCAACCACTCCCCTGCCGCCAGCCCTGGCGGACGTCCATGAGCGCATCGAGCGCCTCCTCACGGCATACCCCCTCGTGGACGGGCACAACGACTTCGCGTGGGAGGCGCGCGACCAGGCGGGGTACGACTTCACCCGGCTCGACATCGCCAGGTCCCTGGCGACGACCTGCACGGACCTGCCCCGGCTGCGCGCCGGGCACGTCGGGGCCCAGTTCTGGTCCGTGTTCGTGCCGAGCAACCTTCCCGGCGACGCGGCCGTGACGGCGACGCTCGAGCAGGTGGACGCAGTGCACCAGCTGGTGGCGAGCTATCCCGACGACCTCGTTTTCGCCAGGACGGCCGACGAGCTCCAGGCTGCTTTCACCTCCGGTCGGGTCGCGTCGCTCATGGGCGCCGAGGGTGGTCAGTCGATCGGCTGCTCGCTCGCCGCGCTGCGGATGCTGCACGTCCTCGGGGTGCGGTACATGACGCTGACCCACAACGACAACACACCGTGGGCCGACTCCGCCACGGACGTCCCGGCCCTCGGCGGACTGTCGCGGTTCGGCGTGGAGGTCGTGCGGGAGATGAACCGGGTCGGGATGATGGTCGACCTCTCGCACGTCTCCCCCGAGACGATGCGGGGCGCCATCGCGGTGGCCGCGGCGCCGGTGATCTTCAGCCACTCGTCGGCGCGGGGGGTGACGGACGTCGTCCGCAACGTCCCGGACGACGTGCTGGAGACGATGCGGGACGCCGGGGGCACATGCATGGTGACCTTCGTGCCGGAGTTCGTCAACGACGACGTCGCGCAGTGGCGTGCCGAGGCGGCCTCGGCCGCGGCGCAGGTGGGTGTGGATGACAAGGACCACGTCCGGTTCCTCGCCTTCACCAGGGCCCGGGCGCAGGCCCAGCCCAAGCCCGATGCGACGATCGAGGACGTGGTGCGCCACTGCGAGCACGTCCGCGAGGTCGCCGGCATCGAGCACATCGGCATCGGCGGGGACTACGACGGCACGGACACCTACCCGGTCGGGCTCGAGGACGTCAGCGGCTATCCACGCCTCTTGGGGGCACTGGCCGGACGGGGCTGGTCCGACGACGACCTCACCAAGCTGGCCGGCGGCAACACGCTGCGGGTCATGCGTGACGTCGAGGCGGTCGCGCGGGAGCTGGCCTCCCGTCGCGGCCCCTCCCTCGCGACCTTCGCCGACCTTGACGGGGTCCGGGTCTGACCCCGCCTTGTCTGTCGAGGGCTCGTCACCTCTTGCACCGGGTGATCGTCGGGCCGACGAGACGGGCGATGACGAGGGCGACGTCCATGACGCCGGCCCGCCACGGTGCAGACGTCTTCAGCCAGCAGTCAACCCGGTCCAGTGGTCAGTCGCGCCCGGTGAGGCTCCATGCATCTTCGCTGCCCTCGTCGCCGTCGACCTCTTGGAAACCCTCGGGTGCCAGCGAGCTCTTGGTCGTCCACCGACCCGGCAAGGAAGAGTCGTCGTCGGTGCCTCGTGCTGGCGGCGTCCGGTCGATGTCGTCATCGTCGGTCGCGGGCTCGCGCTCGGCGGCCACGCCGGCGGGCGGCTCGTAGGGCCTCGGCCCCACTGCCACGTCGCCGCCGAAGGCCGCCGCCGACGTCGAGATGTCGTGCCCGCGCAGCAGCGCCAGCGTCGTCTGGAGGTCGTCCGGCTTGACGAGGACGTCGCGGGCCTTGGACCCCTCGGAGGGCCCGACGATGCCGCGTGACTCGAGTAGGTCCATCAGCCGGCCGGCCTTGGCGAAGCCGACGCGGAGCTTGCGCTGGAGCATCGACGTGGACCCGAACTGCGTCGTGACGACGAGCTCGGTGGCCTGGAGCAGGATGTCGAGGTCGTCGCCGATGTCGTCGTCGACCTGCTTCTGCGCCGCGACCACCGTGACGTCGTCGCGATAGACCGGCTTGAGCTGCTGGGTGACGCTCTTGACGACGGCGTTGACCTCGGACTCGGTGACCCACGCGCCCTGCACTCGCATCGGCTTGTTCGTCCCCATGGGAAGGAAGAGGGCGTCGCCCTGGCCGATTAACTTCTCCGCGCCCGGCTGGTCCAGGACGACGCGGGAGTCCGCGAGGGAGGACGTCGCGAACGCGAGCCGCGAGGGCACGTTCGCCTTGATCAGCCCGGTGACGACGTCGACCGACGGACGCTGTGTCGCCAGGACGAGGTGGATGCCGGCCGCCCGGGCGAGCTGGGTGATCCGGACGATCGACTCCTCGACGTCGCGCGGCGCCACCATCATCAGGTCGGCCAGCTCGTCGACGACGACGAGGAGGTAGGGGTACGGCGTGAGGACCCGCTCGGAGCCCGGTAGCGGCTTGACCTTGCCGGTGCGCACCGCCTTGTTGAAGTCGTCGACGTGCTTGAACCCGAAGGCGGCGAGGTCGTCGTAGCGCGTGTCCATCTCGCGAACGACCCAGGCGAGTGCCTCCGCCGCCTTCTTGGGGTTGGTGATGATCGGCGTGATGAGGTGGGGGATGCCCTCGTATGCCGTCAGCTCGACCCGCTTGGGGTCGACGAGGACCATGCGCACCTCGTCGGGCGTCGAGCGCATGAGGATCGACGTGATCATCGAGTTGACAAAGGACGACTTGCCGGCACCGGTCGCTCCGGCGACGAGCAGGTGCGGCATCTTCGCGAGGTTGGCGATGACGTAGCCGCCCTCCACGTCCTTGCCGACGCCCATGACCATCGGGTGCTCGTTGTGGCGTGCCGTCTGGCTCCGGAGGACGTCGCCGAGGGACACGGTCTCGCGGTCCGCGTTCGGGATCTCGATGCCGATCGCGGACTTGCCGGGAATCGGGCTGAGGATGCGCACGTCGGCCGACGCCACGGCATACGCGATGTTCCTGGAGAGGGCGGTGACCCGCTCCACCTTGGTCGCCGGACCGAGCTCGACCTCGTAGCGGGTGACCGTTGGACCGCGCGTGAAGCCGGTGACCTGAGCGTCGATCTCGAACTGGTCGAACACCTCGGTGAGCGACTCGACGACCCGGTCGTTCGCGGCGCTGCGCGTCCTGTGGGGAGCGCCCGGCACGAGGAGCGCCTGGTCGGGAAGGGTGTAGGCGACGTCACCGGTCAGCGAGAGCTGCTCGGTCCGTTGGGGCAGTGAGGTGGTCGGCGGCGGGACGAGGCTCTCCCGGGGGCCGACATCACCCACGTCGAGCTTGCCGCGCGGCTTCGCCCCGACCGCTTCGGGAGCAAGGATCCCCGGTGCGGTCGGCCGCTTCTCACCGGGACGCAGCCGCCTGCCGTCCTTGCCGACCGGCGTGACGACTGCGGCCTGTTCGAAGGCCTCGTCACCGCTGTGCCCGTCGAGGGGCTCGTCCAGGTCTGCGTTGAGGTCGAGGACCGGACGGCGCCGCCCGGGCCTCTCCTCGACCTCCTGCTCGGCGTCGGAGGCTCGGTGGCGCAGGAGCCGGTCGCGCAGCAACCGCAGGCGTTCCGGGATCTGGCGCACCGGAGTGGCGGTGATGACCAGGACGCCGAAGAACCCGAGGAGGAGCAGGATGACGAGGGCGCCGTACCTCGACACGGCGGCCGCGAGCGGGCTCGAGGCGAGGAACCCGATGATGCCCCCGGCCGCCCGCATGGGCTCGGCACCGCCGGGCGGGTTGGGGATGCCGGCGGAGAGGTGCGCGATGCCGCAGGCGGCGAAGGTCAGGGCGGTCGTGCCGACGACGATGCGGTTCGTCGCGGCCGAGTCCTCGGGGGCGCGCAGCAGGCGCAGCCCGAGGGCGAGGAGCACGAGGGGCAGCGCATAGGCGACGCGACCGAGGGTGCCGGCGACGATGGCGTGGATGACGTCGCCGACGGCGCCCTGGAAGCCCCACCACTCGCGGCTCGCCACGACCACGGCGGCGCCGATGAGCGCGAAGCCGATCCCGTCACGGCGGTGCTCCGGCTCCAGGCCGCGCGCCGAGGTGCCAACACGTCGCACGGCTCCGCCCGCCAGGTGGGAGACACCCATCCAGGTGCCGCGGACCGCGCGCAGCGGCAGGCGAAGGCCGCCGGAACGGGTCCTGGAGGCGTTGCGGGCAGCGGGCTTGCGGGGAACCGGACGCCCGCCTCGACCGGTGGCCGGGCGGGATGCGGTGCCCCGCGACCCACGCGAGCGCGCGGAGGTGGAGGACGGACGTGTCGCCATGCTGGAACCGTACGGGAAAGTCAGTGCAGAAACACGCGCCACACGCGTTACAGCAGAAGGTATGCCGGGCTGGCTGCCGACGGCGACGCCCGTGAGCTGACCCTCCACCGGCCGTGGTGGGCCTCGACGCTCACCGGATCCTGACGTTCCTCGAACATCCGCAGGCCATGATGGTCCAGGAGCGGCACCGGGCCGCTCGCCGAGCAAGGAGAGAAGTATGTGGTCCAAGGCAATGATCGGCAGTTTCGTGGGTGCGGCGCTGCTCGGAGCGGATGGGCTCGCCGTGGCCGCCGCCAACGGGACGAGCCAGGCCCCCGGCTCGAGCCCGCAGGCCACGTCGAGCGCGACCGCCTCCGCACGCCCGACGTCCTCGACGCCGGACAAGAAAAAGGGCCACGCCAAGAAGGCCGACCCTGCGACCAACCGCAAGAAGGTGCAGCACGGGGAGTGGGTCACCCAGGACAAGGCGGGTGCGTTCGTGACACGGGAGGCGATCCGCGGGCAGGTCAGCGCGGTCTCGGCCACGTCGATCACGGTTCAGGCCAAGGACGGCGTGAGCCTGACCTTTGCCGTCGCCGCGGACACGAAGGTCCGCGTCCGCGCCAACGGCGCGGGCGCCTCGAAGAAGGCAGCCGCCGCGAAGATCACCGACGTCAAGACCGGGCAGCAGGTCATGGTCGCGGGCACCGGGAAGGGCTCGCTTGTTGCGAGCCACATCATGGTGACGTCAAACTGACCCGAGTCAGGCGGCCGGGGACGAACGCGGGGTGCGGTCCACGGCATACGAAGGGCGTCGCCGGGCCAGGCGCCAGGTGTCAGGCCTCGATGACGACGGGGATGATCATCGGGCGGCGCCTGATCTTGCCGCCGACCCAGCCGCCGATGGTGCGGCGGATCACCTGCTGGAGCTGGATCTCGTCCCGGACCCCGTTGCCGGTGGCCACAGCGAGGGCCTGCTCGACCTTGGGGATGACCTGGTCGAAGACCGACTGGTCCTCGGCGAACCCCCGAGCGGTGATCTCCGGGCCGGCCGCGATCTTGCCGGTGGCGGCGTCGATGACGACGATGCAGGTGATGAACCCCTCGTCACGCAGGATGCGGCGGTCCTTCAGGAGGGTCTCGGTCGTCTCGCCGACCGACGAGCCGTCGACGTAGATGTAGCCGCAGGAGACTTCCCCGACGATCGCGGCCCGGCCGCCCACGAGGTCCACGACACTGCCGTCCTTGGCCGCGAGGACCCGCTCGCGCGGCACCCCGGTCTGCACCGCGAGCGCGGCGTTGGCGACCAGGTGGCGCCACTCGCCGTGGACGGGCATGACGTTGCGCGGCTTGACGATGTTGTAGCAGTAGATCAGCTCGCCGGCGCTGGCATGGCCCGAGACGTGCACCCTGGCGTTTCCCTTGTGCACGACGTGGGCGCCGAGCATCATCAGGCCGTTGATGACCCGGTAGACGGCGTTCTCGTTGCCGGGGATGAGCGAGCTCGCCATCAGGACGGTGTCCCCCTTGCCGACCTCGATGCGGTGGTCGCGGTTGGCCATCCGCGAGAGGGCCGCCATCGGCTCTCCCTGGCTGCCGGTGCAGACCAGCACGACCTGCGTGTCCGGCAGGTTGTCCAGCTTCTTGACGTCGACGAGGACGCCGTCCGGCACGTGGAGGTAGCCCAGCTCGGCCGCGATCCCCATGTTGCGCACCATCGAGCGACCCACCATGGCGACCTTGCGGCCCGCCTTCTCCGCCGCGTCGAGCACCTGCTGGACCCGGTGCACGTGCGAGGAGAAGCATGCCACGATGATCCGGCGCTCGGCATCACGGAAGACCTTGTCGATGGCCGGGGCGATCTCCCGCTCCGGCGTCGTGAAGCCGGGGACCTCGGCGTTGGTCGAGTCGGTGAGGAAGAGGTCGACGCCCTCCTCGCCCAGGCGCGCGAAGGCGCGCAGGTCGGTCAGCCGGCCGTCGAGCGGCAGCTGGTCCATCTTGAAGTCCCCGGTGTGGAGCAGGGTGCCGGCCCGGGTGCGGACGAAGACGGCGAGGGCGTCCGGGATCGAGTGGTTGACCGCCACGAACTCGAGGTCGAAGGGACCGACCTTCTCCCGCTGGCCCTCCCGGACGGTGAGGCTGTAGGGCTTGATCCGGTGCTCCTTGAGCTTGGCCTCGATGAGGGCGAGCGTCAGCTGGGAGCCGATGAGCGGGATGTCCGGCTTGCGCCTGAGCAGGAAGGGCACCGCGCCGATGTGGTCCTCGTGACCGTGGGTCAACACGATGGCCTCGACCTGGTTCAGGCGGCCGTCGAGGTACTCGAAGTCCGGGAGGATGAGGTCGATGCCGGGGTGGTGGTCCTCCGGGAAGAGGACGCCGCAGTCGATGATCAGCAGGCGGCCCTCGGTCTCGATGACCGCCATGTTGCGTCCCACTTCGCCCAGGCCCCCGAGGGCGACGACGCGCAGGCCGTTCGCGGCGAGTGCGGGTGGTTCGTTGAGTTGGGGTAGTGCGTTGGTCAACTGATTCCTGACGTGGAGAGTGCCTCGCGCAGGATGGCGAGGTGCTGTGGTGGTGACTCGAGCAGGGGCAGCCGCACGGCTGCGGAGTCGATGACTCCGAGCTCCTTGAGTGCAGCCTTGGCCATGATCGCGCCCTGGGAGGTGTTCATGATCGCGTTGACGACCGGGATGAGTCTGCGGTGGACGGCAATGGCCCCGTGGAGATCGCCTGCGTCGACGGCGGCGAGCATCGCGGCATACTGCGAGCCGGCGACGTGCGTGGTGACGCCGACGTACCCGACCGCCCCCTGCGCGAGGTGTGCCAGGGTCAGCACGTCGTCGCCCGAGTACCAGAGCAGGTCGGTCGCCGCGAGGACCTGGCTGGAGGCCCAGAGGTCTCCTTTCGCGTCCTTGACGGCGAGGATGCGGGGGTGGTCCGCGAGCCGGATGAGCGTCTCGGTCGCGATGGCGGTGCCCGTGCGCCCCGGGATGTCGTAGAGCATGACCGGCACGTCGGTGGCTCCCGCGACGGCCGTGAAGTGGGCGTGGAGCCCCTCCTGAGTCGGGCGGTTGTAGTAGGGCGTCACGACGAGCAGCCCGTCGGCGCCGGCCGCGGCCGCTGCTCGAGCGGCGTGGATCGTGTGGGCGGTGTTGTTGGAGCCGACGCCCGCAACCACCGTGGCTCGGTCACCGACCGCCTCGAGGACCGCCGTGATGACGGCGACCTTCTCCTCGTCCGACGTCGTGGGCGACTCGCCCGTCGTGCCGTTGACGACGATGCCGTCGTGTCCGTTGTCGAGCAGGTGGGCCGCCAGCTTCTGGAGCCCGTCGAGGTCGAGCTCGCCACCGGGCCGCATCGGGGTGGCGATGGCCGTGAGGGCACGGCCGAAGGGGGGCGTCGAGCTCATGGCCTCAGGTTATCGCGTGCCGGCCCGTGGGCCGGAGACGACAGCGTCGTGGGGGGGGGCGCCCGGTGCGCGCCACGACACCCCCTACATCGCGTCAGGCTCCGGTTCGTTACATCGCTCACGCCTTTCCCCGTGGCACGTGGGTCATCAGACCTCGGCGTCGCCCCCGGCTGTAACGTTGCGACGTGCGCCAGTACCTCGAGCTCCTCGATCGCGTCCTCGCCACGGGGGTCGAGAAGGACGACCGCACCGGCACCGGGACGTTGAGCGTCTTCGGCCACCAGATGCGCTTCGACCTGGCCGACGGGTTCCCGGCCGTCACGACGAAGCGGCTGCACCTCAGGTCGATCATCGGCGAGCTCCTGTGGTTCCTGCGGGGGGACACGAACGTGCGGTGGCTCCAGGAGCGCGGCATCAGGATCTGGGACGAGTGGGCCGACGCCGACGGCAACCTCGGGCCGATCTACGGCTACCAGTGGCGGTCCTGGCCCATCCCGGGCGGTGCACGGGTCGACCAGGTTGCCAAGGTCATCGAGGGCATCCGGACCGACCCGAACTCCCGCCGGCACATCGTCTCCGCGTGGAACGTCGCCGACGTCGACGACATGGCGCTTCCGCCGTGCCACACGATGTTCCAGTTCTACGTCACGCCGGCGCGGGACGGTCACCGTGCGCGGCTCTCCTGCCAGCTCTACCAGCGCTCGGCCGACATCTTCCTCGGCGTCCCGTTCAACATCGCGTCGTACGCCCTGCTGACGATGATGCTCGCCCAGGTCTGCGACCTGGAGCCCGGCGACTTCGTGCACACGCTCGGCGACGCGCACCTCTACCTCAACCACCTCGACCAGGCCCGGCTCCAGCTGTCCCGGGAGCCGCTCCCGCTGCCACGGATGACCATCGCGCCGGGTCGCCAGATCGACGAGTTCGATCTCGGCGACTTCGAGCTGGTCGGGTACGAGGCGCACCCGTCGATCAAGGCGCCGATCGCCGTATGACGAGCGTGACGCTCATCGCCGCGGTCGGGCGCAACCGGGTGATCGGCACGCACAACGAGATGCCGTGGTACCTGCCCGCGGACTTCGCGTTCTTCCGGCGCACGACGATGGGCCACCCGATGATCATGGGCCGCAAGACGTTCGACTCGATCACGGGAGTCCTTCCCGGGCGCCGGACCATCGTCGTCACCCGTCAGCCGGACTGGGCCCACGCCGACGTCGAAACCGCGCACTCCCTGATAGACGCCCTCGCACTGGCCGGACCGGCCGACGAGGTCTTCGTCTGCGGCGGCGGCCAGGTCTACGCCGAGGCGATGCCGTGGGCCCATCGCCTGCTCATCACGCGGGTCGACCAGGAGCCGACGGGCGACGTCCTCTTCCCGGAGATCGACCCGGCGCAGTGGCGTGAGACGGCCCGCACACCGCAGGACGGCTTCAGCTGGGTCACGTATGAGCGACGCTGAGGTCGAGCGCCCGACAGCGGTCATGGTGGCGTTCCGGGTGTATGCCGCGTGCCTCGGCTGGGGGATGCTCACGGCGCGGTGCTGGGTGCGCTCTACCTGACGCTGAGCATCGCCCAGGACGGTGGGGGACCGGGAGCCGGTGAGGCGGCGGTCGTCGGCGCCTCGTACGGCGCGTCGATCGGGCTGCTGGCCGGTGT
>JAABUV010003583.1_pt1 | contig 19618 bp, 25 predicted proteins | sample 5559971 | NCBI WGS metagenome assembly JAABUV01 (sample SAMN10711881, study PRJNA513362) | rock metagenome | isolation source: Antarctica rocks | place: Antarctica: Victoria Land, Knobhead nord | collected 2015-12-19
GCAACACGTGCGACGTGCGCGGCCTGCGCGTGCCGGACGCGCTGGCGGCGGTGGAGGGCGCGCTGGCGGCCGCGCCGCCGCACACGTGCCTGTTCGTGGTGCACGGCCTGGGCACGGGCCGCGTGCGCGCGGAGGTGCGCGAGCTGCTGGCGCGCTCAGGCGTGGCGCGCTTTGCGGACGAGCCCGGCTCGGCCGGCGGGTGCACCGTGGTGGACGTGTGAGGGGGGCAGGCTTCTCTTTTACGTGTCGACCAGGGGCAGGGGTGGCAAACACGCGTGACTTGTACCACCGTGACTTGAGCTTGTTGCAGCACTTGAGCTCGGAGAGGGGGTTGCTGCTGCGCCAGATCGTTCCCTGCAGCGCTCTGCGAGGCCGTCAGCCGGGCCCCAGCGCAGTGCGGGGATGTGCACACGTCCTGGGCGCGGCACAATGCAAGCGAACCTGCGTCCATTGCATTTATCACAGGCTGAAACCCTCATGTATGTGACGATTTTGAGTGCATGTTCCTGCTCCCCTGCACAGCGTGTCTGCAGCGTCCACGCCGCTCCCGCCAGCGCACAGGCATGCAGCAGAGTGCTCCTGAGCTGCCCACAGCTGGTCGAGGAGCGCCCACCCGCCCCCGTCCTGTCCACATTTGCCCCTCAGATCAGCATGGTGGACTTGCATGTCATGCAAACTAGTGTGCATGCGGTCACATTTTTCACTGGGGAGCTCCCTGCTCGCCCCCAGTCCCGACGCATATCCTCCCCTGCACAGCCGTAGCATGCAGGGCCTGCGCGACACACTGGGGGCTGCGCTCGCCGAGCTGGAAGCCTGCCCGGGCGGCGGCCCCGGACCGCATGCACAGGCGGAGCGCTTTGCTGAGGGCCTTGCTGAGGCAGCCGACGCGGCTGCCGGCTCGCGCGAGGCCTGCCAGCGCGTCGTGCAGCTGGCGCGTGAGGCATTCCTGGACGCAGCCGGCTCGGACGACCTGCTCGAGTGCGCGATGATGACGGTCACGCGGCCGCTGGGCCGCTGCGCCGACGCTGCCGGCAGCGCCGCGGCCGCAGAGACTTTGCGCGCGGTGCTGGAGCGTATGGCCGAGCGGTGCAACGCGCGGGACGCGGTCGTAGAGCTGCTCGCTGCGCTGGACGACGGCAGCAGGTGTGCTACGGCCGTGCGAGCACACCTTGTTCAACCTCGTGCTTCTGAACGGCAGACACTAGCTGCTTTTAGTACCACTACGCACGTGCTTTAGCAAGTCAAACGTCATATATGGGACGTGGCTGTCATGGTGCGCCAATTGGGTAGTTGCTTGGTTCTGACCTCCCTGCGGTGCTTTGCTATTGCGCTGCCAGACTGACGCGCAGCAGGCCCCGCACGCAGCGGCGGCGTGGGCGGCGGCCGTCCCTGGCGCTGCACCGACGCGGCCGCGCTGCGCGCGCTGCCGCTTGCGCTCGCACGCGCGCGCCGCCGGCGCACGCGCCTGCTCAGCGACTCGCTCGCCGCCGCGCTCGCGCGGCTGCCGCACGCGTTTGCCGCGGCGCACGCACTCGCGGCGGACCCTGCTCGCCCCCTGCAGCCTGCCGCGGGCGCTGCGCGGCCCCGCAGTGACCGTGCGCCGGCGACCGCAGCGGCCCCAGGCAGCGGCGGCGGCCGCTCGGAGCCTACTCCCGCCGGCCGCGCGGACGTGGTGGCGGACATCGGTGCGTTTGCCGAAGCCCTGGCCGGCCTGCCAGGCGCCTGGGGCCCCGAGGAGAGCGCTGCGGCGGCGGAGGGGGCGCATATCTTTGCGCTGCGCCTGCTGGCCGCGGCCACGGCCGAGCGCGCGCTGGAGCCCGACCTAGCGCGCAGTGGCCTAGCCGCCCTGCACCCCGGCGCGGCCGCCGCGCTGGCGGCGCTGGCGGGGGGCGGCGGCGGCGGCGTCGCGCTAACAGCGCGCCTGGCCGCCGCGCTGCTCCGCGCGCTGCCGCAGGTCCGCTGGGCCGCCTTCCCACCGTGATTGGGTCGCGCCGGCTGCCTGCCTGTGAGGCGTGTGTATGTTTTGTCGCTGTGTCAGGTGCCGCACGGGCTGACGCGCGCCGGCAGGGGGCCCTGGCGGGCCCGCCGCCGCGCAGAGCCGCCTTTGAGGCACGCTCGCCTGCTGCGACGCGCAGCGAGCTGCCCTCCACCGGGGTCAGTCCGACGCATGGGCCAGGGTCTACTGTCTTCACACTCAAGGATGCCTTTTCCCGCGCAGGCCGAGGGCCTGGACCCTGATGCGGCTGAGCGCACGGAGGAGCCCGCTGAGGCAGCTGACCGCGTGGATGCCTGCTCGTTCCTGGCGGCGGGCGGCGGCGAGGCCCGGTTTGGCGCCGCGCTGGCGCTGCACGCCGTGCTGTGCGGCGCCGGCTGCGCGCGCTCCCTTGAGAGCGGCCTGGCTGGCGATGCGGCGCCGCGCGCGCCGGGCGGCGCGGCTGCTGCGCCTGGGGCTGCCGCCGCAGAGTCGGCGCCGTCAGGCGAGCCTCCTGCGGGGGTCGCGGCGGACGGGAACGCTGCGCCGGCGGCCGCAACCGCCCGCGGGGAGCTCCCTGGCGGCGAGGTGCCGAACAGGGGCGGCGCGCGGGCAGGCCCTGCGAGCGGCGGCCCGGGGCGCGCGCCGCTGGGGCGTGCGGCGGCGGCGGTCGCGCTGCTGCTCGAGGCTGCTGGTGAGCGGAGGGTGCGCGCCCTGCTGCGACCAGGGCGCCAGCTAACACGTGCATGCAGAGCGGCCGGCAAGCTCGCGGAATGTATTGCGTGCGTCTGGTGCGCACACGGGCGCGCCGCTCCTCGAGCCATGTGGGTCAATATGCTGCACTCAAGCGGGCTGGTGTGGCCGGCAAGGCTGCTTGCGTGGGTGGCTGCAGCCGCAACGGTAGCGCCGTGGACAGAGCTTGGGTGCTTGCGGCGTGCCGCAGCCGCGGCAGCGTGGCGCGAGGCAACCCTGCAAGGACTGCCGACAGAGTGTGAGAGGCCCCACGGCAGCGAGCGCCTTTGCGCTGTGCCTTGCTGCACCTATCCCAGCCCTACCCTAGCCCTAGCTTATAGGGGGTTCCCTCCGCGGCCTGCGTGCAGTCGGAGGCGCTGGCGGGCAAGGCGCTGGCGCTGGCGGCCGCGGCGGCGGCCGCGGGCGGCCGCGGCCAGGCGCCGTCTCCCGCCGCGCACACGCTGCTACGCCTGCTGGCGGCCACGGCGGAAGCCAACCCTGTGGCCGCGCTGCGCAATGCGGCCTTCCTCGCGCTGGACGCCGTGCTGAGCTCGCTGCAGGCGCGCGCCCGGCAGGGCCGCCGCGCGCGGGTGGCTTGCGCTGGTCCCTGCTCGTTGTGCTGGCTTCCACAGCACAGGAGCGCGATGCCGGCAGAGCGCTTGCCCCCGTGATGCAGGCAGAGCGCTTGTCGTTGGAGGCATGCGCGCTGGGAATGATGGCGGCGCATGCGCCGTGCTGGTCACCGGCTCGCTCGTGGGGGGCGTGCCTCGCAGGCGTACCTAGCAAAGCGGGCGCGGGGCATTCTCTGCATGAGCGCTCTGCGCAGGCGCCGCATGCCTGGCACCGTCATGCGCCTGCCGGCGGCACGGGTCCGGCCCTGACAGCGGCAGCGGGCCTGCACATTTCCTGCGAAGGGGGCAGGGGTCTCTTTTGTAGAGTTGCAGAGGACATGCGCATGTCGAGCAGGTGGACGCGCGGCTGGACGCGCTGGACGAGCTGCTGGGCGCGTCGGCGCCCGCGCTCGCGGCCGCACTGCTGCCGCGCCTGGCGCGCGACGCCGCCGCGGCCTGGCCGCGCGCGCCAGGTCAGGGCCTGCTTCGGTCGTGCAGGGGAAGGGTCAGGGCCATGTCTTTACAGCTCACGCTGCCTACTTTAAGGGGCAGACCCGGCGCTCGTGCCAGCCAGCTCTGCATGGCGCAGGTGCAGCCCTGCTGGCGCGCCTGGAGGGCCTGCAACCCTGCTGCCACCGGGCGCCGCCTATACGGCGCCTGATAAGCCGCGCGCGCTTGGGCGCAGGCGAGGCCGGCAGCGGCGAGTGGGCCGCGCTGCGGCCGCGCCTGCTGCCGGCGGCGCTGGCCTGGCTGGACCCGGACGGGCAGCACGGCTGGGGCCCGCGCTCCGGGCAGGGCCCGGGCGCGGGCCTCGCCGCCGCCGCCGACCCTGCGGCCGCCGCCGCCAACCTGGTCCTGTTCCTCCTGGTCCGCGAGGCGGCCGGCGGGAGCGACCTCACCGGCGTGCGCAGCGCGGCCGCGCTGGCGGACCTAGAGCGGCGGTGCCTGGGGCCGCTGCGCTCGGCGGCGGGGCGCGCGGGGGCGGCGGCCGCGGCGGACGCGGGCGGTGGCGGGGCGGGGGCGGGCGAGCGCGCGCTCGCGCTCGGCCGCCTGCTGGAGGTGCTCGCGCGAGTGAGCCAGGTTGCCGACGCTGAGCGGCGGCGCCTGCGTGCCGGATGACCGTGCGCAGCGGCTGTGTAACAGTGGTTGGAGCTGCTGCAGCTCCAGCGGAATGTGTGTTGAACGCCCCGTATGCAGAGGTGGACATTCAATAAAATGGCACGCTCTGCTTCATTGGGCATTACGCTTCTTCAAAAGCAAAAAGAGCAGCAGGCAACAAGCAAAGACGTGCGAGCATTTCACAAGCCAGGTAGAATACAGGTCGGAGCAAGCGCGGTGGGCATCCAGACATCCAAGAGGAGCGCGCTGCACCTCTGTCACAGCATCGCCAGGCCGCAGGCTTGCTCAAGTAGAGCAGCGCGTGTCACAACGGCCAGCCTCAAAGTTCAGTGTGCTGCGGCATGCACAGCGATGAGCACGAGTACATGGGCGGGTCCGGCTGCAGCCGCTGCGGGTCCCTCAGCCTGTCGGGCCAGTGGCTGCAGTCCTTCGGCGTGGCCATCTGCAACTCCTGCCGCCAGGACGAGGAGCTGGTCACCAAGGCGCGCGCCCGCCGGCACCCCGCAGCCCGCGGCAGGCAACTTAGACCTGCCTGGCCGACTGTCTGGCTCCTCCACCCGGGAACCTCGTCTGGTTGAAGGTAGGCTTGTCTGTGTATCACGATACACACGGCGCCACAAGCCAGGTCGCCAGCGTTCCTGCCCCCCTTGATTGCGCTGAGTGCTTCTGCGCCCCTGAGTGCGCCGGGCGGCGGCAGAGCACGGCCAAGGAGCTGTATCTGGTCACCGACGGCGACCTCAAGAAACTGGGCTGCCTCACGCGCGCCAACCCGCAGCACAAGGACTGGGCGCCGCTCAAGCTGTACATGCAGTCTCAGGCGCGCGCCTGTGCGGACACACCGCCTGCATCCTCGGCGGGGCTGCAAACTTTATTTCGCTTGCTCAGCACACTACTGCCGAGCGCTTCAGAACCAGGAGAGCGCGGCAGGCTCTGAGCCAGCGCGCGACTGGCAAGCGGCGCGCGCGGCAGGTGGAGCAGGCGGCGTACGCCAAGCACGGCGGCCCGGGCGGCCTGGAGCGCGCGCGGCTGCAGCGCATCGACGACCGCACCGAGGCGCGCAAGCGCAAGCGCGCCGCGCGGGAGACCAAGGCGCGTCCCTGCCCGGCTGCCTGTGCCGCGCCCTGGCTGCGCCGGGCACCAGCACGCTTGCAGGCACAGGCAAGCATGCAAACGCCGCACTGGGACCATTAAGAAGCCGTGCACTGGGGCAGTCCAATGCCACACGATGTGGCTGAGAGTCTGTCTGGCTTTTGCTTTGCAGGTGGACAATGAGGAGAGCAGGATTGAGCGCGTCAAGCAGCGCATCCTCACCGAGACAAGACGCCCCTCGCACAAGGATGCCGGCGCGCCGCCAACCTTGCTATGACTGCATGCCACTCGCTGTGCGCAAGCAAGGCCTCGCCGCCTGCCTGCCACTCTACATACATGTCGTCCGCTGGCGCCTTCACCTTTGCATGGCATGCGCCTGGGTGACAGCGGCTGGACGGGGGCGCAGGGAAAGAGGAGGTCATTGACGAGGCGCTCGGCAAATTCAGGCGGACGCTGGCGGACGGGACCAAGGTGGAGGTCGAGCACATCTGACAAGCACACGCATTGTTGAACTGCCACGCACGGTGTGCATGTATGTACGGTGTGCAGTATGCACGGTGTGCAGTATGCACGGTGTGCATGTATGCATGGTCCTCAACTAATGTGTAGCTTGTGCAGGCATGTTTGTGCCTGTTGCTGCATGAACTTGTCAGCTCATGTTTGGGTTTCAGCCTTGCTCTGTGTGTCATGGCAACGCGTGTGTTCCTTGTATGCAACTGTGACATGGAGGCCTGCTTGTAGAACAGTTGCTGACCCAAGGTTGCCATGCATGCATCATGCGCGCCTTCCGTTTCTTACATGCTGTTATCACTCCACCTCCTCTTCGTATGGTTCCCATGTATGTAGTGCCAAGCTAGACAGCAGCCGTCCTGCCAACGCGCTTGTCACGCACTGACAGGACCACACAAGAACAGAAAGTTCCGAAAGAATATGCGCCATCATCCCGGCACTCCCCGGCCACCCTCCTGGCGCTCTTCAACTGTACTTCTTGCAGTGCACCGCCGGCCACCCTCCTAGCGATCGCCAATGCGCGCTTTGCAGCGCGTTCCTTGCAATGGCCGCACAGGCTCACTGGTTGGCGGACACCCCCTTCGGCAGAGCCTTCTCCAGCGTCCTGCAAAGTACGATCACGTCAGCGGCGCACGTGCACCCTTACTGATGCATCCCTGGGATGTGCCCTCAGCGCGCCAGGCCTTGGAGTAACACAAATGGCTGACTGCAACAATCATCTCAGGCCGCCAGGCAGCCGCTCTGGAGTCAGCACACGCTCATGTGTGCAGGACACGCACGTCCCCTACCTGACCAAACACCTTCACGAACAAAAGCATAGGAGCTGGCGGCAGGCACCTGGCGCGCCACTGGCGGATCCACTCGCGGGCCTCCTGGACGTTGCCGGGCGCGGTCGCCTCAGCTGCGGCGGGCGTGGGAGCACCCTTGGCGGCGGCGGGCGAGGGAGCATCCTTGGCGTCGGCGGGCGTGGGAGCGTCCTGGACCACGCCGTTGCCCTGTGGCGGCGCGTCGGCCGCCAGGCCCTGCTGCATGCCGGTCGGCGGCGTGCGGACCTGCTGCGAGCCGGTCTGCGGCGCCCCCAACAGGCAGACCGTCAGCACACAGCGAGTTGGTGCAGTGCGTGCGCCGGAGCGCCGTGCCGCTGCACGCCCCGCACGCGCCCCGCCGGCGCCGCGAGCGGTGCTGGATCTATGGCCACAGGCACGGCTGGATCGAACTCTAAACTACCTCACAGCCTGTCAGACTGTTGACTGGGGGCATGTACTCACTGCAACCTCTTGTTTTGTTGTCGATGGTTGTGGCCCTTGATCTTTCGACAACACATCGTGACGGGGAGGTTTGGGACGTAGGAGGCGAGGGTGGAGCCGCGCGCCTGCGCCCAGGGCAGCCGCAGCTTCTGCAGCAAGGCCAGCGGCCCGTCCCCAACATCGGCGACCATCGGGACGCCGCCCGCGTCCGCCTCCTCCGCCGCGCCGCCGCCCGGGCCCTCGCCGCCCGGCTGCGGGCCATCGGCGCCGTTGCCGCGCCAGGTCTCTATCCACTCGCGCGCCTCCTGGGCGTTTGAGGCCTGGCGCCGCCGTGCCGTACGGGCTCAGCTAGGCTATTGCTTACGGGGGCCCAGGTGTCACGCCAGCGGTGTGCAAGATAGCGCGCGACTCCGGCAGGGCTGTCAGCTTCCGCTTCAGCCACACCGGCGCGCGCCGCACACCCAGCACGAGCGGGCGAGCCGGACGAGCCAGCGCGGCTTGCGCACCTTGCCGGGCGCGGCGGCGGGCGCGGCGGCGGGCTTGGCGGGCGCGGCGGCAGCCTTGGCGGGCGCGCTGCCGGCCTGCTGCTGCGCGGCGCGCCGGTTTCGCACGACCTGGGCGGCCGCATCCTCCCGCGCCTTCCTGTCCGCCTTTGCCGCCGCCGCGGACGCTGCGCGCTCCTGCCGCAGCCGCGCACAGCGCAATGCATACGCCATAGAGCCAGCGGCTGCGCTTCTGGGGGCGCCGCAATCTCTGCTTGCCAGTGGCACCGCTGCATGCAAAATTTGAAGAGGGCGCACATAAACAACCCCGTCACGGTGAATCAAGGCAGGTGCACTGCAGGGTCGCGGGGCACCCCAAGCGGCACCCCAGCGGCTGCCGCCCGGCCCGCCGGCCGGCGCGCGCACCTCAGCGCCCCTCTTCTCATTCCGGATGACCTCCTGATCCTGCGCGGCGCGCGCACGCATGGCTCAGGCGCCGGGCAAGCGCGCGCGCCGTACTGCCGCGGCACGCCTCCGCGGCACCCTGCGGCATGCGACGCACACGCACACGAGCGCCAGTCAAACACGCTGTCCCCGCACACAGGCGCGCCCCGCTTCAGCCAGCAAGTAAACCAGTTATTCCCCCCTGAATATGTCTTCTTTGCCTTCTTCAGCCTGACGGCACAGCGGGCAGCGCGGCGCGCCGCACCCGCTCGGCGCGACGCTTTCTGTCCTCCGCGGCCTTCGCCTGCGCCGCCTCGCGCGCGCGCGCCTGCGCCCCCTCGGCCGTCTTGGCATCGGCCTCCGCCTGCGCCCTCGCCTGCTTTGCCGCGCGCGCCTGCGCCGCCATGCGCGCTGTCAGCTTGGCGCCCTACCCGAACGCCTACCCTACCCTCTGACGCGCGCACCAGGTGCAAGGGATGACAGCCGCACGGCCGTTTGCGAGCCCGCGCGCACGCGCTGCACGTTGCGCGCTAGCGCTGCAAGCACGGTACCCGAGGAAAGAGCAAACAGCGGGACACTGTGCGCCGGGCGGTGCAGGTCAAGCGACGGAGCAGGCGGCGTGGGGGCGGGCACGGCGGGCGCGGGCGCGCACCCGCGCCTCGTCCGCGCTCAGCCGCAACTCCGAGTCGCGCCGCGCGCGCTCAGACGCCGCGCGGACCTTCTCGTCGTTGCTGCGCCGCGCCGCCTCTGCAGCCTCCTGCTTCGCCTCTGCATCGGCCTGTGCGGGTCGCGCACCCTGTCATCTCATCGCATGGCCCATACGGTGAAACACTCAACATACATCCCTACACCCGCCGCAACAGCAGCTCCTAAAGCATCCCGTGCAGGTGCGCCCTGACAGACGGCACACCCACGCCATGCCTATGCGAGGAGCTTGGCACGCCATGCGTGTGCCCGCAGGGCAGGCTTGCCAGCTGCATGGCTTCCTGGCGGTTGGACAGAGAGGCCACGCCCCAGGAGCGCAGTCACTGGCACCACGCCTGCGCACGCGCTGCGAGCGCGCAGGCCTGCCGGCCGCGCGGCTGCTTGGAGCACCGACACAGCGACGGCATACACGGGCGGCGCGCCTTGGCGCGCTGCGAGCGCGTGGCCTCCTGCTCGGCGGCCCACTCGTCCGGCGCGCGCACGCTGCGCTCCGCGTCGCGGCGCGCAGCGTCATCCAGCGTGCGGCCCTGGCGCGCGGCTGCGGTCGCGGCCTCCAGCACCGCCTTGGCCGCGCGCTCCGCCAGCGTCACCTCGGTCAGCTGCGCGCGCCGCTGCTCCAGCTGCGCGGCGGCGCACCAGTAGCATGTCAGCATACGTATCTGACGTTGCATTGCCCTACAGACATCAGAGCGTGCAGGAAAGTACACAAAGCAAACGCCGCGGCAAGACCCCCAAGCAGCACCGCACTCGCCTTTCCGTCGGTACAGGTGAACCAGCAATCTGCGCGCGCGCACAAACGGCCTTCGCACGCGGGCGTGCCCGCACGCCCGCGCCACCCCAGTCTGCTTGCTGAGCTTGCTGAGCGTGGCACGCAGCGACGGGTTACCAAAGGGAGCCAGGCGCCACAGCGGCGGTGCCGGCGCAGCAGCGCCGCGCCCGCGCCTGGCTCTGCAGCGACTGCGCCTCGAACAGCTGCGGCGCTGTGTCCTTCAGCGACGACCGCGTGGCGTCCACCTCGCCGCGCGCGGCCGCGGCCGCGTCGGCCAGCTGCCGCGCGACGCGCTCCGCCTCCGCCACGGCAGCCTTTGCGGCATTGACCTGCGCCGCGCAGCCGCGTCAGCGCCCCGCGCGCTCGCCCCGCGCACTCGCCCAGCATCGCCGCATCGCGCAGTGCCCTGCGCTGCAGCAGACAGAGCGCGGGTGCGCACGCGGAGGAGAGTACGCAGGAGGAGCCGCTGCTCAGAGATAGACGGCCCGATGTCCAAACAATGCTGTTCCTCCTCTTACAGACACACATGGCGCTGTCATGAAAGCTCAGCGAATTCCTTGAAGCGGGTAGCACTCTGACGCGTCATTGAAAGTGAAGCACCAGCAAGCAAGCAGCCGCGCACCCGCTCAGTGGCGGCCGCCAGCTCGGCCTCCGCGGCCGCGGCCGCCTTCAGGCGCTCCACGCGCGCGGCCTGCGGCTCCTCGCACGCCGCGCCCGCCAGCAGCTCGCCGTAGGGCAGTCGCGGCGCCTCCGTCTCGGCCACCACCTCCAGCACCTGGTCCCGCGCCGCGCGCCCGCTCAGGCGGACATTGGATGGCGGCTCAGGGAAGTCGGGCGACGGCCGCGGCTCACGCTGGCGCACTGGGTGCGCTGATAGTGGATATAGTGGTGACAGGGCACGCATGACAGTGCCTGCGCTGCGGTGGTGCCAGACAGGGCACAAGCTGCCTGGTGAGCGTTGTGCACTGTGCAGCTTTTTAATGCAGATGAGACACGCTGTTTCACGCCATAACGATTCAACCGGCCAACGAGCAGCCTCGGGCCGGGCGAGGCCGGCGGCGCGCCTTGTTCTCGGCGAGCTCGGGGCTGGCGACGGCGGCCGCGATGAGCTCGGCGACCTGCAGCCGCGACACCTGGCCGCCGAACATCTTGTCGCGGGGCCCCAGGCGCACGTTGTGCGTCTCCTTCCAGTCGTCGCCCGGGCGCTCCATGCCGCCGGGGCGCACAATGACGTACGGCAGCCCGCTGCGCTCCAGCGCAACCTCGGCGCGCCGCTTCTGGATCAGCACGCCGCCGAACAGGTTCAGGATGCCTGCGCGCGCCGTTTGCGCGCGCGCGCTGAGCGCGCGCGCGCCCGCAACGAGCTGCGCGACGGCGGCGCGCTGCAACAGCGGCGTGCAGGGTGAGTTTGGTCATATGCCGGCCAGCACACACCTTGCACGCTCGACCATGTGCTTGCTCCCCGCGCGCTGATGTCAACCAGGCTTACAGGCCACTTGTACGCCTCTGGTTCACAGTCTTCAGGTGCTGCGTAATCACCATACACCCACGAATGGTGGCCGCAGAGCAGCTAGCAGCTGCATGCGCGCGCACATGCCACGCCCTGCACCACCGTGCACGCTTCCACGCGCTCGCGCACTGTGCAATGGCAAAAGGAGCGCGCACCCGCCGGCCAGCCGAGCTTGCTGGTGCCGAGCGACGTCACCATTACGTACTGGTCAACGCCCGCCGCGGTCGCCGCCTCGACCAGCGCGATCGCCGCGTCGCCGTCTGCGCAGCGCTGCGCCTCAGCACTACTGACATGCGAGCAACACTGCTGCATGCGGCCGCCGCCACGACCAGCGCGATCGCCGCGTCGCCGTCTGCGCAGCGTTCGCTGCGCCTCACCACTACTGAAACGCAATGAACACTGCTGCATGCACCCAGGTGCACTGCTGATAAGGTGACACGGTGCGTGCGAGGCGCCCAGCGCCAGCACGCAGCGGCTGGAGAGCAGCGGGTTTATTCAATTTCGACAGGCGACCAGCGACCGCCGCCGCGGCAGCGCGCCGCACCGATGCGCTTGGGCGCCGCAAAGTTGAACGCCTCCGCCTCTGGCGCGCCGATGGCCTGCACCACGCGGCTCGCGCCGCCGAGCGCGGCGCCGATCGCGCCCGCGTCCGTCAGGTCTACGGCCACGACGCTCACGCGCCGCGCCGCGTCCGCCGGCAGCAGCCCCAGGCCCGCGGCGGAGGCGAGCATGGCCTGTGCGCGCGCGGGGTCGCGCGCGCCGGCGCGCACGCGCAGGTCGGGGTCCGCCGCCAGCAGCGCGCGCAGGATGCGCGCGCCCAGCCGACCCGTCGCGCCCGCCAGGAACACCTGCGCGCGCCGGGCCCCGTCCCTTGTCGCATGCAGGTAAGGATGAGGGCGCGGCGGGGCCTGGCCAGGGGCAGACGCGCTCGTCGTACGAGCCACGCTCACACGCTTGGGGGGACGTTGCCAATGGCGGCGCCAAGTCTGCACAGTGGCTGACAGGGTTGCGTGCACACTGCACCACTCCACCTCAGGACACCTTACGCCATCTCCTGACGACGTGTTCCAGACACGCGCTTATGCCAGGTTCAGCAGACACACAACCGCGTGCCAGCTCAATACAGCTGTGGTGACTCTGTGCCCACTGGCGCTACGCAGCGCCAGCGCGACCAGCTTACTAACTGGCACGTGGAATGCAGCAGCGCCACCAGCGCCTTTGCAGGCTCGGCCAAAACATGCTAGCAGAGTCCCAGGCACGAGCACGCAAAACATTTCGTCCCTGAGACACTGAGCAACCCCGCGGGAGCCTGCACCAGGTTTGGATCCTTCCTTGCTGGCGCAGAACGCTGCCCGCGGCGCAGGCGCTGCGTACCGGCCCCCAGCTCCGCGGGCGCGGCCGCCTTGAGCCTCTGCGTGCCCGCGCCTACAGAACCCCCCACAAGTCGAGGTTTGCACCGCAACATAACAGCGGGTATGCTCAGCCAGGCCTGCGTGAGTATCAGCATGCCCATGGTTGCGTGCTGTCTGCCTGCTATGCGCAAGATGTGTTGGTCATATTCAACGCTCGTACACACCGAATAGCCGTTGCTGCAGAGCTGAGGCAGGCAGGGGCCAGCACGCGAGGTGTTGTGGCTGATTGCCGTGCCACCAGGCGGGCACACAATTGCCCGCACCAAGCAAGCGAGACAGCGGCGACTCCTTCTCCCCAGCTCCAGCGTCAGCGGCTGCCATGACGCCATGCCGCGTGCAGCGCCTGTGCGGCAAGCGCCAGCGTGAGATTGCTTGCCGCATCGCGTGCTTGCAACACTTGGCATGGCTGTCCAGCACTCCAGGCACCGTGGGTACCTGCGTGCGTTGCGCGGCGTCACTATTGGAACACGTGCGCCCAGGAATGGCTGGGGTGTCTTCCGCAGTGACACTGCGCTCGGTGCACACTGCCATGCGTTGACATGGCTGAGCTGCGCCATGGCGGGAAAAGGAACTTCTGAGGGCTCGTGACGCCCAGAGCATGCTCGCCATGCACGTCTATCCTAGTTGAAGTCTGGCAACCCTAACATGCTCCTAACATGCAGCGTTACCATCTGCTCGTGTGTGATGTGCTCTCGTGGGGCTGAGGCAGGGGCACCACCCTCACTCAGCACTCCTGAGGCAGGAGGCTGATTGCTGGCAGTAAAAGCTTGGACGACAAGGCCGTCGTGTCCATACACCGGAGAGTGTACAGCCTACGGGGTGCTGGTGTGAAGAAAGCGGCGCAGCTGACTTGCATATCCCCGGCTGATCTCTCATTGTACAGTTGAAGCTCTCTGGAGCGCATGAGCCCCGCTCTGAGTATGCGTTGAGCATCCAGACAGCCGGAACGAATGAATTTACAAAAGCGCTGCCAAAGGTATGGTTGGCAGACGCGCAGGGTTGCATACAGCCATCTCACTAAGCAGTGCACACCAAAGCAGCACAAGCAGACCTGCGGGTCAATGCAATACGGGCGCAATATAGGTGGACCTTGCTGGCAGAGCCTCAAACAGCACGCCAAGAGCGCTGCAGGGTGGCGCAGCAATGTTGGATGGCCGCACAGGGCCTCCCGGCTCACAGAGCAGTACGGCAAACTCAAATGTACAAAAAGCGGTGCGACCGCACCGGTGTGGGGCACGCTCCAGGGAGGCAAAAAGACTCTGTCTAGCGCGCATGGCGGCACAGCCGCGCAGCTGCGCCCCGCAACGAATTCCAACTGCGTGAGGGCCGAAGCGGGGTGCCTACTGCCGTGTTTGCCGCCGCGCTCCTGATCCCCCTGCCAGACAGCATCCCAACACCCCTTGCATCTCGGCTAGCCTATGCAGTCCTCCGCCCCTCCTGCGCATCACCCCATCCCAACCTGCCCCCCCCCCCCACCGCCCGCCTGCAGTCCCATCTGACTCCCCTCTCTCCATTCCAAAGCAACGCCCCACACAGCCGCACGCTCGGCTGTCCCGGCGCGGCCCCGTCACGCGCTAAGGCGCAGGCGTGCGGAGGGCCGGCGCTGCGTGGTGACATCCGCGCCTGCTGCAGTCCCACCAGCCTCACCTCTCTGCAGTGCGATGCCCTAGACAGCCCGCGCGCTCCCGCCAGCCCGGCGCGGCCCCGCCACCCGCTGAGGCGCAGGGGCGCGGAGGGCCGGCGCTGCATGGTGGCCTCCCGCCGGCCCGGCGCGGCCGCGTCACCCGCTGAGGCGCAGGGGCGCGGAGGGCCGGCGCTGCGTGGTGCCTCCCGCGCGCCCGGCGCGGCCGCGTCACCCGCTGAGGCGCAGGGGCGCGGAGGGCCGGCGCTGCATGGTGGCTCCCGCCGGCCCGGCGCGGCCGCGTCACCCGCTGAGGCGCAGGGGCGCGGAGGGCCGGCGCTGCGTGGTGCCTCCCGCGCGCCCGGCGCCGCCGCGTCACCCGCTGAGGCGCAGGGGCGCGGAGGGCCGGCGCTGCATGGTGGCTCCCGCCGGCCCGGCGCGGCCGCGTCACCCGCTGAGGCGCAGGGGCGCGGAGGGCCGGCGCTGCGTGGTGGCCTCCAGGCGCGGGAAGTCGGCCATGAGGCGCTCCAAGAAGGCGGGGCTCACGGGGCACGCGTGCAGGCACAGCCGCTCCAGCCGCGGCAGCGCCGTCACCAGGTTCTGCACCTGCGCCGCGTGCATCTAGGGTTTAGGGCGCCATCGCCGAGCTCTGTACCTGCGCCACTCGTGGTTAGGGTTAGTGCGCCATCACCAGGTTCTGCACCTGCGCCACGTGCATCTAGGGTTAGGGCACCATCGCCGAGCTCTGTACCTGCGCCACTCGTGGTTAGGGTTAGTGCGCCATCACCAGGTTCTGCACCTGCGCCACGTGCATCTAGGGTTAGGGCACCATCGCCGAGCTCTGCACCTGCGCCACTCGTGGTCAGGGTAAGTGCGCCATCACCAGGTTCGGCACCTGCGCCACGGCACAGTCCAGGCTCAGGGCGTGCAGGCAGCGGCGCCGCCGCAGGCTGCCAGCCCCGGCACGCAGCCCAGGGGCACGCATGTGGTGCAACCGCCCTGCACTGGGCTGCCCCCGGAAACCAGCGTGCTGGTGTCCAATCGGATCGCTTCAGCAACGCAACTTGCGCGCGTATGCCGAGGGGCGCATCCGCGCGCCCGCTCCCGTGACCGCAATAGTCTGAGACCACCCTGCGGCTCCTCTCGGCTCGGGGTCGTGGGCCGCGCGGTGGGGGCGCGCCTGCTGCTCCTGGATCATGACGTGGCTGAGGTCCAGCGCGGTGAGGCTGGTCATGGCCGCGAGCGTGTACAGCAGCTGCCAGTTGAGCATGTTCTCGCAGCGGCTGGCGGCCGCCAGGTCGAACTGCGCCAGGTTCAAGTCGGCCAGCAGCGGCAGCCGCGCGACCGCCTGCAGCAGCTGCGGCGTGAGCCGCGTGCACTGCACCTGCGCGCGCCGCCGCCGGCCGCTCGGGATAGGGTTGGGGTAGGGTCCACCAGGCCGGCGCGCCCTCTGGAGCGCCGGGCCGCCAGACAGGTTGCATCCGCTGGCGCGTCCAGGCGCGCCGGCGGACGTCACAAGCGCGCCGCAGGCTACATGCGCCACGCAGCCGCGGCAGGCTGGCGCGGCCGGGTCGACAATGTCACAGGCCAGGCGCTCAGGCCTGCTACGCTGCGCTGGCGCCAGGCCTGGCGCAAGTGCGTGCTGCTCGGCCCGACCAGCTCTGCCTCCTTTCGCACACTCAGCAAGCAAGCCTCACACATATCAGGCATGCGCCTGCGGCTGCGCCAGCTACACGACCACGGACAGGCGGCCCCTGGAACCATACGCGACGGAATCCCTATACATATGGAGCCAGGGCCCGCGCCTGCAGCTGCGTCAGCTGCGTCACCAAGGACAGGCGGGCCCTTGAACCCTATGCAATAAAAACCACCTGCGCATGAGCAACCAGGGCGCGCGCCTGCAGCTGCGTCAGCTGCGTCACCACGGACAGGCAGGCCAGGCCGTCGAGCGCCATGTTGTGGTACACCTCCAGCGCCAGGCAGCGCAGCGCGCGCAGGCCGGTCAGCGCGCGCACGCCGCGCTCCGCCACCACCGTGCCCTGCACCTGCGCGGCGCGCAGCGGCCCCCCATCTCAGCGGCCTCCTGCGCTGCTGCGGCAAATTTGTGATCCAGGGGTGGGTTTCTGACGAGCTGACCGTGCAGCTGAGCGAGGACAAAGTCCATGCGGAGCCGGCGGGATGGAAAATAAGCCAAGTTCTCTGTCCCGCCGGCTCCGCAACCCGGGATGCGCACAGTGTTCTAGACATACATTGTCACAGCAAGAAGCAAAGAGCCGCTGTGCGATATGCAAGCAGGGGCCGCGCATCGCAGCCGCGGCGTCGGCACGCGCGCCTGCAGCGTGTGCAGGCGGGTGAGCACGGACGCGAGCGCGACCAGGTGCTCGTCGCTGATCTCGCAGTTCAGCAGCGCGAGCCGCCGCAGGCCCGGCACCTCGCGCGCCAGCGCAACGATGCCGTCGCCGGTCACCTAGCGGCCGTGCAAACGATTAGCGGCGGCTGCTGTGCTGACGCACGAAGGCGCGCTGCCAGGTTGGGCACCGCAGGGCAGGAGTCTACAGACCGTCTTGCTGACCACATGCTGGACGACCACAGAAGCGCCGCGCGCCACGCAGCAAGCAGGACAGCCAGAGTGGAGGTTGGCGCATGCGGCGGCGCTCGCCGTCGGCATACGGCCCTACCAGGCCGGCCCGCACAGGAGCCCGACAGCAGGTAACCTCTGGCACATCAGCGCCGCCACGGGGCAGGCAGCCGCGGCGCGGGCGCGCGCCTCGTAGCAGTTGGACAGCGACAGCGAGGTCAGCGCGTGCAGCGAGGCGGCCGCCTGCAGCGCCGCGTTGGTCACCGTCTCGGCGTACAGCGCGAGCGCGGCCAGGCTGGGCAGGCGCGCGAGCGCAGCGACGCCGACGTCGCTGACCTTGGTGAAGCCGGTGCTGAGCGCGCGCAGCGTCGTCACGCCCGCCAGCACGCCCATCGTCGCGTCGGTCACCTGCGGGCGGGCTCAAATCGCGGGTATATTTGGCATAATGCGCCCCTTCACTCGCGTCGCCACGGCCCTGGGCTTGGATGAGCAGTACCAAGTCCTGCTCATTCACACAACCGGCATGGATAGACAGAGCGCGCCAGATCAACCGCAGGCAGCCGACAGCAGGCAGCCCAGTTACAACTCACTGCATGCAAGCCCGGCCGATGGTGAGGCAGGGAGCGCGTCATGAGGGCACCAGCGCAGCTGGGCAGGCGGGCCGGCGCGCCTTGACGCAGCCGTAGCAGTTGAGGGCGGTCAGGTGCGACAGCCGCTGCACGATGAGCAGGCCCTTGTCGCCGATACGCGGGCAGCGGTTGACCGCCAGCGAGCGCAGGCCGCGCAGCGCGGTCAGCACCTGCGCCCGCCGCCGGGAGCCAGCCGATCAGCCCCATGGTGGCAGGGCCGCCGCAAGCCTCCAGCCCTGCAGCTGCGTCGCGCACTGTCTGACTGCCCTGCCGGCTGCAAGCGCAAGCGAGCTCCTGCAGCTGGGCGGGCTGGTCAGCAGACAGGTCTGGCGCAGCGCGAATGGGCGCGCAGCGGCGCGGGCGCCGGGCGCCACCCATCTGCAATTGGGGCTGCGCGGGCGCGGCGCGCGCACCAGCATGCCGTTGTTGGTCAGCGCGGAGCAATCGCACAGCGACAGGCTGGTCAGGCTGGTCATCTCCGCGATGCTCGCCAGCGCCTGCGCGCGCAGCCCCGCCGCGTCTGCAGCGCGGCCAAAGGGGCGCGGCCCGGCCGCGCGGGCGCGCGGCAGCAGCCGCGGCACCCTCCATTGTCCTGGCATGACAGGGTCTGACCCTGCTGTGCGGGGCCAGGCGTTCGCACCACAAACGGGATCGAGCAACCAAGGCCCTACCATAACCCATTACCCCTACTCCTACCCTACACTATACCCAAAGGCGACGGGGCCGCGCCTGGTTGGTGATGCGCGGCTTGCCGAGGATGTTGGTGGTCGTGTTGCCGATGGTCAGCGAGGCCAGGCGCAGCTTGGAGCGCGCCAGGACCATGAGGTTGCGATTGCGCACGCTCAGGCAGCCTGCACGGCGGCGCAGTGCGGTGGGGCGTAGCAGAAGCGCGCATTTTCGAGCTTGCTCTGCGCGCCATGCAGGGTTGAATACGCACTCCATGCAGACCACAGCATCTGTGACGCGCGTTTGGCAGAGGCGCTGCCGAGCGCAGCGCCCCTGGATGCGTGCACAGGACGGTGCCCGGCTGACAAAAAAACCTGTTCTGCGGGTACCTCTACCCTACCCTATGCTGCAGGGCAGCCGCGGACGCACCGGAGAGGTCGATGGATGTGATGGACGGGAACTGCGCGATCACGGTGTGCACGCTCGCCTTGGACGGCCGCAGCGTCTGCGCGGCCGCACACAGCCCGCTCACAGTCGCACTCTTGCCCGGCCGCGCGCACGGCTCTCGTGCACGCCGCTCAAGGCCCGCGCACGACTGGTGGCTGCCGGGGTTGGCCGTGCAGCGCTCCGCGCGCCGTGGCCGTGACACTGGGCTCGCTTTGAAGCTCAAAACGCTTTCTATTAACCGCCGAATACACACCTGGCACGTTCCACTCTCATACAGGCTCAGACCACAGGAGTGGCAGCGGATGCACTTCACAAAGGCTGCCAGCGAGGGCGCTGCCTTCGCGCGGCCGCGCGCTCGCGCGCCTGCAGGTTGCGGTCGGCCACGCGCCGCCAGCGCTCGCAGGTCAGCCGGAAACGCTTGAGCGCGGGGAAGTCCAGCGAGCCGAGCACCTCGCGCAGCACGCCCTCCACCATCCACTCCCAGCTGTCGCACACCTGCGGCCCGGCCGCGGCCTCGGCCGCCGCGGCGGCCTCCGCGCGCGTGCGCGCCACCTCGGCCGCCGCCTGCGCGCGCGCGCCGGCGCCCTCGGCGGCGCTCTCGGGCGGTGCGCCGCCGCCCGGTGCCGCTCAGCTGCAGGCGAAATGTCAGGCCAGTGGGCGGGGAAGCGCCTAGGTCAGGGTGTGCTGGGTGCGTTGCCCGCGACACGTTGCAGGGCGCAGCGCGGGACGCGATGGAAGCCATGCACGAACGTGCACAGCGGGTTGCCGCCCCGGCAGTGAGGCAGGCCGCGGGGCGTGAGGAGCGCGTCGCGGGGCCGCGCCGCGTCTTGCAGCTCGTCGCTGCCCTCCTCGTCGGCGGCGGCGCCCTTGCCGGCCGGCTCGCCGGCCAGCAGCTTCGTGCCGCCGCCGCCGCCGCTGCTGCGCTCGCTGCAGCACGGGCTGCTCTCGCGCGAGGCCGGGCGCCATCCCCGCCCGGCCAGCTGCGTGCAGCAGCGCGAGCCGCGCGAGCGGCCGCCGCGCCCGCGCAGCCCCGACCCCGAGCCCAGCCCCGCCAGCGCATGCCGTACGCCCGCCT
>JAABUV010003584.1_pt1 | contig 19618 bp, 17 predicted proteins | sample 5559971 | NCBI WGS metagenome assembly JAABUV01 (sample SAMN10711881, study PRJNA513362) | rock metagenome | isolation source: Antarctica rocks | place: Antarctica: Victoria Land, Knobhead nord | collected 2015-12-19
CAGGAGGGTCATCATACGATAGACTGCGGAGGGCATCAGGGAACTCCTTTGGATGGTACGGTCTTAGCACCCGCACTCTACCAAAGGCGTTCCCTTGCTGCCATGCTGTTAGCGAAAACTAGAGATACCATGCATCTACCACATCTCCTTACTAGGCGATGGCGTGCTGAATAGCACATTGGCTTCGTTCAGTAGCAACAGAATACCCAGCGACAGTAGCACAGCCGCGACAAGGGGGGCCAACAAGTTGAGGTCGAAGATTATCCGCGTATCTACCCGCCACTCAGTAGCAGTCGCCCCGATACTCAACAGTGAACGGGCTTGTGCTGCTATAAAAAGGGAGAGGGAGATGAGCGCGCCATTTCGCAGAACCATTGCCGGCCCGATGGTCGCATGTGAACTGCCGAAACAATTGCAACTGAATTGTCGTCCCCGTCTGAGGTTGATAACGATGGCGGCGGTAAACGTTGCCAAAAGCAAGGAAGCTACACTCGCGGCGATTGTCAGGCCAACACCAGCAATTAACAGTGTTGCCAGCAGTAGCTCAACAACAGGGAGGAGTGGAGCCACAAGCTGTGCTTGCCGACGAGAGAGCAGCCGGTAATTCATGATTCCATCCACTACCGAAGTAGGGGACGACAACTTACTCACGCCAGCAATCAGAAATATGCTTCCGAGCGCAATGCGCGCGACGAACAGTGCTGCGGACCACATGGAATTGTTGTACCTCCTCGTTTGCTGTACGGGTCTCACGTCGCTCGGCTTTAGCCTTTTGCTGCTTGACGCTCACCCGTCTCTATATCTACCATAAGCTATCTTCATCGCCTTGACCACGGACAACCGTACAATTACCCCGTACATTACCCGTACAATCGCTAAAGTACGGGTGCGTTCCACGGCACTATCAAATACGACGGGGCGACTTGTGCTACCATAAACACGCGGCATGGTCAAGGTTGCAATCGTTTCTCGTCCACCAGTACGAGGAGTACACGTTATGAGCCCCACACAGGTATCCGCGTTCGGGACGCTCCTGAAACAGCACCGTCAAGCCGCCGGCCTCTCGCAGGAAGCATTGGCCGAGCGAGCCACCTTGAGCATAGAAGCCATCAGTACGCTGGAGCGCGGCACGCGGCACGCCCCGCGCCCGGACACGATCAGGCTGCTGTCCAAGGCCCTACGCCTCTCGGAGCAGCAGCACGCCGCGCTCGCGGCGGCCGCACCATGCCACCGCCACCCGCGCGACGCCTCCGACCGCGACACTCCCTACGCCGACCCAGACCCTACCCCGCTTGCCGACCTCTTCCCGCCCACACAAGCGCTGCCCGTGCCGCTCATCGACCCCATCGGTCGCGAATGCGAACTCGATGCCGTGACGACGCTACTGCGCAGCGGCAAGCGCCTGCTCACCCTGACCGGATCAGGCGGCGCCGGCAAGACGCTCCTCGCCCTGCACGCGGCCAACGCCGCGCGCGACGCCTTCCCCGACGGCGTGGCCTACCTCCCGCTCGCCGCCCTCCCCGACCCCGCCGCCCTCGCCGCGGCGCACGCCCGCCTGCTCGCCGTCCGCGACCGTGGCGGGCAGGCCCTGCCGGAGGACGCCATCGGCGACCTGCGCGGCAAGCGCCGGCTGCTCGTGCTCGACAACTACGAACTCATCGCGGCGGCGGCGCCGCTCCTGGTCGACCTGTGCGCGGCGTGCCCGCTGCTCACGCTCCTGGTCATCAGCCGCGTGGCGCTGCATGTGCGCGGAGCGCCGGACATCCAGCTACGACCGCTGGCCCTGCCCAACCCCGACGCCACGCATATGCCCACCGCCGCGGACCTCGCCCAGTCCCCGGCCGTGCAACTCTTCGTCGAGCGCGCGCAAGAGATCGCGCCGGGTTTCACGCTCACCGACGCGAACGCGGGTACGGCTGTCGAGATTTGTCGTCGCCTGGACGGGCTGCCGCTGGCCCTCGAACTGGCCGCGCCGCACGTCAAGCTGCTCCCGCTCCCGGACCTGCTGGCGCGGTTAGAGCGGCAGCCGGCTATCCTGGCGGACGGGCCATGCGACCTGCCGCCGCGCCAGCGCACGATGGACGCCTGCCTGGACTGGAGCTATGACCTGCTCGACCCCACGGCGCGGGCCGTGTTCCGCCGCCTCGCCGTCTTCGCCGGCGGCTGCATGTTTGACACGGCCGCGACGGTCTGCGCGGGCATCGACGCGGCCAGCGATCCGGCCGCGCGCGTCGGCGACATCTTCGGCCACTTGACGACGCTGGTGGACAATAATCTGTTGGTGATGGAACAGGACGGAGACGAGCAGCGCCTGACGATGCCCGCGCTCGTGCGCGCGTACGCGCTTCGGCAGCTACGATGCAGCGGGGAGGAAGACGAGGCGAGGCGACAGCACGCGCTGGTCCTGGACCGCGCCGACGCTCCGGGCGTTAAAGAAAGATTGAAGGAGACGACACGATGACACTATCATCCTTCGACGCGATCGCCGAGGTCACCGCGCGGCCCAACGCCGCCCGCATCTACGACTATTGGCTCGGCGGTTTCCACAACTTCGCGGTCGATCGCGACGCCGCCAATGCGGCGAGCGCCGCCTGCCCCGATGTCGCCCTGATGGCCCGCGCCAACCGCGCCTTTTTGCGGCGTGTCGTTGCCTATATGCTCGCGCACGGCGTCGACCAGTTCCTCGACATCGGCTCCGGCCTGCCCACGCGCGGCAACGTCCACGAGCTCGTGGCGCAACTCAACCCGGCGGCGCGCGTCGTCTACGTCGACAACGACGGCGTCGCCGTGGGCCACAGCCGCGTCCTGCTCAAGCGCGTCCCGACCGCCGCGGCGATCCAGGCCGACGCGCGCGACCCCGCCGCGATCCTGGCGCACCCCGATACGCGGCGCCTGCTCGACTTCACGCGCCCCGTCGGCGTCCTGCTCTTCGCCGTGCTCCACTTCCTGCCGGACGACGCGGCCCACAATCTGGTGCGCGCCGTGCGCGAGGCCGTGGCGCCGGGCAGCCTGCTCGCCCTCTCCCACACGGTCAGCGACCCCCTCTCCCAAGAGACGCTCGACGGGGTGGGCGCGGTCTACGCGCGGTCGAGCGCCTCGGCCTACGTGCGCCCCCGCGCCCAGATCGAGGAGTTCTTCGCGGGACTCGACCCGCTTCCGCCGGGCATCGTCTACCTGCCGCTGTGGCGGCCGGGCGACCGCGACGACCGTGACGAGGGCATCTTCCTGGACGAGCCGGAGCGCTCGGCCTTGCTCGGCGGCGTGGGACGGCGACCATGATCCGGTCATGTTTGTCGCGCTATGATTGCTAGTTGGCTATGACCACGCCCGTCTATCCCCACGCGCCGTGGTTGGCGGGGGTCTGGGGGGAGCCATCCCCCCAGGCTCCCCCGGAGGCGCGCTGGGCCGCCGGCCGTAGCCGGGGGACCAGTTAGCCATGGGCGGGGGGGGCGAGAGGGAGTGGGCGGTGGGCCGGGGAAGTCCATCTTGTATAAGTAGACGCCGTAGTGGCTGTAGGTCGACGCGAGCAGGTAGAGCGTCTTGCCGCCGTCGCGCAGCAACGCGCTCGCCGTGTACGGGGCGTAGACGTCCCAGTCGCTCCGCGTCCGCGCATAGGGCGCCGCGACGCGCGCGGGGCGCGCGGTCCAGGGGCCGGTGATCGTCGGGGCCGCGTAGATCAAAAAGGCGTCCGGCTTGCAGCTCGCGCTCGCCGTGAGCAGCAGGAAGCGGGCGAGGTAGGGGTCGTAGACGATCGAGAATTCGGCGATGGTGAGTTCGTCGCACTGGTCCGTCCCGGCGGGGTAGGCCGCGGTGTCGTAGTCTTTATCCAGCGTGAATAGGGGGTCGCGCGGGGCGATCAGCCACGGGACGCGCGCGTCGAGCGCCATCTCGTCGGACGTCGGGGCCGACCACGTCCCGCCGCCGAGATAGTACGACCAGGGGCGCGCGTCGCGCGGGTCGAGGAACGCGGCGAGGGGGATGCGGGCGAGCTTGACGCCGCCAAAGCGGTTCGTCGGCGCGCCGACCATGTAGAGGTAGCCCGCCCGCTCGTCGGCCCAGAAGCTGGCCTGCCCGAAGCCGTATTGCAGGCGCGTCGCGTCGCTGGACACGGCGTCTCGGCGCGTCCAGGTGTAGACGCCGGGTTTCCAGGGGCGGAAGATGCGCGCCCGCTCGTCGTAGCGCGCGAGGCGTGAGGCGACCGACCAGTGGTCGTGGCCCCTGAAGTCGCCTCCCTCCATGACCTGGGCGAACAGGGCCGCGCGCCCATGCCAGGCGACGGCGAAGAGCGCGCCGGGGATAGTGTAGCCGGGGTCGGGCGCGAGGGCGCGCGCGGCGACGGGGCCGGCCGGGCTCCCGACTGTGTTGAGGTAATGGTCGATGGCGATACCGCCGGCGAGGTCGCGCGTGACCGGCCCCGTCGCGACGAGGAAATTGCCGGCGTCGTCGTTCAGCGGTGACACGGCGTCACCCAGCGCCATGAACCAGTGCCCCCGATAAAGGGCGACCGCCCCGAGGTCCGCCCCCATCACGCCGCCCCGGTCGGGGTTGAGGATGGGCGCCCCCGCCGGCTCGTCGTCGCCCGCGTCGCCCACGACTTTCGCCACCAGACGCACGGTGGCGCCGTCGAGGAGTCCCACCGCCCTGTCCACGGCGACGCCGGTCCGCGCGCGGAGCCCCACGGCCGGCCGCGCGGCCACGTGCGGGGCCAGCGCCGCGCACAAGGCGAACACGCAACACAAAAAGAGGCGGCGGTACGGAACCACGACGGTCATTCCTGCCCATGAGCATAGGCGTCACGACGCGACAAGCCGTCGCGCGTTTCGTCCGCCGGCGAAAGTTCGGGTGAGGGATGGCTCCGCCGCCGGATCGTCGGAGGGGCGCCGGGTCGCGGGGAGGAAGCGCCGGATCGTTGGTGAGTGGGGCGCCGGACTGTTATCCATTGTATCCTACCCCGCTCGCGGTAGGCTGACAAAATCGAGCCGCGACCTGGCGAAAACATGACAGAAGTGTCAAGGGACAAGAAAACAAACGCCGGAAGGGCCGGCGGGACCTTTCCCGCCGGCCCTTCCGGCATGCCTAATCAGTCAAACCCGCGACTAATCCCCATACGCGATCCGTCGCGGCCGAACCACAGCGTCCGCCGCCGGCCGCGCCGCTCCCTGCGCTGCCTGACAGCATAGCGCCAACGACACCAGGAAGTCGTCGTGTCCCTCATGCGGCGCCACGTACCACCTCATCTGGTTGTTCTCCCGCATCTCGTACCGCGCCAACCCCACCTCGCCCCACAACTCGGCCGCCTCATCGCCGCCGTCCCCATACACGCTGCACCGCCCGGTGTTGATCATCTCCAGCAACTGAAACCCCAACCTGCTCTTCGACGGCGCCGAGAACACGAACGGCTCCACCACGAGTTCGCCCAACGTGCGCCCCAGCCACGAGGCCAATCCCGCCCCCACGCCCGTCGCGTCCACCACCACCCGCCGGCAGTTCCACACCTCGCGCGTCAGACGCTCCAGTTCCTGCAGCTGCGTCTGGTGGTCCCGCCCTGTCCACCAATAATGCTCGACGACTTCGACCCCGACCTCGCCCTCGTCGTTCCAGCTAACGCGCCCGATCGTGACCACCGTCGAGTCCCGCCGCGGCTTCAACGCCCGCAGCGCCGCGTCGCTGGCCTCTTCATCCTCGCCGGCGATGTCCACCCCGGCCACGTACACCGCGTGTCCGCTGACACCGCGTCCGCTGACACCGTGTCCGCTCGGTCCGCTGACCACGCCGCCCGCCTCCGGCGCCCGCAGCCGATCATGCCGCCCGCGCAGCAGTTCGCGCTGCTTCGCGCTCAGGAACTTGCCCAACCCCGGCACGGCGTGCAGCAAATACTGCGTCCGCACCACCGGGTGGTCGATGCCCATGCGCGCGATCTCGCTCGACACGAACTGCTTGTAGGCCGGGTTGAGCGCCGCCAGCGTCGTCCAATCGAACTCGAAGTGCCGTCGCCGTCCGTCGCGCTCCTCCAGCTCCAGGTTGTGCCGGCGGGTCTTCTCGAGCAGGCAGTCCTCCGTCCACGCCGTCCCGTAGAGCACGGTCGTGGCGTTCGTCGTGCTGGCCATCGGCCTGAAGTCTTGCAGATACTTGGTCTCGTCGACGTCCTGCGCCTCGTCGATTTCTAATAGAATATCCGCCGTCGCGCCGACCACGTTGCTGCCCTTCTCGGCGGAGAAGAACAGGATGCGCGCCCGCCCCAGCTGCAGCCCGTACCCGAACACCGGCCGGGAGCGCCCGGCGGTGTACGGGCCCTCCAACTCGCGCCCCAGCCGCAGCATGCTGTTGATAATCTGCGGCTTGAACGTCGGCGCGGCCTTGACGATCTGACCGCCCGCGCGGCTGAACAGCGCGAGCAGGTAGTACTCCAGGGCCGCGCTCGTCTGGTTCTTGCCCATCTGGCGGGCCATCATCACCGTGATGACGTCGCCCCGGCCCCGGCGCACGCTGTCCAGCACGGCCTCGGCCACCGTGCATTGGTACGGGCGTAGCGTGCTGCTCCCGACCTCCGCCGTGAAACGCGCCACATCGTCGAGCAGGTCCTCCGGGTACCGCTGCTCTGGCGGCCGCGCCTCCAACAAGCCCACCCGCGCCCGCAGGCTACCCATCCCGATTCTCCAGCGCCTTGATGCGCAGCTCCAGCGTCCCGATCTCATGCATGCGCACCAGCGCGTTGCTCAACGAGGCGAGCGCCCCCGCCGAACGTGCGTCCAGCGTTCCCGCGTACGCCTCCACCATGGCGGTCTTCAGCAAGCCCAACACGTCGACTATCTCGCCGTCGCCTTGCAACAGCTTGCCGACGCGCGCGGCCGTCGCCCGGTTGCGGCCGCCCACGCTTCGTCCCTCCTCATGGCGCTGCGCGAGGCCGGGGTCGTGCCCGAAGCAATAGCCCGACGGGCCGGCCTTGGCCCGGCACGGCTTCCTATCCCGCCGCGTCGCGCGGCATGTCGCCCCGTCCTCGTCCATCGCCCCACCTCACTCGTCACTCGCCTCTCGTCACGTCCAGCGCCAGCGCGCCGGCACGTCGCCCCAACGCGCCACGGCCGCGACGCCCGCGTTGCGCTGGCCTTTGATCTCCTTGAGCTTGCCTTGGAAGCGCGTGAGCAGATGTGTCCCCGCCGTCAGCCACGCCGCGGGCACGGTGCGCTCGTCCACGCGGTCGCGCATCTCGCCGTCCTGGTACTCGAATAGGTCGTTGGTCCCCGCCTGGTACGCCAGCATGGCGTAGGCCGCCGCGCCCAGCAGCACGATGTCGTGGTGCCGTTCGGGGATGCTCGTCCCCGCCTGCGTCAATTGATGCTTGCCGGCGTAGGTCACGGTCAGCGCGCCGCCCGTGTCGGCGGGCAGCCGATCCGGCGGGAGCTTGAGCGTGAACTGCGCCAGGTTGGCCGTGCTGTCGGACGCGGGCGGCGGCGCGCCCAACAGGGCGTCCGGCACGGCATCGATCCACTCCGTCGTCGTGTTGTCGAGCACTTGCCCGGCCAGCGCCGCCTGCGCTCCCACTCCCACGCGCGTCCGGTAGACGCCGCGCCCGACCGTCCCCGGCGGTCCTAGCGGTATCCCGCTCAACAGGGCCGTGCCTCCGTGCAGCGTCAACGGCGCCGAGAGCGGGCCGAGCAAGGTCTCGCCGCCACTCTTGAAGAACGTCATGCCCCACGCGTATGTCCCGTCGAGCGGGCCGGCCGCGCCGCTCGCCGTTGCTGCCGGCGCCACCTGTGGGATGCCGAGGCTTGGGGTGATACCCTCCTCGAACGGGACCAGCGCGGGCGGGTAGAGCCCGCTGGGGTACTCCACGCTCTCGATCCACCACGCGCCGGGTGGGTAGGCGTAAGAGCGCGTCCCCGGCAGTGTCGCCGTCATCACCGCGCCCACCAACGGCGCGACGAACGAATACTCGTCGACGGCGCGGTCGAGCGCGCGCGCCAAATCGTCGTCGCCCCAACGCGGCGGCACACCCGCGTCCAGCCCCTGCGCCCGGTCGAAAAGGTCCTGCCGCAGGTCGGCCACCGCCTCCACCAGCGTCGGATGCCCGCCCGGCGTCCCGGCGGGCGTGTAGGAGAGAATAAGGGTCATGAATTATCCTTATAGCTCCCCTCTCCCGCGTCAGGGAGAGGGGTCGGGGGTGAGGGCCGCAGGCTTAGTTCACCACTAAATACCACACATCCGTCGCGCTCGTCGTCGCGCCCGAACTGTACACGGTCGCGGTGAATCCTCCCGCGGCCGTCGCGGTGACGGCCAAACCGGTGATCGCGCCGCCGTTCCCCAGCGGTTGCAGGAACACGTACGAGCTCGGCCCGACTAGCGCGTTCGGGACCACGATCGCGCCGCCGTTGGCTGTCCCCGCCGGGACACTGAACGCGCCCAACGCCTGGTTCGCCGCCGCCCCCGCGCTCGCGTTCGCCGTCTGCCCCGCGAAGCACAGTTGCCGCCCCGCCTGCACCGTCGGGTTCGGCGCCGGCTGCGCGCCCCCGCTCGCGTCGACCTGCAAGCCCTCGATTGCCGTCGCCTGGACGGGCGGTGTGTAGGCCATGGATCACTCCTTCGTCGTGATAGCCGTCAGCTGTCAGCGATCAGCCATCAGCTATTTCAGCGGGTTACCCGCTCTATCACCACCAGCCGCAGTGGCTACGGGCAAAAGCTGACAGCTGATCGCTAAACAAGCAAACTGATCAGCCGCGCCGCGATGTCGGCGTGGCCCGCGTCGACCGGGTGCGCGTCGCCGGCGCCGATGTAGGTGGCGGCGACGGCCGGGCCGAGCGCCTCCCACGCCGCGTTGATGTCGAGCACGGCCGCGTTGTGGCGCCGCGCCACGTTATAGACGCGGTCGATGTAGGCGTGCGCCGTCGCCAGGTTAGCCCAGCTACCAGCCATGGGCCCGATAAACGGGATCACGAAGAGGACCGACGCCCCCGCGACCCTGGCCGAGTCGCATAGCCGCCGCAGCAGCGCTTCGTAGGTGTCGAACGCCACCCCCTGCTGCATGTCGTTGACGATGTGCTCGACGATGACCAACTTCGGCGGAATCGCCCACGCCTCGACCGAGGCCCGCGCCGAGTCCACCCGGGTGTTGAGCAACATTTGGTAGGCGCTCTTGCCGCTGTAGGACATGGCGTAGGGCAGGATGCCCCGCCCCACGCCATTGTAGGCGACCAAGCCGTGCAACCACAGCAGCCCCGCCTGCGGCGCGATGGCGATGGTGTGCGGGCCGGGCGCGAGGCCGCGCGTGGAGAAATAGACCACGGGGCTGGCCGCGCTACCCGCGTAGGCCGAGGCGTTCCCGCCCGCGCCGTAGGCGATGCCGTACTGGTCGTAGGGCACGCCGTCGATCGTCACGGTGTAGGAGCCGCCGCCCGGCTGCCGCAACCCGATCAGGTCGACGCCGGTCCCGCTGAAGAGGCCCGTGGCCGTGCCCGACCCATTAGGGCTCTGGTGCGCCTGACCGCCCACGCCATAGGTCGCGCCATATTGGTTCCACGTCCCGCTATAGGTCCAGCACGGTTGCGCCACGGCGCTGAAGCCGGCGTAGGTGTAGGCGTTGTCGAGCGTGTCCGACACCGGCTTGAAGCCCTCGCCGGCGCTACTGTACTTGGCCTGCAGCGCCGTCACCAACCGCGCCCAGAAGTGGCCGTTGGAGCGCGCCGTGGCATAGTGCCCGCGCAGGATCGAGTCGCCGATCCCCGCCACCGCCACGATGCCCCGCCCCGCCGCGCCCCTGGCCGCGGCCCAGGCGTCGAGCGCGCCGTCGGGCGCGAAGATCGCCGGCTGCGTCCCGGCCGGCGGACCACCCATGTACGGCATCGCTACACCCGCCCTTCGACGACGATCCCGCCCGCGGTCGCGCCGTTGACGGTCGTGGCTCCCGGCGCGTAGAGGTGCAGGACGGAGACAGTAGCCGCCTCGGCGAAGGTCGTCCCGGCGGCGATCGCCAGCGAGCCGGGTCCAGCCGGCGTGTCGAGCGCGCGGTAGATCGGCCCCGCCGTATTGTTCTGTATAAGGTACGAACGCACGCGCTGTGCGAAGACCACCGGCGTATCAGTCGTCGCCGCCAGCGCCGTCTGCGGCGCCGCCACCGGCGCCAGCCCGCCCACCTCCACCAGCGCGTTCCCGCTGCCATCGTAATAGGGCATATGCTTACTCCCTTCATAGTCGGGAGTCGGGAGTCGTGAGTTATTGGTCGCAGGCGCGTCGATGGAACGCGATGTTATCGACTTGAATAGACTTTCTGACGACTCCCGACTCCCGACTATCGACTAATTGTTCCCCTGATACAACCCCCGGTAGTCCACCACCGCGCCGCCGTACTCGTGGCGTACCTTATAAGCAAGGACGTCGTTGGTGAAGTTGGCCCCGTAGAGCGGCTGGTCCTGCACGAACAGAACGGGGTTCAGCTGGCCCCCGACGAAGCCGATCTCGACCGTGTCGACCACGCGCGGGTCGCAGGCCAGGTACCAGCCTGTCGCGCTGGTCAGCTGCGGGGCCACGATGACCTCGGCGTAGCCCAGCATCGGGTTGATGTCGTTGTAGTTGACGCCCGGCGCCCCGGCCGATTTGGTGATGACCATGGACTGCCACTCCAATTCGGGCGAGACCACCAGGTAGCGCGGCTTGAGCCCGATTGGCTTGCCGGCCAGGTTGGTCTGCCGCCGCATCGCCGTGACGCCGCTCTGCATCGCCGCCGACGCGAGCGCCGCGCCGCTGTTGGCCGTCCCCGCCGTCGTCACCGCGCTATTGTTGTGCGCGCCTCCTTTGGTGAACAGCGGGCTGCCGTCGTAGATGTTGCTCGTCGCCGTCAGGAAGCTGTAGACGAACTCGGCCAGCGTGAAGGCCGCCGCGACGGCCAGCTTTCCGGGGATCTGCCGGATGGCGTGCAGGTCGTCGTTGACCACCGTTTCGCGCGTAACGGCCACCAGGTTGCCGCGCTTCTGCGGCGTGTAGATCGCGCGCGTGTCGGAGAGCGTCAGCGTGGTGTAGGCCGTGTCCTCGGGCACGGTCGAGAGCGAGCCGAACGCGCCGAGCCGGATACGGTCCTGTTGCTTGAAGTCCCGGATCGGCGTAACCGTGCAGAACTTCTGCCACTCGCTGGGCCACGCTTGATAATCATGCAGGAGGCGTTTGTTCATGCTGGTCCCGAGCAGGTACGAGAAGGTGGCCGTGGTGACGTCGGCCTCGCGCAGCCGCTCGAGCGCGGTCACGCCGCTGACCGCCGCGTCGCCGGTCGCCACGACGTAGGCCTCGCGGATGCCGCCGAGCGCGGGCACGCGCTCGCCTTCATGGATGTCGAAGAGTTGGTCGAAGGCCTTCTGCAGCTTCTCGGCCTCGTTCATGCCCACGCGGATGCTTTTCTCGAAGCCCATGCCGCGCACCAGACCCGCGTCGGTCAGCGCGGCCAGCACGTCGCGCTCGTCGGTGATGGCCGCATCCAGGTCGCCGCTCTCGAAAAGGCGGCCGCGGAAGCGGCGCTCCACGCGCTCGCGCACCGGCGCCGGCAACGCACACGCGCGTAGCGCCCCATCGAGCTCACGCTCACAGGCCAGCAGACGCCGCTCGCGCCGCACCTCCTCGCGCAACGTCTGCAAAGATTCTTCGACGCTTTCACCACGAGAGGTCTCACCACGGAGACACGGAGACACGGAGTTTTCCTTTATGTCTATCGTGCTATCAGCATGATCGATCGGCCCCTGACCCTCCGGCGTCTTGCTCGCTACCGCGCTGTCTTCTGTCACGTTCATATCCTCCTCTACCTCCTCCGTGTCTCCGTGTCTCCGTGGTAAATCCGCGTCGGCTTGCAGGATGCGCTCGAGGCGGCCGCCGGCCGAGGCGCGCGTCACCACGTCGCACGAGTTGAGGCGCGTGATGGCTTCCACCACGCGCGCCGCGCGCCCCTCCACGCGGCCGGGCGTCACGCGCGCATCGGCGTCGATGGAGAGCCCGATCAGGTCCGGTTGCCCCTCCTCGACCGCCTCGCGCACGAGGTCCCACAGCCACTCGGCCCCGCGCGCCACCTTGAGCGTCGCGCGCAACGTTCCCTCGTCGTCGACGCGTGGGCTTTTGTAGTAACCCACGATGTCGCGGATGCTGCGCTCGGGCCGCTCGCCGGGGGCGGGGTGGTCGGCGAAGGCTCGCGCGCCCTCAAATAGCGGCGCCATCGCCCGCACCACGGCGGGCGCGTAGTAGTTGCCGTTCTTGGAGAGCCCCGCGCGGATGCACACCACCTCCACCGCGCGCCGCTCCCGATCCATCACCGCCTCGCGCAGGCTGGCCACGATGCGTACCCGCCCCGGCATAGCCTCGGCGTCGTCCTCGGACTCAGACTCGGGCATGTCGACCTCCTTTTAGCGATCAGCCGTCAGCCGTCAGCCGTCAGCCGTCAGCTGATCGCTGACGGCTGATCGCTGATCGCTCCCGTGTAGCGCGCCGGGTCCGTCATGACCGGCGCGGACATGACGTAGGGCGGCAGCGCGTCGAAAGCCTCCATGTTGGCGTCGTTCGCGTAGGAGTGCGCGGCGGGCGTATCTATCCCCACCGCGCCCGCCGCAGGCGCGGTATCCATCACCATGCGCGTGAAGCGGTCGGGCGGCCAGTCCGGCCCCCCATCGCGCGCGCCATACGTCTCGCTCGGCGTCGTCATGCCGGGGTGCTTGTCCATGTCATACCCTCCCTATTCGTCACTCGTCACTCGGCCGATATTCTTGGTACGAGCCCAGCCGCGCCCCGAGGTCGCGCCGCGCGGACACTTGTTGGCGCGCCGTGTAGAGGCGCGCGTCCGCCGGCAAGCCCGCGAGCGCCCGCGCCACAGCCCCATCGTCGCACGGACCCGGCAGGGCCACGCCCCACCCCCGCTCCGACGCCGCGGGGGGAACCCCCGCGTACGCGACAGGTCCGCCACACGCGTCGCCGCCCCTATCCCGACCGCCCGGTTCGTCCCCTGGTAGCACGTATGTCATCGCCCCATCTTCTGCCACTATCCCCTCCCTTCCACCGCTATCGAGCCGGTCCATCTCTACCGCGGGAGCCGACCCACGATTGTGATGGCGGCCGCCGTGGGCCTGCGCGTAAAAGCGCATGGTAGGGACCGGACCTTGAAAGGTCATCCGCGGTGACGGCAGCTCTCAGCGTGTGGGCGTGCCACGGATCGTGTCGCGCCCACACAGACCTTTTAAGGTCCGTCCCCTGCCATGGTCTTTTAAGGCCAGGTCTCCTCTCACGCTCCCAGTAGATAGCGCGCTACACCCCGCCCACGCGCAACACCGCGGGCGCGGCCGAAGCGTCGATAGGCGTGAGCGCCGCGCCTAGCGGAGCCGGCGCATTGGTTGTCGCGCCTGCCGCGACGACCGACGCCGCTCCGGGCGCCTCGCCACCGGTGGCCGTGCCCTTGCCGCTATCCGTCGTCGCGACGGCCGCGACAACGCCCGTCGCGGACGCCGCGCTCGCCGGGACCGCGGCGCGCAGCGCCGTCTTGAGGTCGAGCACCTCACTCTCGATCAGCACCTCCAGTTGCTCGCCCGACAACATGGGGAAGCGCCGCGCCAACAACGCCGCGACCTCGCCGTAGCGTGCGCTCTTGGCCGGGATGACCTGCTCGGCCCATGCCACCAGCCGCGCCGCGTAGCCCGCCGCGCGCCGGTCGCGCAGATGCGTCAGAACCATCCGCGTCACCCAGCCCACCCCCAGCGTCGTCAGCGGCGGCGCCGCCAGCAACGCCGCCTGATACTCCAGCCCGATCACCGCGCGCAGCAACTCGTCGTGCATCTTCCCTCCATAGTCGAAAGTCGAAAGTCGAAAGTCGAAAGTCGAAAGTCGAAAGTCGAAAGTCGAAAGTCGTGAGTCGTGAGTCACTAGCCGTTGCCCCATAAGTCGTCATTAGTTGGAGTCCAGATTGCCAGAGTGGAACTCACGACTCACGACCGTTATCGACCCCGTACATACTCCCGCCGCACCCACCCGTGCAGGCCGTGGGCGCTCACGAACGTCCACAGGCACGCGTCGGCGTAGGCGTCGCGCACCTCCTCGCCGTCCCGCAGCGTCGCCAGCGCCTGCGCCGAGAGCATGGGCGACCGGCGCAGCTGCAGGCCCTCGGGGCAGGCGACGACCAGGGACGCCGCGTCGCGCGCCGGCCGTAGCGAGGCTCCGGCCGTCTTGGCCGCCGTCCACGGCGACCGCTCCAGCACGTAGGCTCCGCCGAAAGCCGCGGCGAGGCTCGTGTCCGTGTAGACCGTGTCGTTCTCGCCGTTCCAATACGAGAGCGGATCGTTGAACGCGCCGTTGGGCAGCCACAGGATGAAGTGGTCGGGGGCGCCGCCGCCGCCCAGCCACCATTGCGGGTAGTCCGTGTACACCCGCCGGCCGTCGACCACGTTCGGCGCGGCCGTGCGCAGGCAGGCCGCGCGTACCCAGCAGAGCGCCCACGCGGCGGCGCGCGCCTCGGCCAAACTCCCCGTCCAGCGCCAGGTGATGCCCAGCGCGGCGAGCGTCCGCCCGCCCTGCTCCAGCGTGGTCCAGCCCTGACCCGCGTGGTCGGGCTGCCCCGTCGCCAGCAGACGCATCGCGCCCACCAGCGCCGCGTCGTCCCCCGCGAACGGGTAGCCCTGCTCGCGCAGATAGCGCGCGAGGGACGCCTCGTAACAATCGCTCGCCCCCTCCAGCGCCCCCACCGGGTCCCCCGTATGACGGTATAGCTGGCTGATGTGCCGCCAGCGCGGCTGCCAGGCCATAGGCTCGCCTCCTTTCTAGTAGCGATCAGCTGTCAGCAATCAGCTGTCAGCTTTTTGTCGCCCCTCACCGATCAGATGGTCTTGCCCGTGTGTGATCGCTGCCAGGTGGTTAAAACCACACGTCGCCCCTTTCTTCCCACGAAAGCTGACCGCTGATCGCTGAGGGCTGACAGCTATTCCCTCATCTCAGCCGCTTGAGTTCCACCACCCAGCGGTCGGCCACAATCCCGGCGGCGTGGTAGCGCGCCACAACGTACCGTGGCGCGGACGCCGCCGCTTCGGCCGTGGCCGCGGATGTGTCGGCGACAAGTGTGACGAGCCGGGGGTCTATCGCGGGCGGGAACTCGGCGCGCACCGCCACGGGCTCCGCCCCCGCGCCGACGGGCGTCGCCGCCGGCTCCGCGTACGGTTGCGCGCGCCACACCACATCGGCCGCCACGTAGGCGGTCCCCTCCGGGCGACGGTACACCAGGGTCACCGTCCGCATCCGGCCCTGCCGCATCCGCGCCCTGTTCCCCGCGATCCGCGCCAGTTTCCGCGCGTCGAGCATGTAGCGTCTCCCCATTAGATCCTGCGACTGAAGTCGTATGGCAAACCATGGACACTGAAGTGTCTACTGACGCTTTTGCGCCCCTACCCGCGGATACTACCGGACTCAGAGCGACTTTAGTCGCCGTAGTTTGCCATACGACTTCAGTCGCAGGTCCCTTACCGCATGTGATTGAGCAAGAACACGACGACCGCGAAGAGGAACGCCACCAGCTGCAACGTGACCCCGATGGCGATGGCATTGACCGTGGCCTGCAAGCTCTGCAGGCGCGCCGACATGTTGTCGAGCCGCTCGCGCGTGACCTGCCCGAAGGCGCAGCCGTCGCGGTCGAGCGCGTCGCGCAACGCCCCCGCCCCTATCCCCGCCCGCGCCCCCAAGCCCGTCGCCCCGACATACCGCGCGCTATTCATCTCTCACCCCTTCCGCGACCACTTTTATAGAACTTTTGTTCTATTTACAAAAGCTATTGTAGCACGAGTATTCCGCGCGTCAAGAAACACACTCACGCCCACGCGGCCCTCACCCCCACCCCCCTCTCCCTGACGCGGGAGAGGGGAGCCGCCCGTCAAATCGCCGGCTTCTCCCCTCGGCCTGACGCGGGAGAGGGAGATTAGACGACTCCCGACTCCCGACTTTCGACTTTCGACTTTCGACTTTCGACCATCGCCTACGCCCCGCACGCCAGCCATTCGACCATGACGGTCCCCGTCGCCGGCGCGGCCGTGCTCACGGTCAGCGTGAAACCGGCTGCCGTGACACCGCCGACCGTCGCCGCCCACGCCGCGTCCGTCGACGTCGCCACGACGACCGGCGTCCCGGCGTAGGGGTTCGGGAATGGGACGGCGACACTAGCCGTACGCGCGCCCACGATCCCGATGCTGGCGACGCCGGCCTGCGTCAGCCGCGCGCCCGCGGCCACGCCCGGCGGCGGCCACAACGCTACCACCACGGCGTCGGCCGGGTTGTGCGGGTCGAGCAGGACGACGAGACATGACGCTCCCGCGATCGCGAGGTCGCGCGGCGCGCAGGCCGTCACCCGCGCCGGGCCGATCAGCCGCGCCGGCGCCCCCGCCAACCGCACCATCGCCGTCCCGCCGCCCGGGTCGTACGTGGCGACCGTGCCCGCCTCGATCAGCGGCGACGTACCGCGCGGCAGCGCTAGGCGCCGCGCCGACACATATTGCTGGTACGGGTGGACCGGCGCCCGCTCCACCCCGGCCACGGGCTCGACCGCCCCTGGCGGACGCTCCGCCGCGCGCTGTCGCGCCGTGTACTCATGCGGATGGGGCTGCCAGCCCCGCTGGCGCTGATAATGGTACACTCCGTGATGCCGCCGCCCGGCCTGATGGCCCTGGTGGCGTTCATCCGCGTGCGAGTGATCCTGGTCATCGTGCATCGGATAGACCCTTCTCCCGTGCGATGCGCGCGCGCTCCTCGGCCACATCGACCGGCGCGTTGGCGCTGGCGTACAATAAGCGCATCGCCGTTTCGTCGCTGACCCAACCCTGCGCCCGCGCCGTCGTCAGCGCCGTGACCATCGTCGCCGCCGCCTGCGCCGCCTGCGCGTTGTCGTCCGGCGCCAGTTCGGGCATCGTCACCTCGTACGCGCGGTCCACCCCCGCCGGCAACGTCCCCGCCCGCACCGCCTCGGCGATCACACGGTCGATAATCGCGCGGATCAGCAGCGCGAACTGGTCTTGCCGGCGCTGGAACTTGCGGAACGTCGGCAGCCCCATCTCGGACGCCGTGGCGTAGTTGACCTCGCCGCCCTCCGACAGGTAGTGCTCCGGCAGACCGGCTCCCATGGCGATCATCAGCTTGATGGCCCGGCCGTCGGCCGCCACGTTATCCGCGTCGATGTGCGGCTGCACCGCGCCCCACTCCTCGCTCTCGTTGTGTACCACGATGCTGCCGGGCTCGGGCGGGTAGGCGTATTCCATGCGCTTGCGGTCGATCGTCTTGCGGTCGGCCCCCTGCAGCTTGATCGTCCACAGGAACGCGCCCTTGTACTTATTGATGCGCACGCGGTCGGTCAGCCAGTCCTTGTAGCGGCGCAGCCACGGCAACAACGTCGCCAGATCGCTCTTGCCGCGCTTGGCGTTGGACACCTTATTGATCGTCGCTTGCACGACCTCGTCGGGACACGACAGCCACACGCCCTCATAGGCGACAGGCGACGGGCGATGGGCGACAGAAGGACCGTGGCTACTCGACGCGCCATCGCTACCCGTTCCCTGCTGTCGCCCGCCGCCCGTCGCCTGTCGCCCCGTTCCCGAGGGCCGCACATGCACGCGCGTCACCCGCTCCACGTTCTCAGGATCGGTCTCGACCTCGTCGATCAGCGAGGGGTCGATCTGCGCGATCTTGACGCCCCCATCATACGGGTTGACGAAGAAACGGATGAACTGCTCGCCGTACAGGCTCAGCTCGGTGCATAGCGCATAAACGCGCGTGTCCATATGGTTGTCGGGGTCGCGCCAGAATTGGTCGATGACCCGCTGCACGCGGCGGCTCGCCGCCGTCACCGCGATACCGTTGCCGAGCACAAAGTTGGTCGTGATCTCGATGATATAGTTAGCCAGCGGGTTGGCGTTGTAGGCCTCGTAACACGCGTTGTGGATCTCCAGGTACGTAGAGGGCAGCACATCCTTCTGGTACCAATTGTCGGAGAGACGCCGCCAGTAATAATCCTCCTCCGTCCCCGCGGCCCCGGCCGCACGGCCCCAATAGTAATCCTCCTCCGTGCCACCACTCCCATACCCCACCGCCTCACCCTCGCGCAGCGACGCCGTCTCTACTGGGACCGCCGGCATCTCGCCCGTCTCCACTTTTACTGGGACCGCCGGCATCTTGCCGGCCCCCGGCGCCCCCGCGGTCTCTGACGCCCTCTCTCGCCCGTCGCCTGTCGCCTGTCGCCCCAACTCCGTCCACGCCCCCTCCCCCGCCAGCCACGACCCCACGTCCGCCGCCCACCGCCGCACCCCCATTGCATACCCCTCCCCCCACGGTGCCATTGTAGAATATATGTTCTACCAACAGGGCTATTGTAGCACCCCTTTTGCGCGCGTCAAGGAACACAACCGCCGCCAAACTACACGCATACCGCGATGTCGATCTGTAGGGGCGTATCGCCATACACCCATGCGGATTGGTCTCTCTCCGCTCCGCTCCGACAGCCCAACCGAGCGGTCGCGGGCGGGTAGACTGGCGGTCGTTGGCGGTCGCCGTCCAGTGGACATCTCTGCGGCGAACACGGGCGTATGGCGATACGCCCCTACCCCTGTTATGGCGTTGGGTGCTTTTAATCGGACAGGACAGGTCGGCGGTCACCCCTTACGCCCGCCAGATGCCGCCCCGTTACCCCACGCACCGTCGGCCACGACTGCCGCAACCATGCCACGGACCGCAGACGCCAGAAGCCTTAGCGCTTCCCCGCACCCCGCCGCGCGAGGCCGGTGGGCACCGTAACCAACCTCGACCGTCAAACCCCTGTTTTACCCCCAATCGTAACCACATCTCGACCGCGATTGTAACCGGATCTTAACCCCTGACCTCTATGCTGGATGGAGTAGACGTCGCGCGGCTGTCGGGCGGCCGCGGAAAGGAGTCATCCATCGTCACGGCAAGACACAGCATACGTCGGGCATCATTGCACAGCCACTAGGACATCAACGCACAGCCACTAGGACATCAACGCACAGCCATAGGGCATCAACGCACAGCCATAGGGCATCAACGCACAGCCATAGGACATCATAGAACGAGAGAGGTTCAAGACACCATGACCAAGAGAAACGCGCGGACACGCAGGCGGGCCACATCGCGCCGCCTGGGCGTGGCGCTCGCCGCGACGCTGGCGGCGGGGACAATGGCGACGGGGGCGGCCGGACACGCCCGGGCCGCCGGCTCGTGCATCGACGACACCACCACCAAGACAACCACCTGCACCTATACGTTCACCGGGAACACGGGGGGCCAGGAAACGTTCACCGTCCCGACCGACGTGACCAAAGTGACCGTGACCGCGACAGGCGCTCCCGGCGGCGCCGGCAACGGCGCCAGTTCCGGCGCGGGCGCGGGCGGGGCCGGTGGAACAGGAGATGTGGTTAGGGGCTTACTCTCCACGGTGGGCGTCACCACGCTCTACGTGGAGGTTGGTGGCCAGGGTAGCGTTGGCTCCGGCTCTGCGGGCGGAACTGGCGGCTTCAACGGCGGCGCGTCCGGTGGCGCCGGCGAAGATGGGGCTGCCGACAATGCCGGATCCCAGGGTAGTTCCGGACCCGGCGGTGGCGGTGGCGGTGGCGGAGCGAGCGATGTG